>Ga0209682_10000486_pt1 | contig 13648 bp, 12 predicted proteins | sample DOMMetBare2Fresh_2_FD_187471 | JGI IMG/M metagenome (GOLD analysis project Ga0209682, IMG submission 187471) | Wetland sediment microbial communities from St. Louis River estuary, USA, under dissolved organic matter induced mercury methylation -... | ecosystem: Environmental > Aquatic >... | reverse complement strand
GGTGTTCGCCGTGGTGGTGATCGGCGGCATGGGTTCGATCCTGGGTTCCATCCTCACCGGCCTGGCGCTGGGCCTGATCGAGGGCCTGACCAAGGTCTTCTACCCGGAGGCCTCGAGCATCGTCGTGTTCGTGATCATGGCCATCGTGCTGATGATTCGCCCGGCCGGGCTGTTCGGCAAGGAAGCGTGATGAGCAGCCCCGCCGACAACTCGATCACCACACGCTCGCGCTGGGCCTGGGCGGCCATGCTCGCCGTGCTGCTGGCCGCACCCTTCATTGGCCTGTACCCGATCTTCATGATGAAGGCGCTGTGCTTCGCGATCTTCGCGGTGGCCTTCAACCTGCTGCTGGGCTTCACCGGCCTGCTGTCCTTCGGCCACGCGGCCTACCTCGGCGCGGCGGCCTACTTCACCGGCTGGCTGGTCAAGCAGGCCGGCTTCTCGCCGGAACTGGGCGTGCTGGCGGGGGCGTTGGGGGCCGGGCTGATCGGCCTGTTCGTCGGCCTGATCGCGATCCGCCGCCAGGGCATCTATTTCGCGATGATCACGCTGGCGATGGCCCAGATGATCTATTTCGTCTGGCTGCAGGCGCCGTTCACCGGCGGTGAGGACGGCTTGCAGGGCGTGGCGCGCGGTCAGCTCTTCGGGCTGATCCCGCTCGGCAACGACGTCGCCATGTACTACGTGGTGCTGGCGGTCTTCGTCGCGGTCTTTCTCGGCGTGGTCCGCATCGTGCATTCGCCTTTTGGCCAGGTGCTGAAGGCGATCCGAGAGAACGAGCCGCGTGCGGTCTCGCTGGGCTACGACGTCGACAAATACAAGCTGCTGGCCTTCGTGCTGTCGACCACGCTGGCCGGCCTGGCCGGATCGATCAAGACCATGGTGCTGGGCTTCGCCACGTTGTCGGATGCCCACTGGTCGCTCTCGGGCGAGGTCGTGCTGATGACCCTTCTCGGCGGCATGGGCACCTTCGCCGGCCCGGTCATCGGCGCCTTCACGATCATTGGATTGCAGAACTTCCTGGCCGACCGCGTGGGTTCGTGGGTCACCGTGATCATCGGCGCGATTTTCGTCGTCTGCGTGATCGGCTTCCGGCGCGGCTTCGTCGGCGAACTGCTGGAGTGGCAGCACCGCCGCCAACAGAAGGCCGAGTGAGACCTGCCCCCAGGGTGGCGCCATGATCGACCTGCCGCACCTGCAGTCATGGGTCGGGCGCGAGCAGACCGACCGCGACATCGCCGCGGTGCGCCACGCCAGGCTCATGGCAGCCACGGTCGCGCAGCCCGGGCCCGTGCTGACCGAGGGCGACACGCTGCCGCCGCTGTGGCACTGGTTGTATTTCCTCGAAGGCCGCCCGCCTGCGGAACTGGGCGCCGACGGCCACCCGGCACGCGGCGGCTTCCTGCCCCCGGTGCCGCTGCCCAACCGCATGTGGGCCGGTGGTCGCATCGAGTTCGACGCGCCGGTGCCGCTGGGCGCGACGATGGACAGGCGCTCGCACGTGCTCGGCGTCGAGCACAAGGCCGGCCGCAGCGGCGACCTGGTCTTCGTCACCGTGCAGCACGAGATCGTCGTCGACGGCCGGCGTTGCCTGCGCGAGGAGCACGATATCGTCTACAAGGGTCCGAGCGCGCCGGGTGCATCGGCCCCATCGGCAGCCGATGCGCCGCGGCCGGGCACGCACCAGCGCATGCTGACACCCGACTCGACACTGCTGTTCCGCTATTCCGCCCTCACGTTCAACGGCCACCGCATCCACTACGACCAGGACTACTGTCGCCAGGTCGAGGGCTACGACAACCTCGTGATCCACGGGCCGCTGGTGGCCACGCTGCTGGCGGGATTCGCGCAGGAGCTCGGCGGTCGGCCGCTGGCCCGCTTCGACTATCGTGCGCTGCGCCCGGCGATCCTGGGCGTGACGCTGACGCTGCATGCCGAGGTCGACGCTGATGCCGTGCGCGTGTGGTCGGCCCTGCCGGGTGGTGTGCCGGGCATGCAGGCCACTGCCATGCTGGCAGCGCGTTAGGGCCGTGCGGCGGCCTGCACGTCGCGCAGCGTCGTGCGCGTGGCCTCGGCCCATTGGGGTTCGGCAGCCTCGGCCCGCGCGACGGCTCGGCGGGCGGCCTCCATCGCCTGCGTGTGCAAGCCGCGCCGCAGTTGCGTCTGCGCCAGGTTGTTCCAGGCCACGGCGCTGTCGTGCCGCTGCGCCACCCGTGTGAACGCGGCGGCGGCCAACGCCAGTTCGCCGGCGGCGAGCTTCGTGTTGCCCAGGCCCAGGCCGGCCAGCAGGTTGTCGGGCCAGCGGCCAAGGAGCGCTTCGTAGGCCCGCGCTGCACTCGCCGCCGGCGCCGCGCGCTCGAAGCCGATGACCGCCGACACGGCGGAGGCTTCGTCCACGACCGCGGGCAGTTGCCCAGGCGGCAGTGCGACGAAGGCCCAATGGCCGCCGCGCGCCCAGGTGTATTCGAAGGTCGCGATCGGCATCGTCTCGCGCCGTGTCGTGCCGCTGCGCAGCACGATTTCGCCTCGTGCGAGGTCGTACCCCACCAGCACGGCGTAGTGCCAGCGCGGCAGGATCTCCAGCCCCAGGTTCTGCAGCACGACGACGGGATGCCCCGCGGCAACCTCGCCCAGCAGCACCTCCAGCGTGCCCGGCAGCGGATAGGCCACCGCGCCCTGGCGGCGCGCGCCGGCCAACATCTCGGTCTGCAGCGACCCCTCGCGCGCCGGCAGGAAGACGGCATCGGCCAGCGCCTCGGGCTGCGTCGGCAGCCCGCCGTCGGTGAGGACCGTGGCCAGCGCGGCCGGGCCACAGTGGTACGGCGTCTGCGGGAAGAACGGCACCGCATCGCGTTCAACGCGCTCAGGCAGACCGGCGGGCGCCAGCGCCAGCAGCGCCCGTGTCTGCGGCGGCGGCAGCCAGGCGGCGCAGCCGCCCAGCACGCCGGCTGCGGCGGCCAGCACGGCCGCCGCCAGGGTGCGTCTCAACGAATCGTGCGCGTGAAGGGGAAGACCTTCGTGAAGCCGAGGATGTCGGTGATCAACAGCAGCACGAAGATGAAGACGATCGTGCCCAGCACGTCGCCGCCCGCCGGGGCACGGTCGATCTGCGTGGCCAGCGCGTCGGCCTCGACGTCGGTCAGCGCGGCCACACGCTCGCGCGCAGCGGCCGGGTCCACGCCACGGGCCTGCAACGCGGCCACAACGTCGGCGCGGTCCAGCGTCGCATTCAGGCGTGCATGTCCATCCGTGCGAGCTGCGGGCGCCTGCGCGGCGGCAACCTGCTCGGTGCCGATCACGGTGGCCTGCGCGCTGTGCATGAAGGTCATGCCGGTCAGGCAGGTGGCCACAAGGGTGGCGACGGTACGGCGGAATCGGGTCATCGGTGTCTGCTCCTGGAAAGCGCGTGTGCGCGGGGGCTCTTTCGAGTGCGGTCGATTCTAGGGATCGAACCCGCGGCGATGTGAGCAATGGCAACAACGCACTCGGGGCATTGCCCTCAGTCGTCGAGCAGGCGAACCTTCACGCTGCGCCCCTTGATCCGTGTGAGCTTGCGTGCCACGTCGGCGCCAATCGCGGCATCCAGCGCGACATAGGTCGAGAACTCGTTGACGTTGATCTTGCCGATCTGCGCGGCGGCGAAGCCGAGGTCCTTGGTCAGCGCGCCCAGCACGTCGCCGGCGCGGATCTTTTCCTTGCGCCCGCCCAGGATCTGCAGCGTGCGCATCGGCGGACGCAGGGGATCCTTGCTCGCTGGCGTCAGCTCGGCCAGCGGCTTCCATTCCGACGTGATGCCCAGCGCCTTCTCGATGTTGCCGACACGGCCCATCTCGTCCAGGCTCGCCAGCGTGAAGGCCCAGCCTTCGGCGTCGACACGGCCGGTGCGGCCGATGCGGTGCGTGTGCGTCGCGGGGTCGGGCGTGACGTCGACGTTGATCACGGCTTCCAGGCCCTCGATGTCCAGGCCGCGCGCGGCGATGTCGGTGGCCACCAGCACGCTGCAGCTGCGCTGGGTGAAGCGCACCAGCACCTGATCGCGGTCACGCTGGTCGAGGTCGCCATGCAGCTCCAGCGCGGCAAAGCCCTGCGCGCGCAGCACCTCCACCAGGTCGCGGCACTGCTGCTTGGTGTTGCAGAAGGCCAGCGTGCTGACCGGACGGTAGTGGTTGAGCAGCAGCGAGACGGCGTGCAGGCGCTCGTCCTCCCGCACTTCGAAGAACACCTGGCGGATCTGCCGGGCGGTGGGTCTCTCCTGCAGCGTCACCGTCTTGGGCTCGCGAAGGAACGCAGCGCTCAGCTTGGCAATGCCTTCGGGGTAGGTGGCCGAGAAGAGCAGCGTCTGGCGTTGCTTCGGGCACTGCTTGGCGACAGTGGCGATGTCGTCGTGGAAGCCCATGTCGAGCATGCGGTCGGCCTCGTCGAGGACCAGCGTGTTCAGCGCGTCGAGCTTCAGGCTGCCGCGCTCGAGGTGGTCCATGATGCGACCCGGCGTGCCGACCACGATGTGCGCGCCGTGCTCCAGGCTCGCGAGCTGCGGGCGCATCGTCGCGCCGCCGCACAGCGTGATGACCTTGATGTGGTCCTCGGCGCGCGCCAGCCGCCGCACTTCCTGCGTCACCTGGTCGGCCAGTTCGCGCGTCGGGCACAGCACCAGCGACTGCACGGCGAATCGGCGCGGGTTCAGGTTCGCCAGCAGCGGCAGCGCGAAGGCGGCAGTCTTGCCGCTGCCGGTCTTGGCCTGCGCGATCAGGTCGTGGCCGGCCAGCGCCAGCGGCAGCGTGGCGGCCTGGATCGGGGTCATCGCGGTGTAGCCCAGGCGCTGCAGGTTCTCGAGCGCGGCCGGCGGCAGCGGCAGGGTGGCAAAGGACGCGGCGTCGGCAACGGGCCGGGCCGGGGAATCGGTGTTCATGCGCGATTATCGAGGCCCAGCGGACAATGCATCGATGAAAGCTCCCGCGCGACTGCAGACGCTGATCGACGAAGGCCTGATCGACGAGGTCGTGCGCCAGCTGATGAGCGGCAAGGAGGCCATGGTCTTCGTCGTGCGCTGCGGCGGCGAGACGCGCTGCGCCAAGGTCTACAAGGAGGCGACGCACCGCAGCTTCCGCCAGGCCGTGGACTACACAGAGAACCGCAAGGTCAAGAACACCCGCCAGGCGCGCGCCATGGCCAAGGGCACGCGCTACGGCCGCCAGTCGCAGGAGGCGGCCTGGCAGAGCGCCGAGGTCGATGCGCTGTACCGCCTGGCGGCGGCCGGTGTGCGGGTGCCCAGGCCCTACAACTTCCACGACGGCGTGCTGCTGATGGAGCTTGTTGCCGACGGCGAGGGCAACGCCGCGCCGCGCCTGAACGACGTCGTCTTCACGCCCGAGGAAGCGCGCCGCCATCACGCCACGCTGATCAAGGAAGTCGTGCGCATGCTGTGCGCCGGCGTCGTGCACGGCGACCTCTCGGAGTTCAACATCCTGCTCGGCGCCGACGGCCCGGTGATCATCGACCTGCCGCAGGCGGTGGACGCTGCCGGCAACAACCACGCCTGCCGCATGCTGCTGCGCGACGTGGACAACCTGCGTCACTGCTTCGGCCGCTTCGCGCCCGAGTTGCGAAAGACCGAATACGGCGCCGAGATCTGGTCGCTGTACGAGCGCGGCACGCTGCATGTCGACACGCCGCTGAGCGGCCGCTTCGAGCGGTCGACTGCCAAGGTCGACCTCGCCGGCGTGATGCGCGAGATCGACGACGCGCGCGCCGAAGAGTCGGCACGCCAGTTGCGGATGCACACGGCATCGTGAACCCGACGCTGAAGTACCTGATCGGCTACCCGCCCGACGTGCTCGCGCGGGTGTCGCAACTGGTCGACGAAGGGCGCCTGGCGGAAACCGTGCAGCGGCGCTATCCCGACGCGCACGAGGTGCGCACCGACCGCGCGCTCTACGACTACGTGCTGGCGTTGAAGGACGAGCACCTGCGGCGCGCCGAGCCGCTGTCCAAGGTGGTCTACGACCAGAAGCTCAAGATCATCCAGCACGCGCTGGGCACGCACACGATGGTCTCGCGGGTGCAGGGCAACAAGCTCAAGGCCAAGCGCGAGATCCGCGTCGCGAGCCTGTTCAAGCAGGCGCCGGCGCGCTTCCTGCGCATGATCGTCGTGCATGAACTCGCTCACCTGAAGGAGCGCGAGCACGATCGCGCTTTCTATGCGCTGTGCATCAGCATGGAGCCCGACTATCACCAACTCGAGTTCGATCTGCGGCTGTGGCTGACGGCACTTGAGTTGGATGCGGCGGCAGACGGCACGGATTGAGCGCCTGGGCCGCCACGGGCGGGTGCGTCGTCTCGAACCGTGGCTCCCCGTGCCGTGTCGTGCCGTGCCGGCTGGCTGGCGCCTGGCCCTGCTGCCGCGGCAAGCGGCGGGGCGACCCGCAGGCCTCGCGATCCTTCCCCGACCGCACGACCCGGCCGGCCACCTGACAAAGCCCCGGAAACGCTCGCAATGGGTCCATTCCTCGTCGGCCACTCCCAGGTTGGAGCGGATCAGGGCGGCTGCCTTGACATGGATCAGCGCAAAGCCGGCAAGACGGGCGCAATATACATATATGGGTATAGGTATACGTCGCCGAGCTGATCGCTGACCCTGGCCGGTCGATGAGGCGCGACCAGGCCGAGAGCCCGGTTCGCATCGCAGCGGCGGCAGATGGCAGAGCAGCGCCATCGCCCACGGGGTCGGGCAACTCGACAAATGGTACTTGGGAGCATCCGAATGAAGAACCGATTTCCACTCTGGGTCTTCGGCCTGTTCGCGATCGGTCTCCTGATCCTGGTCCCCTTCGTCTATCTGACCCCGGCGAAGACGCAGCCGCGCGATCCGGCCGCGTCGATCCCGGTCAAGGGCACGCACGTCGACCACCGCGACATCGTCAAGGGTGAATTCAAGACCGGCCAGGACGTCACGCGCGCCTGCCTGGCCTGCCACAAGGATGCCGCGGTGGAGCTGATGAAGACGACCCACTGGACCTGGGAGTCGAAGCCGGTCGAGGTGTCGTGGCGCAAGGGCCCGGTCACCGTCGGCAAGATGAACCAGATCAACAACTTCTGCATCGGTGCACAGGGCAACGAAAACAAGTGCATGGCCTGCCATGCCGGCTACGGCTGGGAGGCTGGCAAGACGGCGCAGCAGGCCAATCCCGAGAACGTCGACTGCCTGGCCTGCCATGCCGACACCGCCCTCTACGGCAAGGGCCTGTGGGGCAACCCGGCGCCGGCCGTGGATCTGCTCGCGGCCGCGCGCAGCGTGCGTGCGACCACGCGCGAGAACTGCGGCAAGTGCCACTTCGACGGCGGTGGCGGCAACGGCGTCAAGCACGGCGATCTCGACGAGAGCCTGTACTTCCCGGCCCGCGCGCTCGACGTGCACATGGGTGGCAAGCACAAGCTGCAGTGCAGTGACTGCCACGTCACCCGCAAGCACCAGATCCTCGGCCGCCTCATCGCCGACAACGTGACGATCGATCCGGCCGAGCAGGTGTCCTGCGAGCAGTGCCACAAGGCCAAGATCCACAAGGACGAGCGCATCGCCACGCACCTCAAGGCCGTGGCGTGCCAGACCTGCCACATCCCCGCGATCGCCCGCGAAGAGCCGACCAAGGTGAGCTGGGACTGGTCGAAGGCGGGGCAGTCCGATCGCAAGGACGACCACTACACCTACCTGAAGATCAAGGGCGAGTTCACCTACGACTCGAACTTCGCGCCGACCTACCTCTGGTTCAACGGCAACAACGAATACCGCTACTTGCTCGGCGACCCGATCGCCAGCAAGGGCCCGACCTACATCAACAAGCCGGCCGGCAGCATCACCGACGCCAAGGCGCGGATCTTCCCCTTCAAGGTGCACATGGCCAAGCAGCCCTACGACAGGCTGAACGGCTACCTGCTGCAGCCGGTGACCGGCGGCAAGAACGGCTACTGGACCACCTTCGACTGGGATCAGTCCTTCCGGCTCGCGGTGCCGATCACGGGGCTGATCTACAGCGGGCAATACGGCTTCACGGAAACGATCATGTATTGGGCCAGCACGCACATGGTGCAAGCCGCCGAAGCGGCACTGACCTGCGAGGCCTGCCACTCCAGCAATGGCAAGCCCGGCCGGCTGGACTGGGCGGCGCTGGGATATCCCGGTGACCCCGTGAAGTGGGGCGGGAGGAAACTGCCATGATCGCCAGGATGCGTGCGCTCGGTCTTGCTTTCTTGGCGAGCGTGGGGGTGCTGGCCGCGGCAAATCCCACCGCTCCCGCGGCAGGGGCCGTGGCGCGGCCCGCGATGAAAAGCCTACACCCCAACTTCGCGCTGCTCGATGCCCAGTCGGTCAACGTGCTGAAGAGCGGCCAGGCGGTCTCGACGATGAAGAGCTGCGGCCAGTGTCACGACACCGCCTTCATCGTCTCGCATGCCTTCCATGCTGACCTCGGTCTGGGTGCATTCAGGTCGTCCGACAAGACCTGGAACGCCAGCCCCGGCCTGTTCGGACAGTGGGATCCATTGCGCTACCGCTATCTGACGCAGGCCGGCGATGAACGCCTCGACCTGTCGACGGCGGGATGGTTGATGCTCAACGGCGAGCGCGTGGTCGGCGGCGGTCCGGCCACGACCTCGCGCAGCGGGCAGCCGCTGACGGCACTGAAGCTGCAGGACGCCGATCCGGAAACCTCGGTGCTGGATGGCGCTGGCGAGCGCGCCGCATGGGACTGGGCCGCGTCCGGGATCATGGAGATGAATTGCTTCCTGTGTCACCTGGAGCAGCCCAATCTGGCCGCACGCAAGGCGGCGATCCGTGCTGGGCGCTTTGCCGACGCCAACACCGCGACGCTGACCGGACTGCAAGTCGTGGAGGCCGATGCCAAGGGCTGGACCTGGAACCGCGCGGCCTTCACCGCCGACGGCCTGGTGGACAGCCAGAAGCTGGGCATCCAGGACCCGACCAATGCCAATTGCGCCGCCTGCCATGGCCAAGCGCATCCGGCCGGCGACAAGCCGCTGCAACTCAGCGCCTGCGATCTGGACTACCCGCAGACCGCGACGACCGGACAGGTGGTGGCCGCGCAACGCATCAATGCCTCGGGTGCCAACCTGGCCAACAAGGAGGCGCTGACTCGTTCATGGGACGTGCATGCCGAGCGCCAGCTGCAGTGCACCGACTGCCACCATGCGCTGAACAACCCGGCACACGTCAACCGCATCAAGGGCAAGCAGCCGGCGCACCTGCGCTACGACCCGCGCTCGCTCGAGATCACCGAATACCTGCAGCGACCCGACCACGCCTTCGCGCGTGGCCAGAGCGCACAGGTCAACGTGGCGCCCGAGAACAAGGGCAGCATGCGCCGCTGCGAGAACTGTCACGACGCCGCCGCCAGTCACCAGGGCTGGCTGCCCTATGTCGACACGCACATGGCGGCGCTGGCCTGCGAGAGCTGCCACATCCCGAAGATGCACGCGCCGGCCGTCCGGTCCTACGACTGGACCGTGATCAGAGCCGACGGCAGCCCGCAACGCGGCTGCCGCGGCGTCGACGGCACGCCGGGTGACGTGCGCGCGCTGGTGACCGGCTTCGACCCTGTGCTGCTGAAGCGGAGCAACGTGGACGGCGCCAGCCTGCTGGCGCCCTACAACCTGATCACCACCTTCTACTGGGTCTACGACGACGCCCAGGGCAGGAAGCGGCCGGTGCGCCTGCAGGACCTGAAGGCCGCATTCCTGGACGGCGGCGCCTACGCGGCCGACATCCTTGCTGCCTTCGATGGCGATCGTGACGGTGCGATCGGGCCCAAGGAACTGCGCATCGACTCGCCGCAGAAGGAAGCGGCGGTGAAGGCGCGCTTCGCCAAGCTCGGGCTGCAGAACGTGCGCATGGAAGGTCAGGTCCAGCCCTTCAGCATCAATCACAACGTCACGCGCGGCGAACATGCGCTCAACGATTGCCAGGACTGCCACAAGGCCGGCTCGCGGGTGACGCAGGGCATGCAACTGGCGAGCTTCGCGCCCGTGGCGCCCACCTTCAGCCAGAACAACAACGTCAGCGGCTCAGGCGATCTGGTCCGGCAGGGCGACGGCGCCTTGTTCTACCAACCCGTGCCGGCGCGGGACCACCTGTATGTCTTCGGGGTCAGCCGCCTCGGCTGGATCGATGCCATCGGCGCACTGGCCTTCGTGGGCACCCTGCTGGGCGTGACCGGCCACGGCGCGCTGCGCTACCTCGCGTTCAGGAAGCGGCCGCATGGCCATGAGAAGACGCGCCGCGTTCACATGTACGACGCCTACCGTCGCTTCTGGCACTGGCTGCAGGCCACCAGCATCATCGCGCTGCTGGTGACGGGCCTGATCATCCACCGGCCCGATCTGTTTGCCGCCATCTCCTTCAGCGGCGTGGTGACCTTGCACAACGTGCTCGCGGCGATCCTGGTGATCAATGCGGCGCTGTCGCTGTTCTACCACCTGGCGACGGAGCGCATGCAGGAGTACATCCCGCGGCCCTATGGCTTCTTCGACGACTCGATCCGGCAGACCAAGTACTACGTATCGGGCATCTTCAAGGGCGAACCGCACCCCTTCGAGAAGCGGCCGGACGATCGGATGAATCCGATCCAGAAGCTGACCTACTTCGGCATCCTCAACGTGCTGCTGCCGCTGCAGATCGTGACGGGCGGGCTGATGTGGGGTGTCCAGCACTGGCCGGAGTTTGCCGCTGCGGTGGGCGGCCTGCCGTGGCTGGCGCCGTTCCATACCTTGCTGGCCTGGCTGTTCGGCACCTTCATCGTCGGGCATGTGTACCTGACGACGACGGGCGCCACGCCGCTGGAGGCCATCCGCGGCATGGTCACGGGTTACGAAGAGGTCGAAGACCATGGCCCGGCGGGCCAGGGCTGAACGGGAGACGACGATGCAATGGCTCAAATCGATCTTCAACCGGCCGGAAAAGGCCTACGCGCACCCCTACCTGGCAGGGGCCGTCCTCGGCGTGGTGCTCTTTCTGGCCTTTCTTCTCACGGGCAACGGTCTGGGATCCTCGGGGGCCACCAGCCGCATCGATGCGCTGTTGGTCGATACGGTGGCGCCGGCGCATGTGGACAACAACCCGTACCTGCTGAAGATGGCCGGCGGCGACAAGAACCCGCTGGACGACTGGATCGTGCCCGTGTTCTTCGGGGCGCTGCTGGGCGGTTTTGTCTCGGGCGCACGCAACGGCCGCCTGAAGCTGACCACGACCAAAGGCCCGAACATCTCCAACCGCACGCGCTGGGCGATGGCCTTCCTGGGCGGCGTGATCTTTCTCTACGGCGCCCGCATGGCGCGCGGATGCACCTCGGGGCAGGCGCTGTCGGGCGGCGCCACCCTGGCCGCAGGGTCCTGGGTGATCATGCTGGCCATCTTCGGTGGCGCCTACCTGCTGGCCTACTTCGTGAGAAAGCTGTGGCTATGAACTCGCCGCGGTCGATGCCTGCCATGCCCGGCGAGTCCCATCCGAGGAGCCCCTCATGAACTTCCCCCTGGAAGCCTTCACGGCGGTCAGCGCCGCCAACCCGTGGACCTATGTCGTCTTCGGCGCCATCGGTGTGGCCTTCGGCTACACGCTGGAGACGGCGGGGTTCGGGGACTCGCGAAAGCTCGCGGCGCAGTTCTACTTCAAGGAACTGACGGTGCTCAAGGTCATGTTCACGGCCATCGCCGTGGCCCTGACGCTGACCTTCGGCGCCGTGGGCCTGGGCTGGCTCGATTTCAGCCAGGTCTGGGTCAATCCCACCTACCTGGGCTCGGGCGTGGTCGGCGGCCTGATCATGGGTGTCGGTTTCATCGTCGGCGGCTTCTGCCCGACCACCTCGCTGGCCTCGGCCTCGACCGGCCGGATCGACGGCATGCTGTTCATGGGGGGTGGCTTCGTGGGAGCCTTCCTCTTCGGCGAGACCGAGCGCTACTTCGACCATTGGTACAACAATGCCGGCTTCTACGGACGGCTGACGCTCGACCAGGTCTTCGGTGTCTCACCCGGCGCCCTCGTCGTGATCATCGTGCTGGTGGCGCTGCTCCTGTTCTGGGGCGGCGAACAACTGGAGCGCATCTTCGGGCGCAAGGACCTGAGCCAGGAACCCCGGCTGCGCAAGGCCGGCGCCGTGGCGCTGTTTGTCATGGCGCTGGGGGTGCTGGTCATCGGCAGCCCGTCCCAGGAGGACCGCTACCAGCGCCTGAGCTTCAAGCGCACCGAGGCGGTCAAGTCAGCGGACGCGAAGCCGCGGACCGTGACCCGCGTCTACAGCGCCGACGAGATGCTGAGCAAGCGCCTGGTCTTCACCTCGCCGGCCGAGGCCTTCAAGGCGCGCTTCCAGCAGGAGATGAAGCCGGTCTACCTGGACGTTCGCAGCGAGACCGACTACAACCTCTATCACCTGGCCGATTCGGTCAACGTCCCGCTGGACCGGCTCGCCAGCATCGTCCCGGCGCTGCTCACGGAACCGGCGGCCAACACCGTGTTCATCGCGATCAGCAACGACGAGCAGGCGGCCGTCAAGGCCTGGAAGCTGCTCGTCGCGTCGAAGGTGCCGAACGCCTACATCCTGGAAGGCGGCATCAACCGCTGGATCGCGACCTTCGGCGCGGACGATCCGGGGCTGAAGCCGCTGGCGAGCGCCGGCGACGACCAGTTGCGATATGACTTCCCCGCGGCTCTCGGCAGCCGCTACAAGTCCTGTTCCCCGAGCCCGCTGGCGCACGAGAAGCTCGACTTCCAGGCGCGCATCGTGCTGCAGCTCAAGCGCGACAAGTCGGGCGGCGGCTGCGGCTGATCCGTCACCGCCCGCGGCGATCGACGAACGAGTCGCACGCGGGCAGGGCATTGCTTCTGGTCGACCGCTGACCGGGACGGCCGCGCCGCGGCGCGGCGCGATGTTCGGCGCGGTCCTCAGCCGCGTGGGCGGGCGTAGCCGCCGTCGATCCACGCCGTCGCGCTGGCGCGGCTGAGCTTGAATCCGGCCGGTACCCGCACCTGCGCCAGCATGTCGCCCGCCGCATCCTGCGCCGCGAGCAGCGCGTGCGGGTCGTCGTCGTCGGGCACGATGTCCAGCGTCACGGTGATGCGGCCATCGGGGCCATCGACGACGAGGTCGCGGTGCAGCGTGGCATGCAACTGCTGCTCGTGGCGGCGGATCACTTCCGAAGCGGTCTTGACCAGCGTGTTGAACGCTGCGGTGTCCAGCGGCTTGGGGTTCTTCTTGTCGCGTCCCATCGTCCACGGGCCGACCAGGGCCGGCTCGGATTCGCCGTCCCTTGTCATCGCGACCGCCCAGCCGTCGTCGTCCTCGTTCTTGATGACCTTGGCGGTCCAGCCGTCGTCGCGCCACAGGCGCGGCTCCTTGATCGTCTCGGGCTCGTCGTGCTCGGTCGTGTCGCTCATGCCCGCATGCTACCGGTGGACGCCATTCAGGTGCCGCGCCGGCGCATCAGCGCATAGACGGCAGGCACGATGAACAGCGACAGCAGCGGCGCCGTCACCATGCCGCCCAGCATCGGCGCGGCGATGCGGCTCATGACCTCCGAGCCGGTGCCGGTGCCGAAGACGATTGGCACCAGGCCGGCGAGGATCACCGCCACCGTCATCGCCTTGGGC
>Ga0209682_10000485_pt1 | contig 13654 bp, 14 predicted proteins | sample DOMMetBare2Fresh_2_FD_187471 | JGI IMG/M metagenome (GOLD analysis project Ga0209682, IMG submission 187471) | Wetland sediment microbial communities from St. Louis River estuary, USA, under dissolved organic matter induced mercury methylation -... | ecosystem: Environmental > Aquatic >... | reverse complement strand
TTTGTCGCGGATTTGAGGCCGCGTACCCGAGGTACGCAACGAAAAGCCGAGGCAAAGTGGGACTCGCCGCCGCCCGTTGCAGCCGATTTGTTTCTGCCGCGCAGACTCCTAGGCCTCGCTACGGTGTGATGAAGGTGACTGTGTAGCTGGCAGTGGGCCCCGCCGCACAATTCGCAATTCCCGCGATGTCGATGGTGACCGCCGTGTCGGCATTGCCGCGGTCCCAACCGCTCGAAGGTGATGCGCTCGTGTCGATCGACCAGACGAGTGTGTTATCGCCGTAACCGTTATCGGTGCGGCTCTCAACACGTGTGGCGATCGCCTGGCCGATGTCACCGCGCATCACGACTGACGCGCCAGAGAAGCTCGCGCCGCGGCAGGAATACGAGAACCGATCGCCTGGCCCTTGCAACGAGCGCGGTAGGAATCCTTGCGGCGGCCACGGCACGCCGATCTTTGCCGCGGCGGGGCCGGTCGTGCCGGGTCCCAGAATCCAGAGCGCATTCGCCTGCGGCACATCGCCACTGCCGATGACTGCAAGCTGCGAATAGAGAATCCAGCGTCGATGACCGACGACGAAATTGTTCGCACCCCGGTCAGTGATGTAACCATCCAGGATCGAAACACCGCGATTCGGAAAACTCGAATACGCGAGATTCGATTTACCAGCCGCTTCGGCCCCGTCCGCGCCGTAGCACGGCCAGCTGGTCGAAGGAACATGACTCAGGCTGTCGGCCGCGTCCATCATCAGCGCAGTCTGCTGCGCCTTCGCGGATAGGGCGAGATCGAGCACCACGTTGCCCGGCAGCCCTGCCATCGCGCGGTAATAGTTCAGACGCTTCAGGACCGCGCGCTTGAACGCCTCTGGCGTGTCGCCCGCGCGGCAGTTTGCGATGTCGCCGGTCCATGAGAACGGCGTGTTGTCGAAATAGGTGTCGTTCCAGCGCGCAACGACTTCGCTGCGACTGCCCGTATCAATGGGCGTGACTGACGCGGCGAGCTGACCGGCGAGAGGTGGCGGTGGCGGTGGCGGTGGCGAAGGAGAAGGCGCCGGCGCGGGGGCGGAAGTCGGCGCTGGCGGTTGCGGCGAGCTGACACTGTCGGAGCCGCCACAGGCAGATAGCACAACGACAGACACGGACGCGAGCAGCAGACGGCGCACCAGGATCTCCCAGGGTCCGGCGCCACGAGCATGGCCTGCGAGAACGGCCACCAGGCCGTCGCGACGCTTGGAACCGGCACGACAGTATTTCAAGCCAACGCGGCCGCCGGCAGTCAGGCAGAAGGACTACCGCGCCACGACGGCGCGGCGACAAATTCCCCGCTCACGACGGACAGGCGTGGATCAGGCGCCCTACGCCGGCTCCGGCACGCTCGGCAGGCCTGCGAGTGCCATCGCCAGTTCGCGCTCATCGTAGTTCTGGTCGCTGAGCTTGCCCGCGAAATAATCCAGGTACGCCTGCATGTCGAAGTGGCCGTGGCCGCACAGGTTGAACAGGATCGCGCGGCTCTTGCCCTCCTCGCGACAGCGCACCGCCTCATCGATCGCGCCCTTGACCGCGTGGTTCGCCTCCGGCGCGGGCACGATGCCTTCGTGCCGCGCAAAGAACACACCGGCTTCGAAACAGGTCGTCTGCTGATAGGCACGCGCCTCGATCAATCCCAGCTGCTTGATATGCGAGACGAGCGGGGACATGCCGTGATAGCGCAAACCGCCAGCATGAAAACCGGGCGGCATGAACGTGGAACCGAGCGTGTGCATCTTCGTGAGCGGCGTCATGTGCCCCGTGTCGCCGAAGTCGTAAGCGTAACGACCGCGTGTGAGGCTCGGACATGCCGCAGGCTCGATTGCGACGATGCGCACCTTCTTGCCGCCGCGTAATTGATTGCCCAGGAACGGGAACACGATGCCGGCGAAGTTCGACCCGCCACCGGTGCAGCCGACGATCACGTCCGGGTAATCGTTGGCAAGCTCAAGTTGCGCGATCGCCTCCTGCCCGATCACGGTCTGATGCAGCAGCACATGGTTGAGCACCGAGCCCAGCGCGTACTTGGTGTCGTCGTGGCTGGCAGCGACTTCGACCGCCTCCGAAATCGCGATGCCCAGGCTGCCATTGCTCTCCGGCGACTTGGCCAGCACGCTGCGGCCGTAGTTCGTCTCCATCGACGGACTGGCGATGCAGCGCGCGCCGTAGGTTTCCATCAGCGCGCGGCGATAGGGCTTCTGGTTATACGACACGCGCACCATGAAGACCTGCACCTCGATCCCGAACAGCGCGCCCGCGAATGCGAGCGACGAGCCCCACTGGCCGGCGCCGGTTTCCGTGGTGATCTTCCTGATTCCCGCCTCGCGGTTGTAGAACGCCTGTGCGACCGCGGTGTTGGGCTTGTGGCTGCCGGCGGGGCTCACGCCCTCGTATTTGTAGTAGATGCGCGCCGGCGTCTGCAGCGCCTTCTCCAGCCGTCGCGCGCGATACAAGGGCGTGACGCGCCACTGGCGATACACGTCCCGCACCGGCTCGGGAATCTCGACCTCGCGCTCGGTCGAGACCTCCTGCATGATCAGCGACATCGGGAACAACGGCGCCAGATCGTCGGGACCGACCGGCTTCAGTGTGCCCGGATGCAGCACCGGCGGCGGCGGTGCCGGCAGGTCCGCCATCAGGTTGTACCAGTGCTTTGGAATGCGCGACTCGTCCAGTGTGTACTTGACGCTTTCGGTCATGTTCTCCTCCATCATTGGCGCCGTCTGTCTCGAACGCAGCCGACTATAGCGGCTCACGCAGACGCTTTTGCTTGATCGATCATAAGTAAACGTGGCACGCTCGACGTCCGCGGCGACGCGTCAGCGCGCCGAGCATCTGCATCGAAACAATCGAGATCAACTATGACACTTGAACGGCAGATCGTCGACACGTTATCGCGCGTATCGACTGCGACACTGACCACCGTCCTGCTCAAGAAAGGTCTGCGCAACGTCTGGATGCGCGGCACGAAGCCCTTGCGGCCGGGTCAACCGCGCCTGGTCGGGCGCGCTTTCACGCTGCGCTTCATTCCCGCGCGCGAGGACCTGGCCACACCGGAATCATGGTCGAAGCCAATCTCGACACGCGCTGCGATCGAGGCCATGCCGCCGGGCTGCGTCGTGGTGGCGGACGCGATGGGGGTGACCGACGCGGGCATCTTCGGCGACATTCTGTGCGCACGCATGCATAAGCGCGGGGTTGCGGCGCTTGTCACCGACGGTGCCTTGCGCGACGTTGCCGGTGTGCTGGCGACCGGGCTGCCGGTGTGGTGCCAGGGAGTGGCCGCGCCGCCGTCAGTGGCGGGGCTCACGTTCATCAACTGGCAGGAGCCCATCGGCTGCGGCGGCGTTGCAGTACTTCCGGACGATGTCATCGTCGTCGACGACGATGGCGCCGTCCTGATCCCGGCCGCGCTTCTCAACGACGTGCTGCAGGCCGCGCCGGAGCAGGAGCGGCTGGAGAACTGGATCATGCAGGAAGTGGATCAGGGCTCAGCGCTGCCGGGCCTGTACCCGCCCAACGAAGAAAACAGGGCGCGTTACGAGGCATCCAGGAAGGCCGGCAAGCGCTAAGGCATACCTGCGCAAGACGCCCGACCGCCGCGGGACTCATCAGACCGCCGTCCCATGGCCATGCACTTCGACCTGATCGATCTGCGCCTGATGGTGCGGATCGCCGAATGCAACAGCCTGACCAAGGGCGCCGAGGCATCACACCTGTCGGTGCCGGCGGCAAGCACGCGAATCAAGAATCTTGAGGAAAGCATCCGGACCAAGCTGCTGTATCGGACGAGCCAGGGCGTCACGCTGACGCCGCCCGGCCAGGCGTTCGTGTTCCATGCGCGGCAGGTGCTCGCGCAGATCGAGCACCTGCGCGGCGACCTGCAGGAATACGCCAAGGGCATCAGGGGTCACCTGCGTGTGTTCGCGAACACGACTGCACTCGGCGAGTTCCTGCCGCCGGTACTGCACACCTACCTGCTGGCCATCCCGACGAGAACATCGATTTGCGCGAGCGTCTCAGTCACGACATCGTGCGCGCCGTGACCGAGGGTCAGACCGATATCGGCATCGCCGCCGGCAGCGTCCGCACGGAGAACCTCGAGGTGATTGCCTATCGGCACGACCGGCTCGTGCTGGTTGTTCCGCGCGGTCACGCGCTCGCCGAGGCAAAAGCGATTGACTTCGCCGATACCCTTGAACTTGACGATGTGGGCCTGCACGAGGCGAGCGCCATTCACGCCTTCCTGCAGCAGATCTGTGACGGCCTGCATCGGCATATCAAGCTGCGCATCCATGTGGGCAATTTCGAGGCTGCGGTCGGCGTGGGCGTGCTGCCGGAGTCGGCCGCGCGGCGCCACGCGCAGACCATGGACATTGGCATCGTGCCGCTCACCGATGAGTGGGCGCTGCGCGCGCTGCAGATCTGCGTGCGCAGCCTCAAGGCGCTGCCGCCCTTCGCGCGCGATCTTGTGGACCTGCTGGTCGAAGACGCGCGCCGCGCGGAAAGAAGCTGAGTGCGGCAACCCGCGCGACGCCGGGTTGCCCCGTATAGGAAACAGCTCAGTCAGCGTACACGCCGGCGGCACGAATCACCGGGCCCCATTTGTCGATCTCGGACTGCAGCCAGGAGCGCAACGCCTCGGGCGTCTGCTTCGATTCGGGCACGACATCGGCCGCCAGCTCCCCCATCCGGACAATGACCGCCGGGTCCTTCAGCGCCGCGCGCAGCGCGGTGTTGACCTTATCGATCGCGGCACGCGGCGTGCCCTTGGGTGCATAGATGCCGTGCCAGACCTTGACTTCAAATCCCTTCATACCGGCCTCGGCGAGACTCGGCGAATCGGGCAGCACCTTGATGCGCTCCTGCGTCGTCACGCCGTACAACTTCACCGTCCCGGCCTTGATGTGTGACATTGTCTGCGTGGTCTGGTCGCAAAGCAGATCGACCTGGCCGCCCAGCAGCGCGTTCAGTGCCGGTGCTGTGCCCTGGTACGGCACGGTGGTCAACTCAACGCCCAGTGCCTTCTGGAACAGCATGCCGCACAGATGCGAAACAGCGCCGAGCCCGGCGTTTGCCAGGTTGATCGACTTGGCGTTCGCCTTCACGTAGGTGATCAGCTCCAGCATGGACTTCGGCGGCAGGTCCTTGCGGCCAAGCAGCGTCATCGGAACGTCGACAACCTGGCCGATGTACTCGAAATCGGTCATGGGGTTGTATGGCAACTTGCGATACAGCGCCGTCGCGGTGGCCATGCCGTTGTGGTGGATCAGCAGTGTGTAGCCTTCGGGTGCCGCCTTGGCAACGTAGTTGACCGCAATCGTGCCGCCGGCGCCGAGCTTGTTCTCGATGACTACGGTCTGGCCGAGTGATTTGCTCATTGCCACGCCAAGCGTTCGCGCAACGATGTCGGTCGGCCCGCCTGCGGCAAACGGCACAACGAGCGTGATCGGTTTGGCCGGATAGGTCTGCGGCCAGACCGGGCCGGATATGACCGCGCACCAGATGGCCATCGCGGTGAGCAGAAGATTCCTGCGCGTGCTTTTCATGATGAGTCGGTCTCCTGGGTGTGATGAAGCAGCGATCAAGATATGTAACTGGCGCCCGTTTGATGGCGGATCATCTTATATCCTTGGATCAGATCAGTTCGGATACCTCGATGAGGTTCAGGTCCGGATCGCGCACATAAATGGAGCGCAGCTTGCGCGTCGCGCCGGTGCGTTCGACCGGCCCTTCGATGATCGGCCAGTTGCAGGCGGTGAGGTGCGCAATCACGTCGTCGAGCGGCCGGTCGGCGATGAAACACACGTCGAGCGCACCGGGCACGGGAAGATGCGCCTTCGGCTCGAGCTCGCGGCCGCGCTCGTGAATATTGATCTTCTGTGAACCGAACCGCAGCGCGAGGCGGCCTTGCCCGAAGGATTCCAGCGTCATGCCGAGCACGCGTGTGTAGAAGTCGACACAGGCGTCGCGGCTGTACGTGGTCAGTACCAGGTGGTCCAGATGATCGATCACGATGCGTCCTTTCGCGCGACGACCTGCACGACATACCCTTCGCCTCTGTGCAGACGCCCTTCTTTCACCTCACGCGTGCCGGCGAACTGGTGTTCGATGCGAAAGCTTCGCAGCTCATCCACAACGTCTTCGAGGTTGGGCAGCAATTCGATTTCCTTCGGCCCGCCGGTGTTGAAGCGTAGCTGCTCGCGCCCGTAAGCCTCGTAGATGAACACGCCCCCCGGCTTCATTGCCGCGAGGCAACGAGCGTGCAGTGCGCGCCGCGCCCTCGCGGGCAGGTGCAGGAAGATCGAGATGATTGCGTCCCAGCGCGCGCTGCCCAAATCGAAGCGCGTCACATCGGCCACCGCCGTTTCAATTGTCACCTGCACCTTCTGCGCAAGCTCGCGCGCCTTGCACAATCCGCGCTCGGACACGTCCACCGCCATCACCTGCATGCCCCTCTGCGCCAGCCACACGCTATTGCGACCTTCGCCATCTGCAACGCATAGCACTCGACCGCGGGCAGGGATACGTGCAGACATCTGCACCAGGAACTCATTCGGCGCCGTGCCATAGGCGAACTCGTCGGCCGCATAGCGCTCATCCCAAAACGCCTGCAGCCTCTGCAACGGGCTCAACTTCGACGTGTTCGCGGGCCCCTGCGCCGAAGTCACGAGGTCTTGCCTCTGCGCCGCTCGCGCTCAGCCTCCTCGTGGACGATGGCCTCCGCGCGCAGGATCACCGGGCGGTCCACCATCTTGCCGTCGAGCGCCACGGCCGCACCGCGCGCCTCGGCCGCGGCGCGCAGCACGCGCTGCGCCCAGGACACGTCCTCCGCCGTCGGGCTGAAGGCACGATTGACGACTTCAACCTGGCGCGGGTGAATGCACAACTTGGCACCGAAGCCGAGGCGGCGCGCGCGCAGCGACTCATCCCGCAGCCGCTGCGGATCGTCGATCGCGGTGCACACGCCATCGACGGGCGCATCGATTCCCGCCAGCCGTGATACGAGCACCAGCTGCGAGCGGAAGAACAGCAGCTCCTGATCGTCGCCGCGAATGCCGAGGTCGTGCTGGAAATCAATCGACCCGAACACGAGCCGTGCAACGCCGGGCGCTTGTGCGACAGCACGTGCGCGATCGAATCCCGCCGCCGTTTCGATCAACGGCAGCAACTCGCGGCCCGGCGCGGCCGCAGTCACGCGCGCCAGGTCTTCGACGCGCCCGGCCTTCGGCAGCATCACTGCGCCAACCGCAGGCAATGCACAAAGCGGCAGGTCGTCTTCAAACCAGAAGGTGTCGGCGCCGTTGATGCGCAGCACGACCTGCGCCTGCGCCACTGCGAGCCAGGACGCGAGTGCCGCTCGCGCAACGACCTTGGCGTCGGGTGCGACCGCGTCTTCGAGGTCGATGATCACCGCATCCGCGCCACTGGCCAGCGCCTTGGCAAAGCGCTCAGGCCGGCTGCCCGGCACAAACAGATAAGAAAGACACCGCATGTTCCGTGGGCCGGCGTTCGCGCAGGCTTACTTGTAGCCGGCCGCTGCTGCCTCTTTCTGGATTGCCGCAATCAGGTCCTTGCCCACCCGGCTTTCCATGTCCTTGTACACGGGCAGCATCGCCTTGCGCCAGGCGGCTTTCTGTTTCTCGTCAAGCTGAATGATTTCGGTCTTGCCCGCCACCTTGATCCCGGCGAGCGCCATGTCGTTTTCCTGGCGGGCGATGGCATTGGCATAGCGTGTCGCGTCGCGCATCGCGCCCTCCAGCAGCGTGCGCAGGTCCGACGGCAGGCCGTTCCAGAACTTGGCGTTGACGATCACCGCATAACCGATGTATCCATGTTCGGACACGGTCAGGTACTTCTGCACCTCGTGCATCTTCTGCGTGAAGACATTCGACGGCGTGTTCTCGGTGCCGTCGACCACGCCAGTCTGCAGCGCCTGATAAACCTCGCTGAAAGACATAACCTGCGGGATCGCGCCGAGAGCGCGAAACTGCGCATCCAGCACCTTGGACGACTGGATACGCATCTTCTGGCCCTTGAAGTCATCCGGCATGCGTAGTGGCCGGTTGGCCGTCATCACCTTGAAGCCGTTGTCCCAGTAGGCCAGGCCCTTGATGCCCTTGCCCTCCAGCTTCTGGAACAGCGAGGCGCCCACTGTTCCTTCGGTCACATGCGCCAGCACCGTCCGATCGGGAAAGATGAAAGGCAGGTCGAACACCTCGAACTCCTTGACCCCGAGCGGTCCGAACTTGGATACCGATGGCGCCAACATCTGCACCGAGCCGAGCTGCAACGCCTCGATCTCCTCATTGTCCTTATAGAGCTGGCTGTTCGGATAGATCTCGATCTTGACGCGCCCGCCGGAGCGCTGCTCGGCCAGTTCCTTGAAGCGCAGCGCGCCCTTGCCTTTGGGTGTTTCATTGGTCACCACGTGACTGAACTTGATGACGATCGGCGCCTGGGCCAGCGCGAAAGGCGCCCCGAACAGCAGCGCCAGCAGGGCGATCCACTTCTTCATGTCATGTCTCCTCTTGCAGTCGTAATCGCGATCGGTCGGAATGAATGGCGAGGGCTGCTCTTCGTATTTTCGTTCAATTCTTCGAAGCGAAGAAAAGGGGCACGCGATCCGCCTGCGCGATGGACCAGGCACGTTCGATTACCCCGTTCATCTCTTCCTCGGTCGCCGCACCGCTGAACTCTGCGAGGCGCAGGGCCTTGGCACGCAATTCATCGCGGCTCAACGTGTTTCCCGGGTCGCCTTTGGGTTCGTCGACGCGTCCGTGCAGGCGCCGGCCATCGGTGGTGATCACCGTCACCTTGCCGATCCAGCGTTTCGGGTACGCGGCATCGACCTCTGGATCGAACTCCATGCGCACCCGCTCGCGCAGGTCGACGGTATCCGCATCGAGGAAGTGAGCCTCGAACTCGGGCAGGCCGGCGTGATGGAAGCGCGCCGCCAGGGCAAGCACGGTTCCCATCGAGAATTTCGACTGATGCACGGTCGACGGCTGTGTCACGGGACCGAGCACATCGAGTGCCGCGCGATGCACATGCGCGGTCACCTGCGCAATCTGCGCCCGCTGCAGCGCATGCTCGCGCATCACCTGCAGCAGCGCATCGGCGGCCGGATGCGTGTGACGGCATGACGCGTGGTACTTGAACGAGGTCTCCGCGGTCGCCCAGCGCGCACCGAGGGCGTCGGTGAGCTTTGCCGCGTCGGCGTCGCGCGCCATGCCGGCCGCCATGCCCTGTGGGCCTTCGAGAATACGGCGCGCCCCCGTGAAGCCGTCACGCGCCAGATACGCGGCCGCGAGACCGGCACCGGCCGCATGGGCGGTGTGCAGCTGCTTGGAGTCGGCCGCGTCGCGCAGGAATTCCCACAGGCCGGCCGACTGCGTGCCCGCCGAGCCGAACGCGTGCAGCATCTGCTCCGGGGTGAGGTCGAGCAGCCGTCCCACCGCCGCCGCCGCCGCCAAGGTGCCTGCCGTGCCGGTGGTGTGGAAGATCTTGTAGTGCTCGCGTCCGAGAAACTCGCCGACGCGGATGCCGACTTCGTAGCCGGCCACGGCGGCCACCAGCAGGTCCGTGCCGCTGCGTCCCAGCGCCTGCGCCACCGCAAGCGCGGGCGGAAAGACAACCGTCGCGGGGTGAAAAACCGAGCCGTTATGCACATCGTCCTGCTCCGCGACATGCGACGACGCAGCGTTGATGGTGGCCGCCATCAGGGGGCTGGTGCGGCGACGGTGAATCAGCACTTCGCTTGGCCCATCGCTCGGGCCCATCGCCTCGCTGAAGCGTGCGATCGATTCGACTGCGCGCGCACCCTTGCCGGCAAGCGCGGACGCGATCCAGTCGATGAAAAGATCTTCCGTGCGCCGCAGGACCGGTGCCGGGATGTCGCCGATGCGCAGCGTCGCAGCGAAGGTCGCGAGCGTCCTGCTGGGATGATCGTCAGCCATGTCCTGAATCCACTCGTCAAAAAGCGCCCTGCGCGTGCAATTGTCCGATCTCGGCCTGCCCATAGCCAAGTTCCTCGAGGATGGCCGCCGAGTGCTGGCCCAGCGCGGGCACGGCGTCCATGCGCGGCGAGAATTGCTCCGGCATCCCCGGCGGCAGCAGTGCGTGGACGCGGCCGGCGGGCGTGTCGACTTCGGTCCAGCGTCCGCGCGCCTTCAGTTGCGGATGCGCCCACACGTCGCTCAGCGAGTTGACCTGTGCGTTGGCGATCTGCGCTTCATCGAGACGCGCCACGAGTTGCTCGGCCGACAGATCCGCGAGCACACCGACGATAAGCGCATGCAATTCCTTGCGCGCCGCCACGCGCAACGCGTTGGAGGCGAAGCGCGCATCGGTGGCGAGCTGCGGCTGACGCAGCACCTTGACGCAGAACTCAGCCCACTCGCGCTCGTTCTGCAGGCCGAGCATCACGGTCTTGCCGTCGCCGGTCGGAAACGGACCGTACGGATAGATCGTTGCGTGCGCGGCGCCGGTGCGCGGCGGCGGTGTCGCGCCTTCGAACGCGTAGTACAGCGGATAACTCATCCACTCGACCATGCTCTCAAGCATCGATACGTCGATGCGGCAGCCGAGCCCGGTCTTGCCACGCTCGATCAGCGCCGCGAGGATGTTGGTGTAGCCGTACATGCCGGCGGCGATGTCGGCGATCGAGCAGCCGGCCTTCGAAGGTTCGTCCGGCGTGCCGGTGATCGACAGGAAACCGGATTCGCTCTGGATCAGCAGGTCGTACGCCTTCTTGTCGCGGTACGGACCGGGACGCTCGCGATCGTCGCCATAGCCGGAGATATCGCAGACGATCAGGCGCGGGAAGCGCGCATGCAATACCTCGAACGACAGCCCGAGCCGATCAGCCGCACCCGGTGCGAGGTTTTGCACAAGTACATCGGCACGCGCGAGCAGCCGGCCGAGGATCTCCGGCGCGCGCGCGTGCTTCAGATCCAGCGTCAGGCTTTCCTTGGAGCGGTTGGTCCAGACGAAATGCGACGCCTGCCCGCGCACGCGGGTGTCATAGGCGCGCGCGAAGTCGCCTACCCCGGGCCGCTCGACCTTGATCACGCGCGCGCCAAGGTCGGCCAGTTGCCGCGTGCAGAACGGCGCGGCGATCGCGTGCTCCAGTGAGACGACGGTGATGCCGTCGAGCGGGCGTGGCATCAGAAGCTCCGCGGCAGGCCAAGCAGGTGCTCGGCGATATACGACAGGATCAGGTTCGCCGAGATGGGCGCGACCTGATACAGGCGGGTCTCTCGGAACTTGCGCTCGACGTCGTACTCGCAGGCAAAACCGAACCCGCCGTGGTACTGCAGGCACGCATTGGCCGCTTCCCACGACGCCTTGGCGGCCAGATGCTTGGCCATGTTGGCCTCCGCGCCGCAAGGCTGATGCGCATCGAAGAGATCGCACGCCTTCCAGCGCATCAGGTTGGCCGCCTCGACCTCGATGTAGGCCTCCGCGATCGGGAACTGCACGCCCTGGTTCTGGCCGATCGGCCGGCCGAACACGATGCGGTCTTTCGCGTACCTGGTCACGCGCTCGACGAACCAGTAGCCGTCGCCGATGCATTCGGCCGCAATCAGCGTGCGCTCCGCATTCAGTCCGTCGAGGATGTACTTGAATCCTTGCCCTTCGTTGCCGATCAGGTTCTCCGCCGGAATCTCCAGGTTCTCGAAGAAGAGTTCATTGGTCTCGTGATTGACCATGTTGGGGATCGGCCGCACCGTCATGCCCTTGCGAATCGCATCATGCAGGTCGACGAGGAAGATCGACATGCCTTCCGATTTCTTCTTCACCTCAGCGAGTGGCGTGGTGCGTGCGAGCAGGATCATCAGGTCCGAGTGCTGCACGCGGGAAATCCATACCTTCTGCCCGTTGACAACGTAGCGGTCGCCTTTCCTGACGGCAGTCGTCTTGATCTTCGTCGTATCGGTGCCGGTCGTGGGCTCGGTCACCGCCATCGACTGCAGCCGCAGCTCGCCACTAGCGATCTTCGGCAGGTATTTCTGCTTCTGCTCGCTTGAGCCGTGGCGCAGCAGCGTGCCCATGTTGTACATCTGGCCGTGGCAGGCGCCCGAGTTGCCGCCCGAGCGATTGATCTCTTCCATGATCACGCTCGCCTCGGCAAGCCCCAGCCCCGAGCCGCCGTAGTCCTGCGGGATCATCGCGGCGAGCCAGCCGGCCTTCGTCAACGCCTCGACGAACGCCTCCGGGTAGCCGCGCTGCTCATCGACTTTGCGGTGGTATTCGTCGGGGTACTGCGCGCACAGCGCACGCACGGCATCGCGAATGTCCTGGTATTTGTCGGTTGCGGGTCGCATTGATCGATCCATCCAAAAGTGGTCAGGCGAGTTCGGCTGTGGCGTCCATCGCCAGCGCTCCCTCGTGGTCGCGCGCCCACAGTGCGATGCGCCCCTGCTGGTGCCGGCCGCAGACCGTGAAACGGTGAATGTCGAACAGCGGTCGCACGGCCTTGAACGCAAAGCGACTGATGCGCGCGTTCGGAACGTTGCGTCGCGCGAGGTCGAGCAGCAGCGTGGCGATCAGCGGTCCGTGCACGATCAGGCCGGGATACCCTTCGACCCCGGTGACGTAATCGCGATCGTAGTGGATGCGATGGCCGTTAAACGTCAGCGCCGAATAGCGGAACAGCAGCACCGGGTCCGGCACGATCTCGCGCGCGAAATCGCATTCCTGCGGCGCAGGTTGCGGCGCGGTCGCCGGCGCATCGGGCCGCGGCGGGTCGCGGTAGACGATGTCGTGTTCCTCGATCAGCGCCAGGCCGCGGGCATTGGTGATCTCGTGCCGTACGCAGACGAAGACGAGGGCGCCGCTGCGACCTTCCTTGATGGTGACATCCACAATCCGGGACAGGCGCGTGATTGCATCGCCGACCTGTAACGGGTGGTTGAACTGCAGACGGCCGCCGGCCCACATCCGGCGCGGCAGAGGAACCGGGGGCAGGAATCCGCCGCGCTTCGGGTGTCCATCGGGTCCGAGTTCGCTTTGTCTTGCCGCGGGATTGAAGAACATCCAGTGCCATAGCGGCGGCATGTCCGAGCCCGGTACCGGCTCGGGGTCATCGCGATCAAGCGTGGCCGACAACGCCGCCAGCGACGCCGCAGTCACCAGATCGACGCGCTGCTCGGTCCGTCCCACCCACTCCCGTAATCGATCGAGGTCTGTCGTCATCGTGCGCCCCTTTCCGGCAGACAGGATGCCAGCTTGAACCGACTCCACGGAACCGGCAATTCGCTTTTCGGAAAGCTGCCCTTCGGCTGCCGCTAACCCGCATGCTGTACCTGACCGCGTTGCACCAAAGCGCACCGCCACCTTTTCGATCCTTATCCACCCGATCCTCGTAGCGTGACCTCTCGCGATCCAGTTGATCGGTAACATCAAGCCTTGACCGGCGGCAAACCCTGCAGCTTCGGGCATACCGGATCGGTTCCCGCAGCTATTGCGCCCCAGGAGGCAGCCCTGTCATGACCGACCATGTCTACAAGCACATCGAGCTCACCGGATCGTCGAGCAAGAGCAGCGACGACGCGATCCGCAACGCGCTCGCCAAGGCGGCAAAGACGATCCACAACATGCGCTGGTTTCAGGTTGTCGAGTCG
>Ga0209682_10000484_pt1 | contig 13677 bp, 13 predicted proteins | sample DOMMetBare2Fresh_2_FD_187471 | JGI IMG/M metagenome (GOLD analysis project Ga0209682, IMG submission 187471) | Wetland sediment microbial communities from St. Louis River estuary, USA, under dissolved organic matter induced mercury methylation -... | ecosystem: Environmental > Aquatic >... | reverse complement strand
ATGCCACCCAGGGCGGCGCGTTGAATGCCACCCAGGGCGGTGCGTTGAACGCCACCCAGGGCGGTGCGCTGAATGCCAGCCAGGGCGGTGCGTTGAATGCCACCCAGGGCGGTGCGTTGAATGCCACCCAGGGCGGTGCGTTGAACGCCACGCAGGGCGGTGCGCTGAATGCCACCCAGGGCGGTGCGTTGAATGCCACCCAGGGCGGTGCGTTGAATGCCACCCGGGGCGGTGCGTTGAATGCCACGCAGGGCGGTGCGCTGAACGCTGCGAAATAGCGGACCGCTGGGTCGCAAACGACTCAGCAACAAATCCGATTAGGAAACCGCCGGCCAAGCGCCGGCGGTTTTCTTTGGTACGTCGACCGCCTATGCTCCGCGTCGGGGAATCGGAGGGGGCCTCAAATGCGTGCCAGTCCATGGCTGTGCCTCATATTGGCGTTGCTGCCCATCGCGGCCACCGCCGAAGAGAACTCCCTCCCTATCTCGTACATCAAGACCAAGGATCTCAATCTCATCTATGTAAATTCCCTGGAGTTCCTCACTCCGTACGCCATCCGCACATTCACGAACTCCCTGCAGTGGCAGCAACGGATGTTCGGCTGGGTGCCGTCGGAGCCCACGACGGTCCTGCTGAAGGACTTGTCGGACTACGGCAACGCGGCGGCCAATCCCATGCCGAAGAACAAGATCGTCTTCGACGTCGCGCCGCAGTCCCTCGCGTTCGAGACCAATTCGGCCAGCGAGCGTATGTACTCCCTGATGAACCACGAGCTGATACACGTGGTGCAAGGAGACATCGCGAACGACGAGGACTTGCGCTGGCGCCGGTTCTTCTTCGGCAAAGTCACTCCGCAACCGCAGAATCCCGAATCGTTGCTCTACAGCTACCTGACAGCTCCCCGCTACAACGTCCCACGCTGGTGGCTGGAAGGCGGCGCCGTCTTCATGGAGACATGGATGGGGGGCGGCCTGGGTCGTGCGCAGGGCGGCTACGACGAGATGGTTTTCCGGGCAATGGTGCGCGATGGCGCCCGTTTCTACGACCCGCTGGGATTGGAGTCGCGTGGAGTACGCGTCGATTTCCAGGTGGGCGCGAATGCGTATCTGTATGGCACGCGGTTCTTCACCTGGCTTGCATACACTTACTCGCCCGAAAAGGCTGTCGAGTGGATCAGGCGCGATGAAGGGAGCAAGCGCAACTATGCCGACCAGTTCAAGCACGTGTTTGGCCTTCCGCTCGAGCAGGCGTGGCAGGAATGGATCGCCTTCGAGAAGGAATTCCAAAGGCGCAATCTTGCCCAGGTGCGCGAACACCCGATCACGCCGCATCGCGTCCTGACTCCGACGGCGCTTGGGTCCATTTCACGCCTGTACTACGACGAATCGAGCGGCACGCTGTACGGCGCCTTTCGCTATCAGGGCGTGGTGGAGCACGTCGGCGCGCTGAACACGCGCGATGGCGCCGTCCGGCGGCTTGCCGACATCAAGCGGGCCATGCTGTACCGGGTCGCCTCGTTCGCCTATGACTCGGCAAGCGGAACGGCCTTCTTTACGAATGACAACCTCGCGCTGCGGGACTTGATGGCTGTAGACGTCAAGACCGGCGAGCAACGGATGTTGCTCGAGGACGCTCGGATCGGCGAGATCGTCTTCAATCCGGCCGATCGTTCGCTGTTGGGCGTCCGACACAACAATGGGCTGGCGACCCTCGTGCGCGTCCCCCACCCGTATACCGCCGGGTGGCAGGACCTGCATGGGTTTCCCTATGGCGTTGTTCCCTACGACCTCGACATTTCGCCGGATGGCCGTCTGATGTCGGCGTCGGTCGCCGAAGTCGGCGGCGACCAGTACCTTCGCGTCTGGGCTCTCGAAAGAATTCAAGCAGGAGACATGCGGCCGCTGAGCGAATATCGCTTCGGGCAGTCTGTCCCGGAGAGTTTTGTGTTCTCGAAGGATGGGCGCCACCTTTATGGCAGCAGTTATTACACCGGTGTATCCAATATTTTTCGTTACGAGGTCGCGACCGGTGCTGTGGAAGCAGTCTCAAACGCCGAATCCGGTTTCTTTCGCCCCGTGCCGCTGGCCGACGGGCGTCTGGTGGTGCTGACCTATACAAGCGAAGGGTTCGTACCGGCGATCATCGAGCCGCGGCCGTTAAAGGACGTTAGCGCCATCAAGTTTCTCGGTGCGGAACTTGCGAGCAAGCATCCCGTTGTGACGACCTGGCAGGTTCCACCGCCGAGCACGGTCGACGACGCGAAGCTGATCACGGAGCGCGGGCCCTACGTTCCCCTGCGCAGCCTTTCACCGGTCAATGCCTACCCGGTGCTTCAGGGCTACAAGAACTACGTTGGCGCCGGCTATCACGTCAACATTGAAGACCCTCTTTCCTTCGGCAGCATTGGCATCACCGCCGCCTACACCCCATCGACCAGTCTTTCGAAAGACGAGCGCACCCACGTCAACATCAAGTACCACTACCTCGAATGGCGCGCGGGTTTAGCGTGGAATCGCTCCGACTTCTACGACCTGTTCGGACCGACCATCCGCAGCCGCCGAGGTTTTGCCGCCACGCTCGGATACGACGACCTGTTGATCTACGACGAGCCGCGCAAATTCGAGTGGAAGAACGATATTGCCTTCTACAACAAGCTGGACGCCCTTCCAGCCTCGCAGAACGTCGGCGCAACGTTTCCGCGCTTGCTGACAGCGCAGACGGGGCTCTTCTACACCGACGTGCGCCGCTCGCTGGGGGCAGTCGATGACGAAAAAGGCTGGTCAGGAAACGCCGTGCTTAGAGCCAATCAAGCCGGGGGCAAGACCATCCCACAGCTGCGCGGTGACCTCGATGTGGGCTTTGCATTGCCCATTGCGCACTCGTCGATCTGGTCGCGCAATGCGGCGGGCGTCGCGAACGGCGAAAGCAGTAATCCGTACGCAAACTTCTACTTCGGCGGCTTCGGCAATAACTACGTCGATAGCCTCTCGATCAAGCGCTATCGCGAATACAGTTCATTCCCCGGCTTCGGAATCGACGAGATCGGTGGCCGCAGCTTTGCGCGCACGATGGTTGAATTGAACCTGCCGCCGGCGGTGTTTGAATCGATCGGCACGCCGGGTTTTCACCTGAAGTGGTTGCGACCGGCGGTCTTTGCTTCGGCCTTGTGGACCGACCCAACGAATTCGTCGCTGCGCAGCCGTTACAGCAACGTCGGCGTGCAGGTCGACTTGAGCTTCAGCGTCCTGCACTGGTACGACATGACGCTCTCGGCCGGTTACGCGGCCGGGTATCGGGGCGCGAAGCGTGCGGGCGACGAGTGGATGGTTTCGCTGAAGATCATGTAGGCATGCGGGCGTACCGGCATGCGCTCTGAAGCGTTGCTGCCCGTGCTGGTGGGCCTGCTGCCGGTGCTCACCTTTCTCGGCACGCTGCTCTATCTGGACAGCTACAAACTGGTCAAGCTGCGTGTCGTCATTGCAGTAGTCGCATGCGGTGCCGCGGCGGCAGGTGTGACGTTTCTGACGAACACGCTGCTGACCGATTGGTTCGCGATTGACTTCAACATCCTCACCCGCTATGTCGCGCCCTTCATCGAGGAGCTGCTCAAGGGCCTGGTGATCGTTGTACTGATCCGCACCCATCGCATCGGATTTCTCGTCGACGCCGCGATCTTCGGCTTTGCCGCAGGCACGGGTTTCGCGACGGTCGAGAATCTGTACTACCTGCACCTGTTCCCGGATGCCGGCCTGGGAATCTGGATCCTGCGCGGTTTTGGCACCGCGATCATGCATGGCGGCGCCAGCGCGATCTTTGCGGTGATGGGCCTCGCGATGCTGGAGCGCGATAGCACAGCCGGCATGCGCGCGTTGCTGCCCGGCTATTTTCTCGCCGTTGTCCTGCATTCAGCGTTCAATCATTTCTTCCTGTCACCGCTGGTCTCCACGGTCGGCATCCTGGTGGTGTTGCCGCCGCTGCTGTACTCGGTGTTCAAGCGCAGCGAGCAGGCAGTGGGCGACTGGCTGGGAAAGGGATTCGATACCGATACGGAGATGCTGGAATTGATCAATTCCGACCGCTTTTCCGACTCGCCGATCGGCCGCTACGTCCATTCGCTGAAAGACAAGTTCGAAGGGCCGGTGGTCGCCGACATCTTCTGCTACCTGCAACTCCATACAGAACTTGCGCTGCGGGCCAAGGGCATCCTGATGATGCGCGAGAACGGATTCGATGTTCCGCTGGACTCATCAACGGCAGACAAATTCACGGAGATGGACTATCTGCGACGCAGTATCGGCCGGACGGGATTGCTTGCCCTGCACCAGAAGCTCCGGATGAGTCACAAGGATCTCTGGCAGATCTACATGGCTGGAAAATGATCGGCAACGGTCGGCCGCAACGGCCGGCCGCCGCAATTCACTCGCGGTGTGCGCGCTTCTGGTCGCTTGAGCGGTTAAGTTGCGGAAATGCGGTTCGGCGGAGTCTTGGCTGTCTCGCCTTGCCCAACCGGATCGCCCGCCCGCCTTTGCCCAGGAGTTGAAAGCAACCTCGTTTCGATCGGCGAGTTCGTTCTTATTCGCGTTGCTTCTTGCACTGTGCTCTGTTCCGGTCGCGGCACAGTCGACGATGGTGCGGTTGCAGACTTCACCTGTCACGGCAGTTCCCAGCGACTGCCCGAGGTCGGGGCCGATTAAGTGTCTCGCCCGTGCGCGCGGGGCTGATCTAAAGAATCTCGCGCGGCATGGTGCTGGCGAAGCCATCCCGATAACCCGCACCGAATTCGTCGGCCAGATGCATCCAGCGTGCGTGATCTTCCGGCTTGCAAAAAGTCTCGCCGTGAAAAGCACGACGCAGCCCGCGCATATATCCGGCCGCGTAGTTCATGCACGCCAGCACCGGGGCCGGCCGCCTCACCTGATGGGTTGGGTCAACGTCCGATCCGGCAATGGATTGCAAAACCGTGCGCGGAGCACCTTCGCTCGTCGGATCGTGCGCGTTAGCGAGGATCGTGCACGCACGCAAGTACTTCGCCTTCGACACCGGCTCATTGCAGTCGTACATGCCGGCGCAGTAGCACAAAAGCCGGCGCTCATCTTCCGTGATGCGCGGATCGACGCAGGCGCGCAGGAACTCGTCATGTTCACATGAGGTCAGTTTCATGGTTCTCCCCCATTCGACGTCCAGCGCCGCACTGGCGCATGTCTAGGCTAGACGACGGACATCGAAGCGCGGTGATCGGGGTCAACTGCAGATCGCGCGCGCGGATGTGCGAATGCCGCTGGGTACATTGGCGGCATCAACGCCGATCGTGGCCGGTAGGTGCCGGCTACCATCTCGCCCCGGCTTTACCCCAACCCCCAGAAAAGCAAACGGGCCGATCGCGAAATCGGCCCGTTTTGAGAATGGCGCGCCCGGCAGGATTCGAACCCACGACCCCTTGGTTCGTAGCTGCGGATTCACTGCTAGGCGCTTGATTTGATTAATTTGGTCGAGCGACCGCCCGTCCCTTCGCTCTCTCTGTACCGCACTGTCGTGTTTGGTCTGAGTCCCTTCAGGGTCCCTTCAGGCTGGGCGCCCCATCGCGGCCTTAGTTTCGCGCCAAGTTGTTGATGTCCATTCTTCGATTTTCGGCTCGGCATCCGCATTTCGTGCGCCGTAACAACGACCGCGATCATTCAATAATCTCAAACTCTGCCCCCGGACTCTGTGCCCGATTCAAATCCGGTGGCAATAGCGTCTACCTAGAAACGCGGACGCGAAAGGGTCTTCGGCTAGGCCTTGAGCCGCGCTTGCGACGTACGGCAGTTTGCCGTATTCTGCGGGCCTAGGAGGTTCAACATGCCAGCAGTCACGTCCACCGCACGCCTTGAAGCCAGGATTAGCAAAGACCTGCACTCCATGCTTAAGCGCGCCGCCGAAATCCAGGGCCGCACGATGACGGACTTTCTCGTTTCAGCGGTCCACGATGCCGCACAGCGGGCCATCCAGCAGGCCGAAACCGTTCGACTTTCATTAGTTGACCAAGAGCGCTTCGCGAACGCCTTGTTGTCGCCGCGGAAGCCTACAGCTGCGCTCAAACGCGCTTTCGCTCGCCGACACAAACTGTTGCGCGCGGAATGAACGCGCAGAGCGGCCGATTTCGAATCGCGCCCTTCGACCCAAGCCGTGACCGCGGGAGTTTCGACTGTGGGTCGGCCCCGCTCAACGACTACCTCCGCAAACAAGTCGGCCAAGACATCCGCCGGCGCATCACGGCGTGCTTCGTCGCATTGGCCAACGATGGTCGCATCGCCGGCTATTACACGCTGGCCTCAGCCAGCATTTTGCTGAGCGACCTTCCGCAAGCACTTGCCAAGAAACTGCCTCGGTACCCCTCGGTGCCAGCGGTGCGAATGGGTCGATTGGCGGTTGACCAAACATTTGCCGGTACCGGCCTCGGAGCTGCGCTCCTCGCCGACGCCTTGCATCGTGCGTGTCGCTCAGAGATTGCTGCATTTGCCTTGGTCGTTGACGCCAAGAACGAGACTGCTGCGGCGTTTTACCGAAGTCATGGGTTCATTGCCTTTTCGGAATCACCGCTGACCCTCTTCCTGCCGCTAGACACCGCTCGGGCAGCATCGCCTCCTCGATGAAAGGCAAAACATTGCCCCGTCTGAGTCCCGGTCTCCCCAACGGCCTGTCAGGTAACCCGACGCGATAAGTCTGTCGTTACTGTGGTCAATCGATTTGACACCACGCAGAAGTTCGCGCCGCTGCGCCAGCACGTCTGCGCGGAATCGTTCCAGCCGGAGGTTTCCGCCTTTGGGCAACCCGTAGCGCGGTTCAATGACGCCTTCAAGCCGGCGATTTGGCATGGTGGGCGGGTGATCGACCGGATCGACGACGATGCGATCGTTATTCTTGCGGTATTCAGCCAGAAGACGCCGCGGGAACCCAGGCGGTAATCGAGGAGCGCCGACGCAGATTGAAGGAGTACAACCATGCGTGAAGACAAATGCAAACGACTGGCTACCAAGGGCTGGACCAACGGCAGCGCAGCGCAGTTCCTCGGTCTCTCAGCGGACGAGGAACGCTACGTCGAACTACGGTTGCGCCTGTCCGGGGGACTGCGTCGACGTCGGCAGAATCGCCAGATCAGGCAAAGCGAGCTGGCCCGTGCGCTGCGTTCGAGCTAGTCACGGATGGCAAAGACGGAAGCGGGAGACCCGTCCGTGTCGCTCGATCTACTGGTGCGCTCTCTGCTCGCCTTGGGAGCTTTGAACCGGGATCTGGCCAGACTCATCGGACAGTGCTTGTGCACATGCGCCAACTGCGCGGACCAGAATCTGATACGCGGACGTCCGATCCAGCCACCTTTTTATTGGGTAAGACGGCAACTCGGCGGCAAGATCTGCTGGCAGAGCATGCGCAGGCCGCGCCGCCCGGGGATGAGAGTGTCGACCTCGACGCATACCTCGACATACTGAGCGAGGCGGTAGCGGCGCGCAATGGCTGGAAGCGAATCCTGATTCGCTGCGCGCTTCGTAAAAGGTTGCACGCGAGACGTGACACCGCCGAGACTTCCGCGCTGGTGCCGCGCTCATCGCTGATGCGCGCGCAATGAACGGCGTCGACGATACGCAGGCCGGGGGCGGACCTGAGGCGTGGATCGACGCGTTGAGCGACGCCTCGCTGCAGCGATCCAGCACCGCAGAAATCTTCCGGCGCGGACGAACCTATGCCGCTTCGGGCGCCGTCGAAGTGCTCGCCGAGCAGCCGGCGCCCCACCCTGCATTGCGCGCCCAGGTTAGCGGGTCGGATCTCTACACGACCGAAGTGCGGATCGATGATGGCGAGCTCGCGGGCAACTGCGACTGCCCGAATGCGATGCAAGGCTGGTTCTGCAAGCATCAGGTCGCCGTCGCCCTCGTCTGGAGAGACCGACTCGCCGGCAAGCCGCCCGTCATGGACGAAGCGGCAAGCAAAGAAGTACAGGTCATCGCCAAGCGGGCCCGCACCGTCAAGGACAGGCGCCAGGCCTTACATGAATTCCTTCACGGCCAGGATTCCGCGGCGCTCGCCAACAAGCTGCTCGAATTGGCGGACCGCGACCACGACGTTGATCGCGAGTTGCAGCAGTGGCGCAAAGTCAGCGAGGCGACGGATCAGCCAGCCGATCTGAAACCGTTGATCACCGAGGTGCTGTCGCCGGGTCGCGATTTCATTTCGTACCGAGAGAGCTTCGGCTTCGCCCGCCGCGCCGAAGCGGTGCTGCCGCTGCTGCAACAGGCCCGAGCGCGCGATGCGAACGCCGCGCTGGCTTTGTGTCGTCATGCGTTGCATCGCGCCTGGGGCGCGCTGGAACAGGCAGATGATTCGGACGGTGAAATCGGTGGCCTGTGTGAAGCGATCGGCACCGAGTGGTTGCAGTCGCTGCAGGCGGCCGGATCGCAGCCGGCAAGTTTCGGCGACACCTATCTGCAGCTGCGGCTCGATGACCCGTTCGGTTGCTTTGATGCCGACATGGCAGAGACTGCCATGGGTAACGAGGCAATGACGCGCTACCGCCGTGTCCTCGCTGAGCGATGGCGGCAAGCGAAGGATGTCGTCCTTGGTTTGAAGGCCGAGCGCGCTGCGTCCTTGGCCTCCCGCAAGCACCGTGCAGCGAACTACGAGCGGTTTTCTGAAAGCGAGATGGAACTATTGAGCCTCGAGCGCCTGCACCTCGACCAGCTTGAGAAGACCGGCGACATCGAGGAAGCGCTGGCCGTGCTGAGGATGGATCTGTCCGACCCGCAAGACCATTGCCATCTGATCGGCTTTCTGGAGGCCCATGGGCGACTGCGCGAGGCCTTCACCCAAGCGGAACAGGCTTGCAAGGCCTTCCCTGACGATTGGCGGCTTCAGGACATGTTGCTCAGGTTCTATGAGCGCGACGGGTGGACCGAGGAGGCGTTAACACTCCGGCGGCGGCAGTTCGATAGCAGTCCGAGTGTGGAGCGTTATCACGCGGTACTGAAAGCTGGGCAGGCAGCGGGGCGGGACACCACCGAATTGCGGAGCGCGCTACTCGAGGAACTGGCGCTGCGGGAGACAACCACATTGGGACGGCTTCCTCCTACGTCGCGTTACGCAACGTCGCGCTCAACCCCGTCAGCCGACGCTCGGGATGTTTCCCTGCGGGCCGAGATTCTTTGCTCGGAGCGGCGCTGGATTGAAGCCTTGGCGTTGGTTCGGCCGCCGTCGCTCTGCAGCGACACGGTCATGCACAAAATCGCCGGACATCTGCCCACAGACAATCGGGAGCAGGCGCTTGAACTGCTGCTGCGGGTCTTCACCAATGCGATGCGTCGTTCGAGCACGCCCTATCGCGACGAGTTGGCGCTGGTGAATGAAATCGCTCAGCACATGGACGCCGTTCAACGCGCTGCCTGGCTGTCGAAGTTGCGGACCGAATACAAGGCCAAACGAAACTTCGTGCGAGATCTGCCAAATCCGTGAGGCAAGCTGGGCCGGTTGATGGCTATTCAAAGTGCAGCTGAGTGGCCGGTTCCGCACTCTTCCAACGGTCACAACCAGGAATTCGCGCGAGGCGCGGTCGGCCAGATCGCTACACTCTTCTCAGCCAGTGTGCCGACATTCCGCGCGTCAACATCGCGGAAAGCGCCGCGATTAGCTGCGCGATTTGGACAGACCAGGCTGTATCCGCATTTCACCTGCCCGCCAGTGCCCGGTACAGGGTCGCCTTCGATATGTTCAAGTTCCGCGCGATATCGATTGGAGCATCGCCATCGTCCAACAGACGCCGAGCCAGTTTCACCTGGTTTGACGAAAGTTTTCGCTTCCGGCCAAACCGCGTTCCCCGCCGCTTCGCGGCGTCGATGCCGGCACGGGTCCTTTCGGCAATAAGTGCCCGCTCAAACTCCGCCAAGGCACCCAGCAGATGAAGCAGCAGCTTGCCGTGTGCGCTAGTCGTCGCAATCGATTCAGATAGCGACTCGAATCCGATACCCCTCTGCGTGAGATCGCTCGTCAGCGCGATCAAATGAGACAGCGATCGACCGAGACGATCGAGCTTCCAAACGACCAACGCGTCGCCCAACTTCAACGCGGCGATCGCCTTCTGCAGTGCCGGCCGATTGACTGTCGCCCCGCTGACTCCTTCATCTGTGAATACGCGCTCGCAACCCGCGCGCCGCAGTGCGTCGAGTTGTAGGGCGGGGTTCTGGTCCGACGTCGAAACACGTGCATATCCAATCTTCATTGAAGCATTTTGAGACCAACATATGAGACGTTCAAGGTGTTGATTCTTCATGGTCAGTGCGTCGTCGCGAAAACCAACCAATTTGAGACAACCGAAGCCCACAACGACAGCAACCCGCCAGATTGCGGTCTCACGAATTTCAAGGCCCAATCAGCCGCTCGCGACCCAAAGGAGCCCGTGACGATTTCCTGATCGAGTGACTGGTCTACCCGGTTAACGGCCCTTCGCTGAATGCGTCGCGAAAATGAGAAGACTCGAAAACCGGTCACACGCGGTCGTGCACCGTCAACGTAGACACGACCGAAAGCGATCGGCCGCTTTTACTTGCGACGATCGGCAAGACCCGACCCAATCGGGGCGCCCAGAATCTTCGATTCAATGCCCCCGAAAGCTGACGATGAACCGATTCAGTGTTGGCGGTTACCGGCAAGCCCGAACGATCCCTCGGCCCGTTGCTACTTTGGCCAATCGCGGTGCCTTGCAAGACCAAAAGCGACCTGGTTGCCTGGTTGCCTTGAAACAAGGCAGCGGAGGATATACAATAGTTTCGTTGTGTATCCAAACGCAGAGGCGTACATGCAAGTCGCAAAATGGGGGAACAGCCTGGCGATTCGCCTTCCCGCGGCCGTCGTCGAGGCACTGCAGCTGAAAGAGGGTGAACGCGTCGAAGTACATGTCGTTGGCCGGCGCACAGTTGAAATCGCGCGCCAGCCCACGCCGCGTGACTTGCTGGCGAGGCTCCGGAAATTCCGCGGGCGCCTGCCGGAGGACTTCCGATTCGACAGGTTGGAGGCAAACGCGAGAGCGCGATGAGCGCGTTCCTCGACACCAACGTATTGCTGTACTTGTTCTCCGAGGATGCGGGGAAGGCCGATCGCGCGGAGGAATTGGCGTCGGCCGACGGTGTTGTCTCGGTTCAGGTTCTCAACGAGTTCGTCGCGGTCGCCCGTCGCAAGCTGGAGATGACGTGGGGCGATGTCGCCGAGGCTGTGTCGGTCGTGCAACAGGCTTGCTCGGTCGAGCCGCTGACGGTGGAAGTGCACAACGAAGCGCGCCGACTGGCCGAGGCCCATCAACTGGCTTGGTATGACGCGCTGATCGTCGCGTCGGCGCTGACGGCCGGTTGCTCGACGCTCTACAGCGAGGATATGCAGCACGGGATGCGGATCGGTAAGACGCTGACCATCCGCAACCCATTTCGGTAAATCCCAAGACCCAACCACTGGCCAATGGTCATGGTCTCAGTGGGTCCTTCTCGAGTTGTTCCCGAAATGCCGGCTTAGCGCTGCACGTACTCCTGGATGTCGGGCGGCAGCTCTCATGACGTACCGTAGACGAGACCGCAATTGCATTTCGTGACTTGGTGCACGCCGTTGAGCGATGTCGGCTTGACCTTGATAACGGTAATTCCCAACGGCGGCTTCCGAGACTTCGAGTGACGGCTCATGGCCGCACTCGGCCTTATCGTCGACGGTCTCAGCCCCATCCGCTTCGTTCGTTCAGTCGCGCTTCCTCGAAGCAGCCGTTCAATGGCGCGGTCCACCAGCCCAATTGTCCCCTGCAAGGCAACGCTGTTGCTCGAGCCGATGCGGCTTCTCGACCGCGCCGCCCCCCGACACGGACTCAGGCAATCGTGCGGCTCGATATGTGCGACGCCGAACAGACGTATTTCGCTGTTTCGGCTCAATATTATGAACACACGTTCGCAGCATCCGTGCCCGATTGCAACGCCCTCCCATGTTGGCCAAATCTAAGGAGTTTGCAGCGATGAACCGACTTATCAAGCACATCGGATTTTGCGCCGCAATGCTTGCCGGCAGCACGGCGATGGCCGGTATCACATTCTATGAAGCCGAGAACTTCGGCGGACGCCAGATCGGAGGCAGCGAAGCGATGCCGAACTTCCGCGCCCTCGATTTCAACGACCGCGCGCGGTCCGCGATCGTCGATGGAAGCTCGTGGGAGGTTTGCGTCGGCACCAACTTCGACAATAAATGCACGGTTCTGGCCCCGGGCCGCTATCCGACTCTCGGCGAATGGTCGCGCACGATCAGCTCGGCGCGGCCGGTATCGTCGCCGCAGGCAAACCTGCAGCCACCGGGCGTCGTTTCGACGCTGCCTGGCCGGGTGACATTCTATGATTCCGAGAACTTCGGCGGGCGTCATTTCGCTATTCAGCAACCTTCCGGCAGGTTCGAAGGGATGCGCGGCAGGGACGGGCCGCAATCGGCCATCGTCGAGGGCGGCGCATGGGAGATCTGCGTCGATGCGGACTTCCGCGGCGACTGCCGGGTCTTCGCGCCCGGCCGCTATCCGACGCTTGGTGGCCTCGGCGGTCGTGTGATGTCGGCCCGCCCGGCCAACGACTCCGGCAGCGAACCACCGCGCAGAAGGGTGGGTGCAGGCGCGAGCGCGATTCTGTACTCGGGACAGAATCTGTCCGGCCGTGCATTCGCTCTCGGCGGCCAGGGATCGGGCAACCTCGATGGCACCTTCAATGATCGCGCATCCTCTCTGCGTGTCGAGAGCGGGTATTGGATCTTCTGCAGCGATGCCAACTTCCAGGGCGAATGCCGGACCTTCGGCCCCGGCGAATACCGAAACCTCCCGCCGGAACTCGACAATCGCATCTCGTCGGGCCGCCGGATTTCAAATGACTATCCATACACCGACCAACCCCGTTGGCGGTAGCCAAGCCACCCAAGGAAACGGAGGCAAGGCAGATGACCGCCTTCTGGAAACTTGCGCGCCGACGCTGACTGGCTCCTTGTGGCCGACAGCTGCGATTCCCCGCGTTCGCCGAAAGCCGCCCTCGGAACCTGAGGCTCTTTTCGCAACCGACTGCTCACTGGCATGTTGCGAACTCGCGCAACCGGCTTCAAGCGCTCCTACAGCGAAGGCTCTGTACGGCCGGTCGATCCCGCGATCCTCTGCGGACTGTCGACAACCAGGGTTTCGACCTTGCCCAACTGAGATTCACGAGCCACCGATGAAGTGCTATCTGTTGGCTCCCGCAGCGCGAATTCGCAATGCATGTTGACATCGTGCGGGAGGTCATTGGCGCGACTGCAGGACGCGAACCGCGCCTTCGATCTCGTGCAGCGTCCTGTCCAATTCAACGGTGACGTCGATGAACCGGCGCCGACCGCGATCGCTGAATAGCAGGAATGCCAGGGAAGCCGCGACGCCGATGTAACGGGTCGGCGTGAACAATCGCAAAGCCATGTCAGTCCTCGCCTTTCGCTAAAACGATTTTCGACAATCAGCCGCAGGAGTTGCTCAGCGTTTCGTCAGACCCAAGTGGCTCAGGTCGGCGAGCGAAGCCTGCATCTTCACGCCCTTCAGCAGCCGCTCGTCGTCCACGGCGGTCACGGCGACGCTGCGCACTGGAATCACGCCCGCCCAGATAGGCAGCGCGTAATCCGTTTCGTTGT
>Ga0209682_10000483_pt1 | contig 13687 bp, 10 predicted proteins | sample DOMMetBare2Fresh_2_FD_187471 | JGI IMG/M metagenome (GOLD analysis project Ga0209682, IMG submission 187471) | Wetland sediment microbial communities from St. Louis River estuary, USA, under dissolved organic matter induced mercury methylation -... | ecosystem: Environmental > Aquatic >... | reverse complement strand
GGCGTCGTCGCGTTCTATCGCGACCTCGAGCGCGCGACCTGGCGCGTGGTGGTGCCGGTGCAGGCGGGCAAGGCGCAGACCCTGCAGATCCGTGCCGACAGCCTGGCGGTATCGGCTGCCGTGCAGTGATGTCCACCGATCGCGCGGTCACACGATGAGCCTGCGACACCGGGTCGTCTGGTCGCAGGGCATGTACCTGCAACCGCATCACTTCCAGCAGGAGGCGCGGTTCGTCGAGCACTTGATCGACGCCCGCACGCGGGTCGGACAGCCCCATGCCTGGGGCTTCGAGGTCCTGGTGCTGGACGAAGCCCAGCTGGCGCTGGGCTGCGTGGCGTTGCTGCGTGCCAGCGGCGTGCTGCCGGACGGCACGCCCTTTTCGATTCCCGATGCCGATGCCCTGCCGGCGCCGCTCCAGATCGCCCCGGATACCCACGACGAGGTGATCGTCCTGGCCGTGCCGCTCGCGCGCACCGGGGTCACCGAAGTCGACTTCGGCGATGGCCAGGCCGACGGCATCGCGCGCTACTCGGTGACCGACGTGGCCTTGCGTGACCAGGTCAACGCGGCCGACGATCCCGAGCCCGTCCAGCTCGGCGTGCCGCGCCTGCACCTGCTGCGCCGGCGCGATGCCAGCGATGCCTATGCGGCGCTGGGTATCGCGCGCGTGGTAGAGCGCAGGGCCGACGCCCAGGTGGTCCTGGACCGTGCCTACCTCGCACCACAGACGCGCATCGATGCCAGCAGCCAGTTGTCGGCCACCGCCGCGCTGCTGCACGGTCTGGTCCAGCAGCGCGCGCGTGCATTGGCCGCGCAGATGGGGCAGCTCGGGCAGGGCGTGTCCGAGGTGGCGGATTTCCTGATGCTGCAGGTGCTCAACCGCACCGAGCCCGTGTTGCGGCAGTTCGCCGGCAATGCCAGCGTGCACCCTTGGCACTTCCACCTCTGCCTGTTGCAGCTCGCCGGCGAGCTCGCCACCTTCTCGAGCACCGCGCGCTGCCCGCCGGACTACCCGCTGTACCAGCACGACGACCTGCAGACCGTCTTCGCACCCCTGGTGCAGGACCTGCGCGAGCTGCTCTCGGCCGTGATCCAGCGCCACGCCCAGCAGATCGAACTGGTCGACCGCAGCCATGGCGTGCGCACGGCCGTGGTGGCCGATGCCGAGTTGCTGCGCAGCGCAGGCTTCGTGCTGGCCGTGCGGGCGCAGGTCCCGGCCGAGCAGTTGCGGCAGCGCTTTCCTGCGCAGGCCAAGTTGGGGCCGGTGGACCGCATCAAGGACCTCGTCAACCTGCAGCTGCCAGGCCTCGTGCTGCGCAGCCTGCCGGTCGCGCCGCGCCAGTTGCCGTACCACGCGGGCAGTCACTATTTCGAGGTCGAACGCCAGGGCGAACTCTGGAAGCAGCTCGAGCGCTCCGGCAGCCTGGCGCTGCATGTCGCGGGTGACTTCCCCGGCCTCGAGCTGGAACTCTGGGCCGTTCGACAAGCCTGATCCGGTGCACCCTCATGGCGAGCGATCCTCCTCCGCTCAACGATCCGTTTGCGGCCTTCGATGGCCAGCGGACCTTCGTCCGTCCCAACCCGGCCGGCTGGTCCGTGCCGCGGCCTGCCGGCGACGTGACCGATACCACGCTGGGTGCTGCCGAAGTGGCGCCGCCGGACCACGGGCTGAATCCCCTGCTGGCGTTGGCCAACCGCATGCTGATGCTGGTGCCGCAGTTGCGCCAGACGCGCCAGGTGGCCGATCCTTCCGCGCTGCGCGCGACCTTGGCGCAGGGCGTGCGCGACTTCGTCGTCGCCGCGCAGGCCCAGGGGATCGCACCCGAGCGTGTGATGGCGGCGCGCTATGTGCTGTGCACCATGCTCGACGAGGCCGCGGCGGACACGCCCTGGGGCAGCGCTGGCATCTGGGGCCGCCACAGCCTGCTCGCCGAGTTCCACAACGAGGCCTTCGGCGGCGAGAAGGTCTTCCAGTTGATGGCGCGCCTGGCCGAGAAGGCCGACGCCCACGTCGACCTGCTCGAGCTGATCTATGCCGCGCTCGCGCTCGGCTTCGAGGGCCGCTACCGGGTCATCGAGAACGGCCGCACGCAACTCGAGGCCGTGCGCGCGCGGCTGGGCCAGATCATCCGCCAGCACCGCGGCGCCTATCCGGCGCCGCTGGCCCAGCATTGGGCCGGACATCCGGCTCCGCAGCGTCGCGCCCTGTCCTGGCTGCCGCTCGCGGCCACGGCCGCCGTCACGCTCCTGTTGCTCGGCGGCATCTACGCCGCATTCGCCAGATCGCTGGCCGATCGTGCGGACCCGGTCTATGCGCAGATCCAGCGCCTGCGCCTGCCGACACCGCTGGCGGCCGTGGCGCAGCCGGCGCCGAAACCGCGGCTCGCGCAGTTCCTGGAACCCGACGTCCGGGCCGGCCTGGTGGTCGTGCGCGACGAGGTCGACCGCAGCGTCGTCACCTTGCGCGGCGACGGCCTGTTCGCACGCGGCAGCGCCACCTTGCTGGCCGAGCGCGAAGAGCTGATGCGGCGCATCGCCGACGCGCTGGTGCGTGCGGGCGGCGACGTGCTGGTGACGGGGCACACCGACAACACGCCGATGCGCACGGCGCGCTTCCCGTCGAACTGGCACCTGTCGGAGGAACGCGCCCGCAACGTGCGGGACCTGATCGTGGCCGCCGGTGTGCCGGCCACGCGGGTGCGTGCCGAAGGGCGTGCCGACGGCGAGGCGATCCAGCCCAACGATTCCGAGGCCAACCGCGCCCTCAACCGGCGCGTCGAGGTCACATTGTTCGCGGCCCGGCCGGATACGCCGGCGCGCCGTGCCGAGCCCGCGCCGAGCGCGGCTTCGCGCTGATCGATCGCCATGCTGAAGCGACTGCTCGGCATCGTGTTCAACCGCTGGCTGCTGCTCGCGGTGCTGGTGCTGGGTCTCCTGCTGCTGGTGTGGCACTTCGGGCCCCTGCTGGCGTTCGGCGAGTGGCGCCCGCTGGACAGCGAGCGCGCACGCTGGATCAGCTGCGGCGTGATCGTCGCGCTGGTGGCGGCGGCGGTGGCCTGGCGCGTGTGGCGCGCGCGGCGCGGCAATGCCCAGGTCGTCGCACAACTGGTCGCCGCCCCGCCAGGGCCGGCGGCGGCGAGCGAGAGTGCCGACCTGACGGCGGTGCGCAAGCGTTTCGAGGGTGCGCTGGATATCCTGCGCCACGCGCGCTTCACGCCACACGCGGGCGGCGCACGCGGCCTGTGGCAGCGGCTCAACGAGCGCCTGTCCGGGCGCTACCTCTACGAGCTGCCCTGGTACCTGATCATCGGCGCGCCGGGCACCGGCAAGACCACGGCGCTGCGCAACGCGGGTCTTCAGTTCCCGCTGTCGGCGCAGATGGGCGACCAGGCCGTGCGCGGTGTCGGCGGCACTCGCGACTGCGACTGGTGGTTCACCGATCGCGCAGTGCTGATCGACACCGCCGGCCGCTTCACCACCCAGGACAGCGACCAGGCCAACGACAAGGCCACCTGGGGCGGCTTCCTGGCCCTGCTGAAGAAGTCGCGCCCGCGCCAGCCCCTGAACGGCGTGCTGGTGACGGTGTCGGTGCTGGACCTGCTGACCAAGGGCAGTCCCGACCGCCTGCGCCACGCCCAGACCGTGCGCGCGCGCGTGCAGGAACTTCACGAACGGCTTGGCATCCGCCTGCCGGTCTACCTCCTCGTCACCAAGTGCGACCTGATGGCCGGGTTCACCGAGACCTTTGCCGCGCTCGACAAGGAGCAGCGCGCGACACCCTGGGGCTTCACCTTCGGCCTGGGTCCGCAAGCCTTCCAGCAGGCCCTGGCGCCCGAATTCGATGCGTTGCTGGCGCGCCTGAACGAGGGCCTCGTCGACCGTCTGCAGGCCGAAGCCGACCCGCCGCGGCGGGTGCGCATCTACGGTTTCCCGAATCAGTTCGCGAGCCTGCGCGCACCGCTGGCGGACTTCGTGCAACAGGTCTTCGCCCCATCGCCGTTCGAGGCCGACCCGATGCTGCGCGGTGTCTATTTCGTCAGCGGCACGCAGGAAGGCACACCGATCGATCGTGTGCTCGGTGCGGTGGCGCGCCGCTACCAGCTCGAGCAGGCCGTGCTGCCGGCGCTGCGCTCGAGCGGGCGCGGCTACTTCCTCGAGCGGCTGTTCAGCGAGGTGGTCTTTGCCGAGCATGGCCTGGCCGGCACGAATCGCGGTTGGGAACGCCAGCGTGGCCTGGCGGTGGCTGCCGGCTATGGTGCGCTCGGGCTGTTGAGCGTGGCGCTGGTCGCCGCGTGGTGGACGAGCTGGCGCCAGAACAGCGCCTATGTCGACACCGTGGCCGCGCGTGCGACGGACGTCCAGCGCCAGGTCCAGGAATCGCCCAACCGCGCCACGGCCGACCTGTTGCCGCTGCTGCCGGCGATGGAGGCCACGCGCGGGCTGGCCCGCGCCGGCAGCGGCGCCGACGACGAGGTGCCGTGGACACTCGGCTTCGGCCTCTACCAGGGCCGCAAGCTCGACGGCGCGGCGCGCATCGCCTACGAACAGATGTTGCGCGAGGCGATGCTGCCGCGCCTGGCCCTGCGCTTCGAGGACCAGTTGCGGCTCGATGGCCAGGCCGACGCGCAGTACGAGGCTCTCAAGGCCTACCTCATGCTGTACGACCTGGCGCATTTCGATGCCGCGTCGCTGAAGGCCCATGTCGAAGCCGACTGGGACGTGCAGCTGTCGCGCAGCATCGCGCCCGAGCAGCGCGAGGCCCTCGGCCGTCACCTGGACGCCCTGCTGGCCCAGGGCCCGGCCGTCTCGCCACTGCCCAAGGACCAGGCCCTGATCGACGCCACGCGCGCCCGGCTGGCGGCCGTGCCGCTGCCCCAGCGTGTCTATACCCGGCTGCGCCAGCGTGGCCTGGGTGACGGCTTTCCCGAGTTCACGATCGCCAAGGCCGGTGGCCCCAACACCGCGCTGGTCTTCACGCGCCCGAGCGGCAAGCCGCTGACGCGCGGCGTGCCCGGGCTGTTCACCTACAAGGGCTACCACGAGGGCTTCCAGTCGGTGGTCAGCGATGCCACGCGCCAGCTGGCAGACGAGCAGCCCTGGGTGCTCGGCGTCCCCGCGACCGAAGCCAGGGGCGCGCAGGGCGCGTTCGCGTCGGACAAGCTCGTCAACGACGTGCGGCGCCTGTACCTGACCGACTACCGCGACACCTGGAAGGACCTGATCGCCGATGTGCGGATGCTGCCGCCGGCCAGCATGGCCCAGGCCATCGAGCGCACCCGCTTCCTGGCCGCGTTCGACTCCCCGCTGCCGCAGCTGCTGCGGGCGATCTCGCGCGAGACCACGCTGCTCGGCGGGCAAGGCGCCGTCGAGCGCGTGACGCAGCAGGCGCAGGGGACGTTGGAGGGCCTCAAGGGCAAGGTCCTCGGCACGCTCGGCGCGAAGTCGAGCCAAGGCGCGCCCGGCGAGCGCATCGAGAGCATCGTCGACGCCGAATTCGAGAGCCTGCGGCGCATGGTCACGGCGCCCGAGGGCGGCAAGGCGCCGATCGACGCGGTCGTCGCGCGACTGGGCGAATTGCAGGTGCTGCTCACGGCCACCGAGACCGCGCTCAAGGGGGGCGGCGCGCCGCAGCCCACGCCGTTGCCCAACCAGATCAAGGCCGAGGCCGCGAATGCGCCCGAGCCGGTGCACTCCTTGATGGACGCGCTCGCCGCGGCGGGCGCGCGGCTGGCGCAATTCCAGTTGCGCGACAGCCTCTCGCGCGAGGTCCGCTCGCAGGTCGGCGAGTTCTGCCAGCAGGCCATCGTCGGGCGCTATCCGTTCGACCGCAGCGCGGCACGCGAGGTCACTCCAGCGGACTTTGCGGCCCTGTTCGGACCGGGCGGCAAGTTCGACACGATGCAGCAGAAGCTCGCGCCGTACATCGACACCAGCACCCGGCCGTGGAGTTTCCGCCCGGTCGAGGGCACACCGCTGGGCGCCGACCACGGCACCCTGCCGCAATTCCAGCGCGCGGCCGCGATCCGCGAGACCTTCTTCGTCGGTGGCGTCGGGCCGTCGGCGCGGCTGGTCTTCAAGCCGGTGGAAATGGACAGCCAGCTCAAGGAGTTCACGCTCGACGTCGATGGCCAGATCGTGCGTTACGACCACGGCCCGGCGATCCCGCAGCCGGTCAACTGGCCCGGCCCGCGCGGCTCGGGCGTGGTGCGGGTGATGGTGCAGCCGGCCGGCAGCACGGGCTTGGTCAACGACGGGCCGTGGGCACTGTTCCGCCTGTTCGAGCGAGTCAGCATCACGCCCGGGGCGGCACCGGAGAAGTTCCGCGCGATCTTCGACATCGACGGGCGCAAGGTCCAGTTCGACGTCACGACGGCGAGCGTGCGCAACCCCTTCCGGATGAACGAACTGCAAACCTTCTCGTGCCCGAACGGGCTGTGACGCCAAAAGGCCCCGACATGGCCGTCGACAGCGCACCCGGTTGGTATGGCAAGTTGTCGATGCTGGGCGACTTTGCCTCGCGCCGGCTCGAGCCTTCATGGGTACGCGCCTGCGATCAGTGGCTCAGCGCCAGCCTGCGCGCCAGCCAGGAGACCTTGGGCGAGCGCTGGATGGCGGTCTACCTGGCGGCGCCGGTCTGGCGCTTTGCCTGGGGCCCGGGCATCGTCGACGGGCGTTGGTGGTTCGGCGTGCTGATGGCCAGCTGCGACAGCGCGGGGCGTTACTTCCCGCTCGTCATCGCGCAGCCGCGCGTGCAACCGCCGGCCGACCGCATCGCGCTCGATCACCTCGACCTGTGGTGGTCTGCGCTCGCGCGCGCAGGCCTCGAGACGCTCGCCCATGGCGCCACGCTGGAGGCTTTCGAGGCCCGCCTGGTCGAGTGCCCGCCGTGGCCGCGCGGCGCGCCACCGGGGCGGGTGCGGCCGCAGATGGCGCCGGATCGTGTGCGCTACCTCCTGGGGCCGGGCGCGACACCGGCCGACGTGGCACAGGAGCTCGCCGCCGCGGTGTGGCAGCAGAGCCTGCGCAACGCCAGCGTGTGGTGGCCCGCGCACCATGGCAGCGAGGAGGGCAGTTGCACCGTCTGCCAGGGCATGCCGGATGCGCAGGCTTTCGCGAGCCTGCTCGGCGGGCAGTGGTGATCAGCGGCGCGGGCCGGCACGTGGCATGGTGTCGTCGGCGTCCGGGTGCGTCACCTCACCCGGATCGCCCACCCACACCGCGATCGCGCTGAAGTTGTCCTGCCGCGGCCGCGCCCGCGCCAGCACCTGCGCGCGCATGTCGGCCAGCCATTGCGCCGGATCGATGGCCCGCGCCAGGCTCTGCGCCAGCGCCTCGGGCGCGAAGCCCTCCCACCAGCCGTCCGAGCAGAGCAGGAAGGCGTCGCCTTCGAAGAGTTCCACCGGGCGGACCACGGTATGCGGGTCGACGTCGCCCTCCATCCCCAGCGCCGCGAGCAACTGGTTCTTCTGCGGGTGCTCGTGGGCCTGGTCCGGGCGGATCAGGCCGGCCTGCAGCATGCGCTGCACGACGCTGTCGTCGATCGTGACCATGTCGACCTTGCCGTGGCGGATGCGGTAGAGGCGCGAGTCGCCGACATGGGTCCACAGCACGTGTCCGACGGCCGGGTCGATCCACAGCACGACAATCGTGCAGTGCATGCGCGCGTCGCCGTGCCCGCCATCCTGGTGGTGCAGCAGCTCGGAGTGCGCCAGATGCACCATCTGCGACAGGTTGATCGGCGAGAACGCGACCGCATCGTCGCGCAGCAGGCGGTCGATGCAGGCGACGGCGCGCTGCGCGGCCTCGGCGCCGCGGCGGTGCCCGCCGGCACCATCGGCCAGCACCGCGAAGTGCCCGTTGCGCGCCCGGCCCCAGGCCACGGCGTCTTCATTGTGATGGCGCGCGCCCTGCTCGGTGCAGGCGGCGATGCGGATGTCCATCATCGCTGCGCGGCGCTGCGTTGCAGTCGTTCGATCTGCTGCTCGTAGGCGGCGAGGAAGGCCTTGCCGAACAGGGTGTGGAAGTCGTCCTGCGCCTCCTCGCGGATGGACCCGTGGTGCTCCAGGTAGAGGTCCCACAGCCGCGCCTTGCGATGGGCCGGCAGCAGGTTGTCGAACATCGAATGGCTGGTCAGCTTGGCCTCCAGCGCCTGCGGGGCAAAGCGGTCGAGCATGCCCTCGACCGCGGCGCGCAGGCCGGCGACGGTGCCGATCGAGTGCCCGACGAGGTCGTGCATCGCATCGTCCATCGCCGCCGGGCCGTCGAGAAAGCCGCGCAAGGGCGGCTGCAGCAACTGGGTCAGCGCGGCACTGGCGTCGGGCGAGAATTTCAGCGGGTTGTTGTTGCGCTGCTGGATCACCGTGACGCCCGCGCGCAACTCGTGCTTGGTGCTCGCGCGCACCGCGATGAGCTGCAGGATGCCCTCGACCGCTGCGCGCACGATGCGGCCGAGTTCGTGCATCTGCTGCTCCGGCGTGCCGGCAGGCGTCACGCGGTCGATGCCGGCGCCGGCGCAGAAGGCGGCCCACAGCGCCGTGCTGTCCGGTGAGGGCACGGGCGGGGCGGCTGCTGCACGGGCCTGGCCCGCTGCGTCGCTGAAAGCGGCCGCGGGCACGGGGGCATGCACGGCCGCGGGCACGGGCGTGGGTACCGGCTTGGGCACAGGCACCGGACGTGGCGGCGTGAACGCGCCGTGCAAAGCCGGCACGTCGTCGGGCTGCGCCATCGCCACCGGGGCTGCCGGCGCCGCGGGCGCAGGGCCGAACAGCGCCAGGGGGTCGGTCGACACACCGCTCGGCGGCCCCGCCGCGGATGCTGCTGCGGCAGGCGCGGGCGGGCCGAGGAAGCGCGCGAGCGGGTCGGCATCGTCGGCTGCACCGAGCCCGAACATCTGATCGATCGACGCATCGCGCGCGGCCGGCATCAGGTCGGCGAACGGGTCCGCCGGCGGGGCCGGCGCAGCGGCCGCCGGTGGTGCCGCCGGCGTCGCGAACGGGTCGAAGTCATCGGGCAGCCGCGGCGCCGGCGCGGGGTGCGCGGCGACCGCGGCCGAGCGCGGGTCGATGCCGGCAGGCGCGGGCATCAGGTCGGCGAAGGGATCCGCCGGCGATGCCGCGGGCGCTGGCGCAGGCGCGGGCGCCGCCGACGGGCCCAGCAGGTCGGCGAACGGGTTGGCCGCGGCCGCTGGCGCCGCAGGGCCGAGCAGATCGGCGAACGGGTCTGCGGCCGGCGCCGGCACCGGCGTCAGCGGTGCCGCCACCGTCACCCCCGGGGCCGCCGGCGCCACCCAGGACTCGGGTCGATGCGGGTGGATCGCGCCCGCGGCGGCCGACGCCTCGCCGATGCTGGCCTTGAGCAGATAGCCGCCGATGCGGACCTGCTCGTCCTGGTTCAGCGTGGCGGTGTCGCCGTGGGCCAGCGTGCGGCCATTGACGAGGATCGGGTTGGCCGCCCCCAGGTTGCGGATGACGAACGACATGCCCTGGGCCACGATCTCGGCCTGCAGGCGCGACACATGGCGCTGCGGGTCCGGCAGCGCCATGGTGTTGTGGTCGGCGCGCCCGATCGTGCCGCCGCGGGCATCGAAGACCGCGGTGATGGGCTGAGACAAGGGCTGGTCGTTCAGCGAGACAGCCACCAGCGTGAGGTTCATGGACTTGGGGCCCGTGCGAGTGGGTTTGGGCTGGCCCGCGCGCAGGCCGCATCGATGGTCGTCCCGCTGCCGCGCGAACTCAACACACCAAAGTCACGCGCGCTTCACCGCCTCTCAGGCCTGCCAGCGCAACCAGGCCGCGACGGCGCCGAAGATCAGCGCCATCAGCAGCCAGGTGGAGGCCGCGCCCGCGAGCCGGCCGCTGCGCCACCAGCGCCACAGTCCGGCGATGGCGAAGACGGCCGCGATCCACGGGAACAGCGCCGCAGGGTTCATGGCCGGCCAGGTCACAGACTTTCAACCGAGCGCGGCCAGCCAGCGCCGCTGGCGCGGCACCGGTGCCGCCACCGGGAACAGCGGCCGGCCCGGCTGCAGCACGCAGGCCAGCAGCGCGGCCTGGGAGCGCCGCCGCTGGGTGCCTTCGCGCAGCACGTGCAAGGCGGAGGCCGGGCTGACGGGCTCGCCGTCGAACAGGCGCTGGCCGGCCGTCGCCGCCGCCTGCAGGCCGGCCTGTTTCGCCCACCAGGCCTGGATCCTGGCGACGTCGGGCCAGGGCAGGCTGTCGTCTTCGTCGAGCGAGACATCGTCGTCTGCAGGGTCGTCCGACGGGTGCTCGGGCAGGGGCGGCGCCGTGAGCGTCTCCAGGTCCTGGCGCGCCAGATCGGCCCCGGTGATCCAGCTGAACGATTCGCCCGCCAGCCGCATCAGGGCGGGTTCGGTCATGCGCTCGACGAGCCAGGGCACGAAGCGGGCATCGCCGAGCAGGCCGAGGGCGCGCACCAGCCGGCGCCGCCGCGCCAGGTCGGCCGGCGCGTCTTGTGCGGCCTTCGACAAGGCGCGGGCCACGTCGCTCGCCTGCTCGAACGGGCTGGCCGCCATCACCAGCGCCAGGGCTTCGGCGGCCCAGGGCGAGTCCTGGAGCGCAGCCACCGTCAGCACCTTGAGCGACGACTGGCGGTCGCCGAGGAGGCAGGCGGCGCAGGCCGCGCGAAAGACGATCTCCGGGTGGTCGTCGGCGATCGCGCGCCGCGCGGCATCGAGCAGATCCAGGCGGCCCAGCGCGGCGGCGGCACGCAGGGCCGCCACACGAACCTCGGGCGCAGGATCGGCCAGCGCGGCGGCGAGCGGCGGCCCCGGGTCGACCTGGTGCATGCGGCAGGCCGTGAGCCCGAGTGCGCGCTCGTGCGGCTGCGTCGATGCCAAGAGCCGCCGCACCACGCCCTGCAGCTCCGCTGCGCCGACCCAGCCGAGCGCGCTGGCCACGCCGCGGGCCGCCTCGGGCAGGGCGGGCACGAGTGCGAGCACGTGATCGAGCAGCTTGTCGTCGCGTGTTTCCAGCGCCCGCACGGCGACCGCGAAGACCTCGCCCGTGCCCGGCCGCTCCAGCGCCTGCACGCACAGCACCGTGCCCGGCGCGCCGGCCACCGCCAGGCCGTCGAGGTGGGCCGCGATGCGCTCGTCGAGCCGGCCCAGGTGCAGCAGCGCCACGTGGGGCGCGCGCACGAGCACACTGCGGATATGCCGCAGCATCGCCGACTCCTCGGCGTGCTGCTGCACGACGACGAGCACGATCGGTCTGGCGAGGGGGGCGGCAGCGGCGGCGGCAACGGTCATGGCACGGAGGAGCCCGGGGTTCGCGATGAGGATGGGGGCACGCGCTGTCGGTGCCAAGCATCCAAAGTCACCTGGCCCGGTCGTCGATGTCCCCAAGACTAGGGTCGCGGGATCTGGGGCGAAGCCTCACAATGCTCTCGTGAATGCTGAAACGGGGTTCAAGGGTCGGACCGCTTGGCGGTGTGCCGCTGTCGTGTGGATAGCAGTGATGCTGTCGTCGTGCTCGGGGGTCGAAACGGGCAAGTCCCAGGGTGGTGGCGTTGTTGTGACACCGCCGCCGCCCGGACCTCCCCCGGGCGCGGGCACGCAGCCGACTTCGACCACACCGCCTGTGACCGTGCCGCTCCCGCCTGCGCCCGTCGACGTGCGACAGGCCTTGCAGCAGGTGCGCAACCATTTGAACCAAGGCGAGGAAGAGCCCGCACTGGCCGAACTCAAGCGAGTGCTGGAGGCCGATGCCGACAACAAGACGGCACTGAGTTTCATGCGCCAGATCCAGGAGGATCCGAAGGTTCTCTACGGCCAGCGGTCACAGCCCTACCGAGTCGCCGCCGGCGACACGATGGCACACATCGCGCAGCGCGGGCTGTCCGACCCCGACCAGTTCTATGGCCTTGCGCGCTACAACGGATTGAAGGTGCCGGGCGATCTGAAGGTGGGGCAGATCATCCGGGTGCCGGGGACCAAGCCGCTGTCGCCGGCACCACCCAAGGATCCCGCTCCCGCGCGCGAGCCGACGGTCGGTACCACCCCCCCGCCAGAGGACACCAAGGCCACCGACGAGAAGAAGGCAGCCGACGAACGGGCCGCCGCCGAGAAGAAGCGCAAGGCCGAGGAACTGGCCGCCGCGGAGGCCCGGAAGAAGGAGATCGCACGCCAGATGGCGCTTGCGCGAGCGGCGCTGAAACGGCAGGACATCTGCGGCGCGATCAAGCTCTACGACGCCGTGCTCAAGCTCGACCCCGACCACCAGGCCGCGCAGCTCGAGCGCACGCGTGCGGTCGAACTCAACGCGCGCCTGGGGTCCAAGCAGTGCTGAAGGATTCAGCGCGCCGGTGAGGCAGCAGGCGCCGCCGGCCGCAGCAACTTGAGGCGCGCCGCCGCCGTGCGGTGCGCCGGGTCGAGCGCGAGCCCGAGCTCGAGCGCCTTGATGGCGCCGGCCCGGTCGGTGGCCTCCAGCTTGCTGGCCTGGCGGAAATAGAAACTCGCCAGCAGGCGCTGGGTGGCCGGTGCCGCACGCGGCCCTGTCGCCAGCGGCCTGAGCATCACGATCGCTGCCTCGAGATCGCCTTGGTCAGCGAGCATGCTCGCGTGCTCGACATCGTTGATGTCCGCGCCCGGCGCGGCTGCGGGCACCGTGGTGCGCGCCGGTCCGCGCGCCGTGGCTGGTGCCGGTGCGGCGTAAAGGTTCCGCGTGCTGGATGTCGGCCCGCGCCGCGTGCGCACGCGCTCGATCTCGCGCAATGCGTCGGCAGCAGCCGATTGCGCCGGGTCGATCGCCAGGACCTCGAGGTAGAGCCGCGCGGCCGATTCCCACTCGCCGCGCTGCTGCGCCAGCTGCGCGCGTGGCAGGCGCTCGGCCACGGCGGCCGCGCCGGCGGCCTTTGCGGCGGCGCGCTGCGCCGCGGCCTCGGCATCCCCCGGATCGAGCGCCAGCACGATGTCCCAGGCCCACTGCGCGTCGGCCCAGTGGCCCTGCCGCGCAGCCGAGCGCGCGGCCTCGCGCTGCTGGAGTTCGAAGGCCTTGAGCACCGACTCGGTCGATGGCGGCAATGGGGCGGGCGGCCGGGGCGGCAGGGCCGGCGTGCGCACCGGCGTGGGCGCGGGCGGTGGCGCTGCGTCCGGTGCGCTGGCGCAGCCCGCGGCCAGCGCCAGCCACACCAGCGCCCCGGCCAAAAAGACAAGACGGGCGCGATGGGCGCAACGGAGGTGGCGGCTGCGGCTCAAGGCCATTCGGGCCAGCGCCGGCCGTTGAGCCGCGCCTTGAAGTCTTCGAGGCTGTGGTCGCCGTAGATCATCGTGCGCTTGAGCAGCAGCGGCGGCGCGAAGAAGGGGTTGTTGCCCGGCACCACCGTGACGCCGATCTCCGGCGAGCATGAGGGCGCCAATCCCGGCCCCAACCCGCGCTACCACGGGCGCCCGAGCTTTCACCCCATCCTCGCCCGCATCGCGGAGACTGACACCATCGTGGGCGCTCAACTCCGACCGGGCGACACGGGGTTCGGCGACGCGGATGTGGCGGTGGTGCGCGAGCAGCTGCACCTGGATCCCGGCCCGGTCCGGTGGCCGCGGCTCGACGCGTCGGGAGACGCGGCCGTCGTGCTGGCCGAGGCGCGGCGATTGCGCCTGGTGATCATCACCAAGAGCCCGCTCATCACCCGCGACGTCGCCCTGCTGGCCCGCATCGCCCAGCGTTCGCGC
>Ga0209682_10000480_pt1 | contig 13740 bp, 11 predicted proteins | sample DOMMetBare2Fresh_2_FD_187471 | JGI IMG/M metagenome (GOLD analysis project Ga0209682, IMG submission 187471) | Wetland sediment microbial communities from St. Louis River estuary, USA, under dissolved organic matter induced mercury methylation -... | ecosystem: Environmental > Aquatic >... | reverse complement strand
CCTCCCGCGGCGCCTCAGGCCCCGCCTTGGGGCTAGCTGAGTGCGGCGCCCAAACGGGCCGCGAGCGGTCGCAATCCGCGGTCGGTGGCCCGCTGATAGGCCGCGCGAGTGACCGCCGCATACTGCTCCGCGCCGGCGCGAGCCAGCGACGGTGCGCACTCGGCCACGAGCCACAGCGCGTCCGTCGTCGCGCGCAGCAGATGGCGGTCGTCGGCAGTTCGCTGGGCGGCTTCTATGCCACCGTGGTGGCCGAAGCCACTGGCTGGCCCGCCGTGCTGATGAACCCGGCCGTCGACCCAGCGCGCGACCTGGCCGCCTACGTCGGCGAGCTGAGCGCCTTTCACACGCCCGAAGCGCGCTTCTTCTTCCGCGGCGAATACGTCGACGAACTGCGCGCGATGACGCCCGGCCCGATCACCCGGCCCGAACGCTACCTGGCCATCATCGCCAAGGGCGACGACGTGCTCGACTGGATGCGCGCGCACGACGCCACGCCGCTGATCGACAGCGCGCAGACGGTGCGCGACCTCGGCGACCGGCTGGTCTCGGCCAATGCCTACCTCGGTGCCGATGCGCTGCTGCCGGCGCTGGCATCGGGGGCCCAGGTCATCATCACCGGCCGTGTCGCCGACCCGGCACTGTTCCTGGCGCCGCTGATGCACCACTTCGGCTGGGCCGCCGACGATTGGCCGCTGCTCGGCCGCGGTATCGTGGTCGGCCACCTGCTCGAATGCGCCGCCCAGGTCAGCGGCGGCTACCTCGCCGACCCGGGCCATGTCGACGTCGAGCGGCTCGACGACGTCGGATTCCCGCTCGCGGAGGTGCAGGCCGACGGCCGCTGCGTGATCACCAAGCTGCCGGGCAGCGGCGGGCGTGTCGACCGGCTGAGCTGCACGGCGCAGCTGCTGTACGAGATCGAGGACCCGGCGCGCTACCTGCAGCCCGATGTCGTGGCCGATTTCAGCGCCGTGCGCCTGCACGAGGTCGGGCCCGACCGGGTGGCGGTCGAGGGCGCGGGCGGCCGCGCCCGCCCCGAGCAGTTGAAGGTCACGCTCGGTCATCGCGACGGCTTCATCGGCGAGGGCCAGATCTCGTACGCCGGTCCGGGTGCGCGCGCACGTGGGGAGCTCGCGCTGGCGGTGATGGAAAGACGCCTGCAGCGGATCGGGCTGGGCGACCGGGAGCGGCGCGCCGAGCTGATCGGCGTGAATGCGATGCACGGCCCGCTGCGCGGCAGCGACTGCGAGCCGTACGAAGTCCGGCTGCGGGTGGCGCTGCGCTGCGCGACGCGGGCCCAGGCCGAGCGGGTGGGCCAGGAGGTCGAAGCGCTGTACCTCAACGGGCCGGCCGGCGGCGGCGGCGTCACGCAGTCGGTGCGCGAGGTGATCGGCGCCGCGTCGGCGCTGATCCCGCGTGCGGCGGTGGCGCCGCGCTGCCAGGTGCTGGAATCGTGACATGACGGCCCCGACTTCACGCCATGGGCGGCCCGGCACGAGGGTGCGCCAAGCTCCCGGTGCAGCCTGGCGGAGACGGCGATGAAGCTGCACGACATCGCGCTGGCCCGCAGCGGCGACAAGGGCAACCGGGCGACGCTGAGCGTGATCGCGCTCGACCCGGCGCATTACCCGCTGCTCGAGCGCACGCTCAGCGTCGAACGGGTGAAGGCTCACTACGAGGGTGTCGTGCGCGGTGCGGTCGAGCGTCATGCGATGCCGCACCTGGCGGCGGTGCACTTCGTGCTCCACGACGCGCTGGCCGGTGGCGTCACACGCTCGCTCGCGCTCGATGCCCATGGCAAGACCCTCGCGGCGGCGGTCCTCGATCTCGAGGTCGATCCGCCGCGCCCCTAGACTTGCGTCAGCAGAACCCTCCTGGAGACTCCCACGATGCACACCGCCTTCCGCTGGCTCGCCATGCTCATGGCCACCCTGGCCGGCCTGTCGGGCGCCAATGCGCAGCCCTACCCGAACAAGCCGATCAAGGCCATCGTGCCCTTCGCCGCCGGCAGCGCGACCGACCAGATCGGCCGCGCCTACGCCGAGAAGATGGCGGCGCTGCTGGGCCAGCCGATCGTGATCGACAACAAGCCGGGCGCCAACGGCATGCTCGGCGCCGACATCGTCGCCAAGTCGCCGGCCGACGGCTACACGATCCTCGTCGGCACGAACAGCACCAACGCGGCGCTGAAGTACCTGATGAAGAAGTTGCCCTACGACCAGGATACGGCCTTCGTGCCGGTGGGCTTCCTCGGCTCGGTGCCGCTGATGGTCGCGGTCAACCCGGACGTGCCGGCCAAGACCTTGAAGGAATTCGTCGATCTGGCCAAGGCCAAGCCCGGGCAGGTGAGCTTCGCCTACGCGAGCACCTCGCAGCAGGTGTCGTCGGAGATGCTCTCCAGCATGGCCGGCATCCAGATGAACCCGATTCCGTACAAGAGCGGCCCGGCCGCGATGACCGACCTGATCGGCGGCCAGGTCAACATGTTCACGGCCGATTTCGGCGTCACGGTCTCGCAGCACAAGGCCGGCAAGATCCGCGGCCTGGCGGTCACCTCGCTGAAGCGCTCGGCGGCGGTGCCCGAGCTGCCCACCGTCAACGAGGCGCTGGGTCTGAAGGATTACGAGCTGATCGCCTACTTCGCGGTCTTCGCGCCGGCGGGCACGCCGCCGGACGTGATCGCCAAGCTCAACCAGGCGATCAACGCCGCGGCCAGCGCCAAGGACCTGCAGGAGAAGTTCGCTGCCACCGGCTTTGCGATCGACCCCGGCACGCCGGAGGCGCTGGCCCAGCGCAACAAGACCGAGACCGCCAAGTGGGCCAAGGCGATCCGCGACGCCAAGATCGAGCCGCAGTGAGGCCCTGAAGCCGCAGCGCAGGGCCGGCGCGGCCTGCGCTGCGCTGCGATTGCGTCCGATCAAGCGGTCAGCGCGCCATTGCGCGAGCATGAGGCCAGGTTGGCGGCCGTATCGAGCCTCGGCATGGTCCGCCGGCGATCGGAGGACATGTCATGAGCATCCGCAACCTTCACAACACGGCGCCCGAAACCCTGGGGTGGGTCGTGGTGGCCAACGCCGCGCGCGCCCGCTGCTTCGTGCGCGACCCGCAGAACGAGGCGATGAAGGAGCTCTGCGCCTTCGTCCATCCGGAGAGCCGCCAGAAGGGCAGCGAGCTGGCGAGCGACCGCGGCGGCCTGGTGCACAAGAGCACCACGGCGAGCACGCAGTTCGCGCCCCACACGAATCTGCACGACAAGGTGCACGAGGCCTTCGCGCACGAGATCGCGAGCTACCTGGAGGACGCCGCGCGGGCCAACCGCTATCCGCAGGTGTCGCTGCTCGCGTCGAGCGCCTTCCTCGGCGAGTTGCGCTCGCAACTCGGCGACGCGACCCGCCGCCTGCTCGGCACCAGCGTACCGGTCGACCTGACGACCCATGTCGGGCGCGACCTCGAACAGCGGGTGACGCAGGCGCTGGCGCGGCGCCAGGAAGCCGCCCACTAGGCGATCGCGGGCGCGTGGCGGCGCCCATGGCTTGCACGCCGTCTGTGGGGGCGTTTCAGCGCGTCGGCGCAGCCAGTGCGGCGCGCGGGTCATGCCGCGCCAGGCGGCCGAGCAGGTGCTCGACCTCGGCCTGGGCAGTCGCCGACAGCGCCGTCGCCGGGGCGCGCTGGCGTGCCGTCGCCAGCAATCCGCGCCGCATCAGCACGTACTTGCGCGCTGCCAGGCCCACGCCGGCCTGCTGCTCGTAGCGCAGCAGCGGCAGGTGGGCGTCGAACAGGTCATGCGCCTGCTCGCGCTGGCCGGCCGCGGACAGGCGCACCACGTCGCACAGCATGTCGGGGAAGGCGTAGCCGGTATTGGCGCCGTCGGCGCCGCGCTCCAGTTCGTAGTCGAGGAACAGGCCACCGTTGCCGACCATGATCGCGACGTGGCGCATCGACCCCTCGCGCTCGTAGCCGCGCAGCGCCGAGATCTTCTCCAGCCCCGGCCAGTCCTCGTGCTTGAGCATCCGGCACGAAGGCAGTTCCTGCACGATGCGGCGGATCACGCCCGGCGTCATCTGCACCGTGAAGGTGAGCGGGTAGTCCTGCAGCACGAAGGGCACGTCGGCGCCGATCGCCTCGACCGCCTGGCGGTAGTAGCCGACGATCTGGTCGTCGGTGCGCAGGGTGTTCGGCGGCGCGATCATCACGCCGGCCGCACCGGCCTCCATGACCTCGTGCGTGAGCGCGCGCATGGCGGCGAAACCCGGCGCCGAGACGCCGACGATCACCGGCAGCGTGCGCGCCCGCGCGATGAAGCGGCGCGCGATCGCCACGCCCTCGGCATGCTCGAGCTTGGGCGCTTCGCCGAGCTGGCCCAGCACCGTGATGCCGGTCGCGCCGGTCTCGACATAGAAGTCGATCAGGCGATCGATCGAGGCGGTGTCGACCGCACCGTCGTCGAGGAAGGGGGTCGGCGCGATCGGGTAGACGCCGCGGGCGTCTGCGGTCAGCTGCATGGGGAGGTCCTCGGCGGCAAGTCGGGCCTGATTCTGGCCCCGTTGCCCGGCCGCTGCTGCGCTAGACCCGTGCCGGGGCCGATGGCGACGACTTGCGCCGTGCGCCGCCCGCGGCGCCTGCCGGTGGCAGGGCGCGCTGCGGGCCGCCGTCGGCGACCACGATGCGGTCGCGCCCTTCGTGCTTGGCCCGGTACAGCGCGGCGTCCACGCGCGTCAGCAATGTCGAGCTGGTCTCGCCCGGCTCGGCCTCGGCCAGGCCGATCGAGATCGACAGCCCGGCCTCCGGATGTTCGGGCACGGTCATCTGGCCGACTGCTGCGCGCAGGCGCTCGGCGCAGACCTGTGCGTCGCGCAGCGTGGTGCCGGGCAGCACGATCAGGAATTCCTCGCCGCCGAACCGGCCGAGCTGGTCGATCGACCGCAGGGCGTCCTTCATCCGGCGTGCCACCTCGGCCAGCACGGCGTCGCCGGTCAGGTGGCCGAAGCGGTCGTTGACCGACTTGAAATAGTCCAGGTCGAGCAGGCAGACGCAGACCGCGGCGCCGAAACGCGACTTGCGCTGCAGCTCCTGAGCCAGCAGGTTGTCGATGTGACGCCGGTTCCAGGTGTCTGTCAGCGCGTCCCGGGTGGCGAGGTGCTCGATCGTCTGCACCGATTCGCGCAGCCTGGCGCGCAGCTGGCTGATGTAGTCCGCCGCGAGCGCGAACCAGAGCGAGCTGAGCACGACCAGCGCCGCGTGCAGCGCCTCGACCCGCAAGTCCAGGCGTCCGGCAAAGACCTGCGTCCGGATCGCGAACGCGACGCCATAGGTGACAAGCACGAAAGCCTCGAACCGGATCAGCTGGCGCCGGCGCAGCTGCAGCATCGCAAAGACGAACAGCGAGCTGTAGAACGGCACCGCGACGAAGTGGATCTTCTCGCCCAGCACCAGCACCAGCGTCACCGTGCTTGCGGCCGCACAGAGCTGGGCCAGGGTCAGCGAGGGGTCGTCAAAGCGCAGGTTGAAGCCGCTGCGCAGGGCGGAGAAGAAGACGACGTTGACCGCCAGGAAGGCGACTCCCACGGTCAGCAGCATTCCGGCCGGGAACAGGTCGATGGCACTGCAAAGCGCCAGCATCACGAAACCCAGCACATAGGTCGTCGACGCGATCAGGAAGCGCCGCATGCGCAGCGCCTGGCGGCGGGACTCGGTGGCGGTGGGCGAGGTCATGGGGATTCGATGGCGCGAGCCGCGCCACCCACGTTATCGGCCGCCATCGCGCCGACTGGACCCACCCGATTCAGCCGCGCTCCAGCAGCGCGGCCGTCGCCAGGCCGAGCAGTGTCGCCGCCAGCGAGCCCACGACATGGGCCGAGATCGCGGCGCCGGCCCACAGCAGCCGGCCCTGCTGCAAGAGGTGGGTCACCTCGGCCGAGAATGTCGAGAAGGTCGTCAGCCCGCCCAGGAAGCCGGTCACGATGAACAGCCGCCAGTGCGCCGGGATCTCCGGGTGCTGGGTGAACAGACCGAGCGCGACCCCGATCAGGTAGCCGCCGATCAGGTTGGCCGCCAGCGTGCCGGGCGGCAGCGCCGGGAACAGGCCATTGAGACCGAGCGCGAGCAGCCAGCGCGCGACTGCCCCGAGGGCGGCGCCGATGCCGATGGCAAGCAAGGAGGTCAGCATGGTGCTTGTCGGGTCGCCTCTCGACGCCCACGGGAATGGCGCCGCGCGGGCACTATACGTCGTGGGTCGTCAGGCCTGCGGTCGTGCGTTCGTTCACGGTCCGGCGCGGCATCGCCGTGACGCCTGCCCGCTCCCGCAGCCCACGCTGGCTGCCGCCTCAAGTCGTTTGCCCGCACGGCCGAAATGCCTCACGAGGGCGGAACGGACCGCCGGCGATCAGGGAGTGATGGCGACATGTCGCACACGGTCAATGTTCAGGAACTGCAGGTCGGGATGTTCGTTCATCTCGACCTCGGATGGATGTCGCATCCGTTTCCGCTCTCGAGCTTCCGCATCACCAGCGCGCAGCAGATCGAGACCATCCGCGGGCTGGGCCTGGAGCGGCTGCGATGGGTGCCGGAAAAGAGTGACCTGGCCGACGGCGCCGGCCTGCCCGCCGCCACCGAGCCCGCCAAGCCAGCGGCGCCAGAGACAGCGGAGCAGACCGCGGCGCGCGTGCGGCGCGACGCGCTGGCACGCCAGCGCGAAACCTCCCAGTTGTGCGAGAGCCAGTACAGCGAGGCCGGCCAGGCCTGGCGCGAGGCCTACGACCGCGTGCAGGCGCAACCCGCGGCAGCGCGGCGCGATGCCGAGGCGCTGACGCAGGCGCTGATGGACAAGATGCTCATCGAGGGCGAGATGTGCATCCGCGTGCTCAACGCCGCCTCGGGCGACCGCGCGACCGCGCACGTGATGAACGTGGCCGTGATCTCGATGCTGATGGGCCGCACCTTCGGCCTCGGCGACAACGACATGACCGACCTCGGCATGGGCGCGCTGATGCACGACGTCGGCAAGCTCGACCTGCCCGAGAGACTGCGCCATGCCGACGAGCGGTTCACCTCGGTCGAGATGGAAGCCTACCGCGAGCACGTGGCCAAGGGCATCGTCCAGGCTCGGCGCATGGAGCTGAGCGCCGGCGCGACGCTGGTCATCGCGCAGCACCACGAGAGCGCCGACGGCACCGGCTTCCCGCTGCGCATCGGCAGCGAGCGCATGAGCGCCGCCGCGCGCATCGTCGCGCTCGTCAACCGGTTCGACAACCTGTGCAACCCGTCGGTGCTGTCGCGCGCGCTGACGCCGCACGAGGCCCTCTCGACGATGTTCGCCCAGTCGCGCTCGAAGTTCGACGCGACGATGCTGAACTCCTTCATCCGCATGATGGGTGTCTATCCGGCCGGCTCGGTGGTGCAGCTCACCGACGACCGCTTCGCGCTCGTCGTCAGCGTCAACTCCACCCGCCCGTTGAAGCCGCGTGTCCTCGTGCACGACCCGCACGTGCCCCGCGACGAGGCCCTGTACCTCGACCTCGAGACCGTGCCCGACCTCGGCATCCGCCGCAGCATCCGGGCCGCACAACTGCCGCCGGCAGCCCTGGACTACCTCGCACCACGCCCGCGCGTGGCCTACTTCTTCGAGGCGGCGTCCAAGGTGCCGGAGCTCGAGGAGGACGAAGAGGCGCTGGCCTGATGCCCGCGACAGCGCCGCCATGCCCGGCCATGGACGCGCTCGTCCATAGCCTGCCCGAAGCGACCTGGATCGTCCAGGCGCGCGGGCTGCGCGTGGTCGCGGCCAACCAGGCAGCGCACGAGTTGCTCGGGCGTGCCGCAGGCAGCCTGGTCGACGAGCGTGCCGAGGTCCTGGTCTTCACGCCCGAGGACCTGGCCTATTGGGACGACGCCGCGGCCGGCCGCGCCGGGACGCTGCAGTCGGACGCCACCGTCAGCGCCGCCGACGGCCGCGTGGTGCATGTCTCGCGCAGCATCCGGCCGTTCGTCGACAGCGCCACCGGCGCCACCTTCTACAGCGTCGTGCTGACCAACCTGACCGAACGCCGCGAGGCCGAGGACCGGCTCGAGGAGGCGGCGGCCGAGCTGCGGGCGACGCTCGAGTCGACGGCCGACGGCATCCTGGTGACCGACCTGGGCGGCCGCATTCGCGTCTTCAACCACCGCTTCGCCGAGATCTGGGGCCTGCCGACCGACCTGTTGCAGCACCGCCGCGACGAGGCCGTGCACGACTGGATGCGGCGCAGCGTCACCGACGAGCTGGCGTACCAGCGCCGCCTGCAGGCGATCGCCGATGCCACGCTGCTGAATGCGACCGACCGGCTGGAACTGCACACCGGCCAGGTGCTCGAGCGCACGACCCAGCCGTTGTGGCAGCGCGGGCGCCCGATGGGGCGTGTCTATTCGTTCCGCGACCTCTCCGAACGTGTGGCTGCCGACCAGCGCATCGAGGAGCTGTCGCACACCGACGCCTTGACCGGGCTGCCCAACCGCGCCGAGCTGACGGCCGCGGTCGAGCGCGCAGCGGGCGAGTCGGCCCCGCTGGGCGGGCACTTCGCGCTGATGCTGGTCGATCTCGACCACTTCCGCGCGATCAACGACTCCTTCGGCACGGCCACCGGCGATCGGGTGCTGCTGGAGATCACGCGGCGCATCGGCGCGTGCATGCGCCAGGGCGACCTGCTGGCGCGAGTCGGCGGCGACCAGTTCGTGCTGCTGGTCCACCGTGCCGACCCCGACGCCGCCGGGGTGGCGGCCCAGCGTGTGCTCGATGCGGTGGGGCTGCCGAGCAAGGTCGACGGCACGCAGTTCACGCTGACCTGCAGCATCGGTGTCGCACTGTTCCCGATGCACGGCCGCATGCTCGACGACCTGCTCGGCAACGCCGAGGAGGCGATGCGGCGCGTCAAGGCCGCCGGGCGCGGCAGTTGGCGGCTGCACGACATGCGGCGCGAGGAGGACCGGCGCGCCGAGATGCGGCTGGACCATGCGCTGCGCCTGGCACTGGTCGGCCAGCGCTTCCGCCTGCACTACCAGCCGCAGGTCGACATGGACAGCGGCACGGTCATCGGCGCCGAGGCGTTGATCCGCTGGCGCGATGCCGAATTCGGCGGCGACGTGCCGCCGGGTGTCTTCATCCCGGTGGCCGAGCGCAGCGGCTTCATCATCGCCATCGGCGACTGGGTCATGAAGGAGGCCGTGCGCCAGGCCGCAAGCTGGGTCGCGCGCGGCTGGTGCGTGCCGGTGGCGGTCAACGTCTCGGCGCTTCAGTTCCAGCAGCCCAACTTCGTCGACCGCGTCGCGACCATGCTGGCGACGCACCAACTCGACCCGCAATGGCTGGAGCTCGAGCTGACGGAGTCGATCCTGGTCCATGACGCCGATGACACGCTGCAGCGGCTGAATGCACTCGCCCGCCTGGGCGTGCGCCTGTCGATCGACGACTTCGGCACCGGCTATTCGAGCCTGGCCTACCTCAAGCGCTTCCCGATCGGCAAGCTCAAGATCGACCGCAGCTTCGTTGCCGGCCTGCCCGACGACGACAGCGATGCCGGCATCGTGCGCGCGATCGTGCAGATGGCGCAGGCCCTGGGCATGCGTGTCATCGCCGAGGGCGTGGAGACCGAGGGCCAGCGTCGCTTCCTGCAGGAGGCGGGATGCGGCGAGTACCAGGGCTTCCTGTGCGCCCCCGCGCTCGACAGCCGGCGCTTCGAGGAGCGCCTGGCCACGCTTGCCGGCACGGCGCCGGCCGAAGGCAGGCTGGTTCGCCTGGTCAGGGGCTGACGCGCCGACGCGGCACAATCACGGCAACTCCAGACGAGGGTGCCGCGATGATCTACAAGTTCAAGAGCAAGGCCACGGGCGACACGATCCTGCTCGGGCCGCAGGGTGACCTGCTGCAGAGGCTGATCGGGCGCGAGCCTGCGCCCCAGGGCATCATCGAGCCGGCGGCGATGCCGGCGGCGATCGAGGCCCTGCAGCGCGCGATCGCCGAAGACGAGGCCGCGCGCGCCGGCACCGACGACGAAGCCGCCGAGGAGGGCGCCGGGGCGCGCGACCCGGTCTCGCTGCGGCGCAGAATGTGGCCGATGGTCGAGATGCTCAAGCGCGCCCACGCCGCCGGCGAGGCCATCGTGTGGGGCGTCTGAGCACCCGCGTCCCGATTCGAGTGACGAGCCAGGAGTGAGGACCCGATGAAACTGACGAGCCAGAGCTGGACCAACGGCGACCGCATCCCTTCGCGCTATGCGGCAGGGCGACTCGCCGCCGATGGCAGCGTGACCTTCTCGGACAACGTGAACCCGCACCTTGCCTGGGCCGAGTTGCCGGCCGGCACGCGGTCGCTGGCGCTGATCTGCCACGACTTCGATGTGCCCAGCCGCGGCGACGACGTCAACAAGCCCGACCGCGAGATTCCGGCCGACCTCGAGAGGGTCGACTTCTTCCACTGGGTCCTGGTCGACCTGCCGCCGGTGCCCAGCGAGATCGCCGAGGGCGAGTTCTGCCGTGGTTTCAGTGCGCGCGGCAAACCCGGCCCGCAGACGCTGCGTGGCGCGCGTCACGGCCTGAACGACTACACCGGCTGGTTTGCCGGCGACGCCGAGATGGCGGGCAAGTATTTCGGCTACGACGGCCCGTTCCCGCCGTTCAACGATTCGCTCGTGCACCACTACGTGTTCACGCTGTACGCCGTGTCGGTGGCGCGGCTGCCGGTCGAGGGCGACTTCAATGGCGCCCAGGTGCGCACGGCGCTGGCCGGGCTGACGCTGGGCGCGGCCACCTTCTCCGGCACCTACACGCTGAACCGAAGGCTGGTCGGCTGAGCCTGGCCGTGGACGCCACCCGCATCGTCGCCATCCGACATGGCGAGACGGCGTGGAACGCCGAGAAGCGCCTGCAGGGCCAACTCGACATCGGCCTGAACGAACTCGGCCGCGAGCAGGCGCGGCGCCTGTTCGATGCCCTGGCGGGCGAGGAATTCAGCGCCGTCTACGCCAGCGACTTGATCCGCGCGCGGGCCACGGCCGAGGCGTTTGCCCGGCCGGCCGGGATCGCAGTGCAGACCGATCGTGCATTGCGCGAGCGCGGCTTCGGCATCTTCGAGGGCCACACCTATGCCGAGATCGAGCAGCGCTGGCCCGACGAGACCCTGCGCTGGCGCCGGCGCGAGCCCGATTTCGCCCCCGAGGGCGGCGAGTCGCTCGTCGCCTTCCAGGCGCGCTGCGTTTCCGCGGCGCTGCGGATCGCGGCCGCCCATCCCGGGCAGTCGATCGCTCTCGTGGCCCATGGCGGCGTGCTCGATGCGCTGTACCGTGCCGCCACGCGCGTGGGGCTGAGCGCGCCGCGCAGCTGGGAACTCGGCAACGCGGCGATCAACCGCCTGCTCCACAGCGACGAGGGCTTCGTCATCGTCGGCTGGGACGACCGCCGGCACCTCGACGAGTGAGCGCGCCGGCGGCGCCGCTGCGCCCCCATGACACGGGCAATGCGGGCCGCCTTCGGCGCGGCGCTAGCGCCTGATCTCGCGCCAGGAATTCTTCGCCGGCTGGATGATCCAGTTGGTGTTCAGGTTGCGTCCGTTGCCGTTGCCGGAGTTGTAATCGCGCGCATTGATGCGCACCGTCTGGCCGTTGCGCGTCAGCAGGGCCGTGACGGCCGAGGCATTGGACGTGTCCGAGTAGGCCCAGGACACGAAATCGGCACCGGCGAACTTGCTGCCGGTCAGCACGTCGATCACGTAGACCTTGGCGCTGGCCGTGCAGTCGGTCGCGCCGGTCTTGTTGGCGGCAAAGGTCAAGCCGCCATAGGCGATGGTCGGCCGCGTATTGACCTGCTCGCCACCCGGCAGGTCGACGTACCAGCCGCGCTGCGTGGTCCAGTCGACCGGGTTGGTGGTCAGGCTGCCATTGGTCGATGCGGTGTAGACCTGCCGCACCAGGTTGTCGCGTGCATTGGAGAGGTAGGTGCCGTCGGCGATCGCATACATGCTCTGGACCGCGCTGCTGCCGAAGTCGCCGATGTCGAGCAGGCGGCCGGTGCCGACGTAGACGATGCGCTGGCCCTTGTAGACCATCAGTTCTGGCGCGGCCGTCACGGGCTGCACGGCGCCGGTGGGGCCGCGCAGCTGCGCGAGCTTGAAGACGGCGCCGGCGGCACTCGGTGACGGCGCATCGAGGTCGAAGCGCCAGACATTGCCCAGCAGGTCGCCGCCGTAGACATAGCGCACCGAGCCGTCGGCCTCGGCCAGCGGCGAGATGTGCGCGAGGCCGGCCTCGGCCGCCAGCGAGCCGTCGGGCGTGACGAACTCCAGCCCGTTGATGAGGGCGCCGGTGCTGGCATTGAGCACCCACAGGCGACCCCTGCCGTCGGCGGTGTTGTTGTAGCCCGAGGTCACCAGCACGGCCTGCACACCGGACGACAGCCGCACGATCACCGCCTTGCCGAGCGTCTGGCCGACCTTGGCCTTCATCGTCGCGTCGCTCGCGGCGGGGAACTCCCACTTCGCCTTGCCGGCCAGCGTGGTCTCGTCGAGACCGCGCGGCGCGGTGACGTCGAGCGCGAAGTAGCCTCGACCGGCGGCCCCCATGTTGGACACCAGCAGCTTGGTCGCCGCGTCGATCCTGCGGATCACCGGCGAGCCGTCGAGCTGGGTCTTGAAGCTGTAGGTGCGCGACGAGGTCTGGCCGATGTCGGGCAGCACCTGGCCGGGCACGTAGGCCCACAGTTCGGTGGCGGCGGCGCCGCCGACGGTGTCGACCGCGTGCAGCATGCCTTCGCCCGAGGTGAAATACACCACGCCGGTGTCGCGGTCGACGGCCGGCTCGGAATTGATCACGGCGCCGAGCAGGCTCTTGCGGGTGCGGAACTTCGTGCCTTCGTTGCTGCGGTCGCCGCGCAGGTAGTTCATCACCTCCGAGGTCACGCCCCAGGCGCTCGACGGATTGACGGTGGCGCCGACGGTGGTCGAGGTGAACGGCGCGCCGCCCGTGCTGCCCCAGGTGGCGATCACGCGCTTGGTCCAGTCGCGGGCATCCAACAGGGTGCCGACGCTCCAGAGCGGCGTGTTGCCGAGGACGCCGGTATCGGGGTTGACGTCGACGGCCTGCAGGTCACCGGTCCAGCCGGCCGGGTTGTAGGTGCCGAGATAGGCCTTCGAGTCGCCGCGCGCCAGGTTGACCGTGCTGACGGCCAGGCCGGTCTGGGTCGAGACCTGGCTCAGGATGTCGTCCAGGCCGGACCTGATGTTGGCAACCGTCTCTTCGGGCGTGGTGGCCAGGTACATCTTGCCGCGCCCGTTGATCGTGCCGTGCCACTGGTCGTCGATCATCGAGGGATCGTCGGCGATGGGCGCCGTCCAGGTCGGCGCGGTGACGAACGGATCGACGGTGTTGGGCCACAGCGAGCCGCGCACCCCGAGCGTGATCGCGTAGGTGTTGATGTGCAGGTCGGTATTCTTGTCGGCGTTCGCGTCGGTCGACGAGCTCGGCGGCAACTTGCCCGCCAGCAGGTCGGTGCGCAGGCGGTTGGTGTAGTAGGCCAGCGCCAGGTCGGCCAGCGAGCCGGTCGGCGTGGTCTTGTAGGGCGTGGTGCTGCCCCACTTCGTATTCTCCAGGGGCGGGACCGAGATGCTGGTCGTGTTCGAGAAACCGTCGGTCACGATGAACATGCTGTTGCGCTGGCAGGCGTACTGCACGATCGTGGTGTTGGTCGCAAACTCGCCAGCGATGTTCTTGATGTTCTGGTGCGTCG
>Ga0209682_10000479_pt1 | contig 13748 bp, 13 predicted proteins | sample DOMMetBare2Fresh_2_FD_187471 | JGI IMG/M metagenome (GOLD analysis project Ga0209682, IMG submission 187471) | Wetland sediment microbial communities from St. Louis River estuary, USA, under dissolved organic matter induced mercury methylation -... | ecosystem: Environmental > Aquatic >... | reverse complement strand
TGACGCGGTGCCCCAGAGTGCGGGGCTGGGCCACCAGTCCAGATCGCGGTGGCAGGCCCCGCAGGATCACGGACTCGGCCACCACCACGTGCTCCAGGATTTCCAGGATGGACCAGGCCTCAGGCAGGAAATCGGAGCGCCGCAGCGAGAGCGGCTCAGACGCCATGGGCCTGCGCCTCCACCGCCGTCCACCGCGGGAGGGCGGACAGGAGGCCCGCCAGATCGAGGACGACGGCCGCCGCCGTCCCCCCCTCCAGCACGGCATGGCCGCGCGCCGCCGCTCCCAGCCGCCGCGCCAGCTCGGGTGGCAACGGGCGGAGATGGAGCGGATCGAGCGCCGTCATCAGGCCCACGTCCCGCGCCAGGAGCGCCGCCCGCGGGTGGGGACCGTCGACCAGCGCCGCGACACACGGTCCCGGCGGCAGCGCGGCCCGCCCGGCGAGGCGTCCCAGATCGATGCAGGCCAACACCTCGTTCTGCACCAGCGCCACCCCGGTCACGTGCTCGGGCGCGCGCGGCACGTGGGTGATCGCTTCGATCCGCTGCACCCGCAGCAGCGCCTCCAGAGGAATCGCGAAGCGGATCCCTCCGACCTCCAGGACGTAGCACGGCTCCAAGGGAGGGCCCTCGTGGCCTCCGTCGAAAGAGACCGACTCGCCCCGGGGCTCCTGCCCGGTCATGCGCGGAGGTTCCGCGTCACCACCGTCAGGAGCTGCTCGCCGGTGAAAGGCTTGGAAAGAAAGTCGGTTGCCCCCTGCATGCGGGCCCATTGCTGGTCGGACGGCTCGCTCTTGCGGCTCACCACCACCACGGGACAGGCGCGGGTCTCCGCCCGCCGCCGGAGGCCACGGAGGATCTCGAACCCATTGCGGTCGGGCATCACGAGATCGAGCAGCACGAGGTCCGGCTGCTCCACGCCGATCCGTGACTCCGTCTGCTGGTCCGCCGGCACCGACTCCACGGAATGACCGGCCGACCGCAGCATCTGCGACACCGTCATCACGATCTCGGGCGCATCGTCGACCACCACGATCCTGGCCATGGTGACTTCTCCTCCAAAGAGAAGAATGAGGGGGGAACGTTACGGTGCCAATTACAAGGGCCGGGGGTTATTCCTCCTCGCAGAAACCTCCGCGCAGCCTTATTCCGCACCGGCACCGGGCACAGCGGTTGAAAGATAGCGGATCGCGCTGATCTTCTTCAAGGGCGGCCACCCGCCATCCTGGTGATCCGGCCTGCGGTAAGATCTCTCCATGCGGCCGGTATTCGCGGATCCCAAGACCGACTTCGTCTTCAAGCGCATCTTCGGCAGCGAGGTCCACAAGCCTCTCTTGATCGAGCTGCTGAATGCGCTCCTGGAGCTCTCCGGCGACCACCGGATCGTCGACCTCAAATACCTCTCCCCCGAGCAGCGCGTGCCGGTCGTGGAGCTGAAGATGTCGGTGGTGGACGTCAAGTGCTTCGACGAACGGGGGCGCCACTACGTGGTCGAGATGCAGGTGCTGAACGTCGAGGGGTTCGAGAAGCGGGTGGTCTACAACACCTCGAAGGCCTACGTGACCCAACTGCGCGCCGGGGAGGACTATCCCGGCCTCGACGACGTGGTGGGGGTGACGATCTGCGATTTCCAGCTCTGGCCCGCACCACCGCCCCCGGGCAGTGTGCCGGTACCGATGCTCAGCCGCTGGCGGATGCAGGAACAGCACGGTGGCGCACTCAGCCTTTCGCAGGTGCAGTACGTCTTCCTGGAGCTGCCGAAATACAGCTCCGGCAACGATCCACAGGGAACGATCGACCGCTGGGCCTACTTCTTTCGCGAGGCCGAGAACCTTGAGATGGTGCCGCCGGCCTTGTCGCAAGCGCCCTACAGTGAAGCGTTGGAAGTCGCCCGCATGGCCTCGTTCAGCGCCGACGATCTCGACCTCTACGACCGCGCCAAGATCGCCGAGCAGGACGCCCGCGGCGCTCTCACCCTGGCCAAACGGCAGAGCCGCGAAGAGGGTCGCGAGGAAGGCCGCGAGGAGGGACTGCGCAAGGGCATCGACGAGGGATTGCGCAAGGCGATCCGCGCCTTTTGCCAGGCCTTCGAGATTGAGCTCGGTGCGGACCGTGAAGCCGTGCTGGCCGGCATGGGAGCCGACGAGCTGGAGCGATTGCAAGCCCGTTTGCTGCGCGAGCGGCGCTGGAGCTGACGCGCGGCCTTTCGTCCCACGAGCGGACCTTCCGTCTCGAGACCTACAGGCTGTTGATGTCCTCGCTCTCGAGAATTCGCTTCGGGGCGCCTCGCCGAGCCACCTCGATCATTGCAAGCCCCAGCCGCTCCGTCGTCGTCACGTACTTCGGAAGGAGCTTCAACAGGGGACCGCTCCTCCGTCAAGCCCGCCGAGGAGACGCCGAGACAGAAGAAACAGGCGTCGAAGCCCGAGAGCTCGGGCTCGATCGCGGTGAAATCGAAGAGGTCCTCGTGCACGAGCTCGCGCAACTTCTCGTGCTGCCGCCCCGTCGCGCTACGCCCGATCGCAAGGACACGCTCCACGTCCGGATCGAGCAGGCATTCGCGGAGAACGCCCTGCCCGACCATGCCTGTCGCACCGAAGAGAAGAGCGTTCACTGTTGGCGATAGTCCTCTTCGTCGAGCCCGGAACCGGCCAGGACTCCGCGTAGCGATTCTACGACCGGTGTCAGCGGCCGGGGCTGGCGTTGGCTCGGCTCAAGGAGCAGTTCCAGGTAGCCGGCGACAAGCTGTGAAACCGACTTGCCGGACCGCCGGGCATAGGAATTGGCCCGGTCGATCAGCTCGTCGTCGAGCCTCAGGGTGAGCTTGGTTTGCAAGGCGTCCTCCATGACGTACAAGACTTCTCGCTCAGAGTACGTCGAGCTTGGAGTTTGGTCAAAATGGCGTGCCCTGCTTCCCTTGTGGCCCTTTACAGGAGAGAACAATGGAAAAAAAGATGAAGAAACTCACCCTTAACCGCGAGACGTTGCGCTCTCTGGAAAATTTTCGGCTGGATAAGGTCGGCGGCCTCGGCTTAACGTTCTTTATATGTGGCTCCGAGGGAGTATGCGATCCAGGCCCAGGCGGTGGCTCGTTCGGCACCTGCAGAGCTTCGTGTGGAGTATGCAGCAACGATTGCGCGACCGGAGGCGCCTGCACCCTTTAAGGTGGAAGGGCGCTCAGACAGCATCAGGAGGGAAGCCGATCTCGGCGCGCGTGCCGCCGGGCGGTCATCCACTTCAACTCCAATCTGGTTCTTCACCGGCCAAAGAGGAAGGGTGCGGACGATACCTACCGCACCAGTTTCGCGGGCCGGGGGCCTATTCCTCCTCGTAGCTGACCTCCATCCCCCGGATCCTCCACGCCGAGACCGCCACCAGCACGGCGGTCAGCAGGATCAGCCCCGGAATGGAGAGCCACGGCGAAGGAGCGTCCGCCAGGATGGCGAAGGGACCTTCGGACATAGGCACCGGGCAGAGGGACTGGAGATAGTGGATGACACTGATCTTCTTCAGGAGCGGCGGCAGCAGGAAGTGGATTCCCTCCCAGGCCATCACCGCGAGCGCCGGGATCGCCGGGCTGCGGAAGAGCGAGCCGAAGAGGAGGAAGACGCCGCCGTAACCGATGCAGGCGAGCACGGTGACCAACAGGTACGAGCCCAGGTGGCCCAGGCCGGGACCGTGGAAGAGGAACTCCTGCACCCCCTGGTGCGGCAGGTAGGACAGGAAGAACGCCGCCAGCGTCGAGAGGACGAACAGGGGGACGGTGACGATCACCCCGGTCAGGTACTTCGCCACCACCAGGACCTCCCGCCGTACCGGGGTCAGGAAGTAATAGTGGAGCGTCCGGTCCAGCACCTCGCGGCGGACCATGTTGCCGAACACCGCCACGCAGGTGAGGAAGAGGGCCACGCGCAGCGCGTAGATCTGGTAGAGGAACGAGAAGAACTCGGTGGCGGTCGCCGCCGGCTCGTTCTGCAGGCTGCCGATCTTGATGAAACGGATCAGCGGGATCAGCACCGGGCTCAGGCCGAGGAGCCAGATGCCGATGCCGCGCCGGCCGAAGAAATTCTTGCGCAGCTCCAGCCGTACCACGGCCTGGAGCTGGGAGAGCATCTGTCCCCAAGGGAGCCGGCGCGCGGCGGGCGGGGCGGAGACCGTCGGCGTCGCGAGGTCGCTCACGATTTACCTCCGTTGGAGATCAGGTATTCGTAGACGGCGTTGACGTCCGCGTCGGTCGGCCGCACCGTCTCGACGGTGAGGCCGGCGTCGATCACCACTTCGTTGAGCAGCAGGTAGAAGCGGTCGGCGTCGCGCGTGCGCACCAGGAGCCCTCCTCCATCTTCGAGGAGGCGCGCCTCGACCACGTGGTCGTGCAGGAAGACGCGCGAGGCGAGAAGCGACGGCTGGTCGCAACGGATCAGCACCTGCGCCGGATGCTGCTCTTCCATCTCGTCGCGCACGCCGCCGATCTCTCCCTCGGCGACCACGTAGCCGCCATGGATCAGCACCACCTGGTCGGAGATCAGGTCGACCTCGTGCAGGATGTGGCTGGAGACCAGCACGTGGAGGCCGCCCGCGGAGAGCTCGCGGAAGAGGGCGATGACCTCGGCGCGCGCCATCGGATCGAGACCGTTGAGCGGCTCGTCCAGGATGAGCACCGACGGACGGTGGGCGATCGCCTGGGCGAGTTTGATGCGCTGCCGCATCCCTTTGCTGTAGCCGGCGACCTTGCGCCCCGCCGCCTCCACCAGGTTCACCCGCTCGATCGCCTTCCAGGTCAGCTCCTCCGCCTCCACCCGGCCGTAGCCATGGACGCGGAGGAACGACTCGATGAACTGGAAGCCGGTCAGGCCCGGCGGGAAGGCGTCGTACTGGGTGGCGTAGCCGACCAGGCGGAACATCTCTTCCGGATGATCCGGCGTCTGCCCGAGGACCGAGATCGCACCGCGCGTCGGCCGGAGCAGGCCGGCGGTCAGGTTCATCAAGGTCGTCTTCCCCGAGCCGTTCGGCCCCACGAGGCCGGTGATCCCCGGCGGCACGGAGAGGGTGACCCGGTTGACTCCGAGCACCTCGCCGTAGAACTTGGAGACGTCCTCGTAGACGATGCGGTTGTCACCGGCTCCCTGGACGCTCATCGCACCACCTCGTAGGCCCGGATGCGGCGGTAGAGGAGGAAGAGGCTGAGCAGGCAGCCGATGGTCAGGGAGACCCAGGCGGCGCCGGCCGCCGGCAGGTCGTTGGTGGGGCCCATGTCGAACAGCGACCACCAGATCGAGCCGATGACGTGCCAGGAGGAGAGGAGCATCCCCCACTTGACGTCCAGCGACTGGTTGATCGTGCCGCCGAAGCCCATCAGCACGAAGAAGAAGCCCACCAGGGTGATGCGGGCCACCGGCTTCCACTTGACCCACGCCGAGACCGCCAGGGCGAAGAGGGAGAGGAAGAGGAGCCACGCCCAGCTTCCGGCCAGGATCGCCCAGGCGATGGAGAGGTGCTGCCCCAGCCATCCGGGCTCCAGCGACGCCTGAAACGTGAACAGCAGGAGCCCCGGCACCCAGGTGATCGCCGAGAGGAGGATCAGGAGGACCGACATCTTCCCGAGCACGTACTCGGTGCGGGTGAACGGCCGCGACAGATAGAGCGCCAGGCCGTTGTTGCGCAGGTCCGGCGCCACGAGGGCCGGCCCGACGAAGAGGACGAGCAGGAACGAGAGCGCCCCCTGGTACCACAGCCCGTAATAGAAGAACGAGGCGTTGATCGGCAGGTTCTTGGCGATCTCTCCGGCCGAGGTCCCGAAGATCTGCAGCGCGCTCAGGTTGTGCTTCAGATAGATCAGGATCAGGCCGACGAAGGGGAAAGCGAAGCAGAGGGCGAAAAAGCCCACGAACAGCTTGCTTTTGAAGACCACCTCGTAGGCGTAGCGCGGGATGATCAGGAAGCGCGACCACCCCGGAGTGAGCGCTCCGGTGTAGCTGCGGTAGGTCTGCTCATACACGGCCATCGGAGCCCCCCTCCATCGCCTTGAGGAAGATGTCTTCCAGGGAATCCTTCTTGTAGTCGAGCCGCCGGATCTGCACGCTTTTGGCGGCGGCGATCGCGTAGAGGTCGCGGATGGCGAGGCCCTCGGGCAGGACCAGCTTGAGCCGCTGGCGCGCGCCGGCGGCGAGCTCGGCGCCGCGCGCCTCGATCTCCTCGGTGAACGCCGCGGCGGCACCGTCGGTTTCGCTGCGCAGCTCCAGCTCCAGGAAGCGGCGGTTCGCCCGCCGTTCCTCTTCGAGATTGGTATAGGTCGCGATCTTCCCGTCCTTGAGGACCAGGACCTCCTCGCAGCACTCTTCGACGTCGCGCAGCAGGTGCGAGGAGAGGATGACGCGGACCTCGCCGGCGTCGCGGATGTCGCGGATGAGCCGCAGCATGCGCGTGCGGGCCGGTGGATCGAGCCCGTTCGTGGGCTCGTCGAGGAACAGCACTTTCGGGCTGTGGACGAGCGCCTGGGCGAGCTTCGCGAGCTGCTTCATGCCCAGGGAGTAGCTGCCGACCTCGCGGTAGCGCGCCTCGCCCAGGCCGACGTAGAAGAGCATCTCGTGCGCCCGCTCGATCGCCTGCGAGTGCGGCACGCCCGCCAGCTCGCCCATCAGCCGGACGAAGCGGACGCCGCTCATGCCGGCGATGAAGGCGTCGTTCTCGGGCATGTAGCCCAGGAGGGCACGGACCTCGCGCAAGTCGTGCCGGATGTCCCGGCCGCAGACGCGGGCCGTGCCCCCGTTGGGTGGATGAAACCCGAGAAGAGTGTGGAGCAGCGTGGTCTTGCCGGCGCCGTTCGGCCCCAAGAGGCCGATGCAGCGGCCGGTCAGGGTGGCGGTGAGATCCTTCAGAATCTGCCGCCCCCCGAGGCTCACGGAGAGCCCCTCCAGCGAGATGACCGGCGCGGCATCGACGGCGGAAGCCGCCGGACCCGCGGGACGGTTCGGATGCGTCTGGCTCGACACGTCGCTGCTCCTCGAAGGCCCTTAGCGGGCCTCCTCCTGTTGGGCCTGCTGGTGGGCCTGGCTCATCGTCCCCAGCACGCCGCCGAAGCCGGCCAGCGTCTGGAGGTTCAAGCCCAGCGGGCTCTTGTTGGTGCTGGCGAAGAGGATCCGGTCCTCTTCGGCGTAGGCGTAGACGAGCGACGGGCCGTCACCGATCAGCAGGCTCGCCATCGAGCCGGGCAGGCCGGACTGGCCGCCGAGCGCCCCCTTGGGGATCACCTTGTTGGCCGTCTTCGCGAGCTCGGTCAGGTTCTGGTAGTAGAAGGCCGAGACGTTCACCTGGCCGTCCGAGCCCAGGAGGTCGCGGAACTTGGGTGTCGAGGCCAGCGACACACCGGACTCGCGCTGGCGGATCGCCCGCTCCAGCAAGGCCCGGCTCGGCGCCGCCACGAAGTAGCCGTCGTCATAGACCCACGAGACGGCGTGCTGTCCTCCAGTCGCCTGGATGCTGTAGAAGGTGTGGCCGGCCGCCTCTTCCGAGGTGACCTGCACCTGCGGTTTCCCCTCCTTGCGCAGCTCGTCGTTCAGGCGGGCCACCACCTTGTCGATCGTCGCCTGCAGGCGCGCCGAGTCGTAGACCTCGGCGACCAGCTTCCACGACGGCTCGGGCACCAGCGGACCGTCGACACCGAAGGCGACCTCACCGCCCAGCGGCTCGGCCAAGTCGGTGCGAAGGTCGAAGCCGTGCTCGGTGCGCAGCTTCTCGATCCCTTCGGCCATGTCCGGGCTCATCGCCAGGAGGTCGTCGATCAGGCTCGCCGGCTGCTTGACCACGAAGGCCGAGGCCAGGTGGGTGTCGGGCGAGAAGTAGGCGATCCCGCCCATCGGCGCCGGAGCGGCGATCCAGGAGGCGAGGCCGCGCCGCGCCTGGGAGAAGGTGACGGCCGCGCGGGTCTCCGCCGTGCCGTCGATCTCGCGGCGGTTGATGATGAAGTACTGGAGGTCCTGGAAACCGGTGTTCTCCAGCCCCGGGTGCCCGTCCGTGTGCTCCGCGGTCTTCGCTTCGCTCAGGAAGGACGCCAAGTCGGCCGAGAACAGCCAGTTGGCGCCGTCGTGGTACTCGGCGGCGACGCGCTGGTGGAAGGGGCTGCCGGCGAACGGATTCGCCGCGCCGCCGGCCGTCGCCGCCACGGTGCGCAGCAGGTTGCCGTCCGGGGTGGCGACGAACAGGCCGTTGCCGATCCACAGCCACACCTTGTCCTCGGTCTCGCCGGCCGGCACGCTCGCCGGGTCGGCGACGATCTGCAGATGCCCCTTTTCGTCGACGCGGGCGATCTCCTGCTCGAGGACGGCGCGGAACGCATTCGCATTGGCCACCTCGGCGAGGATCACCGGCCGGGTGTCCTCGTGCGAGCCGGCGAGGGCGATGGCGACCTCGCTGCCCAGGTGCTGCCCGAGGGCGCCGAGGCGCTGGATGGTCTCGTGGAACTTGGCGTCGTTCTCGGCCGAGCCGATCGTCTCGCTCCACCACTGCTGCAGCGCCGGGCTGTCGGCGACCTTCTCGTCGAGCAGGCGCTGCGTCTCGGCCAGGTTGGTGCCCAGGTTCGGCAGGCCGATCCAGGCGCGGGTCCCCGCCGGGGCGAGGTCGAGCAGATGGGAGGCATAGCGCAGGCCGGGCCGCGTCACACGGGCGTCGATGTCCTGCCCGGCGGCGGTCAGCTCGGCGAGCAGCGACTCGTACTGGGCGGCGTTGCGGCTCCAGGCGATCTCCTGGCGCACCGGCACGGCGTCCACGCTGACGTGGGTGGTCACCTGGCCGCCCGGATGGAGGACGTCCTCCTTCTTCGTCTGGCGGACGTGCACCTCGCCCTCGACCACGGAGACACGGGAGCCCTTCATCCCGGTGTTGACCGAGAAGATGGTGCCGGTCACCGACACCAGGGCGTCGCGGGTGGAGACGTAGAGGTGGCGCTGCCGCTGCTTGGCGGCCTGCACGATGACCTGGCCGCGGCCGAGCTCGATGACGTTCCCCTTGCGGGTGGCGTCGAGCGAGAGGCCGGCGCGCTCGCTCATCTCGATGAGGGAGCCGTCGGTCATCCGCACCAGGGCGGTCGAGCCCTTGGCGGTGCGGATCTCCTCCCCTTCGGCGATCGCCTCGCCGCGGCTGACCGGCTCGCTGAAGTCACCGTCGATCCGGTAAAGGTTCCCCTCGACCGACTCGATCTTCGCCATCTGGCTTCCGCCGGTCAGCATCTCCTGGCCGAGGAAGAACAGGCCGGTGCCGAGGCCCAGGATGAGCATCGCGGCGAGGCTCATCCAGACCGGGCGCATGCGGGAGACACGGGCCACGGCGGCCGGGCGGGCCGCCGCCTTGCCTTCGCGGGCTTCGCGCAGCGCCCGGCGGCACGGCACGCAGCTCCGCGTATGGTCTTCGACGAGCAGGGCGCGCGCCGGTGGCAGCTCGCCCCGCAGCCAGGCGGGAATCAGGGACTGGAAATCCTCGCAGGCCTGCAGGGTGTGGTGCGCCTCGGTGGCCAACACCCGCTGCGGCTCCGCGGTAGCCATCCGGGGCTCCGCGGCGGCCTGGGACAGGCGCTCCCAGACACGCGCCGCGGCCGCCTCGACCACGGCCGGATCGGGATCCTCGGCGTGGATCAGAGAGACCGCCCGGTCGAGGGCGTCGTTCTTCTTCTCGAAAAGGCTCATGACAATTCTCCTTGAAGCGACCCCAGCTCTTTCTGAAGCCGGTGCCGCGCACGATGCAGAATCACGGCGATGGAGGTCTGCGAGCTGCCCATCATCCGGGCGATCTCGAGATTGCCCAGCCCTTCCAGGTAGCGGAGGGTGAAGATCTCCGACTGGCGAGGGGACAGTTGGGTGAGCGCCGCACGCAGCCGGCGGGAGAGCTCGCGGTTGCCGCGGTTGCGCTCCGGCTGGTTCGTGTCGTCGACGAGCTGGTCGCCGACCTCGTCGAGGTCGACGGCGCGCGCCCGCTTCCTCCGTCTCAACATGTCGAGCGCGGCGTTGACTGCCGCGCGATGCAAGTAGCTCCCCGCGCTGTTGGACAGATCGGGCTGCTCTTCCCGGCGCAGGAGCCGCATGAACACGGTTTGCAGGACGTCCTCCGCGTCGGCGGCGTTGCCGGTGATCCGGTACGCGGCGCGGAAGACGGAGCCGTGATGCTCCCGGAAGATCGCCTCCAGAGCTTCCGGGGGCCGAACGGCTGTTTTCTCATAAGCTACGGCTTGCACGCCTCCTGCCCTCCTTTCTCCTTCACTCATGGAAACGGCCCTCCCTGAGAATTGTTACAGGCCTCTCAGGATACGCCTGTTCGCCGTTCAGGGTTTCCGCAGACGAGGGGCGGCTCGCCAGGAGGAAGCGCGCCGACGGGCGCGCTTCGGTTGGCCGGTACCACGGTCGTGCCTTCTGCTAAGGTCCTGTCACGAAATAACTGTCTCATCTGCGGGCACTGACCCAGGAGCCATCGGCGACCTCTGACGGCCCCGAGAGGTGCCGGCCGCGCCCCCTGGGAGCGCTGGCGTCTCGCCGGCATTCAAGTGAATGGGCCGAAGGCCCGCCCGATTTGGGAAGGTTGGCGGGAGGCAAGGAGGGACGGCAGAGCCGATCGCCAGACAGAGCCGCAACTACGGTGCGGACATGACTTTCGCCAAGCCAGATCCTGCCTCATGCTCCGCCACCCACCACCAGGAAAGGGCCGGGCCTTCGGCCCGTTCACTTGAATGCCGGCGAGACGCCAGCGCTCCCAGGGGGCGCGCGCCGACACCTTGCTGCAGCCGGAGCCATCAATGACTTCCCAAGCGAGGGGAGATCGCAAGGAGGCAATTATCTCGTGACAAGCCCTAAGCTGCCGCCGGATAGAGTGGGCGCGCCGGGGCAGGAGGCGCATCACCTCGATCGGCCGGCGCGCTCCCCGAGGCGCACCAAGCTGCTCGCGGCCGGCACCTCGACCGCCGGAGCCCGTGACGCGCCGCAGCGCACGCGCCTTGCCACCGCCGCCGCGCGCATCACAAAGCTTTCCGGGCGCATCACACGCATCCCGGGGCACATCACGGGCATCCCGGCGCGCATTACAGGCATTCCGGGGCGCATCGCTACGAATCTCCGGCACATCACAAGCGTCGAGATTTGAAACGCTACATTCCCCGTGCGCATCACACGCCTCCGGGTGCGGGTGTCGCGCCTGGCGTTGCACGTGATGTGCGCCGGGATCTTTGTGATGTGCGCCGCGGTGCGCCTGGCCGGGAACCGGGCTCTTGTGTCTCCCGAGAGGTTCCCGGAGATCTTTGTGCACAATCGAACGCGGCAGAGCGCAGATGCGCACGAGGGCATGGAGCGGCGCCTGGTGGGCCGCCTCTGGCCGATCGGCTGCCGTCGTCGAGGCGTAGCTTGCGTTGCGTTCGCGGGCCATGGCGTGCACAACATAACGTGCGGGCGCACCCTCCCGGGCGGGCGTGAGTGCGGGTGAGGGTCGGGCGGGGAGAAGGCTCCGCGGCAGGTTAGAATTCTCTCCACCCATGGCCACCGCCTTCGACGTTTTTCTGAGCCACAACAGCAAGGACAAGCCCGCCGTCCGCGAGCTCGCCGGGAAGCTGCGCGACCGAGGGCTCGCGGTATGGCTGGACGAGGAGCAGCTCGTCCCCGGCCGGCCCTGGCAGGAGGCGCTGGAAGAGATCATCCGAACCGTCCCCTGCGTCGCCGTCCTGGTCGGCAAGGATGGGCTGGGGCCCTGGGAAATCCCGGAGATGCGAGCCGCGCTGTCCGAATTCGTAGACCGCAGGCTGCCCGTGATTCCCGTGCTGCTGCCCGGAGCGCCCGAGAAGCCCGGCCTTCCCCTCTTCCTCAAGCAATTCACCTGGGTGGACCTGCGCGGGGGCTTGACCAAAGACGGTCTCGGCCGGCTGCAGTGGGGCATCCTCGGAGAAAAGGCCGGAGATTCCCCCTTCGCCGCCTACCGCGCCTGGGCCACCGAGAAGTATTCAGGGCTGAGCCTGGTCGGCGTCGGCCGCGGGGACGTCCGCATGCGCTTCGAGGAGGTCTACGTGCCATTGCGCTTCGGCCAACGCCCGGAACGGCTCGATCCGGCCGACCCTTCCGGAAAGGAGCCGGCGCGGTGGCTCGCCGAGGCCTCTCGCGACCTCGAGGTGACGGAGACGTTCCAGGCGCCGCACATGGCCGGCCGGCACGCCTTGATTCTCGGCCACCCCGGCGCGGGAAAGACGACCGCCTTGTTGAAGCTCCTCCACCTGTGCCTGGCCGACCCGGAATCCCTCGGCCTCGCCGGGGGCACGGTGCCGGTCTTTCTGCGCCTGCGCCGGCTGACCGCGGCGGATCTGGATCAGGACCATCCGCTCGCCATCCTGCTCTCCCGCGAGCTGGCCGAGGTGAGCGGTGGCACTCTCCCCGGCGATCTGGGTGAGCGCCTCTGGCGGCATGGCCACCTCCTTCTGCTGCTCGATGGCCTCGACGAGATCGCCGACGAGGCGTTGCGCGCCCGGGTCTGCGAGACGCTCCACTGGGAGCTCGAAGGCCCGCTGAGGGCCACCCTCTCCTGCCGTTTCGCCGGCTACGGCCGGCGGGTCCATCTCGACGAGCGCTTCCTTCCTTTAGAAGTGCGCCCCTTGGACGCCGGTCAATGCCGCGAGTTGGTCGAGCTGTGGTTCCGGGAAGCCCCGCGGGCGTTGCCGGACTTCCCTCCGGCGGAAGCGCGCCGTGCCGCCGAGCGCTTGCAGTCCGCCCTGGACGGCCCCGGCTATGGCACCCAGGCGTGGAAGGTGCTGATCGGCTCGCCGCTCCTCCTCACTCTCCTCTGCGTCATCGTGCTGCGGGGCGGCCAGATGCCCCGGCAGCGCGTGGCGTTCTACGAGGAGTGCCTGCGCGTCCTGCTCGGGAGGTGGAGCCGCGCCAAGGCAGGGGAGAGCGAGCCGGCCGCCGAGCCGCCCCTCGACGCCGAGACGGCCCTCGCAGTGCTCCGCTCTCTCGCCTGGGATCTCCACGGGAGCGGCCGGCGTGACGACCTCGCGCGGCTCGACGCGGTCGACAAGATCGAGCAGCGCCTGGTCCTCCTCGGAAAGCCTCCGATCGGCTTCAAGGTGCTCGACTGGCTGCACCGGGACGCGGGCATCCTCGTCGAGGCCGCGCCCGCGGAGTACGGTTTCCTCCACCTCGGCTTGCAGGAGTATCTGACCGCCCTCGAAATCGCCAGCCGAGGGGACGAGGTACTGGCCGAGGTGGCGGGCCGCTGGCGCGAGGAGTGGTGGCAGGAGGTGCTCCTCCTGCTGGTGGGCCTGCCCGGCCGCCGCCTGTTCGCGCCACTCTTGCAGCGGCTCCTGGCCTCGCCGGCCCTGCTCGATCGCGAAGACCTTCTCCGCGCCTGCCTGGACGAGGCGGCGGAGGTCGACCTCTCACCCTTTCTGGCCCCCCTCGGCCCGGCCGAGCCTCCCGAGCGCCAGGCCGCGGTGCTGCGCCTCCTCCGCGGCCGTTCCGATCCGCGGCTCCTCGACGCCGCCTCGGCGCTCGAGGCGAGCCCCGACCCGAGCGTTGCCGCCCTCGCCCAACGGCTGGTTGCCGAGTCGGCCACTCCATCCCCGGCGACCGGGCCGGGGGCGATCGATCTTCTCCTGCTCCATCATCCGGCCGACGAGGCCGGCGCCCGGGCGCTCGCCGAGCCACTCCGCAAGGCGGGGCTGCGCATCGCCCTGGCGGGAGACGAGCCTCTCGAAAGCGAGCTGTTCGAGCGGACGCGCGGCGCCGCCGTCGTCTGGG
>Ga0209682_10000478_pt1 | contig 13757 bp, 12 predicted proteins | sample DOMMetBare2Fresh_2_FD_187471 | JGI IMG/M metagenome (GOLD analysis project Ga0209682, IMG submission 187471) | Wetland sediment microbial communities from St. Louis River estuary, USA, under dissolved organic matter induced mercury methylation -... | ecosystem: Environmental > Aquatic >... | reverse complement strand
CGGGCCGCCGAGCGCTACGAAGAGGGGTACGAGCGGGGGCTCCACGACGCGGATGCGGCGCTCCTCCTCGGCAAGCTCCTGGGCCTCCACCACGGAGCCGGCCTGCTCCGCTTCGGTCCCCGGCCGCGCGCCTTGGCAGCCCTCTTCTGGGCCTTCTGCGAAGACCGGCCGCGCGCCGCCTGGGAGCTGCGCGCACGCAGCCTGTCCCGCCTGCGCGCCGCCTTCGCGCCGAGCCGCGAGAGCGCCGAGCTGACGCGGGAGCTGGCATTGGCCATCCGGCAGTTTTGCGAGCAGCGGGAGATCCCCGCGGCCGGCCTGGGACCCGAGACGATCCCCCTGGCCGGCGCCTATCTGGCCGAAGAGCTGGCCGTGCACCCGGTCCGCTTCACCACCGGCGCCGAGGCCATCACTCTGCGCGAAGGGCTCCTGGCACGCCTGCGCGAGAGCGGCGAGGAGCGCGCGCTCGCCGACGACCTCAAGGGGCTCGAAAACGAGCTGGGCGCCCGCTACCGTCTGGCGCAGGCCTGGCTCGAGGCCCATCTGGGCACTCTGCCGCCGGAGCAGGCGGACGTGCTGCGCCCCGCCCTCGAAGAGGCGGCGGTGCTCCTCCTGACCGACCGGCGGCTGGAGCGCCACAGCTTCAACGCGCCCACCGCGGCGCGCGTCGAAGGGCTCCTCGGCCAGCATCCGCGCATCGCGCAGCGGGCCATGGACCTGCGCCTCGACGAATTCCTGGCGCGCCTCGAAGCGTTCCGCCGCGAGCGCATCCCCGGATTCCGCGCCTGGCAGGCCGAGCGGCACCGGGTGCTGGAACGCGAGCGCGAGCGGCTCCGCCTCGCCGAGCTGCAACCGCGCGTGATGACCGCCTTCGTGCGCAACCGGCTGCTCGATCAGGTCTACCTGCCGCTCATCGGCGACAACCTGGCGAAGCAGCTCGGTGGCGTGGGTGAGGGGAAGCGTACCGATCTGATGGGCCTGCTCCTCCTCATCTCCCCGCCGGGCTATGGCAAGACGACGCTGATGGAATACGTGGCCAACCGCCTCGGCCTCGTCTTCATGAAAGTGAACGGTCCGGCCCTCGGCCATGCCGTGCGTTCCCTCGATCCGGCCGAAGCGCCCAATGCCACGGCGCGCCAGGAGGTGGAGAAGATCAACCTCGCGCTGGAGATGGGCAACAACGTCCTGCTCTATCTGGACGACATCCAGCACACGAGCTCCGAGCTGCTGCAGAAATTCATTTCGCTGTGCGACGCGCAGCGCAAGATCGAAGGCGTCTGGCGCGGCAAGACCCGCACGTACGACCTGCGCGGTAAACGTTTCTGTGTCTGCATGGCCGGGAACCCCTACACCGAATCGGGCGAGCGCTTCGAAATCCCCGACATGCTGGCCAACCGCGCCGACACCTTCAACCTCGGCGACGTCCTGGCGGGGAAGGACGACCTCTTCGCGCTCTCCTATCTGGAGAACGCCCTGACCTCCAACGCGGCCCTGGCGCCGCTCGCCGCGCGCGATCCCGGGGACGTCTACAAGCTCGTGCAGCTCGCGCACGGGGAAGAGATCCCGGCGGACCAGCTCGCGCACCCCTATTCGGCCCTGGAGATCTCCGAGATCACCGGCGTCCTCCGGCACCTGATCAAGGTCCAGAAGGTGCTCCTCCAGGTGAACCGGCAGTACATCCTCTCCGCCTCGCAAGACGACGCCTTCCGCACCGAGCCGCGGTTCCAGCTCCAGGGGAGCTACCGCAACATGAACAAGCTGGCGGAGAAGGTCGTGCCGGTGATGAACGAACAGGAGCTGGAGTCGCTCCTCGACGATCACTACGCGGGAGAGGCGCAAACGCTCACCACCGGAGCCGAGCACAACCTCCTGAAGCTCGCCGAGCTGCGCGGCCGGATGACGCCGCAGCAAGCCGCCCGCTGGGAAGAGATCAAAAGAGGCTTCGCGCGCGTCCAGCTCCTCGGAGGCGCTTCGGACAGCGATCCCGTCGCGAGAGTCACCGGCCAGCTCAGCCTCCTCTCCGAGAGGATGGGAGAGATCGCAAGGAACATCGAGGCCGCGGGTCACCGAACCGACGGGCCGGATGATCCCAAGGACGGCCTCGCCGCCGCCCTGACCCCGTTCCTCGAGGCACTCACGAAGAAAGAAAGCGACGCGGAGTCCTCCCTGGTCCACCACGCCGTCGAGCACCTCGGACAGCTCGGCGCGCGCCTCGACCGGATCGGAATGATCCTCCAGGCCCGGCCCACCGCGGCCCCTGCCCTCGCCGCGCCGCCCCCCGCCGCGGACGTGGCCCCTTATCTGGAGCAGCTCAACCACACCCTCGCCGCCCTGGCCACCGCCCCGCGCGGTGCCGAGATCGTCCAGAGCCTCCCCCCGAACGTCCTGGAGCTGCTCGGCTCCCTGGTGCAGGCCGCCGGGGAGAACCTGATCCCCCTCCTGCGCAACGTCGGCCGTAAAGTGAAAGGTAGCGAGCTCGCCGCCGATCCCCACCTCGGCGACATGATGGACCGCACCTTGAAGAGCTTCGATCAGCTCAAGGATCTGGCGGAGGCGCTGCGGAAGATTGATACGCGGCGGTAGGGGGGAATCGGACGGATCGGACCGATCGGACGGATCCGTCCGATGACTTGAGCTCCCAACCCCAGTAGCGATATGTTACTCTTCGAAGCGAAAAGAGCGACCGCATGGGGGAACAGCGATCACAGAAACCCGCCTGCGCCGGGCCGGAGGGACGCCTGCGGCTCCGTCCCAGCGGTGGCTATCGCAACCTGCGATCCTTCCAGGTCTCTACAGTGGTCTACGATGCGACGGTCGCGTTTTGCGACCGCTTCCTCGACAAGCGTTCCCGCACCGTGGACCAGATGGTGCAGGCGGCGCGCAGCGGCCGGCAGAACATCGCCGAGGGTAGCCGCCACCTCCTCGCAGACCGAGCTGCGTCTGGTCAACGTGGCCCGCGCCAGCCTCGACGAGCTTCTGCTCGACTACGAGGACTTCCTGCGCCAACGCGGCAAGCGCCAATGGGAGAAGAACGACCGCGAAGCGCAAGCCGTGCGGGCGGTCGGCAGGGTAGGCTCGACCGAAGCCGCCCCCTATGCCCCCTGGCTGACCCACGCCGACCCCGGCGTGGTGGCCAACGCGGTGATCTGCCTGATCCACCAGGCCAACTACCTGCTCGACCAGCAGATCGCCGCCCTGGAGCGAGACTTCATCCACCAGGGAGGCTACAGCGAGAACCTGGCGGCGGCCCGTCTCGCCGAGAGAGCCCATCAGAGGCATGCGGGTTCTGTAGATCGGACGGATCGGACCGATCGGACGGATCCGTCCGATGACCCCACGGCCGGCGGCGCCACCCCGGTGTGCCCGCTGTGCGGCAAAACCATGGTGCTACGCACTGCCCGTCAGGGTGCCAAGGCCGGGTCCCGGTTCTGGGGATGCACAGGCTATCCGCGGTGCCGGGGAACCCGGCCGTAGTCGCCGCGCCGCCACTGGCGCTCCCGGTGCTGCCCGTGTATTCTGGTGGCAGGGAGGCGAAAATGCATGGCAGAACGGCTCGGGCTGGCGTGTTCGTGTCTCTCCTGCTCCTCGGCGTTTCCGCGGGCTGCTACAAGGGGTACCGGCAGGTCGTCGTCATCGACGGCGCCAAGGCCGAGACCATCACCGTCGGACCCGCGCCCAAGGAACCCCAGGGCCTCTGGGTCCCTGACCGGGTCCTGGTCTTCCGGACCACCTCTCCCGTGCCGGGCGCTCCCACCAAGGCCGTCGGGACGGCCGGGCACGTCTACCGCCTCGACGACGACCTGAACATGAAGGAGATCGGGACCTTCGAGCTCAGCATCCCCAACGATACGCTGGCCTATCGCTGGGGAGGCTGAAGCCGCAGGCCTTCACCTATCTTCTCGGCGGCGGGAAGCTCCAGAAGGGTTCCGGGGCAGGACGGAGCTGCTACACTGAGGCCCCGGATGTTCGCCTCGACCCTCCGCAAGCTCGCCGCCCTGCTCTTTGTGGTGGTGCCGCTCGTCCCGCTCGCCGGGCTGTTCGGCGAGCCGCATCACTGCGCCTGCGGGATGAGCAAGGACGCGTGCTTCTGCGAGCTGCTGGCCGCGCAGACGGGCGCGCATTGCGACATGGCCGGCCGCCGGTCGTGCTCGATGCGGCCCGCCCGCGACGTTTCGGGGGTGGCGCTTCTCGCCAGCATCGACCTGCGCGGCTGGGTGCGCAGTGAGGTCAGTCCCCGGGCCATGGAGCTCCCGAGCCCCTCCGGCTCCGCCCCGCTCCTGGATCTCCGCGCTCCCCGTTCGTTCTCCCGTCCTCCCGAGTCTCCTCCTCCGCAGTCCCTGCCGTCCGTGTAAGGCCATCCCGCCCCTCGCGGGCGGACCGATCGCTTTTCACATTTGATCCGGATGGGACCGGACAAGGAGAATTCCTATGAGGACCTTCTATCGGAAGGTGTGTCTGTACAGCCTGCTCGTGGTGCTTCCGGCCGTGCCCGTGGCGTCACGGGAGCAGGACGAGACGAAGGAGGCGGCGCCGAGCCGCTATGAAGACGAGATCACGGTCACCGGGGCGGACGAGCCCTCGCTGACACGTGGCGGGCCGGCGCGGCGCTCCCACCGCTGCGGGGGACACGACCTCGAGCAATCTCGAGCTCTATGCGGAAGAGCATCACGAGCTGCGCTCGGGCCTCTCGCTGATCCTGGGCGTCCAGGCCGCGCGGGCGGAGCGCGCTTTCGACGACGATTTCCGGAGCGACGGCGACCAGACGGACCGCCAGGATTTCTCCGGTGTCAGCCCGAAGCTGGGCGTTCTCTATGCGCTCCCCTCGGGGATCACCCTGTTCGCCAACGCCGCCCGCTCGTTCGAGCCGCCCACGTTTGGGGAGATGTCGAACCTCGGCGGCTCGGGCCTGCTCCAGCTCGATGCGCAGACCGGCACGTCGGTCGAGATCGGCAGCCGGGGCCGGACTTCCCGGGCGCGATCCGAGCCTGCGGCCGGGGGCGGACGGAGCGCTGCACATCGCCTATGTCCAGGAGCAGCCCGGAGGCCCGGCCGTGTTCTATCGGCGGCTGGGTCCCCGCTCTCTCGAACCCGTCCGGGTCTCGCCTGCCGGGCTGGAAGCGACGGCGCACGGCGAGACGCCACCGGCTCTCGAAGTCCTGCCCGGCGGTGCCCTGATCGTCGCCTATCCCGTGGCCCTGCCGGGGAAGTGGAAGAACGAGATCCGCGTCCAACGATCGGCTGATGGCGGAGCGCATTGGAGCCCGCCGGAGCTTCTCCACGCCGAACGGCACGGCGCCCACTCCTTCCTCTCCTCCGCGGTGTCTTCCACGGGAGAGCCGGTCTTCGCCTGGCTGGACGACAGCACGGGCCACATGGGGCTGCACGTCCGCCGGGGAGACGCAACGCCGGTCACGCTCGACCCCGAGACCTGCGAATGCTGTGGTACGGCACTCCTCGCCGGCCGCAAGGGGCAGCTCTGGCTCGCCTACCGCGATGCGGACGATGACGTCCGCGACTTCCGTTTCCTGCGAGCGGTGGGAGCCGGCGGGTTCGACGCGGGGAGGGCCGTGTCCACCGACGGCTGGAAGCTGCAAGGCTGCCCCCACACCGGCGCGCGTCTCGTCGAGGCAGAAGACGGCACCCTGTGGGCCACCTGGTTCACCGCCGGAGACGGGCAGGCCGGCATCTATGTCACCTCTTCGGCCGACGCCGGAGCCACCTTCGCCACCCGCGAGCTCGTCACCGCGGCAGCACCTGGCAGGGCGGTGCGCCACCCCGAGCTGGGAGTCCTGCCGGACGGTGGCCTCGCCGTGGTCTACGAGGAGGAAGGAGAAGGAAAGAGATCCTTGCAGGCCCGGGTGCAGGATGCCCGGACAGGCCGATGGAGCACGGCCCGGCAGGTGACTGTCGGAGGGAGCTATCCGCGTTGGGTGGCGGCGGAGGGCGGAACGAGCCTCGCCTTCACCTGCGGGTCCGGCACCGGAGCACAGATCCTGGTCGTCGATGGCGCGGTGATCACCGGAGAGAAGCCGTCCGGGATCGATTGCGGGGACGGAGGAGCCGCTCCGCCGGAGCATGCAGGACATGGAAAGTCTGCATCCTCCGGCGAAGATAGTTGAGAGTTCGCCGCGAACCGGCCGTCCGTCTTCAATCTGTCCGCGTCCGTCGTGAGCCCGGACGCTCGACTTGCTAAAACATCCGCGTCCGGGTTGAACCCGTCCCCGTCCGTCGTCAACCCGTCCGCGTCCGTCGAGAGCCCGGACGCTCGACTTGCTAAAACATCCGCGTCCGGGTCGAACCCGTCCGCGTCCGTCGTCAACCCGTCCGCGTCCGTCGAGAACCCGGACGCTCGACTCGCTAAAACATCCGCGTCCGGGTTGAGCCCGTCCGCGTCCGCCGTGAACCCGGACGCTTGACTTGCTAAAACATCCGCGTCCGGGTTGAACCCGTCCACGTCCGTCGTGAACCCGGATGCTCGACGTACTCAAACATCCCACACCAGGCTCCGGAGCACGCCCCCTGGGAGCGCTGGCGTCTCGCCGGCCTTCAAAATCAATCGGGCCGGAGGCCCGGCCTTCATGATTCGGGACGTGCGGGCTTCCGTCGTGACCCCGTCTGCTCCTTTGCCAGTACGTCCCAGCGGTGGAGACCGTCTCTTCCTCCGCCTGCTCTACGGAACCGGTATGCGCCTCATGGAAGGATTGCGGCTCCGGCTTGGCCACGCCAGCGTCGACCCGTCTCCTCGCCTTCTGCGCGCGAAGTGTGTGTGGAGTGCGCCCTGGGAGAATCTGCGGTACAATCGTTGAAACGAAACCGCTCCCGGAGGGGCACTATGGCAGGCCACAAGCTCACGGAGGAGGCATTCTGAGGCGCCGGACTCGCGCAGCCGGACTCTTCTGCCCGGCTTGGCGAGCACCCAGCGGCCAGCTCCTGCGGATTGATTCTCCATAGACTGCCGGCCGAAGTGGCACGCGGTTTCGTTCAACCGGCGTCTATCCGAGGGCCGCGTGAGGCGGCGGCCGGAGCCTTGCTGCGGTGGCCCCCGGATAGACGCTTATAGGTTGGGCGACCGAAGGAACAAGGAATGTCGCAGACAGATAATGAGGCCGATGGAACTTCGCAGGTGGTCAGGCTTGAGGCTCGCGGTGTTGGGCCGCTTCGGCGATCTACTCTGGAGACCGATCATCCCGACCCTGAGTGGCAGTCATTAGGGGACGTACTTTACTGGTCATTGTGCTGTCGCTTACAAGCCACACGGCTTGCTCAAAGCTTCATGTCCGAGTTCCCTCTCGGGAGGCGGCTCTACACCTTCCAGCGCAAGAGGTTTGCGACCACGTCATTCGACGAACATGCTCTCGTTATAGCGGCAGGGAACTTGGGAAAGGTCCTGGAGAGGGCACCGAAATCCCTCCGACGAATCCTTCCCAAGAACACATTGCGCTCGCTTCAGCTGCTCAGGAACGTTTACGAGCATTGGGAGGATATGCGCGCAGCGTTCCGAAAGGGCGGCCCTGCCAAGACTGAAGCTGCCCTTAAACTGGCCAAAGAGTTTCCCGAGGCGGAACCCTGGACGATTGCGGTCCATCCGGACGGCAATATCGATTTGGCGAATGTAGTCTTCTTAAGAGCTCTGAGCCTCGACCTAAGGAGGTTAGAAGCTTCGGCTCATTGGCGACGGCGGCAACTCAGAAGGGAGGGGCGCCACAAAGCAGGCGAACTGCGGAGGCCGCTCCCAAAGAAGAAGAGATCCACGAAAGGGAGAGGGGTTGAGTCGGTGAAGAGTACGCCCAGCCCCGGGCATCAAGCGGATGGCTGACGCCACCGCTTATGCCCAGAGCCGTAGCTGCCAAGCGCCAGAGTATTCTATGGGAGGTTGACAGCATGCGCAAGAGTATCTGGTTTCTCTTAGCTATCTTGGCTACGGCTTCTTCGGCGTTGGCTCTTCAGCCTACCGTCAAGGTAATCTCTCAGCCAGGAGCGCCAATCGAAATTATCTCCTATCGAGCCGCCTATGTTCCGGGTTCTGGAGCGTATATCCAGCAAGGTATTCAGCATGTAGTAGAGTACAAGAACGTGAGTGGCCGAGTTGTCGATGCTGTACAAATTGGGCTCCTCAGTTTTGACGTTTGGAACGAGTTCCTTGATCGGACACTGGGTCTCGCGACTGATACTCTAGGCCCCACTATTTCCAAGAAGGGTACTTGGGTGGCTCGTGCCTACGCCGATTTCAGCTTCTTAACCGGAGTAGCTTATATCAGCAAGGTCAGATTTCGCGATGGGGAGATCTGGCAGGCGGATTTGGATTCAATTGCCTTGGAGCTCCGGCAAATTCAGCAGGACTTCGATGTCACGAAACTGAAGAAGCAGCCCGAGCCCCCCAAGGAGGAGTAGGCAGCCAACCCCGCGCCTTCAGCGGACGGCTGACGCCGCACGCTGAGGCGCATCATGTGATGTGTCCAAGGTCATAGAGTGACGTGATGTCAATCCGTATCAAAGACGACAAGGAGTTCGATCTCCTTCTTGAGTCGCTCGCGTCCGATGTGGTGTCGGCGCACCGCGTAGCGAAACCGCGACCTGAAGAACCGTATGCAGTAGTTCTGCACGTACGGGTCTGTGGGGGGCCTGGGTGGGTAACCACCCAGGTCTACCCGGCTGCCGATTCAAGAAGAGCGTTGGCGGCCGATGCCCCTTGATCGCCCGGCCCGGCCGACCGGCCGATTCTGAGCGTGGCTGAGCCCCGCGTTTCCTACGCTGGAACCGACCGGAACCGGCGCCAAGCGGGCGGATTTCTCCCGAATCCCCTTCCTGAGTCGAGAGAAACAAAAGGAGCTCTCTGATCGCTGCGGCGATTTGACCGGGTGGCCTGGTGCCGCTTGGATCTCGACCGGCTCGAACCGACCGGCGATCCGGTCGATCAGCTTGCTACGAAGGGGAGATGGGGCGGGAAGCTGTACCCCCATCGGGCCAACCTCATCCACACATCCTTCCCGCCGATCGATGACGACGCCTCATTGCACCGGGGAAACGCGGCTTTGCACCGGTACAACGGTGTTTTGTACCGGTACAACGAGGCATCGCACCGGTACAACGGAGCGTTGCACCGGTACAACGAAGCATTGCACTGGTGCAACGGAGCTCTGTACCGGTACATCGGGAGATTGCACTGGTGCAACGAGGCATTGCACCGATACAACGGGGCTTTGCACCGGTGCAATCAGGCTTTGTACCGGTACAACGTGCGATTGCACCGGTACATCGAGGCGTTGTACCGGTATAACCGACGATCGCACCGGTACAACGAGGCGTTGTACTGGTACAGCGAGGCATTGCACTGGTGCAACAGAGCTTTGTACTGGTGCAATGGGGCGTCGTACCAGTGCAATGGGGCGTTTCCCTGGGGCAAATGAGGCCGCGAGCTCTATCAGTGGCTGTCGAGCGGCATGGAGCCCCGCAGGTGGGCTTTGAACGTTCGAAACGCCGGTCCCGCTTGGATGTTGGAGTGGTGTCAAGTAAGCTGGACACCGTCCTGGTCTTTTGACAAGACCGGGAAACGCGGAGCTGCTTGGTTACACGCCGAGTGGCCTCGGAACGGCTGGCACCTTGCGCGGACCGGCCGCTGGGGACCGCCCCGGTGGGTGGGGAGCCGGCCGGGATCGATTGCGCGGACGGGGGCGCCGCACCGGCTGAGCATGGGGGGCATGGAGGGTGAGGGTCTCATAGCCTCGTCAAGTCCCCGTTGTCGGCGCGGCCTTGGACCTCTCCCTCTGGCCCCCGCTCCCTGAGCATTTCCCTCGATCTCGGTGGCAGCCGCATGTCCGGTTCTAGCTAGCTAGGAGGGCCAGGGAGCGGAAACTCCCCGGGCTAGTCGACCGCTCGGCTGACCTGAGGCAGCCACCTTAGACAGCCACTGCTCCAAGGGCTCAAATCGTTCGGAACCACCCGTCCAAGACCTCGACGTGCTCAACCAGGTTCGTCTTCACACCAAGCTTCAGTTCTTTCAGCTTTTCGACCAGCAGTCGCCCGTCGATCAGATCGATAGGGGGTGCGCCATCGCGTGTCGCTTCTCGCCGCGCCTCCAACGTGAAGCCACCCGTGCTGATGATCAAGCCCTTGTCGGCACGGCCCACCATTGCTCCGCGGAAGTCACGGACGGTATCGGGCCCTATGTTTCCCTTGTACCGCTTGCTCTGAAAGAGAACGTTGAAACTGATCAGCCCACCGATTCGGATCGTGCCATGCCCGTCGATACCGCCATCTCCGCTTCGCTTGGTCACTTCAACTTCGATGAACCCTGATTCTCGGAGGATGCGCTGGCACAACCGCTCGAACGCGACAGGATCCATCGCCTGCAACACCGCGAGGAGCCTGTCCTGCCAGGAGATACCGGTCTCGGGCTCCTCCGCGCCCAGGGCACCAGATGGTTCGTTGTCAGTTGCTCGATCGAGCTGAAACTGTTTGGCAACATCGCGGGCAATCTGTCGCCCATCAAGCGAGCTCACGTTTGAACCGCCTGGGGTAAGTGCCCAGATACCACGTTCGGAGTTCTCGATGAGGCCAGCCTTGCGGAGGTAGGTCCGGGCCCAGGCCGACCGGTACTCCAGCTCGGTTCGGCCCGTAGTGCCGTGCGGCACATCCGCGACCTCTTGCGGAAGCCCTATCAGTCGGACAATCTCCGGCACCAACTCGTCGATCGACGCACTCCCGCCGAGTCGCTTCAGCGCCTGGACTGTTGGGTTCATGAGCTCGTCGAAAGTTGGAATCCCCTTCTTCCTCATGGAGTCCTCTGAGCCAAGCGCCCTGGCAGTAAACTGGAATTCGACCCCGCACCGTGCGATGGCCTACCAAATTCTCTTGATCGGGTAGCTGTCGAACGCGGAATCCGCGCTCACGATCGGCATGCCTTCGACGACCGCTTGAGCGATCAGCAAGCGGTCGAACGGGTCTCGGTGGTGGAGGAGCAGCCGGGTCACTTCAAACGTGTGCCTGGGCTCGATCGGCAGCAGCTTGATACGGTTGCTCAAGATCTGCTCCGGAATGAACGTGTCGACCGGCTCGGGGAGGGGCAGGCGGCCGATGCTCACCTTGATGGCGATCTCCCAGACGGACGCCACGCTCAGGAGGATCTCGTTGCCCCCGGCTGCGATCAGGCGCTCCGCGGTGGCGCTGAGCTTCGGATCTGCGGTGACGAACCAGAGAAAGCTGTGCGTGTCCAGGAGAGCCCGCGACATGCCAGGGCCTACATGTGCTCCCGGAAGTCTTCGATGGGTGCATCGAAGTCGTCAGGCACGGTGAACAGCCCTTTGGCGCTGCCCGGGACGCGATTGGATGGGGCCTCTGTCGCCGGGAGGAGGCGGGCCACCGGCAAGCCGCCGGAGGTGATGAGGATCTCGATCCCGTTCTTCACCTGTGCGATCAATTGCGCCAACTGGACCTCGGCTTGTGCGAGCTCAACGGTCGCCACTGCCATCGGACACCTCCTTCATTCCAGTATACAGCGAGGGACCTGCTCGGCGGCCCAGGCTGCTCCCTGAAGATCCTCCCGGGGCGTTCTACTCGATCTCGGCAGGCAGCTTCTCCGCCCGCTCGGCGCCCTGGAGGGAGGGGTCGGGGCGGAATTCGACCATGCCGTCCGGGTTCACCCAGGCGGTGCGGTTGAGTTGGTGAGCCTCGGGCTGGCGCCGCCAACGCTCCAGATTGATCTCGATCTGGCGGACGCGGCCGGCGGCCGGTATGTTGAGCTCGGTCAAGGTGGCGTCGTCGACCCTTCCCGTGGCTTCCAGGCCATGGTTTCGTTGAAAGCGGGTCACGGCGGCGGTGACCGCCGGATCGAAGTCATAGCTCTCGGTCTCTCCGGGGCGCGGGGCGGGGAGATAGCCCTCGGCGCGCAGGCGGTCCTTGAGGGTGTCGACGGACTCGCTGCGTGACCCCGGCTGCAGCGGCTCGGCCGGCTGAAGCTCCGGCCATCCGCCCCAGGCCGCGATCTGGCGGTAGCAGGTGAGCGCATGGAAGAGCGACCGGGAACCGCCCGTGTGCGGGATCGACGTACACAACGGACCCTCGGAGGGTGGGGGCTCGGGCGGGAGGTCCTCCCGGTGGCAGCCGGTGAGCGCCAGGAAGGCCAGGAAGGCCGGTGCCAGGACCTTCCAGAACATGCGGGCTCGTCGTGAGACCATCCGGATTCCTTGCTATTTCAACCCCACGGCCTTCTTCATCGCCGCGGTGATCGATTGGCGGACCGTCCCGAAATCCTCCCAGGGGTCCGCCTTCAGGCTCTCCAGGCGCTCCGGCACGTTGCGGACGTTCCAATGCGCCTCGCGGGCGTCCGGGCCGGTTTCGATCTCTTCCCAGGAAAGAGGCGTCGAGACCGGCGCTCCGGCGCGGGCGCGGGTGGAATAGGCGCAGATGGAGGTGGAGCCGCGGGCGTTGCGGAGGTAGTCGATGTAAATCTTTCCTTTGCGGCTCGCCTTGGTCATCTTGGCGGTGAATTGCGCGGGATCGCCGGCCGCGACGCTCTCGGCGAAGGCTCTGGTGAACTCCTTGACCTCGTCCCAGCCGGCGCGGCGGGTGAGGGGCAGGCAGACGTGCAGCCCTTTGCCGCCGGTCGTCTTGACGAAGGAGCGCAGCCCCAGAGCGGCGAGCAGGTCGCGCAGGAGGAGGGCCGCGGCGGTGATCCGTTCCCAGGGAAGACCCTCGCCGGGATCGAGGTCGAACACCACATAGTCGGGTTTTTCGATGTCCTTCCGCGTCGCGCCCAGGATGTGCAGCTCGAGCGCTCCCATCTGGACGAGGGAGACCAGGCCGTCGACGGAATCGATGATGCCGTACGGCTCGGTCCCTTCCCCTTCCACCACGATGTGCCCGACGGCTTTCGGAAACGTGTCGTTGACGTGCTTCTGATAGAAACACTGCCCCTTCCACCCCTCCGGGCAGCGCACCAGGGTGAGCGGGCGGCCGGTGATGCGCGGGAGGATCCAGCCGGCGATCCGCTCGTAATAGGCCGCGAGCTCGGCTTTCGTCACCCCCTTTTCGGGATAGAGGACCTTGTCGGGATGGGTCAGATGCACCTGCGCCCTCCGGCCCCGTCTCACCTCGGTACGTCCGCCCGCCTTGCGAGGAGGATCCTCCTCCACGCGGCCTCCGGAGCCGGCAGGGACGTGTGTTGCCACGGGGTCCGGGGCCGCGGTGATCTCTTCGATCCTACGGCCGGAGAGGACGCTCTCGGGGAGATAGACCACTACGGCGTCGCCGCTGCCGGGGATGGCGGCCTCGTCCTGCGCCTTCATCAGGAGCCAGTTCTGTTCGTTCTCGCCCGCCTGGCGGCCGTGCAGGCGCACCAGATGCCAGCGGCCGTGGAGCTTCACGCCCTCCAGGTGGAATTCGAGATGCCCCTTGCGGTAGCCCTTGAGCGGGTCCCCCACGGGGCGCCAGATGCCGCGGTCCCAGAGGAGAACGGTGCCGCCGCCGTACTCCCCCTTGGGGATGATCCCCTCGAAGTCGCTGTACTCCAGAGGGTGGTCTTCGACGTGGACGGCGAGGCGCTTCTCGGCCGGATCGAGGCTCGGCCCCTTGGGCACCGCCCAGCTTCGCAGCACGCCCTCCATTTCGAGGCGGAGGTCGTAGTGCAGCCGGCTGGCGGCGTGCTTCTGGATGATGAAGGAGCTACCCGCCACCGGCGCGACCTCCCCGGCGGGCTCCGGGGTCACCGCGAAGTTCCGTTTTCGTTTGTAGTCCTGGAGTCCCATCACATACATCTACCATGT
>Ga0209682_10000477_pt1 | contig 13761 bp, 10 predicted proteins | sample DOMMetBare2Fresh_2_FD_187471 | JGI IMG/M metagenome (GOLD analysis project Ga0209682, IMG submission 187471) | Wetland sediment microbial communities from St. Louis River estuary, USA, under dissolved organic matter induced mercury methylation -... | ecosystem: Environmental > Aquatic >... | reverse complement strand
CGCGCGCGGTGTGCCCACAGGTGGGCGGCCACTCCCGCCTCTGGACCAGATATTTCCCCATCTCAGAGCGGCGAATGCGTTCGAGGAGATGGCCGCCGCCTCGGCATCGCACATCGTCCTCAACCCCCCGTACTGCAGAGTGCCCGCGCCGGCGGACTGCACATGGGGCACCGGGAACGTCTCGCAGGCCGCTCTTTTCCTGGACCGGTGCCTTGCCGAGGCGGCCGCAGGCACGCGCATCGTCGCCATCTTGCCGGACGTACTGCGGACCGGCAGCCTCTATTCGCGATGGCGGACGGCTGTCGAGGCCCGCGCCAGGATCGAGTCGGTCGAGGTCCTCGGCGCGTTTGACGCCTGGGCAGATGTGGACGTCTTCGCCCTGCGGCTGATCGCCGGCGCCTCGGAGCCGGCCCGGTCGGTCGCCTGGTGGCAGTCTGCCGTCCGTGTTCCCGGCGAGTGCGTGGGGGACCGGTTCGCCGTCCACGTCGGAGCGGTCATTCCGCACAGGCACAAGCACCTTGGCCCCTGGCATCCGTACGTGTATGCGCGCCTCCTCCCGCCATGGGAGACGTTCGACGCGGACGCCGGGAAACGGCGGCGGTTTCGTGGCCGGGCGTTTGTTCCGCCGTTCGTAGCCATGCGCCGCACCTCCGCTCCCAACGACAAGCTCCGTGCCCGCGCGACGATCGTCGTCGGTCAAGATCCGGTGGCGGTGGAGAATCATCTCCTCGTCCTCGAGCCGCGCGACGGCTCGTTGGAGAGTTGCGAGCAACTGCTGGCCGTGCTGCGGGACGATCGGACGAACCGCTGGCTCGATGAGCGCATCCGGTGCCGGCATCTGACGGTCGGGGTGCTGCGCGACGTGCCTTGGTGGGACACCGGCCGATGACCACAGAGCACCTGCGTTTTTCTCCGGATATCCTGCAACGGCTCGGAGAGGAGTTGACCCCGCACGCCGACCAGGGCATCGTCGAGCTTGTCCGCAACTCCTACGATGCAGACGCTCACAGTTGCCGCGTGGAGCTTATCGAGGCCGACAAACCGGGCGGTCTGCTCCGTGTGACCGACGACGGGAACGGCATGACGGAAGAGTCCATTCGAAGCGGCTGGCTCGTCCTGGGCCGCTCAGGGAAGGTTGCCCGTAGACCCACGAAGCTCGGTCGTCTGCCGGTTGGTGACAAGGGCCTTGGGCGGCTTGCTGCTCTCAGGATGGGGCGTTTGGCCACGGTGCACACGCGACCCGCAGAGAAGCCCGGCCGAGAATATCGCCTGACCCTCAACTGGGACCTTTTCGATGAAGCCGACGTGGTTGAAAACGTACCCCTCGAAATCCGGTCGGGACCGACTCAAAAGCGAAAGGGCACGACCATCGAGGTGAGCGGCCTGCGGGTCAAGCTCGGCCGACGAGAGGTGCAGCGCCTTGCTCGCTCGCTGCTCCTGCTGGCGGACCCGTTCGACCATTCGCTAGGGTTCCGCCCTGAGTTGATGGCCCCCGAGTTCAAGGACCTGGAGAAGCGCGTCCGCGAGGCCTATTTCGATGACGCCGAGTTCCGCTTGGTGGCCCAGCTTGACAAGCGCGGATACGCTTCTGCAAAGGTGATCGACCGTAGCGGCACTGTGCGTTGGGAAGCCAGACACGAAGACTTGAGCGAAGGCCCCAAGAAGACCTCGCTGTCGTACAAGACCTCCGCGGCGACGTTCGAGCTCTGGGCGTTCAACCTGACCGGCCAAAGCTTCGCCTCCGGGGCAACTTTGACAGAGCTGCGCGACTGGCTTGACGCAATCGGAGGCGTACACCTCTACCACCGCGGGCTTCGGGTGTACCCCTACGGCGACCCCGGCCACGACTGGCTCGAGATGAACCTCGCGCGCGCCAGGAGCCCCGAGTTTCGCCCGTCCACCAACAACTCCGTCGGACGCGTGCTCGTTCCGGACCCGCGTGACGAGTTGGTCCAGAAGACCGATCGCAGTGGGTTCATCGAGAACGAGGCGTTCACCGAGTTGCGGCGCTTCGCTCAAGACGCGCTGGACTGGATGGCTCGCGAGCGCCTCCGCGACCGGGAGAAGCGGCGGGTCAAGGAACGCGCCGGGGCTCCTCGCGCGGTGTCCGCGGCACGGGCGTCGCTGGGGAAAACCCTCGACCAGCTTCCGCCGCAAGAGCGGCCGGCAGTCCATCGTGCGGTTCAGAAGCTGGAGGCCGCGCGCGAGCAGGAGGCCAGAACGCTTCGCGAGGACCTTCAGCTCTACCGGACGTTAGGCACAGTCGGCACGACGGCGGCCGTCTTCGCCCACGAATCGGCCAAGCCCGTCACGCAGATCGAGAAGATGGGAAAGCTCGTCGAGGGCCGTGCGAGGAAGCTACTGGGGGATCGATTCACGAAGATCGAGAGGCCGTTACAGTACATCCTGCGAGCGGCCCAGGCGCTGAGGAGCTTCGCCGCGCTCCCCTTGCGCCTGCTGAACCGGGAAAAGCGACGGACTGGCCGTATCGAAGTGCATGGTGTCATCCGTGATGTGTTGGACCTATTCCAGCCGTTCTTGGAGGACGCGCAAATCGAAACGCGGGTGGAGCTGGTGAATTCGACGCCGCGCATCCGCGGGAGCGTCGCGGCCATCGAGGCGATCCTTGCCAACCTGCTGACCAACGCCGTGAATGCGCTGAGTTCCGAGGGCTCATCCCTGACACGCGAGGTTGTCATCCGGACGGAGCTTTCAGGAGAGAATCGGCTCCTGTTGCGTGTCCTCGACAGCGGCTCCGGCATCGTTGGCATCAGAATAGAGGACATCTGGTTGCCGGGACGAACTACACGGCTTGGAGGTACCGGCCTCGGGCTGACCATCGTCCGCGATACAGTCACGGACCTCGGGGGAAAAGTGCAAGCGCTCTCCCAAGGTGAGTTCGGTGGCGCGGAATTTGTCATTGAGTTGCCGCTCGTCGGAGAGGAGTAAACATGGTTGTCGCCGAGCCCGAAATTCGCCGAGTTGCGGTCGTGGATGACGACCGATCCCAGGCAGACGTCATGAGTGAGTTGATTCGTGAAGCCGGTTACGAACCGATCATCATCCTCGGCCCCAGATTCGAGCGTGTCGAGGACCTCGTCGGCAAGGTACGCGAGAGCGCGGACGCGGCGATCTGTGACCACCGCTTACAGCCACGCGGCTTCGCCAGGTTCAACGGCGCGGAGGCTGTCGCGGCTCTTATTGAGTTGAGGATTCCCTCTCTTTTGATCACTCAGTACGTCGACATTGATGCCGACGTGTCGATTCGACGCTGGCGGCACCACGTCCCAGTCCTCCTGAGCCGCGACGACGCCGATCCCGACAGTATCGTCCAAGGTCTCAATGCGTGTGCTCGGGAAGTTCACGGCGAGCACCTCCCATCCCGGCGGCCCTGGCGAACCCTGATTCAGGTGGATGAAACGAATCAGGAATCTGGCGATCAGGTGGTCGACGCTCACATTCCGTCCTGGAATCCGCACCAGGCGGTGCGGTTCCCCGCCGCCCTCGTCCCGCCACCGCTCCGGTCCAATTTGGCCCCGGGAGCCTGTTTCTTCGCGAAGGTCAACATCGGCGCCGATCGGGCCGAAGACCTCTACTTTTTCGACTTTGAGCTCGCCCCGGAACCCGAGCCCGAGGACGTGCTTCTTGGCTGATCTCACGATTCTCGATGTCGGGCACGGCAACTGCGCGATCCTGCGAGACGAACGCGGTGCCGTCGTCATCGATGCCGGGCTTGGAGTGACGTTGCTCGAGTTTCTGGAGCAACGCGAGATCACTGGTATCGACGCCGTTCTCATCTCCCACGCTGATGCCGACCACGTAGCGGGCCTGCTCACCTTGCTGACGCAGGAGCACATCTCCGTGGGCGCGGTATTTCTCAACACCGAGACCCTCCGAAAAACGGCGATCTGGCATCAGCTCCTCGTTGCGCTCACCGACGCACGCCGGCGGCGGGCAGTGAAGGTGCACTCCCAGTTGACCTCGACGTCGAGCGAGCTCCTGCGTCGCGATCCAATCGAGGTCCAGGTCCTGGCACCCTCACCCGAGTTGGCCCTCGTTGGTGCCGGCGGGAAGCAACCAGGGGGTAGGCCGCCACTCAGCGCGAATGCAATGTCCGCTGTCATCCGCATCGTCGTGAACGGAACGCCAGAAGTACTCCTGCCTGGAGATCTGGACACTCCGGGCCTCGAGTACCTGCTCGCCGAATGCCCCGAGCCCCGCGCGCGCGTCCTCGTGTTTCCGCACCACGGAGGCCGCCCGGCGAGAGCCGATCCGGCGGACTTTGCCGCTCGCCTCTGCACGGTTGTGCGAGCCGACGTGTTGGTCTTCTCGATTGGCCGCGGAAAACACGCGACACCTCAACCAGAGGTGATTCGCGGCGCGCTACGGGCCACTCCTGAAGCCCACATCGCCTGCACACAACTCTCCGAGCGGTGCGCGGCAAGCCTGCCGAGCACGCCACCTGCTCACCTGAATGAGAGGCCGGCCCGCGGACGCGCCGGCAACGCATGTTGCGCCGGGACGGTCGAGTTGGCGCTCGGAGGCGACACGCCTGCGTATACCCCGGCCCGGGCCGGCCACCGTACGTTCGTCGAGCGCGAGGCGCCGACGGCACTCTGTATGGGACTCCAGACACCTCTGCTCCCCGTACTCAAAGAAGAACGTGGACCCTAGCCTTACCCCGGCTTGCCGGCTGCGGGAGGCTTTGGTACTCGCTTATGATGAGCGCATGATGCCATCTCCGTACCGGACCGGCGCTGCTTCGCCTTCTCGTCCGAACAGATCTCTCCCCCACGCCCTCGCGGTCTGTCTCGTCACGGCTCTTCTCGCGACGGCCGCCGAGGCCGGCCAGGATCGCTGGACACCGTTCGGTAGGGGCGGGGGCGACGTGCAGTCGCTGGCCGTCGATCCGGCCGTACCCGGTGTCGTGTACGTCGCGGCCGGGTACGCCGGGATCTTCCGCAGCGACGACGCGGCGCACACCTGGCATTGGCGCGGCCCGAGGACCCCAGGCGGTGAGGAATGGACCTCCGTGTTGGTCGATCCGGGCGATCCGCTACGCCTCTACGCCACGGAACGGCGCAATGCCAACTTCGGCGGGGTGTACACGAGCGGCGACGGCGGTTTGCACTGGCAGGCTCTCTTCCGCGTCATCGGCGGGTTCTTCTCGGTTGCGGTGAGCCCCAACGGCACCCTCCTGGCGACGACGGTGAGCTCCGAGGTCTATCGCGGCGTCGACGGCGGCCGCACCTGGACCCGTGTCGTGGAAGAGGGGCTCTCGACCACTCCGCCGCTCCGGGTCGCCGTCGATCCGCTCGCACCGGAGACCGCCTGGGCATGGGGCGAGCGCCTCTTGCGAAGCACCGACGACGGAGCCACCTGGACCGCCATCGGGACCTTGCCCGACGGGCAGGAGGTGGGCGGAATCTCGGCGCTCGCCGTCGCCGGCACCCGGCCAGGATTCCTCTATGTGCTGATCCGCGGCCGCCTCTACCGCTCGGAGGACGGGGGGCTCACCTGGTCCGGCGGGGCGCCCTCCGGCTATGCCGGCCTCGCCGTCGATCCTGTCGATCCGCGGACCGTGTACGCCTCCGGCTCCACGGTCTTCGTGAGCCACGACGGCGGCGAGACGGCGACCGAGCTGCCTCGGCCGCCGAGCCGAGGCCCCTTCGAAGGCTTTTTCTCCCTGCTCGCGGTCTCGCCGGCCGCTCCCGGAACGCTCTACACCGCGGCCTACCAGGAAGGCGTCGCGGTCTCCCGGGACGCGGGAGAGCATTGGACCCTGAGCGAGCAGCACGGTCTGAGCGCCAGCCTGCCGTCTGTCTTCTTCCTCGATTTCTACGCCGCCCCCTCCGGCCGTCTCTATCATCAGGCCATCCGGGGCGGAGCCGGAGGTGGAGTCTTTCTCCGCAGCCTCGATCGCGGCAGGAGCTGGTCCCCCATGGCGCCTGTTCCGAGCTTGACCCCCTATGACCTGACCGAAGAGGCCGGTGCTCCCGACAGCCTCTGGGCGGCCACCGGCGAGCGGCTCTACCACAGCACGGATGGCGGAGCGAGTTGGAAACCTGCCTGGTTCGGTTCTTACGTGGCGTCGCCGTCCCCGGGTGTCGTGATCGCGGGGGGCTGCGGCATCCAGCGCAGCACGGATGGCGGCCGGACCTGGGCGCAGGCCGTGCCCTGTACGATCGGACGGGAGGGTGATCAAACGTTCTATAATGTCAATCGGCTGGGCGCGGCACCCGGCTGGCCCGGCGCCGTATGGGCCGAGGTCGAGACGAACACCCCGGGAGAGGAATTCCTGGTCCTGTTCAGTCAGAATTCCGGGCGCACCTGGCGCATCCTGGCGCGGAGGATCTCTGCGCCTCGGGGAGCGCACGCCGTCGCCGCCTCCCGAGGGGTGATCTATCTCAATCGGGGCACGGCTCTCCAACGCAGCGACAACGGCGGAGCCAACTGGGAATCGCGGCCTGCCGGATTTGTGATCCAGTCGATCGCCGTGGATGCGGCCGATCCGGACGTCGTCTACGCCGCGACCGAAGACCGCGGTGTCCTGCGCAGCACGGACGGTGGCCGGACCTGGAGCTCCACCGCGGGCCTGGACCGCCTGGGCAGGCTCTGGGTCCATGACGTGATGACCGATCCGGCCTCTCCCTCCACGGCCTACGCCTTCCCGGCCCTGGGCGGCGCCTTCAAGGCGAGGTTCGGGGATTAGACGGCCTCCGCCACCCGCGCGCGGCTGCCGCGCCAGAGCAGCAACGCGGCGAGCGCGCAGGCGGCGGGGCAGATGAGGAGGGCGAGACGCATCTGTCCGGGGTTGGCGGCGACGCCCAGGACGTCATTGAGCTTGCCGATCAGCGGCGAGCCGATCGCATAGGCCGCGAGGTTGACGGTCGAGAAGAAGATGCCGATCCCGAGGCCGCGCAGGTGCGGGCCGGCGACCTCGTGGAGGTCCGAGGCGGCGGGAGCGAGCCACATCAGGGCGAGGCCGAACAAGAGGACGTTCAGGAAGATCAGCAGGTAGACGTTGTCGCTCCACAGGAGGCCGAGCCAGAGCGGGATGGAGGCGAGCGCGGCCCAGGCGCAGAACGCCATGCGGCCTCCCGGACCCTTGCGGCGGAAGCGGTCCGAAAGATACCCGCCGAGGATCGTGACCGGCACGCCGACGACAATCGCCAGGATGCCCGCCGCGGTACCGATGAGCGCGATGCTCATGCCGTGGACACGCACGAAGAAGGTGGGCACCCAGATCCCCAGGTTGTTCGAGGCGAGCCCGAAGAGCGCATAGCCCACGTAGAGATAGCGCAGAGGCACCGAGCGGAAGAGGATCTTCCAGTCCTCGCGGCTGTAGTGCACCGCCTCCGTCACCTCGGTGCGCCCGCGCGGCTGCTCGCGCAGAAAGAAGACGACCGCGGCGAGGGCGAGCCCCGGGAAGCCGAGCAGGTAGAACGCCCAGCGCCAGCCATGGGTCTGCCCGATCCAGCCGCCGAGGAAGAAGGCGACGCCGCTGCCGATCGCCACACCCGAGGAGTAGACCCCCTGCACCGTGGCGCGCATGCGGGGCGGGAAGTAGTCGGAGAGGAGCGAGAGCGCCGCCGGGCCGAGCGTCGCCTCGCCGACCCCCACCATCACCCGGCAGAAGAAGAGCGTCCAGAAGCTGTCCGCAAAGCCGGTCAGCCCCGAGAAGAGGCTCCAGACGGCGAGCCCCCCGGCGATCAGGTTCTTCCGCACCACGCGGTCGGCGAGGCGGCCGAAGGGGACGCCGAGGAGCGTGTAGAAGATGACGAACGAGGTCGTCCCGAGGAGCGCGAGCTGCAGGTCGCTGAACGCCATCTCCGCCTTGATCGGCGTGAACAGGATGTAGATGAGCGAGCGGTCGAGGAAGTTGAGCACGTAGACCGCGGTCAGGACGAAGAGCGCGTACCACGAGTACGCCGGCACCTCCCGGCGGGCTTCGGCAAGGCCCCCTTCGACGTTCACCGGCCGGCCTTCAGGCATCGCAGGCTCCTCTCGGAAAGGGAGGAGTATAACCGAACGGATGTTCGGTCTTCGGGCCATGTGAGAGCGATGGAGAGCGATGGGATAGGCTGGGGTGATGGCGGAGCTGCGGTTCGACGACTCCCTGCGGGAGAAGCTCACGGCCCACCTCGCCGGTTTCGAGCGGCGGAGCGCTCCGCTCGCGGGAAAGCGGCCGGCCGCCGTGGCCATCGTGGTGATGCCGGACGCCGAGGGCCGGGCCGCGATCCTCCTGACGATCCGGGCCGCGGGGCTGCGCCGCCATGGCGGCCAGTGGGCCTGTCCCGGCGGGCGGTGCGAGCCGGGAGAGACGGCGCAGGACGCGGCGCTCCGCGAGCTCGAGGAGGAAGTCGGGCTCACCCTGCCGCCCGAGCACGTCCTCGGCCGTCTCGACGACTATGCGACCCGCTCCGGGTTCGTGATCATGCCGGTGGTCGTCTGGGGCGCGCCCGGCGCCGTCCTGCGCCCCGACCCGAACGAGGTCGCTACCGTGGTGCTTGTGCCGATCGAAGAGCTGACCGCCGACCGGGTCGTCCTCCTCCCCGGCCCACCGGGCGGCGAGCAAGTCCTCGCCCTCTCGCTGCCGCCCCGCGGCCTCCTCTACGCGCCGACCGCCGCCATCCTCCACCAGTTCGCCGAGGTGGCGGTGCGCGGCCTCACCACCCGGGTGGCGCATTTCGAGCAGCCGCGGTTCGCCTGGCGGTGACCTATACTCCGGGCTTGCGCACGGAGGACCACGCCATGAAACCACCGCCGGCCGGCACTCGCTGGACGATCCTCGTCCTGATGAGCGTCGCGATGTTCGGGAACTATTATGCCTATGACGCCATCGGGCCTCTCGCCGATCACCTGCAGCGCCTGCTGGGGTTCACCGATACGCAGATCGGTACCTTGAACGCGATCTACAGCTTTCCCAACATCGTGATGGTCCTGTTCGGAGGGATCATCGTCGACCGCATCGGCACCCGCCGCTCCACCCTCCTCTTCGCGGCGATCTGCGCCGTCGGGGCCGGGGTCACCGCGGCGACGCCGCACTTCCCGGTGATGGCGGCAGGGCGGCTCATCTTCGGCCTCGGCGCCGAGTCGATGATCGTGGCGGTCACGACGGCCCTCGGCCAGTGGTTCGCCGGGCGCCAGCTCGGCTTCGCCTTCGGGGTCAACCTGAGCATCGCCCGCGCCGGCTCCTACGCGGCCGACATGTCGCCGACCTGGGCAAAGCCGTTCTATGACCAGGGGTGGAAGGCGCCGCTGCTCCTCGCCACCGGGCTCGCGGTCCTCGCCCTCGCCGCGGCGGCCGCCTATTTCGTCTTCGAGCGCCTGGCCGAGCGCCGCTACGATCTCGGACGGCCTGCCGCCGCCGACCGCGTGGTGTGGAGCGACCTCTGGCGCTTCGACCGCTCCTTCTGGTACGTCGTCGGGCTCTGCGTGACGTTCTACTCCGTGATCTTCCCCTTCCGGAGCACGTTCGCGATCAAATATTTCCAGCACGCCCACGGCTTGTCCTTGCAGGACGCGGGGACGATGAACGGCTACGTCTTCCTGGCCGCCATCTTCGCCACGCCCGCCTTCGGGCTCCTGGTGGACAAGGTGGGGCACCGCGCGCTCTTCATGGCGGGCGGCACGCTGCTGCTCTTCCTCGTCTTCCCCCTGCTCGCCTACACGCACCTGAGCCTCTGGGTCTCCACCGCGTTGATCGGGGTCGCCTTCTCCCTCGTCCCCGCCGTGATGTGGCCCGCGGTGCCCTATCTGGCGCGGCCCAGCCAGCTCGGCACGGCCTACGGCCTGATGACGATGCTCCAGAACATCGGGCTCACCATCTTCAACCTGTTGGCCGGCTGGCTCAACGACAGCAACCACGCGGGAGCGGACAACCCCGCGGGCTATCTGCCGATGCTCTGGCTCTTCGGCCTCCTCAGCCTCTCCGGCCTGGTCTTCGCCTGGGCACTCCGCCAGCGGGAGGTCGGGCCCCAAGGCCATGATCTCGAGAAGGCGGTGCCGAAGACGGTGCAGTGAAGCCGGGGCAATGCCGGCAAGCCCCCCCGCCTGAGAGGCGGCGGGGCTTTGCCCTTCTGAAGCCCTCTGACGTCTGTGTGCCGATCCGATCCTGATCTCCGCTAGACTCTCCCCCCATGTCGATACCGTCGAGAGCCGCCCTGGTGGCCGCACATCCAGGCCACGAGCTCCGTGTCCATGGCTGGCTCGAACGGGAACGGCCGGAGGTCTTCGTGCTGACCGACGGCTCGGGGAGCAGCGGGCACTCCCGGGTCGCTTCCACCCTGGAGCTGCTGCGCCGGGCGGGCGCCGGGCCGGGTTCTGTCTTCGGCCGGTTTCGCGACAGCGAGCTCTACACGGTCATCCTGGACGGCCGGATCGAGATCCTCACCGGGCTGGCCCACGAGCTCGCCGAAGCCTTCATCGAGCATGGCGTGGAGACGGTGGCGGCCGATGCCATCGAAGGGTTCAATCCCTCGCACGACCTCTGCCGCCTGTTGACCGGCGCGGCCGTCGCGCGGGCAAGCCATCGGACCGGACGGACGATCACGCTCTACGACTACCTCCTGGAAGACCGCCCGGACGCAATGCCCGCGAACGGCGGCTCCGGCGTCCTGCGGCTGGAGCTGGAGGACGGCGCGCTGGAGCGCAAGCTGGCGGCGGCGCGCGCCTATCCCGAGATGGCCTTCGAGGTCGAGCGGGCCTTCGCGCGCCACGGTGCCGGGGCCTTCCGCACCGAGTGCCTGCGGCCGGCGGATCCCGAGGCGGACGTCGAGACGCTGATCGAGGAGCCGCCGTATTACGAGAGCTACGGCGAGCGGCAGGTCGCGGCGGGACGCTATCCGCGGGTCTTGCGGTTCCGCGAGCACTTCCTGCCGCTGGCCCGCGCCCTCCGGGAGCTCGGGCGCTCCGTATGAACCGGCCCCTGCGCATCCTGTTCACCAACGTCACCCTGGCGTCCCGCACCGGGACGGAGGTCTACGTCAAGGAGGCCGCGCTGGGGCTCCTGCGGCGGGGGCACACCCCGCTCGTCTACAGCCCCGGCCTCGGCGCGATCGCCGAGGAGATCCGCGCCGCCACCGTCCCCGTGGTCGACGACCTGGCCCGGCTGGGTGCCCCGCCGGACGTGATCCACGCGCACCACCACCAGCAGGCGATGACGGCTCTGCTCCACTTTCCCGGCGTGCCCGCGGTCTTCGTCACCCACGACTGGACGGTCTGGCACGACGCTCCGCCGCGTTTCCCGCGCATCCGCCGCTACGTGGCGGTCGACGGGACGAACCGCGACCGCGTCCTCTTCGAGCACGGCATCCCGGAAGAGAAGATCCGGGTGCTCCTCAACTGGGTCGACCTCGACCGCTTCCCGCCGCGCGGCCCTCTCCCCGAGCGCCCGCGACGGGCTCTGGTGTTCAGCAATTACGCCCGGGGGGACACCCACCTGCCGGCGGTCCAGGAGGCCTGCCGGCGCGCCGGCCTCCCCCTCGACGTGGTGGGCTCGGGTGCCGGCCGGTCTCTCGCCGATCCGGGCGAGGTGATCGCCGGGTACGACCTCGTGTTCGCCAAGGCCAAAAGCGCCCTGGAGGCGCTGGCCGTGGGAACGGCGGTGGTGCTCTGCGACTATCGCGGCCTCGGAGGGATGGTCACCACCGCGGACCTCGATGCCCTGCGCCGGCTGAACCTCGGCCATCGCACCTTGCACCAGCCCCTCGTCCCGGGCCTGATCCTGCGGGAAATCGAGCGCTACGACGCAGAGGACGCCGCCGAGGTCGCGCGCCGGGTGCGCGCGGAGGCGGGCCTGGAGCCGGCTCTCGACCGCCTCGCTGCCCTTTACGAGGAGGTGATCGAGGAGCAGCGGAGCGCGGGGCCGGCCGATCCTGCCGAGGAATCCCGGGCCGCCGCGGCCTACCTCTGCGACTGGGCGCGCTGGACCGCGGAGCTCCGCGCGGAGCGCGAACGGACGGCCGCGATGCTCCACGCCGTCACCGGGACGGCCACTTGGCGCCTGCGGGAAAAGCTGACGGAATTCCCCGGCTTCCGGGCGGCCTGGCAGGCGGTTCGGAAACTGCGTCAGCGCAGATAGCCGAGCGCGCGGAGCTGCTTTTCCAGCTCGGGGTCCAAGGAGACCGGAGTGGCCGGCGGCGCCGCACCGGCGCGCGCCCTCTGCTCGATGAGCCACAAGAGACCGCGGACCGTGCCGGGGTCGGTGGCCGCGAGGTTCTTCGTCTCCCCGGGATCGGCCGCGAGATCGTAGAGCTCGACGCCGGCGGGCCTCCGGTCGTGGGCGAGCGTATGGATCAGCTTCCGGTTCCCCAGAACGGCGCTCTCGATCCGCCGGCCATCCAGGTCGAGAGACGAGAACGCCGGTGGCGGCCGGCGCGAAGGCGCCTGGAGCAGCGGCAGCAAGCTCCTCCCCTGGATGGAGTGGGGAATTGCGCCGCCCAGGACCTCCAGGACCGTCGGGAGGACGTCGATCTGCCGCACCCTCTCCCCGATCCGCCGGCCGGCGCCGGCTCCCCGCGGCAGCTTCAGCAGGAGAGGAACGTGGATCAGCTCCTGATAGAGCGTCGCGCCGTGCTCCCATCCCCCGTGGTCGAAAAGCTCCTCGCCATGGTCGGAGACGAACACCAGCAGCAGAGGCTCGTAGAGCCCGCGCGCCCGCAGCTCCCGGACCAGGCGGCCGAACGCGGCGTCGTTGCCCGCGATCTCGGCATCGTAGAGGGCGGGAATGTCCTGCCGGTCGCGCGCCGTGGTGGGCCGCTGCCCGTCGCGCACCGCGACCACCTGCTCCAGCTCTCCGGAGCGGAGATCCGCCCCGGGCGCCAGCCGGCGGCGAAAAGGCTCCGGCGGCCGGTAGGGCATGTGGGGGTCCAGGGTGTGGAGGAAGAGGAAGAACGGGCGGTCCGGATCCCGCCGTTCCAGCCACCCCAGCGCCGCCTCATCCACCCACTCCGAGGTCGGGCGCTCCGGCTCGATCGTCTCCTTGGTCCGCTGCTCGAAGGTGTCGAACCCCTGGGCGAACCCGAACCGGGAGGTGATGACGGCGCTGGAGACGAACGCCGCCGTCTGATACCCGTCGCGGCGCAGGATCTCGGGCAGGGTGTCGAACGACTCGGGCAGCCCGTCGAGGCGTCGCTGGACGCCATGGCTGTGCGGGTCGAGGCCGGTCAGGAGGGAGGTGACCGAGGGCCGGGTCCACCCCGACTGCGCCACGGCGTTTTCGAAGAGCACGCTCTCCGCGGCGAAGGCGTCGATCTCGGGAGACGTCTCCCGCGGATACCCATAGCAACCGAGATGGTCGGCGCGCAGCGTATCGACCAGATAGACGATGACGTCCGGCCGCCGTTCCGGCGCGGGGCGGCAAGCGAGGCTCCCTGCCATGGCGGCCACGCAGAAAACCGCCCAGGGCAGGAGCCGGCACGGCGGTCGGGGCCTCCACGTCTCCACGCGGGGAGCCTACCTCACCGCAGGCACGCCACGTGACGCGCGCCGGCAGTCCCGTCTCGCGGCTCGGGAGCCGTGCTCCACGGCAGGCCAACTTTCCTCCGCGGCTCACCAACTTTCCCTCGCGGCTCGGCAACTTTCTTCCGCGGCTCGCCAACTTTCTTCCGCGGCTCGCCAACTTTCTTCCGCGGCTCGCCAACTTTCCTCCGCGGCTCGCCAACTTTCCTCCGCGGCTCGCCAACTTTCCTCCGCGGCTCGCCAACTTTCCTCCGCGGCTCGGCAGCTTTCCTCCGCGGCTCGGCAGCTTTTACGCGA
>Ga0209682_10000476_pt1 | contig 13765 bp, 16 predicted proteins | sample DOMMetBare2Fresh_2_FD_187471 | JGI IMG/M metagenome (GOLD analysis project Ga0209682, IMG submission 187471) | Wetland sediment microbial communities from St. Louis River estuary, USA, under dissolved organic matter induced mercury methylation -... | ecosystem: Environmental > Aquatic >... | reverse complement strand
TCGTTCATTGCGCTCGGGGTGCTGAACCGCATCAAGACGCCCGGCTGGAGGGTCACGATCTCGTGCCCGGAGCCGGCCGTCACTTCGATGAACGGCGTCACGGTCCATGCCCAATCGACGCTGGCGGAAGCGCGTTCCGCGGATGCGGTCATCGTCGGCAGCGGGATCAAGACCCGCGATGTCGTGGGCGACCAGGCGCTCATGGCCGAGCTCCGGCTCGACCCTGCACGCCAGCTCATTGGCGCGCAGTGCTCCGGGACGCTGGTTCTCGCGAAGTTGGGAATCCTCGGCGCAACTCCGGCCTGCACCGACCTGACGACGAAGCCCTGGGTGCTGGAAGCCGGCGTCGAGGTTGTCGACCGACCGTTCTTCGCCAAGGGCAATGTCGCAACCGCTGGGGGTTGCTTGGCCGCCCCCTATCTCGCCGCGTGGATCATCGCGCGAACGCAGGGGCAGGAATCGGCAAGGAGCGCGCTCCACTACGTGGCCCCGGTTGGCGAAAAGGAGGCCTACGTTGCCCGCGCCATGAGCAACATCCTGCCCCACCTGCCGTGACGGGCACCGATTGCGCTGCAGCCGCGCGGCGCACTCGTCCCGGTTCTGGTGACCATCGCCCTGGCCGTTGATCCGGCCTGGTCGGTCCTGGCGGGTCACCGCTTTCCCGGGTTCCCCACGTTCGGCCTGCCATGCCCAACGGCCCTCTTCACCACCGGCATGCAGGCGTTCGGGCGTCCGCTGGCGATCGGCCGGATCAGCTCGGCAGACACGATGGCATCATGGCGTCACGACCCACATGCACCGCCATCGTCCGTGAACATCCGACCCACACCCTGGACCGCCGCCTTCGCCGGTGCCGTGACCGCCATCGCCTGGCCCTTGCTGTCAGCGCGGTTCGCCGGGCAGTCCGACGGCCTGGGGCTCGATCGCATCATCGTGGCCCTGCTGGTCATCGCGTTGCCGGCTCATCTCTTCGTGGTCGGCCTCAAGCGGTCCGCGGACGCCCCGGCCAACAAGGTCGACATCGCGATGGCCCAGCGGATCCTTGCCTGGATCTGCGCGGCGCTGGGCATCACCCTGCTGCGGCTGGCGGCCGGGCCGTGACGTGGACCGGCTGATGCGCCCTATCCGCTGCGCTGCACTTGTCGTGCTGAGCGCCTCGTTGGCCGCCTGCAGCGGCACGTTGCGCTCCACGCCAGATGCTGCGGATCTCACCGCCCTGCAGCAGGTCGTCGAGTCGTTCCGGGTCGCGATCATGCGGAAGGACAAGCCCACCTTCACGAGCTTGTTCTTTTCGGACAGACCGGAAGTGATCACCTGGCAATCGGTGGTGGACGATCCGAGCCTGCGAAGGATCAGACAGACCCGGCCCGAGGCACTGAAGGCACGCCATCGGCCGGACAACAACTTCGTGTCGTTCATCGATGCGGTCGTGCAGAGTACGCGCAGCGAGGAAGAGCAGTTCTCGGACATCACGATCGACACCGATGGCGAGATTGCATCGATCTCGTTCGACTACGTCTACCTCGTCGACGGCCACCCGACGAACCACGGAAGAGAGATGTGGCTGCTCGTGCGGACCGAGCAAGGGAGGAAGATCACTTCGGTGGTCTACACCGTTCGCCTGCCCGAGGCTGCGCGCGGTGCCACCTCTGCATGGACCTCCCCTCGTGCCAGCAGCCCCGGTCTTTCCTGGTCGTGGCCGTTCAAGTCGGCGTCATGGCCAATGCCTGGGATGCCGCGTGTCTGATCCAGAACGTCGCGCCGTCCGTCATTCATCGCAGCGCGCCATGCACTCATCGTGGACCGCTGGAAGTTGGGCCGCGGGTGTTCTCGCCGGTGTCCTCCTTATTTCCGGATGCCATGGCCTGCCCCCGGCTGCGGCACCCGTCGCCGGCCAGACGGTGGCCGAGATGATCGGCGCCCAATGCCCGAAGTTCGCGAGTCAGATGGTCGACCGCAAGGAAGTGCAGCTCATCCTGAAGGAGCGGCCGGTCGACATACCGTTGCTCTGTGCCTGTACAGAGCGAGGGTTCGCGCGCGATGAACGCCTGCGGGAGGTCCTGGCTGTGGATCATGGTGTGCTTGTTCAAAAGCTCCGGAATCCGCAGCTTCAGTCCTACATGACGCTGCGGCTGATGACGTCCTTCCTGGAGTGCGTCGCGCCGGAGTTCGACAAGGCACTGAAGGCCGCGGCTCCGACCCCATGATGCCAACACCCTGCATTGCAGCGTCGCGCCGCGGGCCGTCACGCACGATCCTCGTCATCGTGGCGGCATGGCTGTTGACAGGCTGCTACGTACCCGCGCCGAAGGCCCACGCCGAACTCAGGATCGCGGCGGACGGCAGCTACACGTTCAACGGCCGACCGGCCGCACCGCAGGAGCTCAAAGCCCTCGTCGAGGCGGCCAGGCAACCCGGTGCCGACCTGGTGGTTCAGATCGATCCTGCGCCTGCGGCCGACATGGCCGCCGTCAGGGGCGCGGTCGAGGCGGTCAAGTCGGCGCAAGCCAGGGTCGCATTTGCCAAGAGTTCAACTGACCGCTGACGCCTGACCGCTGGTTGCGGTCGAGCCCGCCGGTACCGTGCAGGACCGGGTTTCGCGGCCTCCCGGCCGCACTTGGCGACGTCCACCTGCCGCTCGTCGCGATCTGCTCGCGGCCGGAGCATCGCAGGCCCACAGTCCCGGACGTCACCACAACGCACCGGCGCCTGCCGCCTGGGAGATCACCATGTCAGCCTCCATCCCTGTCTGGGTACCCGCAATCCTCGTCGGCCTGCTCGCCATCGGGTACCGCCAAGCCCAACCGCGGCTCGTTGCCCCGGCAACGGTCACGACGATCGCCGTTGCGATGTTCGTGTTCTCGCTCTACGGGGTCTGCGCAGCCTTCGGCGCCAATCCCGTGCCGCTGGTCGCCTGGTCGGCGGGGCTGGCCACATCCGTCGCCCTCGGGGGCCGCATCTTCGGCCCGCATGGACTCAGCCGCGCCGGCGCATCGGTGCGAGTCCCGGGCAGCTGGCTGCCGCTGTGGTTGATGCTCGGAATCTTTGCCGCCAAGTTCATCCTCGGGTTCGCCCATGGGATCGGCTCGCGCATCGTCACCGAGGTCTGGTTCATGGCCACGGCGAGCCTCGCGTTCGGTCTGCTCAGCGGCGGCTTCGCAGCCCGGGCGCTCGTCGTTCATCGGTTCGCGAGCAGGCGGGACGATGCCGCGGTCCGGGTCAGCGCGTTGGAGTCCGCATCGATATAGGCGATCACGCCGTCTCTCGGGCTCGAGTCCTGCGCAGAGAAGCGCCGAGGGCCAAGGCAGCGTCGATGCATTCAGCGACGGTGCCTTCACCGTCAAGGAATGGCTGGCGCCGTTGACTCAGGTTCTGAAAGACCTATTGCGCGTCGCCTTGGGCACGAGGAACAATAGACCGAGGTGAGGCCGGGCGGCCCTGTGGCCCGGGCTCTGGACGTCAAGGACTCAAACAAGGAGGATCGAATGAAGCAGTACGGTGCGGAATTTCTGGGGACCTTCTGGCTCGTTCTCGGTGGGTGCGGCAGCGCCGTGCTTGCAGCGGCGTTTCCCAACGTGGGCATCGGCCTGCACGGCGTGTCGCTCGCCTTCGGCTTGACGGTGCTGACGATGGCCTTTGCCATCGGTCATATCTCCGGCTGCCACCTGAACCCGGCGGTGTCGGTGGGCCTGTGGGCCGGCGGGCGTTTCCCGGCCGCCAAGCTGGCGCCCTACATCGTCGCCCAGGTGCTCGGCGCGGTGGCGGCCGGTGGGGTCCTGTACGTCATCGCCAGCGGAGCACCGGGGTTCGACGTGTCCAAGGGCTTTGCGTCCAACGGGTACGGGGCGCACTCACCTGGAGGCTATTCGCTGCTGGCCGCGCTGGTCACCGAAGTGGTGATGACGATGTTCTTCCTGCTGGTCATCCTCGGCGCCACCGACAAGCGTGCGCCGGCCGGCTTTGCCCCCATCGCCATCGGCCTGGCGCTGACGCTGATTCACCTGATCAGCATCCCGGTGACGAACACCTCGGTCAACCCGGCCCGCAGCACCGGCGTGGCGCTGTACGTGGGCGGCTGGGCGGTGGCTCAACTGTGGTTGTTCTGGCTCGCCCCCATCGTGGGTGCGCTGCTCGGCGCCACGGTCTACCGCTTCATCGGCAGCGAGGAGAGCTGAAAGCGGCGTCGACCCGGCCACGTCGGTGGTCGCGAGCATCTTCGTGGTGCCGACCTGGCCTCCAGGTCGTTCTCCACGGCGGTCGGGGCCTGCGCGGCCGGTCGGGCTAGCGCGACCTGAAGACCGGCGCGGAGATCGGCATGAACGCCACTCGATAGGTGTTGCGCGCGAGCAATGCGGTCATGTCGGCGTGACCTGAGCACTTCGGGCCGCCTGAGCCGTACGCGCGGCAAGGCGATCAGGTCAACGCAGCGTGCCCATGGGTGGTGGCGGCATGTCGCACCTCAGGTATCGGGTGCGAGCCTGCAGTGCAGATTTCGAACCAACGGCGAAGTTGGCCTCGCGCAGCCGGCACGCCGCATGGGTGAAGATCGATTCACCCAAGAGATGCTGAAGGTCGAGGAGGCTGCCAGCATTTGCTGGCGCAGCGCGCAGTGCCTTGGGCACCGGGGCCTGCGCCGCACGAGCGCACCGGTCGATGCGCAGTTGATGTGACGGCGGGCAGCGCGGCGACGCGTCGGTCGATGAATTCATGGCGCCGAATCTACGGCGGCGGCGCGTCAGGTCTGGGCGGCTGGTCCGACAGGCGGCCAAAACGATGTCCTGGGCCCTGCTTGCGTCATCGGGGTGGCTATGATGGCTTCCGACGACGGACACTGCGGCGGTGGGGCTGACCCGGTCGACCCACGCTTGCCCCCTTGGAGAGTCCCATGAGCCCAAGCCCATCCAGCCGTCGACGCGCGCTCAAGGCGCTGACCGGTGCAAGCACGGCCGTCGTGCTGGCGCCGACGCTGCTGATCGCGCCGCTTGCACGCGGCGCGCGCACAGACGCCGCGCCGGTCCGGATCGGCCTGGACGGCGAATTCGGCCACGCCAGCAGCACTTCGGCCGAAGCGATCAAACAAGGCATCCTGATCGCGCTGGAGGAGATCAACGGCAGTGGCGGCGTGCTCGGCGGACGACCGCTGCAGTTGGTGGAACGCGCCAACCACGCAGTGCCGGCGCGCAGCGTGGCCAACCTGACCGAGTTCGCTGCGATGCCCGATCTGGTGGCGGTGTACTGCGGCCGGTTCAGCCCCACCGTGCTCGAAGTCCTGCCCCTGATCGCGGCCAAACGACTGCCGCTGCTCGATCCCTGGGCCGCCGCTGACGCGATCGTCGACAACGGTCAGCGTCCGAATTTCGTATTTCGCCTGTCGTTGCGTGACAGTTGGGCCGCACCGGCGATGCTCGACCACCTGCTGCGCATGGGGGCACCGCGTGCTGGCCTGCTGATGCTCAACACGAGCTGGGGGCGCGGCACCAAGCTGGCCGCCGAGCAGGCGCTGGCCAGGCGGCCGCGCCAGTCGATCGTGGGTACGCAGTGGATGAACTGGGACGACCGCGAAGACTCGATGGGCGCCAAATACCAGTCGCTGGTCAACGCGGGGGCCCAAGGCATCATATTGACCGCCAACGCGGAAGAGGCGGCGGTGCTGCTGAAGGCGATGCTGGCGCTGCCACGCCGCGACCGCCTGCCAGTGGCCAGCCACTGGGGCGTGACGGGCGGCAACCTGCCCAGCCTGGTCGGACCGCGGTTCTTCGAGTTGGACTTCGCGGTGGTTCAAACCTATTCGTTCATCGGCGATCGCTCCGCCGCTGCCGCGCGAGTGGTGCAGGCGCACAAGCGCCTGTTCGGCAGCCGCGGCGAACGCACGATCGCGTCGCCGGTGGGGGTGGCACATGCGTACGACTTGACCCACCTGCTGGCGCGGGCCGTCAACCTGGCCGGCAACACCACGCGGACGGCCGTGCGCGACGCGCTCGAGAATCTCGGTCCTTACCAGGGCCTGCTGCGGCGCTACACGAAGCCGTTCACGGCGCAGCGGCACGAGGCACTCGACGAGAAGACCGTGGTGATGTGCCGCTACGCACCCGACGGCGCCATGGTGCCGATCCAACCGGTGCGACGCTGAATGTCCCAGCCCGGCCGGCCGCCTCGGAGCGGGTTTCACCCCGCGCAAAGCCTGCGCGAGTGGACAGATCGCAGTGTGCTGAATCGGCTGACGGCCATCAGCATGGGCACTTCGGTCCTGCTGCTCATTGTCGTGGCGCTGGTTGCCTTTCCGTTGTTCTACGGCCAGGAGCGATCGAACAACGCCTCGCGCTACCGGGACCGCCTGGACCACGCGAACGATCGCCTGCGCTTTCGCGTCGCCACGCTGCTGGAGAGCCTCGACCAGCTCGCCCGCAACAGCTTCGTCGTCAATGCCTTCGTCGATTCGACCGGGCGCGAGTTGTACCTGTATGCCACGATGCGAGACTTCCGCGCACCGTTTGGTCTGGCGCAGACCCTGGTGTTGCTGGACTCGAACCTGACTGCGTTCGCGCAGTCGGGCCGCGACGCGGTGTTGTCGTCGATCGAAACGCGCGGCGCTCGTGCCGCGCTCGATACCGGCAAGACGCAGCTCACCTTCTACGCGGCCGAAGGGCGGTCACGCCTGCTGATCGCCGTTCCGATCTACTACCCACCGGCATCGACCCACGAAGGAGTGTTGCTGGCGACGGTCGCTGCCGCCGAGCTGATGCAGCCCGCGCTCCAAGGCCTCGCGCCCACCGAGTGCCTGACCATAGTCCTGGGTGAACGGCCGCTGCTGTCGACACCCTGCGACGCCACAAAGTTGGGCGCGCGCCTGTCTACACAGGTCGAGGTCGCCGGCAAGGCACAGGGCGATGTCGCGTTGACGGTCGCCTTCGCCGACACTGCAGCCGCACCGTTTCGGCTGCTGACCCTGATCGCGGCGGTCTACGGCGTGCTCGCGGCGCTTGCGCTGCTGCTGGTGTTTGCCGCCACCCGTGTCATCGGCCGTCCTTTCGCATCCAAGTTGGAGGAGTTGGCACGGACTGCCAAGGCACTGTCCGCCGACCCGGGCGCATCAGCCCGCGTGCGCTGGGAACACCCCGACGAGATCGGGCGCCTGACCCTGGCCTTCGATACCCTGGTCGAGAAATGGCGCGACATCCAGTCCTCGCTCGAGCAGCGGGTCCAGCGGCGCACCGTGGAGCTTGCCGCGGCGCTCGAACAAGCCCAGGAGTCCAGCCGGGCGAAAAGCGAATTCCTGGCGGTCATGTCGCACGAGATCCGCACGCCGATGAATGGCGTCATCGGCATGATCGACGTGCTGGAGACGACGCCGTTGAACGAGGCGCAACGGCGCCAGCTGCAAGTCGTGCGGAGCAGCTCCGACCTGCTGCTGCGCGTCATCGACGACCTGCTCGACTTCTCGAAGGTCGAAGCCGGAAAGCTCCAACTGGACATCGCGCCGCTGCGGGTCGATCTGATCCTGCAGGACCTGTTGACCTCGCTGGCGCCGGCCGCGGCGGCACGTGGCATCGACCTGTACCTGCAGCCGATGCCGGCTGAACTGTCCGACACCGTGAGCGGCGACGCCACGCGGCTGCGCCAGGTGCTGGCCAACCTGGTGCACAACGCGATCAAGTTCACCGATCCGGGCGGAACGGTGCGTGTTGGCGTCACGGCTCAGACCTGCGGGAATGCGCTGCAGTTCGTCTTCGAGGTCAGCGACTCCGGCATCGGGATCGCGTCTGAAAAGCTGCAGCACATCTTCGAGCCCTTCGAGCAGGCCGAGCGCTCGACGACCCGCAAGTACGGCGGCACCGGCCTGGGGCTGGCGATCGTCAAGCGCCTGTGCGAACTGATGGGCGGTTCGATCGAAGTCAAGAGCGCGGTCGGCCAGGGCTCCACGTTCACGATGCGGCTGGCGTTGCCGAATGCGGCGGCCGAGCCGGTGGTCCATGCGCCGGGTTCTGACGGACACGCCGCCGACTTCGGGCCGTTGCGCGTCTTGCTCGCTGAAGACAACCCGACCAACCAGATCGTCGCGACGGCGCAGCTTCGGGCGCTGGGGATCGACCGGGTCACGGTCGCGGAAAATGGCCTCGAGGCGGTCGAGGTGGCGCGGCAGGGCCGCTACGACCTGATCCTGATGGACATCCAGATGCCGGAGATGGACGGCTTCGACGCCGCGCGCGCGTTGCGGCGCGCCGGCGTGACGACGCCCATCGTGGCCATGACGGCCAACGTCATGCCGGAAGAACGCGCGGCCTACCTCGCTGCCGGTATGGAGGACTGCCTGGCCAAGCCGATGGATCTGGCGCGGCTGCGACAGTTGGTCCAGCAACACTGCTCGGGCACGCTGACGGCCTCGACGCACTGATTGCAGAGCGGTGGCCGCCGCCTTCAGGCCGTGGGCCTTGCAGGCCAGGAGCTGGGCACTCGTACCGATTGACTGCCTGGCCCAATTCAGTCTCACCGGCCCGTGATGCGTGCAGCCCGGCTCGCGGGCTGCGCGGCCTCGGCCGGCTCGACCGGCACTTGTGGCGCGACCTGCACCTCCTGGCATTGTGCGGCGGCATGCCCTGGGAGCGGTTCAAGTTCAGCCGCGGCCGCGGCGCCGGGGCGGCCTGGCGCCGCATGGACGGTATCGCGGAGTACTTCGTGGCGATCGGGCTCGAGGTGCATGGGATCGTTGTGCGGTCGCCACCAAGGCGGTGTCGCCACACTGGGTCCCGAGCGACGGGCCCTTCGCAAGGCTGCCGGCGGTCACCGCCGTTGATGGCCGCAGTGCAACTGCAGGCGGCCAGCTACCCGGCACACCTCAGACGCGAGGCCAAGGGGCGCGTTCTATGGGGGAGGCCGACGCCTCGGATCCCGTCGCGGCACCCTGGCCGACTGACCGCGCGACACCTCTGACCGCTCGTTCAAGTCTCTTCCAGTCCCCGGCAGACTGCGGCTTCACGAGAGCCGTCAGTGCCCGGCCGCGTCTCCTGCCTCGTAGAGCGACGGCGTGACCCCCGCACGCGCGAGAAAGGCGCGCAGGTGCACGAGCCCGGGTTCGTCCAGCGTGTTCTGGTGATGATGCGGCCGGAACAGGATGGACTCCACACGATCCTTGGTGACGCGGATGCGTGCGCCCGACAGCGGCTCGATGTCGGCACCGACATGCTTGATGAGGGACTCCACGTCGCGCCAGTGGATGTTGTGGCTCGGTGGGTCGGCGAAGATCGCGCGGATCAGCTTGGCGTGGCGGCTGCTCATCGGGGGCCCTCCGGAGCGTGATGTCATGGAGCGCAGTGGACATTCTGATCGCGGCTCGTTGCCATCGGTGAACGACTGCTGGCATGTTTGACAGCCCTCAAACTCAGGTCGCGGGCTGTCGTCCGACGCGGTGCCGGCAGGTGCCGGATGGAGCGGGCGTGTCGTCCTTCATGGCCGGCGGGCCGGTCGGGCTGGCACGCTTCTGGATCGCCGGCGTATTTGGTAGCGTCCAGGTCCCGACCGGACGACCACCGACGGCAGGAGCCCTGCATGCGTTCATACCTCGTGACCACGAGCCTCATCTTCGTCCTGATCCTGCTGGCGCATGTCGCGCGCGTGGCGGTCGAAGGCCTGGGCACCCTGCACGACGTGGCCTTCGCCGGATCCAGCGTGATCGCGCTCGGGATGGTCGGCTGGTCGGCGGTGCTGTTGAAGCGCGAGTTCGGCGGGCGGGCCAGGCAGTCATGAGGCGTGCGCGGCGCGGGGCCGGCAAGTGCCGGCGCCGATGGATTGGACGGGCCGATCGCAAGGCAGTGCGGCGGGACGGGCGGCGCGCCAGCCCATGACGGTCTTTGCGATTGCCGCCTGCGTTGCGCTCGCTGCGTTCTGTGCCGTGCTGTGGCAGCGGCAGGTGACGCTGCGTCGCGAGGCCTATATCCGCAGCTTCGTGCTCCCGCAGGGCCTGTTCGAGCGCCTGCGCCGGCATCACCCGCAGCTCACTGCCAAGGACTGCCAGCTCGTGGCGCAGGGGCTGCGTCAGTTCTTCCTGGCCCATCTGAAGAGCGGGCGACGCTTCGTCTCGATGCCCTCGCAGGTGGTCGACGATCTCTGGCACGAGCTGATCCTGTACACGCGGCACTACCAGGTCTTCTGCCAGCGCGCCTTCGGACGCTTCCTGCATCACACGCCCGCGGTCGTGCTCGGCGGCAACCGCAACGACAACACCGGCATCCGCCGCTGCTGGCGCCTCGCCTGCGTGGAGGAGAACATCAACCCGCGCAAGCCGTCGCGCCTGCCGCTGCTGTTCGCGCTCGATCAGAAGCTGGACATCTCCAACGGCTTCCGCTACCTGCCCGATTGCGAGGCGGCCCGCCGTGCCGGTCGCGACGGTGGCGGCAGCGTCCACTGCGGCGGTGACTTCACCAGCCCGTCCTTCGACGGCAGCACCGACGGCCTGGATGGCGACAGTGGCGGCAGCGCCGATGGCGCGGGTGATGGTGGCGCCGATGGCGGTGGCGACGGCGGCGGGGGTTGCGGCGGTGGTGGTGACTAGCGTGGCAGCCGTCGTGGCGGTCGCCCGCCTGGCGCGCCACCGGGCGCTGGTGCCGACGATTGCCGAGTGGTTCCGCCAGGTGTCGCCTGGCTGGTACGCGCCTGGCGGGGCGGGCGATGCCGTGGCCGATCTGTGTGCCTTCGCGGCGGGCACGGGGCAGCTGCCCGGCGTGGTCGCCTTTGTCGACGGGGAGCCCTGCGGCGCGGCTGCATCGAAGGCGTCCTCGATCTCCAGCCATGCCCATCTCGGTCCGTGGGCAGCCGCCGGCTGCGCACGACCTGCAGGGGGCGGGCAGGGCAGCGCTGCGCACCGCCTCGCGGCGCTCGATGGCGAGGCGAGGGTGCTCGGGCACGCGGCCCTGTACTGCGGCACCGCCACGGCCGGGTCGCGGCTGCAGCGCGCGGGCTGGTTTGACTTCGACGAGGTCGAACTCGGCGGCAAGGCCGTGGGTGTCCATCGCAAGACACTGTCTGCCCCGCCAGCCCGAGCATGATCGAATCGTCCGCTCGCCGCGATGCCTGCCTCGCCCTTGCCGGCCTGGCCGGCGCAGCGTGCACCTCGCCCATGTCCACCGTCACCCAGGAGCGTCGCATGTTCGGCCTCATCGGCAAATTCATCGCCAGGTCCGGCGAGCGCGACCGGCTCGCCGCCATCCTGTTGAAGGGCAGCGCGGCGATGCCGGGCTGCCTGAGCTACGTCGTCGCCGTCGACCCCAAGGAGCCCGATGCGATCTGGGTCACGGAGGTCTGGATGTCGGCGCAGCACCACCGCGACTCGCTCGCATTGCCGGCGGTGCAGGCCGCGATTGCGCAGGGCAGGCCGCTCATCGCCAGCGTAGCCAGCACCACGACCACCCAGCCCCTGGGCGGCCATGGCCTGCCCCAGGGTCTTTGAACGAGGGGATGTCCATGCCAGGTCCCGCGCGCGCCGGCGCCCTGATCTATGCCAAGGATCTCGCGCGGCTGTCGGCCTTCTACCAGCAACTGCTCGGGATGCAGCGGCTGCTCGCCGATGCCGAACACCATGTGATCGAGTCGGCCGACATGCAGCTGATCATCCATGCGATCCCGCCGCACATCGCGGCGACCTTCACCATCTCGTCGCCACCGCTGCCGCGCGAGGAGCAGGCGATCAAGCTGTTCTTCACGGTGCCGAGCCTGGCGGCGGCCGAAGCGGCGGCGGAGTCGCTCGGCGGCGCACTGTTTGGCCCCGCGTACGCCGGGCCGGGCTTTCGCGTGCGCAACGGCTACGACCCCGAGGGCAACATCTTTCAAGTGCGCGAGGCCATCTGATGCTCCAGCTCCGTCCGACCTGCGAACACTGCAACAGCGCGCTGCCGCCGGAGTCGACACAGGCGCGCATCTGCAGCTACGAGTGCACCTTCTGCGCGCATTGCGTGCAGACACTGCTGTCGAACGTCTGCCCCAACTGCGGCGGCGGCTTCGTGCCGCGGCCCGTGCGGCCGGCAAGGGACTGGCAGGGCCACAACTTCCTCGGTGCCCACCCGGCGTCGAGCACGGTCAGGCATCGGCCGGTCGACCTCGTGGCGCACGCCGGACTCGTGCAAAGGCTCGCGGGCCTGCCGCCCGAGGCCCGCTGAGGGCGGGGCTGCCGCTGGCCACTTCGCGGGCATGGCGGGCCGTGCCACGGCCGCTTGGCTGCTGTAATCTCGTGCCCGCTGCCGGAATCTCGCCATGCCCGACGAAAACTTGCTGCCACGGATCGCCAGCGGACGCACGGACCTGATCGCCGTGCTGCTGGCCGATATCGGACCGGCGCCGCTGCCGACGGTGCAGAACGCTTCGCTGCTGGACTGGGCTGCCTATTACGGTGACGTCACGGCTGTACGGCTTTTGCTGGCGCAGGGCGCGGCCCTGACCGAGCTGGGACCGGACCTGGGCCTGAACGGGGCGGCGTTTCATGGCCACTGGCAGTTGTGCCAGTTTCTGCTGGAGAGCGGCGCCAGCGCGGCCTACGCCGACCGCTCGACCGGCGAGACGACGCTGCATTCGGCGCTGACGAACGACGACCGGCCACGCTACGACCTCGTCGTCCAGGTCCTGCTGGCCGCCGGTGCCGACCCATCGGCACGGACCATCCCGGGGGTTCCGACCGGCGCCTTCATGCGCGACAGCCGTACACGTGGCGAGGCGCCACTGCATCGGGCCGCGGCCTTCGGCCGGCCGCAGACCGTGCAGATGCTGCTCGACGCCGGTGCAGACCCGACGCAGGTCGACGCCCACGGCGACACGCCGCTGTCCTGGGCCAGCTGGTACCGTCGGCCGGTGGAGGTGCTGCGGCTGTTGCTGCATGGCGGGTACCGGATCCGGTCCGGTCACCAGTCGATGCGCGAAAACCTGCTGGGCTCGCCATAGCCGGCCACGCGGGATCACCCCCGGAGCCATCATGAAACCCATCGCCCTGATCGCCGGGATTCTCGGCATCGTCGTGGCCGCTCTTGCCGCCTACCTGTCGCTGTGGCCGGTGCCGGTGCAGGCCGTGGCCTGGGCTGCGCCCGCGGCGCCCGGCTACGACGGCCCGCATGCGGCCAACACGCGCCTTGCAAACCTCACGCTCATCGCGCTCGGCAGCGAGTCCGGCCCCGAGCACGTGGTGCTCGGCCGTGACGGCAAGCTCTATGCCGCGGTGGCCAGCGGCAAGGTGCTGCGCATGAACCCCGACGGTTCGACGCAGGAGGTGTTCGCGGACACCGGCGGGCGTGTGCTGGGCTTCGACTTCGACGCTGCAGGCAACCTGATTGCCGCCGATGCGATCAAGGGGCTGCTGTCTGTGGCACCGGACGGCAAGGTCGCGCTGCTGACCGACCAGGTCGGAGCCGACCCGATCCGCTATGCCGATGCCGTGGTGGTGGCGCGCAACGGCAGGATCTACTTCAGCGACGCGTCGCGCCGCTTCGCGCCCGCACGGTGGGGCGGCACCTTCGAGGCCGCGGTGCTCGACATCCTGGAGCAGTCGGCCACCAGCCGCATCCTCGAATACGACCCGGCCACGCGCGCCACGCGTGTCGTCGTCACGGGCCTGAGCTTCGGCAACGGCGTGGCGCTCAGCAGCGACGAGCAGTCCCTGTTCGTCGCCGAGACCGGGCGCTATCGTGTCTGGAAGGTCGCCGTTGCCGCCAAGGACCTGGATGTGTCGCGGGGTGGCGCGCAGGCGAGCGTGCTGCTCGACAACCTGCCGGGCTACCCCGACAACCTGATG
>Ga0209682_10000475_pt1 | contig 13766 bp, 9 predicted proteins | sample DOMMetBare2Fresh_2_FD_187471 | JGI IMG/M metagenome (GOLD analysis project Ga0209682, IMG submission 187471) | Wetland sediment microbial communities from St. Louis River estuary, USA, under dissolved organic matter induced mercury methylation -... | ecosystem: Environmental > Aquatic >... | reverse complement strand
CGCCCCCTTCGTCCTGGTCCTCTACTTCACCATGACGCTCGGCTGCGCCATCAGCGCCGCCGGGTGGGCCCGCCCCTGGGCCATCCTCCAGGTCGGCAGCGCCTGCGTGGCCGGGGCGCTCGACCTCGTCCTCATCCCCTGGTTCCAGGCGCGCACCGGCAACGGTGGGCTCGGCGTGGCCGCCTCCATGGTGATCTGCGAGTGCCTGATCCTGGCCGGCGCCATCTGGCTCGGCCCCCGCGGGCTGCTCGACGGCCCGCTCCTGCGCACCGTCCTGCGGGCCGCCGGGGCCGGGGTGGCCATGGCGCTGGCGGCCTGGCTCCTGCGCGGGCTCCATCCGTTCGTGGGCGCCCCGTTGTCGGTCGGCGCCTACGCGGGCGCGCTCCTGGCCCTCTCCGGCCGCGAGGAGGCGTCCCGACTGCTCGCCCCGGTCCTGCGCCGCCTCCGCCGGACCCCGGCCGCCCCGCCGTGATCGGCCTCCGCCGTGATGTGGGGAGAGGTGCGCCGGCAGGTCCACCTCGGACCCGGAGTCCATCGGCCTGGGGGCATCGCACATCCCCCCTCCCGTCCTATCGTGGGTCCCGGCGCGGGCCCCTGCCCGCGCCCTGCACCGCATGCCCGCCGACCTGATCAGCCTGCTCGCCGACCGCGCCGCCCGGACCCCGGACCGGCTCGCCTTCCGCTTCCTGGCGGACGGCGAGCGGGAGACCGGGACCCTGAGCTACGGCGAGCTCGACCGCCGGGCCCGCGCCCTCGCGGCGCGGCTCCGCGCCCTGGGCGAGCCGGGCGACCGGGCCATCCTCTTCCACCCGCCCGGGCTCGAGTACGTCGTGGCGCTCCTCGGCTGCTGGCACGCCGGGATGGTGCCGGTGCCGGCCTACCCCCCGCGCGGCCACCACCTCGAACGGCTGCGGGCCCTGGTGACCGACGCGCGGGCCCGCTTCGCCCTCACCACGGCCGCCGTCCGCGAGCGGCTCGGGCCGCGGATCGCCGCCGATCCGGCGCTCGCCGCCCTCGCCTGGCCCTCCACCGACGAGGCGGAGGGACCGCCCTCCGGCGCCGCCCCGGCCGGCGCGCCGCGCCGCGCCCTTGGCGACCTCGCCCTGCTCCAGTACACCTCCGGCTCCACCGCCGACCCCAAGGGCGTCATGATCCCGCACCGCGCGCTCCTGGCCCACACGGCCGAGCTGGCGGCGGCCTTCGGGGTCGGGCCGGAGGACCACCTCGTCTCCTGGCTGCCGCCCTACCACGACATGGGGCTCATCGGCGCCATCCTCACCCCGCTCTCGGTCGGCGCCAGCGTCACCCTCCTGCCGCCGGGCGCCTTCCTGCAGCGGCCGCTGCGGTGGCTCCAGGCGGTGGCGGCCTTCGGCGGCACCCTCACCGGCGCCCCGGACTTCGCCTGGGACCTCTGCGCCCGGCGGGCCACCCCCGAGCTGGCCCGCGCCCTCGACCTGACGCGGCTGCGGGTGGCCTTCAGCGGCGCCGAGCGGGTGCGGCCGGAGACGCTGGAGCGCTTCGCCGCCGCCTTCGCGCCCTCCGGCTTCCGGCGCGAGGCCTTCGTCCCGACCTACGGCCTCGCCGAGGCCACGCTGGGCCTCACCAGCCGGCCCCTCGGGGCGCTCCCGGCCGAGGCGCGCCTCGACGAGGCGGCGCTCCGCCAGGGCCGCGCCGCACCGGCGCGGGAAGGTGCGGCGGCCCGCCGGCTCGCGAGCTGCGGCCGCCCGGTGGGGAGCGCCGAGCTCCAGGTGGCGGATCCGGAGACCCTGCGCCCCGTCGAGGAGGGGGTGGTCGGCGAGATCTGGGCGCGGGGCGCCGGCGTCGCGGACGGCTACTGGAACCGGCCGGAGCTCACGGCGCGGACCTTCGGCGCGCGGCTGGCTGGGGAGCCGGACGGCGCGCGCCCCTGGCTGCGCACCGGCGACCTGGGCTTCCTGCGCGCCGGCGAGCTCTACGTGGCCGGGCGGCGAAAGGACGTGCTCATCCTCCTCGGCTTCAACCACCACCCGGAGGACCTCGAGGCGACCGCCGAGGCGGCCCACCCCCGGCTGCGCCCGCGCGGAGGCGCGGCCTTCTCGGTGGAGGTGGACGGCGAGGAGCGGCTGGTGGTGGTCCACGAGGTGGACGACCCGCGCCTGCTCCCGGCCGGCGAGGTGCTGGCGGCGCTGCGGGAGGCGGTGGCCGAGGCCCACCAGGTCCCGGTCCACGAGGCGGTGCTGGTGCCGCCGGGCGGGGTGCCGCGCACCTCGTCCGGCAAGGTCCAGCGGAGCCTGTGCCGGGAGCGGTACCTCTCCGGCGAGCTTGCAGCCCTGGCCCGGGGTGGGCGGCCGGCCGCTGCCGAGGCTCCGGCGGCCCTCGTCGAGGAGGTGGCCCGCCACATGGCCTCGGTGCTCGGGGTCGGCCAGGTTGCCGCGGAGGAGGACTTCTTCGCGCTGGGCGGCCACTCGCTCCTCGCCACGCTGCTCGCCTCCCGGCTCGCCGACGCCCGGGGGGTGGAGGTGCCGCTGCGGCTGGTCTTCGAGGCGCCCACCCCGGCGGCGCTGGCCGGCCGGCTCCTCGCCTGCGCCCCAGCGGCGGCCCCGGCAGCCATCCCCACGGTGGACCGGTCCGGCCCGCTCCAGCTCTCCTTCTCGCAGGAGCGGATGTGGTACCTGCACCAGCTCGATCCCGGCGGCTCGGCCTACAACGTCGCCGGCGGCGTGTTCCTGCGCGGCGAGGTCGACCCGGACCGGCTGGCCCGCGCGCTCCACGCGGTGGTGGCGCGCCACGAGGTGCTGGGGACACGCTATGCCTCGGTGGACGGGGTGCCGCACTCGCTCCCGGGGCCGGCCCCCGCCCTGGAGCTCACCCGCGAGGATCTCTCCTCGCGCGGCGATCCGCGCGCCGCGGCGGTGACGGCGGCCGAGGCCCTGGCGGCCAGCCCCTTCGACCTCACGCAGGGGCGCCTGGTCCGGGCCGGGCTCCTCCGCCTCGGCCCGGCGGAGTGGGCCATGGTCCTCTCCGCCCACCACGTGGTGGTCGACGGCTGGTCGATGGGCGTGCTCCTCGCCGAGATCCTCGAGGCCGACCGGGCCCTCGCCGAGGGGCGCGCCGTCGCGCCGGCTCGCGCCGGCCCGGCCTACGCCGACTACGCGGCCTGGCAGCGGACCCAGCTCGGCGCCGAGGCGCAGGCGGTCGAGGTGGAGCACTGGCGGCGGCGCCTGGCCGGCGCCCCCCGGCTGGAGCTGCCGGCCGACGGCCGCCGCGGCCCGTCGCGGCGCGGGGCGCGGGAGTTCGTGACGCTGCCGCCGGCCACCTGGGACCGGCTCCGCGAGCTGGCCCGGGCCGAGGGGGCCACGCTCTACATGGTCATGCTGGCGGCCTTCGAGGTGCTGCTCCACCGGCACACCGGCGAGACCGATCTGGTGGTGGGCACGCCCATCGCCAACCGCCACCGGAGCGCCGCCGAGGGGCTGGTGGGCACGCTGGTCAACACCGTGCCGGTGCGGGTGCAGGTCGATCCCGAGGCGCCCTTCCGCGCCCTCCTCGGCGCCGTCCGCGAATCGGCGCTCGACGCCCTCTCCCACCAGGAGCTCCCCTTCGAGCGGCTGGTGGCGGCGCTCGGCCTGCCGCGCCGGGGCGGCGAGACCCCGCTCTTCCCGGTCCTGTTCGACTTCCTGAACGCCCCCATGCCGTCGCGGCGGACCGGGCCCCTGGAGATCGAGCCCCTCGCCTTCTCGCGCCGTGCCGCCCAGTTCGACCTGGCGCTGTCGGTGCTCGACACCGCCCTCGGCCAGCAGATCGGCTTCGAGTACCGGGTGGACCTCTTCTCGGCCGGGCGGGTGCGGCGCCTGGCCGATCACTTCGGCACCGTGCTCGAGGCGGTGGCCGCGGATCCGGCGCTGCCGGTCTCCCGCATCCCGCTCCTCTCGGCCGCCGAGCGGGAGGAGGCGCAGGCCCGCGCCGACGCGGCCTGCCCGGGACGGCCCGCCGACGTGCCGCTCCCCGCCCTCTTCGAGGCCCAGGCGCGGCGCACCCCGGAGGCGGTGGCGGTGGTCGACGGCGCGGGCGCCCTCACCTACCGGGAGCTCCTCGCGGCGAGCGAGGGGCTGGCGGCGCGGCTCCGGGCGCTCGGCGCCGGGCCCGGGGAGCGGGTGGCCGTCTGCCTGGAGCGCTCGCGGGCGGTGCCCATGGCGCTCCTGGCGGTGCTCCGCACCGGGGCGGCCTACGTCCCGCTCGACCCGCGCCACCCGGCCGAGCGGCTCGCCGGCGTGATGGAGGACGCCGCGCCGACGGTGCTGGTCACCACCCGGGCCCTGCGCGCCCGCTCCTTCCCGGAGGCCAGCGCCGCGGTGATCGACCTCGACGAGGGGGCCGGCGCCGCCGCGCCGCCAGCCGCGCCGCCGGAGCTCGGCCCCGGCCCCGGCCCGGGCGACGTCGCCTACCTCATCTACACCTCCGGCTCCACCGGGCGCCCCAAGGGCGTCGAGGTGACCCACCTCGGCCTCTCCAACTTCCTGGCCTCGATGGCGGCGCAGCCGGGGCTCTCGGCCCACGACCGGCTCCTCTCCGTCACCACCATCTCCTTCGACATCGCCGGCCTGGAGCTCTTCCTGCCCCTCAGCACCGGCGCCCAGGTCCACGTCGCCAGCGCCGAGGAGGTGGCCGACGGGGCGCGACTGGCCGCGCTGCTCACCGCGCGCCAGGCCACGGTGATGCAGGCCACGCCGGCCACCTGGCGCCTGCTGCTGGAGGCCGGCTGGTCGGGCGATCCCGGCCTCAAGATCCTGTGCGGCGGCGAGGCCATGGACCGGGACCTGGCGGACCAGCTCCTCTCCCGGGCCGGGGAGGTCTGGAACGTCTACGGCCCCACCGAGACCACCATCTGGTCGGCGCTCTGGCGGGTGCAGCCGGGCGAGGGGGCAGTGCCGGTCGGGCTGCCGGTGGCCCACAACCGGCTCTACGTCCTCGATCGGCACGGCGAGCACGTCCCGCTGGGCGTGACCGGCGAGATCCACATCGGCGGCGCCGGGGTGGCCAAGGGCTACTGGCGGCGCCCCGAGCTCACCGCCGAGCGCTTCGTCGCCGACCCGTTCGCCGGGCCCGGGGCCCGCATGTACCGCACCGGCGACCTGGGCCGGTTCCGGGCCGACGGCGCGCTGGAGTGCCTGGGCCGGCTGGATCACCAGGTCAAGATCCGCGGCCACCGGGTCGAGCCGGGCGAGGTCGAGGCGGTGCTCCGCGAGCACCCGGGGGTCGCGGCGGCGGCGGTGGTGGCCCGCCAGGTGGCGCCCGGCGACGTCCGGCTGGCGGCCTACTGGGTGGCCCGCGAGACGCCCGGGCCCGGGCGCGCCGAGCTCCGGGAGGCGCTGCGCAAGAAGCTCCCCGAGCACATGGTGCCCGCCTTCATGATCCAGCTCGCCGCGCTCCCGCTCAACCCGAGCGGCAAGCTCGACCGGCGGGCCCTCCCCGAGCCCGGGGAGGCCCACGCGGTGCTCGAGGTGGAGCGGGTCGCGCCGCGGACGCCGCTCGAGGCGGAGGTGGCGGACCACTTCGCGGCGGCGCTCGGCGTCCCCGTCACCAGCGTGCGGGACGGGTTCTTCGACCTGGGCGGCCACTCGCTGCTGGCCGCCCGGCTCTTCGCCCGCCTGGAGAAGGCGACCGGCGTCGCCCTGCCGCTCGCCGTGCTCCTCGAGCACCAGACGGTGGAGGCGCTCGCCGCCCTGATCCGGGACCGCCAGGCCGCGCCCGCGCCGGCGGCGCCTGCCCACGTCGTCCCCATCCGGGCGAGCGGCGCGCGCCCCGCCTTCTTCTGCGTGCACGGGGCGGGCGGGAACGTCCTCAACCTCCGCGACCTGGCGCGCCACCTCCCGCCGGACCGGCCCTTCCACGCCCTGCAGGCCCGCGGGCTGGACGGGCGCGAGGCCCCCTTCGGCAGCATCGAGGAGGCGGCCGCAGCCTACCTCGCCGAGGTGCGGACCCTGCAGCCCCGCGGCCCCTACTTCCTGGGCGGCTACTGCGGCGGCGGGCTGGTGGCCTACGAGATGGCCCAGGCGCTCCTCGCCGCCGGCGAGGCGGTGGCCGTGGTGGTCCTCATCGACACCCCGGGCCCGAGCCGCCCGGCGCCTGGGCCCGGTCGCCTCTCGCGCTGGACGAGGCTCCTCCTCGAGGAGGACCTCCCGGCCCTGGGCCGGCGGCTCAAGGCCAAGGTCGAGCGGGACAGCCGGATCGCCAGGCGGGAGGCGGCGCTCCGGAGCCACTCACGCCGGGACGCGCCGATCCCGGTCGAGCTGCGCGACGCCTGGCTGGCCGACGGGTTCATCCGGGCCGCGGCCCGCTACCGGGTGAGGCCCCTCGCCGGCCCGCTGCTGGTCTTCCGGGCCCGCGACGGATCGCCGGGCCAGCCGGAGCACCTCGGCTGGGACGAGGTGGCGGCCGGCGGCCTCACGGTGGAGGTGGTCCCGGGCAACCACCACAGCCTGGCCCAGGAGCCGCACGTGCAGGTCCTGAGCGCGCGCCTCGAGGCCGCGCTGCGCGCCGCCGAGGTGCCTGGCGCCGGGGGCGTGTCCGGGCTCGGCGAGGCCGGCTAGCCCGTCGACGCCGGCCCGAGGGCCAGCGCCGCGGCGTGGCCGGCCAGGAGGTCGAGATCCCGCACCTCGACCCCGCCCGGAACCACCGCCCCCTCCGCCGCGGCCAGCCCCAGCCCGAGCGCCTTGAGCCGGGCCTCGTGGCGCGTCCAGGCCCGCAGGAAGGGCTCGGCGCCGCCACCCTCCTCCCGCCAGCGCGCCTGCTCGGCCGCCGGGAGGTGGCGGGCGGCCAGCGCCGCGGCCTCGGGCAGCGGGCGGAGCCGCTCGAGATCGACGCCGATCGGGCGGGGCCCGCCGACGGCCACCAGGCCGGTCGAGCCGGAGCGGGAGAAGGAGAAGTGCGGCCCTCCGGCCAGGCGCGGGCGCCCGGTGGCCTCCCGGCCCGGCGTCACCTCCTCGCCGCGGGCCCCCAGGGCGGCGGCCAGCGCCAGCCGCACCGCGGCCCGGCCGGCCAGGAGCCGCTGCCGATCCCGCGGGAAGGCGAGGCGATCGGCGTCGGCCAGGTCGGCCGAGGTGGGCGGCAGGAGACCGGCCGCGCCCGGAGCGTCGAGCGCCACGCTCCAGAGCGCCACCCGGTCCACCGTCGTCAGGAAGGCGAGGAGGCCGGGCGCAGGCGATGGCGGCGCGTCGGGCATGGTCCGGGTTCGGCGCGGGTCCGGGCAACTCGCCAGTGACCCGCGGTGGGGTGCGGGCCTGGCCGGTGCGCTAGCGGCGCTTCCTGGGCGCGGTCCCTGCTGCCATGGCCTTCCGCGCTGGCTTGGCCTGCGATGCTGGCCGGGCCTTCGGTGCCGCCTTCGCCAGGCGGGCCGCCGGCCTGGCCTTCACCGTCACCTTGGCCTTCGCCGTGACCTGCGCCTTCGCCGCGACCTTGGCCTTCGGAGGTGCCTTGGCCTCCGCCGGCGGCGCCAGGCGCGGCGCCTTGAAGAGCCACCCCTCCGGCGCCGGCGCGCGGCCGAGCTGGATGTCGGTGACCGCCTGGTAGACCCGGCGGGTCACCGGGCCGATGCCCCCGTCGCCGACCTGGATCTCGGCGCCGTCGTCGAAGACGTAGGCACCCACCGGCGAGACCACCGCCGCGGTGCCCAGGCCGCCGGCCTCCAGGATCTCGCCGCTCCGGAGCCCCTCCAGGAACGCGTCGAGGCGGACCCGCTCCTGCACCGCCTCCACGCCGAGGGCGCCGCGGGCCCCCAGCTCGAGGACCGAGAGCGAGGTGATGGAGCGGAGGATGGTCTCGGTGAAGCTCGGGATGACCAGCTTCCCGCCGCGGGTGACGTGGAAGTGGTTCATCGCGCCGGCCTCCTCGATGAACGCGTCGGTGGTGTCGAGGTAGAGCACCTGGGAGGCGCCCAGCGCGTGGGCCGCCTCGCCCGCCCGGAGGGAGGCGGCGTAGTTGCCGCCGGTCTTGTAGCAGCCGGTGCCGCCCGGCGCGGCGCGGTGGAAGCGCTTGGTGACGAGCAGCTTGACCGGCTTGGTGAAGCCGGCCGGGTAGTAGGGGCCGGAGGGGGAGAGGATGACGCAGTAGAGGTACCGGCTGGACGGCTTCACGCCCAGCGAGTCCTGGGTGCCGATCATGAAGGGGCGGATGTAGATCGAGGCCCCCTCCTGCTCGGGGAACCAGAGCCGGTCGACGTCGAGGAGGGCCAGGATGGCCTGGACCTGATCGGCCACCGGCACCGTCGGCATGCAGACGCCCGGGGCCGAGGCGTTGACCCGCTTGGCGTTCTCGTCGATGCGGAACCCGTAGATCTCGCCGTCGGGGTGGCGGAAGGCCTTGGCCCCCTCGAAGATCTCCTGGGCGTAGTGGAGCACCACCGCCCCCGGCGCCATGGCGAGGGGGCCGTACGGCACGATGCGCGGCGACCGCCAGGCCCCGTCCACCCAGTCCATGAGGAACATGTGGTCGGTGCGGAGCTGGCCGAAGGGGAGCGGCCCCTTGGGGCGCAGCGGGGTGCGGCGGCGCTCGGCGGCGGGCTTCAGGTCGTAGCGGATCTTCATGGTGGCGGGCGTTCCATGAGGGTGGAGGACGGTCGGTGATTGTAACTCATCCGGACGAGGTGGAGGGCCCCAGGCCGAACCGCGGCCGGACGCGGCGCGGGCGGACGCGCCCCGGCCGGACGCCTGACGGCCGGCCGCGAAGCGGGCGGTTTTCACCCGGGTAATATTGACAGGCTTATTTCACCCGGATATTAAGCACGGATGACCACCGCCCCGACCCTCCGCTGCACCGCCTTCGAAGGCTCGCGACGCGTCGCCGCCGGCGACCTCCGCGAGGTGGCCCTCAAGGTGAAGGCGCTCTCCGCCCGGGGCGCCCGCAAGGCCATCCTGATCTTCGACGACGAGACGGCCCGCCAGGTCGAGCTCGACCTGCGCGGCAGCAGCGCCGAGGTCCTGGCCCGCCTGCCCGCCCCTCCGGGCGCCGCGCCGGACGACGCCGCGGCCGGGCCCTCCGGCGAGCCGCCGCGCGGCCCGGGCCGCCCGCGCCTGGGCGTGGTGGCGCGCGAGGTGACGCTCCTGCCGCGCCACTGGGCGTGGCTGGCCGAGCAGCCGGGCGGGGCCTCGGCGGAGCTCCGGCGGCTCGTCGAGGCGGCGCGCCGGGCCGGCGGCGGGCGCGACCGGGTCCGGCGGGCCCAGGAGGTGGCCTACCGGTTCATGACCGCGCTGGCCGGCGACGAGCCGGGCTACGAGGAGGCGACCCGCGCCCTCTTCGCGGGGCAGCGCGACGCCTTCCAGGCGCAGACCCGGCGCTGGCCGGACGACGTGGCCGACTACGCCCGCCGCCTGGCCGAGCCGGCCTTCCAGCCCGCGGGCCCGACGCCCTGACCCGGGGCTCGCGATCCGGGATCGCCTACGGCGGCCTCGAATCGCGCCCTGGGTCCATCGATGCGGCCGGGCCGGTGGGGCCGCCCTTGGCGCCGCCTCCGGGCCCGGCTATACCCAGCCCCATGAGCGTCACCGTGGAGACCGGCACCACCCTGCCCTTCGATCGCTTCTGGCGGTGGCTGAAGCGCCACCCGCACTGCATCCTGCGCGCCGGCACGCCGGACGCCTTCCTCTACGACCAGGACGACCTCCACTGGCGCATCGACGAGGACGACGACCGGACGCCGACCGCCCAGCTCATGCGCGGCAAGGCGCTCATCGCCGAGGTGGTGATCGAGGTGCGCGACGTCCTCTTCGTCCAGGTGACGCCGGACCCCGAGGGTGAGGAGGGGCAGCACGTCTTCGAGCTCATCGGCGGCGGCGACGAGCCCTACCCCGTCTACCACTTCCTCCTGGCCCACGGCTTCGAGGACGAGGGCGCAGGCCACAAGGCGCCGGCCCTGAAGCAGTAGTCGCGCCGGCCCGCCCTCACCGCCCGGCCGCGGGCCCGCGGAGCTCGGCCGCCCAGCCGGCCCACCGCTCCGCCTCGGCGGCGCGTCCGTCGGCCCGCTCGATCTCGGCCCGCTCCGCCAGGAGGTCCGCCAGCCTCGCCACCTGCTCCGGATGGCCGAGCTGCGCGGCCACGGCCCGCGGCCCCACCGCCGCCACCAGCCGGAGGTCGATGCCGAGGAGCTTGCCGCCGGCCTGGTCGAGCTCGACCCGCGCCTCCGGGTAGGCCCCCTTGCGACGGAGCGCCACCGCGGCCGCGATGGCCCGGGCGAAGGCCTCGACGAGCCGCAGGATGTAGTCGCGCTGGAGGGACACGGGGGCCTCCCGCCAGCTTGGGTCGCGGGCCCCGGATGTCAAGCGCGGCGCCCGCCGCGACCCGGCGCCCGGCCCGGCGCCCGGCCCGCTATCGGCCCAGCGACCGGTCCGGCGCAGCGTAGCGGAGCTGCACCAGCCCGCTCGGCCAGGCGCGGTGCTCCCGGAGCTGGAGCCAGCGCTCCGGCCCGGTCTCCTGGAAGAGCCGGATGCCGGCGCCGAGCACCACCGGCAGGACCGAGATGGTGAGCTCGTCGAGGAGCCCGGCGGCGAGGAACTGGCTCACCACGGCGCCGCCGTCGAGGTAGATGCGGCGCGCCCCTCCGGCCTCCAGGCGCTGCAGCACCTCCGCCGGCTCGCCGGCCAGGAAGCGCTCCCCGTGGCGGGCTTCGCCCGGCCGATGCGTCAGGACCGCCACCGGCTTCTCGCCGTAGGGCCACGACGGGAAGGCCCGGACCACGTCCCAGGTCCGCCGGCCCATGAGGACCAGATCGACCCCGGCCAGGAACGGCTCGAAGCCGTGGTCCTCCGGCGGACCGCCCTGTCGCCCCAGCCAGTCGAGCTCGTCCTGCGGCCCGGCGATGCATCCGTCGAGGCTCATCCCCAGGAAGGCGGCGGTTCGCGCGCGGCTCACCGGGTGGTCCTAGTCCCGGGTGGCCCTGGGTGCAACGGCCGGTGGCCCCCCCCTGGACCGGGCCTCGGCGCTGCGACCACAGGCGCGCCCCCACCCGGGCGCTGGCGCCGCCGGCTTGCCGGTGGTGGAGTCCCCGTCGCGCCGCACCCTCGCGGCACCCCGCCGGAGCCACGCCATGCTCGACCACATCACGCTGCGCGTCCACGACCTCGCCGCCTCCAAGGCCTTCTACCTCGCCGCCCTGAAGCCGCTCGGCTACGCGGCGATCATGGACTTCCCCGAGGGCTGCGGCCTCGGCGTCGGCGGCAAGCCGGACTTCTGGCTGACCCACGATCCGGCGGCCTCCCCGCAGCACGTCGCCTTCGCGGCCCCTTCGCGCGCCGCGGTGGACGCCTTCCACGCCGCCGGCCTGGCGGCGGGCGGGCATGACAACGGCGCCCCGGGGCTGCGGCTCCACTACCACCCGAACTACTACGGCGCCTTCGTCGACGACCCGTCGGGCCACCACATGGAGGCGGTCATCCACACGCCGCCGGGGGCGGGCGCCCGCCAGGCCGCGCCCCGGAAGGCGGCCGCCCGGAAGCCGGTGAAGAAGGCGGCTGCCCGCAAGGCCCCCGCCCGCAAGCCCTCCAGGGCCGCGAAGGCGGCGCCGCGGCGCCGGTGAGCACGCCACGGCGCGCGGCGAGCGCCGGCGCGTGGTGCGAGCCACCGGCGCGGCCCCGCCGTCAGCCCTGCGGCTTGTCGGCGAAGGCCTTCGCGAAGGCCTCGCCGCCGGCCTTCATCTCGGCGGGCGTCATGTCCTTCACGTGGGTGCTGAAGGCCCAGCGGTAGCCGTAGGGATCGGTGAGGTCGGCGCAGCGGTCGCCCCAGAACATCTCCTGGGGCGGGTTGTTCACCTTGAACCCGGCCGCCGCGGCGCGGGCGCAGTCGGCGTCGCAGTCCTTCGTCCAGATCCAGAAGGAGACCGGCGCGGGGCGCTCCGCCGTGGGCGCCACCACCCCCATGGCCGGGTTGGCGTCGTTGCAGAAGACGATGCTGTTGCCGACCTTGAGCTCGGCGTGCCAGATGGCCCGGCCGTCGGGCGACGGCATGCTCATGATCACCTTGGCCCCGAGCGCCTTCTTGTAGAGCTCGATGGCCGCGGCGCAGTCCGAGAGCGCCAGGTTGGCGATGACGGTGTGGGCGCCGTCCGGGATGGGCTTCACCTTCCTCGTCGCCGCGCGCTTCGCGGGGCCCTTCGCCTTCGCCGCGCGCGCCGGCTTCCGCGCCGCCGCCGCCTTGCGGGCGGGGGCCTTCTTCCTGGCTGCCATGGGGTGCCTCCTCCCCGGCCCGAAGGGGCCGGTCCGTCCTCCGGATCTCCCACGCGGGTCCCCGCCGCGCCGTTCCCAGATGGGGCCTTCAGGCGCCTTCCGGCGGCGTGGCCCCGCGTCAGGCCGCGGTGCTATTGAAGCCCCTCCTCCCGCCTCCGGATCATGGCCCCATGCCCGACTTCGTCCACCTGCACCTGCACACCCTCTACTCGCTCCTCGACGGCGCCATCCGCGTCAAGGACCTCCTGAAGACGGTGAAGCAGAAGGGGATGAAGTCGGTGGCGGTCACCGACCACGGCAACCTCTTCGGCGCGGTCGACTTCTACAAGAAGGCCCGGGAGGCCGGCGTGAAGCCCATCCTGGGGATGGAGGCCTACGTGGCCGGCGAGAAGGGGCGGACCGACCGGACCGAGCGGGTCGGGCGCCACCTCATCCTGCTGGCCCGCAACGCCGAGGGCTGGGCCAACCTGCGCACGCTCTCCTCCAAGGCCTTCACCGAGGGCTTCTACTACGACCCGCGCATCGACAAGGAGCTGCTGCGCAAGCACTCGGCCGGCCTGGTCGGCCTCTCGGCCTGCCTGGCCGGCGAGGTGCCGCGCCTCTGCCGCCGCGGCGACATGGACGGGGCCCGCCGCGCCGCCCGGGAGTACAAGGACATCTTCGAGCCGGGCCGCTTCTTCCTGGAGGTCCAGTCGAACGGGATGAAGGAGCAGCTCGAGGTCAACCAGAAGCTGGCCGAGCTCGCCGAGTCCGAGGGGCTCGAGCTCGCCGCCACCGCCGACGCGCACTACGTGGACCGGAAGGACGCCCGGGCCCACGAGGTGCTCATGTGCATCGCCTCGAACAAGACGCTGGCCGACGAGAAGCGCATCCGCCACGAGACCGACGGCCTCTTCATCACCGGCCCGGACGACATGGCGGCGGCCCTGCCGGCCTTCGGCCAGGCCATCGCCAACACCGCCCGCATCGCCGAGGAGTGCAACGTCGAGCTCAAGCTCGGCACGCCCTTCCTCCCCACCTTCCAGGTCCCCGACGGGACCACCGAGGTGGACCACCTCCTCCTCCTGTCGCGCCAGGGGCTGGACCGGCGCTTCAAGGAGATCGAGGGCAAGTACCCGCACGACCGCGACGCCTACCGGGCCCGCCTCGAGCTGGAGCTCGGGGTCATCCGGAAGATGAACTTCCCCGGCTACTTCCTCATCGTCCAGGACTTCATCAACTGGGCCAAGCGGCACGGGGTGCCGGTGGGGCCGGGCCGCGGCTCGGGCGCCGGCTCGATCGTGGCCTGGAGCCTGCGCATCACCGACCTCGACCCCATCCGCTGGAACCTCCTCTTCGAGCGCTTCCTCAACCCGGAGCGCGTCTCGATGCCGGACTTCGACGTCGACTTCTGCCAGGACCGCCGGGACGAGGTCATCGGCTACGTCCGCAACAAGTACGGCAAGGACAACGTCGGCCAGATCATCACCTTCGGCTCGCTCAAGGCCCGCTCGGTGATCCGCGACGTGGTGCGGGTCATGGGGCTGCCCTTCGCCGAGGGGGACCGCATCGCCAAGCTGGTCCCGGACCCGGTGC
>Ga0209682_10000474_pt1 | contig 13788 bp, 14 predicted proteins | sample DOMMetBare2Fresh_2_FD_187471 | JGI IMG/M metagenome (GOLD analysis project Ga0209682, IMG submission 187471) | Wetland sediment microbial communities from St. Louis River estuary, USA, under dissolved organic matter induced mercury methylation -... | ecosystem: Environmental > Aquatic >... | reverse complement strand
CGACGCGGGCACCTGCCCGCATCGATCAAGGTACGACGACCGCCATCGCAATCGCGTCGATCGCTTCCACCGCGTCAGCGGTTTAGTTCAACGTAATGTCGGGCGCTCGTGTCCGTATAGCAGGTTCCGCCGTGCGCCCTAATCTGGCGGGCGCATCAACCAGAAATGCCACGGCATCAAGAAGTTGCATTTGCTTGTTTCTTAGATACAACATCTGCATGCTCCCTAACATCGGCGCCACTCGATCGAGCCATCGTCCGCTGCGAGTGAAAGAATAGGTGCGGCAAGTGCTCGCGTCCATCGCTGCCGGACGGGCGATTCCGGCCAGCTAAATCGGCGCGTGGCACACCGCTTCCAGCCGATGTCCTTGGGGATCGCGCACGAAAGCGGCGTAGTACGAAAGATGAAAGTGAACGCGAAGTCCGGGCGGGCCGTCGCATGTGCCGCCGTGCGCTAGTGCGGCGGCGTGGAACGCACGCACCTGCGCACGCGAGGTGGCCTTGAAGCACCAGTGTCGTTTGTCGTCGGTTGTTGCTTCCGCCGACGGATACACGGCGAGATAGGTTTCGAACGGCGTGCTGGCGCGGCAACGCGCGCCGTAGCCCAGCGCCTCGGCGCGGTCGTAGACCTTCTCGCAGCCCAGTGCCGACATGATCGCGTCGTAGTACGGGCACGCCCCGTTCAGGTCGGCCACGGTGATCGAAACGTGATCGAGCAGTTGCATGCGGAAGTCGCGGCGAGTGATGGATCAGATTTCGAGCCGCTGCGTCGTCTGCGGATCGAACCAGTGCTCGGCGTCGGCCGAGAAGCCGAGCGCGAGGCTGGCGCCCAGTGCGAGCTTGATCTCATCCGCGGTCCGCGCGACGAGGGACTGCATGCCAAGCCGTGCATGGATCAGGTGATCGGCGCCGAGGGATTCGATCATCTCGATCTCGGCCGCGAACTGCGTACCGCCGATGTCGAGTGCTTCGGGCCGCAGGCCGAGAAGCAATTCGCGTCCGGCCCGGGCAGCGCGTGCCTGCCGCAAGTTGATGGAACCGCTGTCAGTGCGGAATTGTGTGCCGTCGGCCGACACGCGCCCTCGCAGCAGGTTCATCGGCGGCGAACCGATGAAGCTGGCGACGAAGGTCGTCGCCGGTCGGTGGTAGACCTCGGCCGGCGTGCCGATTTGCTCCGCGCGACCGGCGTTCATCACGATGATGCGCTGGCCGAGCGTCATCGCCTCGACCTGATCGTGGGTGACGTACAGCGACGTGACGCCCAACCGTCGGTGCAGCTTCTGCAGTTCGAGCCGCATCTGTACGCGCAGCTTGGCGTCGAGATTCGACAGCGGTTCGTCGAACAGGAACACCTGTGGATGGCGCACGATCGCGCGGCCCATCGCGACGCGCTGCCGTTGCCCGCCCGAAAGCTGGCGCGGCTTGCGGTCGAGCAGGGCGTCGAGTTCGAGGATCTTGGCCGCCTCGCGCACGCGCCGGTCGATGTCGTCCTTCGACAAACCGCGGATGCGCAGGCCGTAGGCCATGTTGTCGTACACGCGCATGTGCGGGTAGAGCGCGTAGTTCTGGAACACCATCGCGATGTCGCGGTCCTTCGGTTCCAGCCCATTGACGACACGACCGCCGATGACGACTTCGCCCTCGGAGATCTCTTCCAGTCCCGCCACCATCCGCAGCAGCGTGCTCTTGCCGCAGCCCGACGGCCCGACGATGACGACGAATTCCCCCTTGTCGATCACCGTCGACACGCCGTGAATCACGGCGACCTTGCCGAAGTTTTTCTTGACGCTTCTCAGTTCAACGGCGGCCATATTGAGTCAGACACGAGACGCGAGACACGAGAGCCGAAAAGCAATCCGCGAGTCTTCGGTTTGCTCACGACTAGAGACTCGCGTCTGCCTTTCATCATTTCTCCGCATCCACCAGGCCCTTGACGAACCAGCGTTGCATCAGCAGCACCACCGCGGCGGGCGGCAGCATGGCGAGAATCGCGGTCGCCATCACGACGTTCCATTCGTTCTGCGCGTCGCCGCCGGAGATCATGCGCTTGATACCCATCACGACCGGTGCCATCGACTCGTCGGTCGTCACCAGCAGCGGCCACAGGTACTGATTCCAGCCGTAGATGAACTGGATCACGAACAGCGCGGCGACACTCGTCATCGACAGCGGCACCAGCACGTCCTTGAAGAAGCGCATCGGCCCGGCACCGTCGATGCGTGCGGCTTCGACGAGCTCATCGGGTACGGTGAGGAAGAACTGGCGGAACAGGAAGGTTGCGGTGGCCGAAGCGATCAGCGGCACCGTGAGACCGGCGTAGGTGTTGAGCATGCCAAGGTTCGACACCACTGCATAGGTCGGCGAGATGCGCACCTCGACCGGCAGCATCAGCGTGACGAAGATCATCCAGAAACACAGGCTGCGCCCCGGGAAGCGGAAGTACACGAACGCGAACGCGGACAGCAGGGAAATCGCAATCTTGCCGATCGCGATCGTCATCGCAGTGACGAAGCTCACCCACAGCATCGATGCCACCGGCGGCACCTTGCTGCCGTAGGTGGTCTCGCCGCCGAAAAGTGCAACGCGGTAGGTTTCCAGCATGTTGCTGCCCGGCGCGAGCGACATTGGCACCTGGGTGATGATCTGCTGCGAGGTCTGGGTCGAGGCGATGAAAGTGACATAGACGGGAAACATCACCACGAGCACACCCAGCGCCAGCACCAGGTGCGACAGAACGGTCAGCGCAGGGCGTCTCTCGATCATGGTTTCAGTTTCGGATCACGGATCACGATTCAGTACTGCACCTTCTTCTCGACGTAGCGAAACTGCACCACCGTCAGCGCGATCACGATCACCATCAGCACCACTGATTGCGACGCTGAGCCGCCGAGGTCGAGTGCCTTGAAGCCGTCGTAATAGACCTTGTAGACGAGAATTGCGGTGTCCTTGCCCGGACCGCCTTGTGTCGCGGCGTCGACGATGGCGAAGGTATCGAAGAACGCATAGACAATGTTGATCACCAGCAGGAAGAACGTGGTGGGCGACAGCAGCGGGAATACGATGGTCCAGAAGCGATGCCAGGGCGACGCGCCGTCGATCGCCGCCGCTTCGATCAACGATTTTGGAATCGACTGCAGGCCGGCGAGAAAGAAAAGGAAGTTGTAGGAGATCTGCTTCCAGACCGCGGCCATCACGATCAGCGTCATCGCGTGATTGCCGTTGAGCAGGTGGTTCCATTCGATGCCCATCGCGCGCAGCGCGTAACTCACGATCCCCACCGATGGCGCGAACATGAAGAGCCACAGCACGCCGGCCACCGCGGGCGCAACCGCGTACGGCCAGATCAGCAGCGTCTTGTAGACGGTCGCGCCGCGGACCACGCGGTCGGCCATCACCGCCAGCAGCAGCGCGATGCTCAGGCCGGAGGCGGCCACCAGCACCGAGAACAGCGCGGTGGTCTTGAACGATGCGAGGTAAGTCTCATCGTTGTACAGCCGCGTGAAATTCTCCAGGCCGACGAATTCGACCGAGGTGCCGAACGCGTCCTGCTGCAGCACACTCTGATAGATCGCCTGGCCCGCGGGCCAGAAGAAGAACACCAGGATGACCGCCATCTGCGGCGCGATCAGCACCCAGGGCAGCCACCAGCTTCTGAAGCGGACGCGCTTTTCGATGGCCAAGAACGCAACCTGATGTCTAAGCCCTCCCCGCTGGGCGGGGAGGGACGGGGAGGGGTGCCGTCAACCTCGCGCGAAGCGAACAGGTCCGTCAGGACTTGTTCGCCTTCTGAAACCGCTCCAGTTGTTCGTTGCCGCGCTTGACCGCCGAACTCAAACCTTCCTGCGGCGTCTTCTTTCCGCCCCAGACCTGCTCCATCTCCTCATCGATGATGGTGCGGATCTGCACGAAGTTGCCCAGTCGGATGCCGCGCGACTTGTCGGTCGTCTTGCGGATCATCTGCGTCACCGCCACATCGGTTCCCGGGTTCTGCTTGTAGAAGCCCGACTTCTCGGTCAGCTCGTAGGACGGGATCGTCACCGGCAGGTAGCCGGTGCGGATGTGGCTCTTGGAAGCTTCTTCCGCCTTGGACAGGTGCGCAAAGAACGCGGCCACGCCCTTGTACTCGGCCGGTTTCTTGCCCGCCATCACCCACAGGCTGGCCCCGCCGATCACCGTGTTCTGCGGCGCGCCCGACACGTCCGGGTAATAGGGCAGGGTGGAAATCCCCGAGGCGAACTTGGCATTGCGCTTGATGTTGCCGTACATCGCCGAGCTGCCCGTGATCATCGCGCACTCGCCCGAGTAGAACGTGGCGTCGGCGGCATTGCCGCGACCCTTGTAGATGAAGAGACCCTGCTTGGACATGTTGGCGAGGTTTTCGATATGGCGCACGTGCAGCGGCGTGTCGAACGCGAGCCGCGCATCGAGACCATTGAAACCGTTGCGCTTGGTCGCGAACTCGACGTTGTGCCAGGCCGAGAAGCTTTCGAGCTGGGTCCAGCTGATCCAGCTCGTGGTGAACGGGCACTTGTGCCCGCTTGCTTTCAGCTTGGCCGCGGCAAGCGCGACCTCGGGCCAGGTCTTGGGTGGCTTCTCGGTATCCAGCCCGGCGGCCTTGAACGCGTCCTTGTTGTAGTGGAATACGGTCGTGGAACTGTTGAACGGGAAGCTCAACATCTGGCCGTTCGGCGCCGTGTAGTAGCCCGACACTGCCGGCACGTAGATCGACGGGTCGAACTTCAGGCCGGCGTCCTTCATCACCTGGCCGACCGGCACGATCGCGCCCTTGCTCGCCATCATCGTGGCGGTGCCGACCTCGAACACCTGCAGGATGTGCGGCGCGTTGCCGGCGCGGAAAGCGGCGATCGCCGCGGTCATCGACTCGTCGTAGGTGCCTTTGAACGTCGGCACCACCTTGTATTCCTTCTGGGAAGCGTTGAAGTCCTTGGCGAGATCGTTGACCCACTCGCCGAGCGCCGCGGGCATCGCGTGCCACCACTGGATCTCGGTCTGCGCCGCGGCCGGGCCGGCAAACGTAATGGATGCCGCGGCGATCGCCGCCGCGATTAGTGACCTGCGGGAATACATGTCTTCCTCCAGTGTTATGGTCAGGATTGTTCTTCTCTGATGTGACTCGACTGTTACGATAGTCGCGCGTTGGCCGTCTGGCAAAACGGCTGGCCGCATTCGCCCGCATTCTGCCAGTCTCGACTCATGGCGCTGCGTGACCGACTGACCCTCTATGTGCAGCTGACCCGGTTCGACAAGCCGGTCGGCACGCTGCTGCTGCTGTGGCCGACGCTCACCGCCCTGTGGATCGCATCCGATGGTTTGCCGAGCGCGTTGCATCTGATGATCTTCCTGGCGGGCACGCTGCTGATGCGATCCGCCGGCTGCGCGATCAATGATGTCGTCGACCGGGACTTTGACGGCCACGTCAAGCGCACCGCCGATCGTGTGGTCGCGAGCGGCAAGGTCTCGCCGGCAGAAGCACTTCTGGTGGCAGTGGCGCTTACGCTCGCTGCGGCGCTGTTGCTGATTCCGCTGAATCTGCTGAGCTTTGCGCTGTCGGTCGTCGGCGTGGTGGTGGCATCGAGCTATCCGCTGTTCAAGCGCTTCTTCCCGCTGCCGCAGGCGTACCTGGCGATTGCGTTTTCTTTCGGCATTCCAATGGCGTTTGCGGCCGTGCTGGATACGGTCACGCCGGTGGGATGGTGGCTGTTCACCGCCAACCTGTTCTGGGTCATCGCGTACGACACGGAGTACGCAATGGTCGATCGCGATGACGACATCCGCATCGGCGTGCGCTCATCGGCGATCCTGTTCGGCCGCGCCGATGTGGCCGCCGTGATGACGTGCTATGGCATGTGCCTGTCGCTGCTGCTGGTGATTGGCGCCTGGCTCAAGTTCGGCTGGCCGTTCTTTCTCGGTTGGATGGCCGCGTTCGCCTGTGCGATGTATCACTACGCGCTGATTCGAGCCCGCGATCGTGACGACTGCTTTCGCGCCTTCCGGCACAACCAGTGGTTCGGCCTCGCGATCTTTGCGGGGGTCGCCGCCGAGTACGCGCTTCGGTGAGCGTGTCTCGACGGCGCGATCAGTCGCGCCCGAAGTCGTTGCCCAGTTCTGCCGCTCGTCTTCTTGCCGCCAGCACGGCCGTGATGATGTGTTGCTTCAGCTGGTCGGCCTCCATGCTGGCAATCGCCGCCGCGGTCGTGCCGCCTTTGGAGGTCACGCGTGCGCGCAACACGTTCAGCGGTTCCTCGGAGGTGCCGGCCAGATGCGCGGCGCCGGCGACCGTCTCGATCGCGAACTGGCGCGCCTGAGCATCGCTGAACCCCATCTCCTGCCCGGCGGCGATCAGCGCTTCGATGAAATAGAACACGTACGCCGGGCCGCTGCCTGACAGCGCGGTGACCGCGTCGAGTTGCGCATCGTCATCGACCCAGACCACGCTGCCGGCCGCGCGCAGAATGTCTTCGGCCGCTCGCTTCTGGGCATCGCTCACGCCGCGCATCGCGGCCATGCCGGTGATCCCCTTGCCGACGAGTGCCGGCGTGTTGGGCATCGCTCGGACAATGCATTCGGTCCCCAGCCAGCGCGCCAGATCGGCGGCGCGAATTCCCGCCGCAATCGAGACCACGAGTTGCTCTTGAACAAACGGGCGCAGCGAGTCGCACACCGGCCTCATGTGCTGTGGTTTGACTGCCAGCACGATCACGTCGGCGGACGCGATCGACGTATCCGGCGCTGGCAGTGCCGTGATGCCGAACTCGCGCTGCAGTTGTCGCCTTCGCGCGACGTCAATCTCAATTGCGGTGATCTCCGCGTTCGATGCGCCTGCCCGCAGCAACCCACCGATCAGGGCGCCGGCCATGTTCCCACCACCGATGAAGCTGATCAGCATCGATCGTTTTCCGCGGTGGGCGCACCAAACAACCGCGCTTCCTCCGTCGCGAACCATTCGGTCAGCCACGCCTCGGTCCATGTGGCTGCGATTGCCTTAGCGTCGCTGAGCGCGGTTCGACTCGCTGATTCGTCGCCGATGTGCTGCTGCGCACCAGCCAGCTGCAGCAGCAGGAAGGCGCGGTCGACGTCTTCGCTTCCGTTCGCCGCAATCACCTCCAGTGCCTGCATCGCCGCGTCGCGCGCCTGCGCAAATGCTCCGACGCGATTCGCTGCCAGTGCAAGCAGATACAGCGCGCGTTCGTGGTTGACCCAGGTGCCCGCGGCCTGCCAGAAACGCAGCGCCTGCGCCGCGCCGGCCTGCAGTGCTTCTCGAACCACCGGATCGCGGACGTCGGGATTCAGATCGAGCAGCCGCGAGGTGGCATTGTTCAGTCCCGCCGCCAGTTGCGTATCGAGCCCCGTGTTCTGTGCCAGCATCGCGGTGCACATTGCCAGGTCGCGCAGCGTTGCGGCAAATGTCGCGATGTCCATTTGCTCCTGCGTAAAGCTCAGGCGCCGCAGGCCGATGGCGCAGGCGGCGACGGCTTCCGAACTCGCCGCAACCAGCGCAGCGCGCACCTCTGACGCGCCATGGCCCGCGAGTTCATCGGCGACCGCTGCGTGCACCAGCACCGATGGCGGCACTTCGGACAACTGATGCCGCAGACGGTCGATTCGCTGTGCAGCGTCATGCCAATCGCCGAACTTCTCGCCGAGGACGTGGTTGAACAGAAACGCGGCCAGCGGTGCCTGCTCGCGCGGGAGGCCTGACAGATCAAGCGTGCGCAGTCGAGCCGCGGCTTGCTCTGGCGCCTCATCGTGAATCCGGTCGATTTCGCCGAGTTCTTCGCTGGTGCTCGTCATCCTCATCCTCCAAGGAAAGTGCGCGAGTTTATTGCCGTTTGCCGAAGATGGCGGTTCCCACGCGCACCATGGTCGAGCCTTCGGCGATCGCCGCTTCGAGGTCACCCGACATGCCCATCGAAAGCGTATCGAGCTTGAGGCCATCCGCGCGCAGGTCGTCGAACAACTGACGCATGCGAGCGAACGGCACGCGCTGGCGTGCCGGATCTGTTTCGGGCTCCGGGATCGCCATCAAACCCCGCAGCGACAGTCGGGGCAGGGCCGCGATGGCCGTCGCCAGCGCCGGCACCTCGTCCGGTACGACACCGCCCTTGCTCGCTTCGCCGCTGATATTGACCTGCAGCAGCATATTCAGCGGCGGCCGATCGGGCGGTCGCTGCTCCGACAATCGCTGCGCCACCTTCATCCGATCGACTGACTGCACCCAGTCGAAATGCTCGGCGATCGCCCGTGTCTTGTTGCTCTGGATCGGTCCAATGAAATGCCAGCGGAGGGCGAGCGCCGGCGCGAGGGCGCGAACCTGCGCCATCTTGTCGACCGCCTCCTGCACGTAGTTCTCGCCAAAGTCGCGCTGCCCGCAGCGTGCAGCCGCGACAACCGCCTCGGCAGTGAAGGTTTTGCTGACCGCCACCAGTAGGACGACATCCGCCGTTCGTTGCGCCGATCGAGCGGCCAAGTTAATCCGTTCGTGCACCAGCTGTAGATTCGCTTGCAAGGTGTCGTCCAAACTGGACATAATGGTTTCGAAACGCTCGCTAGGGTCTTGTCTCGTTTGGATTTTTGTCGGACTGGACGACCGATAGCCGCGAAAGAATCCCGGGTTGCCGGCCGGCATGACTGTCATTCCGGCGACATCCCTTACCGGCAGCGCCCATGGACATCTCCGAACTGCTTGCATTCTCCGTCAAAAACAAGGCGTCCGACCTGCACCTGTCCGCCGGCCTGCCGCCGATGATCCGCGTGCATGGCGATGTGAGGCGCATCAACCTCCCGCCGCTCGAACATAAAGACGTGCACTCGATGATCTACGACATCATGAACGACTCGCAGCGCAAGGTGTTCGACGAGAATCTCGAGGTTGATTTCTCGTTCGATCTGCCGGGGCTGGCGCGCTTCCGCGTCAACGCGTTCATGCAGGATCGCGGCGCGGCGGCAGTGCTGCGGACCATCCCCTCGCGCGTGCTGTCGCTGGAGGAACTGAACTGCCCGCGCGCATTCGCCGAGTTCTCGCTCAAACCGCGCGGCCTGGTGCTGTGCACGGGGCCGACCGGGTCCGGCAAATCAACCACGCTGGCAGCGATGTGCGATCACGTCAACAACCACCTGTATGGCCATGTGCTGACGATCGAAGACCCGATCGAGTTCGTGCACGAAAGCCGCAAGTGCGTGATCAACCAGCGCGAGGTCGGTCCGCACACGTTGTCGTTTGCCAATGCACTGCGCTCGGCGCTGCGCGAAGACCCGGATGTCATCCTGGTCGGCGAGTTGCGCGACCTGGAGACGATTCGTCTCGCACTGACCGCCGCCGAGACCGGCCACCTGGTGTTCGGCACGCTGCACACGTCGTCGGCCGCGAAGACGATCGATCGCATGGTGGACGTTTTCCCGGCGGCGGAAAAGGAAATGGTGCGTGCGATGCTGTCGGAGTCCCTGGTGGCGGTGATCTCGCAATCGCTGCTGAAACTTAAGGACGGCACCGGTCGCGTCGCGGCGCACGAGATCATGGTCGGCACCCCGGCAATCCGCAACCTGATTCGTGAGAACAAGGTGGCGCAGATGTATTCGATGATCCAGACCGGCAGCCAGTTCGGCATGCAGACGCTCGATCAGTGTCTGATGGACCTGGTTCGCCGCAACGTCGTTGCCGTTGGCGAGGCGCGGATTTACGCCAAGCAACCCGAATCGTTCGTCGGTTAAAGCGGCGCCGGTCACTCAGGAGAATCACAATGGATCGCGATCAAGCAACCCGATTTGTCCACGACCTGCTGAAGCTCCTGGTGAGCAAGAAGGGTTCGGACCTCTTCCTGACGGCGGAATTTCCGCCGGCTTTCAAGATCGACGGCCGCGTGATGCCGGTGTCGAATCAACCGCTGACAGCACAGCACACCGCGGAGCTGGTGCGCTCGATCATGAACGACCGCCAGGCGGCCGAATTCGAGGCAACCAAGGAATGCAACTTCGCCATCAGTCCGACCGGCATCGGCCGCTTCCGGGTGTCGTCATTCGTGCAGCAGGGCCACGTGGGAATCGTGTTTCGAACCATCGCGGACAAGATTCCGACCGCCGATGAAATCAACATGCCGGCGATCGTCAATGAGCTGGCGATGGCAAAGCGCGGCATCGTGATGGTGGTCGGGGCCACCGGTTCGGGCAAGTCGACCACGCTCGCCGCGATGACGGGCTACCGCAACGAGAATTCGCAGGGTCACATCATCACGATCGAGGACCCGATCGAGTACGTTCACCCGCACAAGAACTGCATCATCACGCAGCGCGAGGTTGGGGTGGATTGCGACAGCTGGCAGGTGGCGCTGAAGAACACGCTGCGCCAGGCGCCTGATGTGATCCTGATCGGCGAAGTGCGCGACCGCGAGACGATGGAACACGCGATCGCGTTTTCCGAGACCGGCCACCTGGTGATGTGCACGTTGCACGCGAACTCGACCAACCAGGCGCTCGACCGCGTGATCAACTTCTTTCCGGAAGAAAAGCGCCAGCAGCTGCTGATGGACCTGTCGTTGAACCTGCGCGCGATGATTTCGCAGCGGCTGATTGCGTTCAAGGACAAGAAGGGCCGGATTCCGGCGGTCGAGATCATGCTGAACTCGCCGCTGATCTCGGAACTGATCTTCAAGGGCGATGTGCCCGAAATCCGCGAGGTGATGAAGCGCTCGCGCGAGCAGGGCATGCAGACCTTCGACCAGGCACTGTACGACCTGCATGAGAAGGAGCTGATCAGTTACGAGGACGCGCTGCGCAACGCCGATTCAGTCAACGACCTGCGGCTGCAGATCAAGCTGAACTCCAAGCTTTACGGCGGGGTGCAGGGGATCCACAAAGGGATCGAACACCTCGGCCTCACCAGCTGAAGTCAGTCGGGAGTCTGGAGTCTGGAGTCGGGAGCAACAAGGTCTGAGCACAATGTCGCGCCGTTCAGCTGTCCTGCATACGTAAACTGACGGCTCCAGGTTCCTGTTGCCCGACTCCCGACGGCCCGACTGCCGACTCCAATGACCACCGTCTACGACTTTTCCGCCAAGACCATCGACGGCAAGAGCCGCAAGCTCGCCGACTACAGGGGCAAGGTGCTCCTTGTCGTCAATACGGCCAGCCACTGCGGCTTCACGCCGCAGTACAAGGGTTTGGAGGATCTGTACGAGAAGTACGGCAACAAAGGACTGGTGGTGCTGGGATTTCCCTGCAACCAGTTCGGTGCGCAGGAGCCCGGCGCGGAGTCCGAGATTGCCGAGTTCTGCGAGATGAATTTCGGCGTCACGTTTCCGCTGTTTGCCAAGATCGACGTCAACGGTGACAACGCGCACCCGCTGTACAAGTATCTGGCCAGCGCCGCTCCCGGTTTGCTCGGGAGCGAAACGATCAAATGGAACTTCACCAAGTTTCTGATCGACAGGCAGGGCAACGTCATCAAGCGCTTTGCGCCGAACACCGCGCCAGCGGACATTGCGAACGACATCGAGCGCGCGCTGCAGATCTGACCGCTACGTGACTGTGATTCGCCCGCCGCAAAGGTTGAAGGGCACTGCCTGACGGTAGAGCGCGGGCGGCGACAGGGCGCGATCGCGTTGCTGGCGCACCTGCACAAACTGTTCTTCCGTCACACCGTCCCGGACGTGGATATTGCTTGCGCGTTGCTGCGCGATGGAGCTTTCCCACTGCAGTGTCTGGCCGCGGCTCGGTCCATAGTCGTGCGCGGCGAACACCCGATACTGCAGTGGAAGTCCGAGCAGCGTGCGGATCGACCGGTACAACTGATGCGCGTCGCCGCCCGGAAAGTCGCAGCGCGCAGTACCTGCGCTCGGCATGAACAACGTGTCACCGACGAACACACAATCGTCGACGAGGTAGCTCACGCATGCCGGCGTGTGCCCCGGCGTCGAAAGCACCCGGATTTCGCACGCTCCAAGGGGCAGCAACTCGTCGTGTCCGAGAAGGAGGTCAAACTGCGAACCGTCGGTTCGAAAGCCTGCTGGCAGGTCGAACGACGACGAGAGCAGGCGCTGCAGGTGAACAACGTGCGCGCCGATGCCGGTCTTGCCGCCGATCAGGCGCTTCAGTTCCGTCGCGCCGGACAGGTGATCCGCGTGCACGTGGGTCTCGAGAATCCACCGGGGCGTCAGCCCGCGGTCATGAATACGAGCGATCACTGGCAGCAGCGGGCTCGCGTCGATGGTCCCGTCGGAGAACAGGCCGAGCACGCAGTCGATCACCGCGCACTCGCGTGTGCCGGTATCCGCGACAACGTACGTGATTGCGCCGCTCGTTTCGTCAGGAAATGCCGCAACGTCGACGGGCAATTTCTTTCACCTGTCCCCGAATACATCGGCGGTTCGGTGCCGGCAGCCTTCGGCTCCGACGAACGAACCGGGCAAACTCAACCTCCGCCGGTGCCGTGATCCAATGCGGCACTGCGTGGACGATAGCTCCCCTCGACCAGTTCAAAGCGGAAGAACCGACACTCGATTGGTCCGTTGAACAAGACGGTCTTGCGTGTTTCCTGCAAGCGCATCTGGCGCGGCAAGGCGCGGTCGGAGGTGAGGAACCAAGCATCCCAGCCGGCGAAGGTCTGCTTCAGCCGATCGCCGACGTTGGCCATCATCTTCGGAACCGAGGCGGACTTCGGGTTGCTCTGCTCGCCGTACGGCGGATTGGTGATGATGACACCGTGCTCGCCGATCGGTACCGACTCGCGGGCATCACGCGGGCTGAAAGACAGCCTTCCATCGTCGAGCCAGGATTTCAGTCCGGCCAGTTCGGCGTTCTTGACGGCGAGAGCGACAACACGCGTTGAGATGTCGCTGCCGACGATGCACGCCGCGGCCTGGTCATCGATCTGCGCGTGCGCTTCTTCAAGCAACGCTTTCCACGCTGCACGATCGAACCCTTCGAGCTTTTCGAATGAAAACGAGCGCGCAAGTCCCGGCGCGCGGTGTGATGCCATCAGTGCGGCTTCAATCGCAATCGTGCCGCTGCCGCAAAACGGGTCCAGCAATGGGCGCGCCGGTCGCCAGCCCGCCAGCATCAGCAGGCCGGCGGCAAGGTTCTCCTTCAGAGGCGCTTCACCCTTCTCGGCGCGCCAGCCGCGCTTGAAGAGCGGCTCGCCGGACAGGTCGAGATAGAGAGTGACGTGGGTTGCGTCGAGGTGCGCGAACACGCGCACGTCGGGTCGCGCGCGGTCGATCGACGGGCGGTCACCGGTCTTCTCGCGCAGCCGATCGACGATCCCATCCTTGATGCGCAGCGTGGCGAACTCAAGGCTGCGCAGCGGCGCGCGTGTCGCGGTCAGATCCACGCGCAGCGTCTGCCGCGCATTGAAGTTCGCCTCCCAGGCGACTGCATGGGCGGTCGCATAAAGATCGTCTTCGCTTGAATACGGGCGATGCGCGGCCTCCCAGAGAACGCGGCTGGCGAGTCGCGAATGAAGATTGGCGGCGTAGGCGACGCCCAGCGTGCCGTCGAATGCAACGCCGCCCGGCTCGGGCGTGACGCCCTGCGCGTCAAGCGCACGCAGTTCATTGGCGAGCAGCGTCTCGAGGCCGCGCGGGCAGATGGCGAAGAAGTGTTCGACGGTCATGTTTACCAGTGCAGGGCCCGGTCGAGAAAATCGAGCCGGTCCTGGCCCCAGAAAAGCTCGTCGTGATACACGTAGGTCGGGGCGCCGAATATCTGGCGATCGATCGCTTCCTGCGTATAGGCGTTGTACCGCGACTGGATCTCGGGCGCCTTGCTGCGCGCCAAC
>Ga0209682_10000473_pt1 | contig 13798 bp, 10 predicted proteins | sample DOMMetBare2Fresh_2_FD_187471 | JGI IMG/M metagenome (GOLD analysis project Ga0209682, IMG submission 187471) | Wetland sediment microbial communities from St. Louis River estuary, USA, under dissolved organic matter induced mercury methylation -... | ecosystem: Environmental > Aquatic >... | reverse complement strand
CCCTTGCCAGCCCACTCGGGCATGCCGCCGCGGAACCAGTGGATCTTGGTATAGCCGGCCTTCTGGGCGACCACCGCGGCCTTGTAGCTCTTCCAGCATTCGCCGGCATTGCAGAACAGCACGAGCGGGGCGGCCTTGTCGGGCGGCAGCTTGCTCAGGTCGAACTGGTCCTGGCTCGCGTCGAAGCCGGGCTCCTTGGCGCTCTTTTCCTTGTAGGGCACGCTCTTGGCACCCTTGATGGTCTTCTCGGCGTACTCGGCGGCCACGCGGGTGTCGATCACCGGCACGCCGCTGTCGAGCAGCTTCTTGACCTCTTCGGCACTGACGATCTTGGTGCCAGCGAGCGAAGTGGGTGTTTCGGCGGCGAAGCTGCCCATCGAAGCAGACAGGCCGAGGGCCAGGGCGGCGACCCACTTCAAGGATTGACGTTTCAACATGTTGGTTTCTCCGGTTGGGGGGGGCGGGACACGGTTCAGGTCGGCTGAAGCTGGAAAGCGCTGACGACTTCGTTCAATCGGGTGGCTTGTTCCTTCAGGCGCTGCGAGGCGGCGGCGCTCTGCTCGACCAGCGCCGCGTTCTGCTGGGTCATGAGATCGAGCTGGCCGACAGCGGCATTCACCTGGGCAAAGCCGATGCTCTGCTCGTCCGCCGTGGCGGTGATGCCACCGATCACGTCGGTCACGCGCTGCACGGCGGTGACGATCTCGTCCATCGTTGCGCCAGCGTCCTTGACCAGGCGAGAGCCGGCCTCGACGCGGTCGACGCTGGTGCCGATGAGCCCCTTGATCTCGCGTGCGGCCGCGGCCGAGCGTTGCGCGAGCGAGCGCACCTCGCCGGCGACGACCGCGAAGCCACGGCCCTGCTCGCCCGCCCGTGCGGCCTCGACAGCGGCGTTCAATGCCAGGATATTGGTCTGGAAGGCAATGCCGTCGATCGTGCCGATGATGTCGGCGATGCGGCGGCTGCTCGCGTGGATGTCGTCCATCGTCGCGACCACCTCGGACACGACCGCGCCGCCGCGCTGGGCAACGGTAGCGGAAGAGGCCGCCAGTGCGTTGGCTGTGCAGGCGGACTCGGCACTGTGCTTCATGGTCCCGGTGAGCTGCACGATGCTGGCGGCCGTCTGCTGGAGGTTGCTCGCGGTGTGCTCGGTACGCTGGCTGAGATCGGCGTTGCCCTGCGCGACCTCGGTCGACGCGGCATGGATGTTCTGCGCCGAGTCGCGCACCTGGCCGACCAGGCCGGTCAGCGAGGCCTGCATCGCCTGCAGGGCCTGCAGCAACTGGGCCGATTCGTCGCGGCCGTCGGCGCGGATCTCGCTCGTCAGATCGCCGTCGGCGATGGACTTGGCGACACGGCGCGCGTATTCGATCGGCGAGGTGATCGAGTGCGAGTTCAGCAAGGTCAGCGGCACAACGACGGCCAGGACGACCAGCAGCACGATGACGAAGGCCGCGGCGATCCTGATCATGCTGGTCTCGAAGGCGGCCTGCGTGTCCTTGGCTTGCTGCGCGACGACGTCATGGATGCTCACCACGTTGTCCTCGATCGCGCTCATGTGGGCCTTGGCCATCGCCAGGCGCCTGTTGGCCACGCCCGCGTTGTCGAAGCCGCCGTTCTGGATCTGGTCGAGCACCGGCTTCGAGGCTGTCGCGTACTCCTCCAGCAGTTCGATCGCGGAGCGCGCGAGTGCGTTGTCGGCTTCGCCCTCGCCTTCGGTGAGTGTGCCCAGTGCCTTGCGCGAGCGTTCGATCGCGGCCTGCCAGGATTCACGGTGCTTGAGCACGGCCACGCCGTCCTCGTAGTCCAGCACCATGTCCTTCTCGAGCCTTCGCACGTCGGCGAGCGCCGAGCGGATGTTGGAGACCGCCTCGAGTTTGTGCACCGAGTGGGTCATGAACTCGTGATTCAGGCGCTTCATCTGCAGCCCGCCGATGGCGCCGGTGGCGGCAACCAGCGCAAACAGCGACAGCACGACGACGATCGCACCGCGCATGCGCGTGCGGATCGTGAAGCGACGCATCAGCGCGAGCAGGGGCTTCATGGGTGCATCCGGTCGTGCATGGCCGACGTCGTCGCGCTCAGTGCCGCGAGCGGCGCACCAGCGCGCCGACATCGAGGATCAGCGCCACCCGGCCGTCGCCCATGATGGTTGCACCCGAGACGTCGTCGACCTTGCGGTAGTTCGCCTCCAGGTTCTTGACCACGACCTGCTGCTGGCCGAGCAGTTCGTCGACCAGCAGCGCGACGCGCCCGCCCTCGGCCTCGACGATCACCATGATGTTGTTCACGTGCTCGGCATCGGTGCGCGGTACCTTGAAGACCTTCTCGAGATCGACCACGGGCATGTAGGCCTCGCGGACCTGGACGACGCGGCCGCTGCCGCCGATCGTGCGGACCGTGTCGGGGCCGACCTGGAACGACTCGACCACCGACCCCAGCGGAAGGATGTAGCACTCCTGGCCGACGCCCACGCTCATGCCGTCCATGATGGCCAACGTCAGCGGCAGGCGCACCCGGACGCTCATGCCGTAGCCTTCGGCGGAGTCGATCTCGACCGTGCCGCCGAGCGCGGTGATGTTCTTCTTGACGACGTCCATGCCGACCCCGCGGCCCGACACGTCGGTCACGACCTCGGCGGTCGAGAAGCCGGGCGCGAAGATCAAGGCCCAGACTTCCTGGTCGGTCATCGAATCGGGCGCGTCGATGCCGCGCTCGCGTGCCTTGGCGATCAGCTTGTCGCGATTCAGGCCCTTGCCGTCGTCGCGCACCTCGATGACGATGCTGCCGCCCTGGTGGCTGGCCACCAGCGTGATCGTGCCGTGCTCGGGCTTGCCCTTCGCGAGGCGCTCGGCCGGCATCTCGATGCCGTGGTCGCAGCTGTTGCGCACCAGGTGCGTCAGCGGGTCGGTGATCTTCTCGACCAGGCCCTTGTCGAGTTCGGTGGCCTCGCCCACCTGCACCAGCTCGACCTTCTTGCCCAGCTTGCCGGCGAGGTCGCGCATCATGCGCGGGAAGCGGTTGAAGACCAGCGACATCGGGATCATGCGGATCGACATCACGGCTTCCTGCAGGTCGCGCGTGTTGCGTTCCAGGTCGGCCAGGCCCGAGGCCATCTGCTGGTTCAGCGCGGCGTCGATGTCCTTGCTGTTCTGCGCCAGCATGGCCTGCGTGATGACGAGCTCGCCCACCAGGTTGATCAACTGGTCGACCTTCTCGACCGACACGCGCAATGTGGCGGAGTCGGCCGGGGGACTGGCGGCCGGGCGGTCGACCTTCGGCGCGGCGCGAGCTGGTGCCGGCGGCGCGCCGCAGACTGTCTCGGCTGCGGGCGCGGCTCCCGCGTGGGCCGATGGCGCGCCCGGCGCGTCGTCGAAGAAGCCGTAACCCATGGGGGCCGCCGGCTTGTCCAGGTCGGCGGGCACACCGGGATTGCCGGGGTGGAATCCGTAGCCCGGGCCCAGTGGCGCGAGGCGTACCTGCTCGCGCGAGACATGGAAACCCATGAGATCGAGCAGGTCGTTGTCCGACGACGCCGTGCTGACGCGGAAGCGCCGCATGCCGTCCTCCATGTGCCCGCCGTCCAGCGGATCGATCGTCCCCAGGCCGTCGATCTCCTTGAAGAGCTCGACGATGCTGTCGGCGATGTCGCCATTGGGCAGCGGCCCGACCGTGAGTTCGAGTTCGCGCATCGCCGTGGCCGCAGTCGCCGCGGCCTCGACGCTGGCCGCCACCGGGTTGGGTGTGGCCGCGGCGGGTGAAGCGGCAGTTGTGGCGACCGCCGCCGCCGGGCGCTCGCCGACGGCCAGGGCGCGGATTTGCGCCAGCAGCTCGCTCGTGTCCACGACCTCCGCGCCCTTGCCCTGGTGGCGCGCCAGCTGGGCCTTGAGCGCGTCGCCGGCCTGCAGGAGAACGTCGACCATCGCTGCGCTGGGCGCGAGTTCATGGCGACGCAGCTTGTCCAGCAGCGTCTCCATCTGGTGTGTCAATTCGGCGACGTCGGAGAACCCGAAGGTGGCTGCGCCGCCCTTGACCGAGTGCGCGCAGCGGAAGATCGCGTTGAGCTCCTCGTCGTCCGCGGCGGCGATGTCGATCTGGAGCAGCATCCGCTCCATGTTCTCGAGATTCTCTCCGGCCTCCTCGAAGAAGACCTGGTAGAACTGGGTGAGGTCGATCCCGGCGGCTGCCTGGGCGCTTTCGGTGTTGATGTCAGCCATCTCGTGCTCCCGATTCAGCGGATGACCTTGCCGATCACCTCGACCAGCTTGGCAGGGTCGAAGGGCTTGACCAGCCAGCCGGTGGCGCCCGCGGCGCGGCCGGCCTGCTTCATCTGGTCGCTCGACTCGGTGGTCAGGATCAGGATCGGCGTGTTCTTGAACTTGGCCGACTCGCGCAGTTTCCTGGTCAGCGAAATCCCGTCCATGCGCGGCATGTTCTGGTCGGTCAGCACGAGGCTGAATTCCTTGCTGTTGGCCTTCTCCCAGGCGTCCTGGCCGTCCACGGCCTCGGTCACCTGGAATCCCGCGTTCTTGAGCGTGAAGCTGACCATCTGGCGCATGGAGGCCGAATCGTCGACGGCAAGGATGGAGTGCATGGCGGGGTCTTTCGGGGTTCGCGGGGTGTCTAGAAGAGTTCGATGGAGCCGGCGTCCATCTCGTCCTGGGTCACGGGGTTGGGGCGCAGCGGCATTGCCTCGACGATGGACGGGCCGTCGTCGTCGCCCATGGCCTCCAGGGCCAGGCGATCGGCGCAGCTGCGCAGGCGCCGCTCGGTATGGGTGACGAGCTGGGCGGCGAGGTCCTGGAACTGCATCGCGGTGATGGCGCCGGCCAGGTGCTCCATCGCCACGTGCAGCCGCGTGGCGTCGAACACCTCGGGGTGGTGTGCGGCGATGTGCAGAAGCTGCTTGAGCTCGCCGGCGGCGCCGTAGAAGTGGCCCATCAGCGACTCGCTCGCGTCGGACAGCAGGCGCTGCAGGCGGTCCAGGTCGTTGCTGGCCACCATCAGGTGATCCTGCAGGTCGGCCGCCGCGAGCAAGGGCAGGCCGGGCGGCGCGGAGTCGGGCGGGAATGGATCGATGAGCATCGGGTTGCCGGGCGGTGTGCTGCGGGGCGTGGCGGGCCGTGTCGGGGCTGTCGATCGATTCTTCGGCAGCGGCCCTCCGCCCGTTGAGGCGATCACGGGCCGAAACCCCGCTCTTTTTCCGCCCCGGTGTCTGGCCAGGGTGCTGCGCGATACTTCTGGCGTGACCCCGACCGCTGCCGCGCGCACGCTGCGCATCCTCCATCTCGAGGATTCCGACGCCGACCATGCTCTGGCGATGGCGCACCTGCGTCGCGCCGGGCTGAACGTGCAGGCGTACCGGGTCGAGACCGCGCGCGCCTTCGAGAACGCGATCCACGAACCCTGGGACGCGGTCATCTCCGACTACAACCTGCCCGGTTATTCGGGCCTGGATGCACTGGCCGTGCTTCGGGCCAGCGGGCGCGAACTGCCGTTCATCCTGGTGTCGGGCGAAATCGGCGAGGACACGGCGGTCGAGGCCATGCGCAACGGCGCCAGCGACTACCTGCTGAAGAACAAGCTGGCAAGGCTCGCGCCGGCGCTGGAGCGTGCGATCGAGGCCAGCGAGAGCCGGCGCGCGCGCCAGGCGGCCGACGCGGAACTGGCGCGTTCGCGCGAGCGCCTGTCCGAACTGGCCCAGCACCTGCAGACCAGCGTCGAATTGGAGCGCGCCGCGATCGCGCGCGAGATCCACGACGACGTCGGCGGCTCGTTGACGGCGCTGAAGTTCGACCTCGCCTGGATCGAGCGCCGCTCCGACGACCCCGAGGTGCAGCAGCGCGTGCGCTCGGCGCTGGAGACCGTGACGCATGCGATCGAGGCCAGCCAGCGAATCATGCACAACCTGCGCCCGGCGATCCTGGAGCAGGGACTGGTGGCGGCGCTGCAGTGGATGGCCTCGCGCTTCGAGCGCCGCACGGGGATCGCCACGCGCTTTCATACCAGCCACGACACGATGATGCAGTTGCCCGCCGGCGTCCCTTTGGTGGCCTACCGCACGGCCCAGGAGGCGCTGACCAACATCAGCAAGCATGCCGGCGCGACCAAGGCGAGCGTGGACCTGTCGCTGGCCAGCGGCGTGCTGTCGCTCGAGGTCAGCGACAACGGCCGCGGGTTGTCGCCCGAGGATCTGGCCAAGGCGCGCAGCTTCGGCATCCGCGGCTTGCACGAACGCGCGGGCACGGTCGGCGGCTGGGTCGAGTTGTCGAGCGGGGCGGCAGGAACCATCTTGATCCTGTCGATTCCGCTGTCCGGCGCGGCGCGGGAACCGGAGCGTGCGCCGTCCAGCGAAGGCGACCTGCACGACCCGTCGCAGTGGGGGACCCTATGATCGAAGTGATCCTGTGTGATGACCACGCGCTGATACGGCGCGGCATCCGCGACACCCTGTCCGACGCGCCGGACATCCGCGTCGTCGGCGAGGCCGGCGACTACGGCGAACTTCGCGCGCTCATGCGCGCTACGGGTTGCGACGTGCTGGTGCTCGACATCAACATGCCCGGGCGCAGCGGCCTGGACGTGCTGCACGCGTTGAAGGACGAAGGCAACGAGGTGCGCGTGCTGATCGTCAGCATGTACCCCGAGGACCAGTACGCGATCCGCGCGCTGCGGGCCGGCGCGGCGGGCTACGTCAACAAGGGCGGCGACCCGCAGCTGATCGTGCAGGCGGTGCGCACCGTGGCACAGGGCCGCAAATACGTGACACCCGAGATCGCGCAGATGCTGGTCGAGAGCCTGACCACGCCGGTGTCCGAGAATCCGCACGAGCGCCTGTCCGACCGCGAGCTCCAGACCCTGGTGATGATCGCCTCCGGCAAGCGCCTGGCCGACATCGCCAGCGAGCTGATGCTGTCACCCAAGACGGTTTCGGTCTACCGCGCGCGGGTGCTGGAGAAACTCGGGCTGGCGAACAACTCCGAACTGACGGTCTACGCGATCAGGAACGGGCTCGTCGGCGAGTGATCGGCGGTCCGCGGCCCTGACCGGCCGTTCCGGCCGGCCGCTTCGCGGTGGGGTGCGTTGCGCCCAGCGCGCAGTGGTGGCGTGGGGGTGACCCGGCTGCGTTCAGCCAACTCCTATTCACTCTGCCGGGCCACCCCGCAGCCGGCTGCGAATGCCGGGTCTGGGGCGGGCGCGCGAACGACCGCATCGGGCCGGATTGCGCCGGCTGGACCCATGCGATCGAACGCACGTCGCCGCGAGTCACCCGATCTTGCGATCGCCGCGCGGGTCGACGCCACTTTTTCGTTTCTGGTGTCAAACGGACGTAATTTCCGGTAACAATCCGCTGCAAAAGCAGATCGCAGGGATGGAGGGGTCCGAGAGGCCCGATTCACACCAGACGAACGCAGCGGCGCCAAGTCAAGGCGTTGCCAGATGTGGGGCCACTCGTTGGGAAGCCGATTCGACGCTGAAAGCCAAACCGGGCCGCGCGTGCCTGTCGCTGCGCCTGCGCAGAATGCCGCACGCTCCCACCGCCGGCCGCGCGGCCTGTGGCTCGGCCTGCTGAGTGTGGGCATCGCCTGCGCCACCGCCCTGTTCGCCCTGCTGTTCCGCCTGCCGGGCGGCGAGGCGATCCAACGCTCGGCCGAGGTGGCGACCAGCCTGGCCGAACTGGCCCTGCTGCCGGCCGGGCCGGAATCGGTCGCGCGGCGGGCCGCCGTCACGAGCGCAGTCGATCTGCACCTGGCGAGTCTGCGTGCAGCACTCAGACATGACCAGATCGAGGCCGCACGCCTGCGTGGCGTCGAGGCCGGCTGGGCGCAGGCCCGGCAGGCGGCCGACAGCTCGGCGCTGCACGCGCTGGTGCCCGAGGCCAATGCGCTGATCTCCGACATCCGCACCGGTCTGGACGACCGCCAGCGCCAGGTAGAGACCTGGATCAAGCTGCTGACCGCATTGCTTGCGGTGATGCTGCTCGTGCCGGTATGGAGCCTGTGGCGACAGCGCCGCCAGGTCCGTGAATCGTTGAGCCAGTTCTCCGACGACCTGGGCAACGGCGACTGGCAGGACGCCGTGCGCGCGCTGCGCAACGAGCGCCAGGGCCCGCCCTCGGCCTTCGATGCGCTGGCCACCGGCGTGGCCGGCGTGCTGGGCGAGTCCGACCGTCGCTGGCAGGCGCTGGCCGACCTGTCGGCCGACTGGTACTGGGAAAGCGACGCCGCGCACCGCATCACGCGACTGTTCGGCTCGGCTGCGGTCTTCACGTCGCTGGGCTGGCAGGTCGACGACATCATCGGCTGGCGTCACGACCAGATCGCCTTCTTCCGCGCCGGCGGCAGGGAGGGCTGGCTCGAACTGCGCAGCCTGCTCGAGCGTGGCGCACCGCTGCGCGACTTCGAGTTCAGCATCGTCTCGCGCGACCGCCGCACGATGCGCTGGGTGGCCGTCAGTGCGCGCGCACGCACGAACGACCGTGGCGAGTTCATCGGCTACGAGGGAATCGGCCGCGACGTCACCGAACGCAAGCGCTCGCTCGCCCGGCTGCAGGCGAGCGAGCAGCGCTGGGCCACGATGACCCGCCTGGCTGCGGACTGGTACTGGGAGACCGACGAAGGCCATCGCCTGCTGCCGCTCGCGCCCGAGCACCGGCATCGCATCGGCGCGTTCGCCGACCGCATGGAGGGCCGCGCCCTGTGGCAGTCCTTCCCCGAGGCGATGGACGGGCAGGCCTGGCAAGAGCACCGTGCCGACCTCGAGGCCCAGCGTCCGTTCCGCTCGCTGCTGCTGGCGGTCGACGACGAGGAAGGGCGCCGCCACTGGTGGTCGCTCAGCGGCGTGCCACGCCTGGACAGCCAGGGCCGGCTGCACGGCTACCACGGTGTCGGCCGCGATGTCACGGGGCGCAAGGAGGCCGAGCGCGTGCTGCTGCGCCACACCGAGGTGTTGCAGCGCGCGGTGGACGAACGCACGCGCGAGCTGCAGGCCATGAACGGCGACCTCGAGGCCTTTGCGCGCCAGCTCGCGCACGAACTGCGCACGCCGATCGGCCATGTGCAGGGCCTGGCGAACCTGCTGCAGGCCCGCGTCGGCGCGCGCCTGGCGGCCGAGGACCGCCAGTTGCTCGATCTTCAGGTGCAATCGGCCGGATCGATGCGCGACACCGTCGACGCGCTGCTGACGCTGGCACGCTCGACCATGCAGCCGATGCCCAGCGAGCCGCTCGACCTGAGCGCACTGGTGCACGAGGTGATCGATTCGCTGCCGGCGATGCAGCGCGTGGCGCCCGTGCGCTGGACCGTGCAGCCGGGGCTGCGCGTGCTGGCCGCACCGGGGCCGCTGAAGATCGTGCTGACCAACCTGCTCGGCAACGCGGCCAAGTTCACCCGGCGCACGGCCGAGCCGGTGGTCGATGTCTGGGGCCGGCCGGACGGCGCCGACCGCATGCACATCGTCGTCGACGACAACGGGGTCGGTTTCGACGCCGGCCATGCCGACCGCCTGTTCAAGCCGTTCGGCCGCCTGCACAAGGGCGACGACTACCATGGCACCGGGATCGGCCTGACGATCGTGCAGCGGATCGTCGAACGGCATGGCGGCAGGGTTCACGCCGAAGCCCGCACCGGTGGCGGCGCGCGCTTCGGGTTCACGCTGGCGGCGGCCGGGCCCGGCGCGACCGCGGACCACCTGAGTTCGAACGATCCGGTGACCGTGCCTCAGAACCTGTAGGCCAGGCGCAGGCCGCCCCATTGGCGGCCGTTGACGACGATCGGTGCCGCAACTTCCTTCATCACGATGAACTTGCCGCCACCCATGTCGCGGCGGTAGGTCTGCAGCAGGAACGGGCGTCTGTTGCGGCCCGATGAAAGGCCGGTTCGGTCGTCGAAGATGCGGCGGTAGCGGCTGTTGGCCGTATTCCGGGCCAGGTCGCCGCAACGTTGCGGGTGGTTGTACTTCGTGTTGTGGCAGGCGATGTAGCCGTTGCGGTCGGCCGCGATGCAGAAGACGACCTTGTCCGACAGCGCGAGCAGGGGCTCCTGCACTTGCGGGAACAGCCGGTCGGCCAGGGCGCAGAAGCGTGTCGTGTGCTGTTGCGGTGCGGTGCCGGGGATCGGCTTGTAGGACTCGTCGAACAGTTCGCTCTCGCTGATCGTGCGCGTCCGCAGAGCGTCCTCCAGCAGCGCCGCGATCCGGCTTGCAGCCGGCTTGACGGCCTCGATGTAGGGCGTGTCCGGCGTCTCGACGCCGTAGTCGGCCACCGTCTCGAGCAATTGTTCGGAGATGCGCAGGAAGGTCTCGGTGCGGCCGACCGCGGAATCGAGCACGCGGGTGCTGAGCCTCATGTCGTTCTCGACACCGCCGAGCTCGCCGGCGAGCTTGTCGCAGACACCGCGGCTGCGCTCGGCCGCGTCGTGGATGCGCCCGACCTTGCGCTCGACCGATGCCAGTGCCCGATGGACCTCACCCTCGCCGGCAGCATCGCCGCCCTGTGCGCTGCGGCGCTGGATCTCGCGGGCGAGCGAGCTGACACGGCCGTCCAGCCGTGCGACCGTGCCCATGATCGCCTGCGACGAGGCCTCGACCTGGCTCGCGAGGTCCTTGACCGCATCGGCGACGACGCCGAACCCGCGCCCGGCCTGGCCGGCCCGCTTGGCCTCGACCGAGGCATTGAAGGCGACGAGCCGGGTCTGCAGCGCGATCTTCGTGATCTCTCCGGCCGCACCGGCCACTTCGCGCAGCGTCTCGACGATGCCGCAGACCTCGTCGCCAACGTGCTCGACGGCCTTGCGCGCGTCGGCCACGGTGCCGCGGCTGCCCTGCGTCTCGCTGTCGATCGCATCCTGCGCGCGCCGGACCTCGGCCAGCCGCTCGACCAGGTCGCGCATCGCCTGCATCGTCTTCAACGACGCCTTGCTGGTGTCGTCGATGGAGCCACGCACCTCGGCGGCCTCCTGGCCGAGCGTCGCGGCCTGCTGGCTCAGCCTCGTGACGAGCTCGCCGATGTTCGAGCCCGTTGCCGGGTCGTGGCTGGCCGGCGGCACCACCGCGGCGGCCGGTTTCTCAGCAGGCCCAACATCCGCTGGCCTACCACTCGCGCAGCCGCGCACGCAGGCGTGCGATCGACTGGCTGTGCAACTGGCAGACGCGCGACTCGGTGACACCGAGCACGGCGGCGATTTCCTTCAGGTTCATGTCCTGTTCGTAGTACATGCTCATCACGTACTGCTCGCGTTCGGGCAGATGCTCGATCGCCGCCACCAGCGCCTCGCGCATCTTGCGGTCGGACAGGCGCGCCAGCGGGTTGGATTCGTTGTCCACGACGTGGCGGTCGAGGTAGTCCTCGTCACCCTCGTCGCCGCTCATGTCCTCGAGGTAGACCAGCTGCGTGCCACGCACCTTGCCGAGCAGTTCCTGGTACTCGGTCAACTTCAGGCCCATTTCGGCGGCAATCTCGCTCTCGTGCGGCGCCCGGCCGAGCTTCTGCTCGAGCTTGTGCACGGCCGATTCGATCGAGCGCTGGTGGCGGCGGTCGCCGCGGCTCATCCAGTCGCTGCCCCGCAACTCGTCGAGCATCGCGCCGCGGATGCGCTGGGTCGCAAAGGTCTCGAACTGGACGCCCTGCGCGGTGTCGAAGCGCGACAGCGCGTCGTTCAGACCGATCATGCCGACCTGGATCAGGTCGTCGATCTCCACGTTGGCGGGCAGCTTGGCGATCATCTGGTGGGCCAGCCGGCGCACGAGCGGGCTGTACTGCTTGAGCATCGCGCTGGAGTCGAGGCGTCCCTTGGCGGTGTACATGGCGTGGGCTCCGGAGGCAATCAATGGCAGGCGGCCGCAGTGGCGGCGGATCTGGCGGCGTGTGCCGGCAGACCCAGGCCCGCGGGGAAGTGGGCCGACATGGTGTCGTCGTCGAGATGGAGCTGGGCAGCGACGATGCGGCAGAGGTCTGCGGTGGGCACGTCGCTGGCCTGGCTCGTCGGGTCGACCGCGGCCCAGCCGGCAACCGCAGCGCCGAGAAAACTGTCGGCACAGCGCGCCAGGCTGCGCGCGATGTGCGGCACGCGCGGGGCCAGCGGCGGCGCGACCAGCATCAGGTCGCACGCCATCCAGCCGCAGCGCTGGACCATCAGCTTGAGCGAGGCATAGGCATGCTTGAGGCTCTCCGGGTGGTCGGCGGCAAGCAGGAGAGGCCGCGCGGCACGGCGCGTGAACAGGCGCACGAGATCGGGCGCGCTGGCGTGCACGATCACGACGTCGGCCTGCGGTGCGGCCGTGGCCAGCTCCTCGAGCAGGCGCGCCGACGAGCCGCGGGTGTTGACATGGCGCATCGGCAGGCCGCGCGCAGGCAGGTACGAGACCTGCGGCGCCAGCGCCTCGATGCAGGGCCCGATCTCGAGCGCAGCGGCTTCGGGCGCCGCCGGCGAGGTGTCGGCCGCATCGACGATCAGCGTGTGGTGGCCGAGCAGGGCCAGGGCGGCCGTCAGGCGCTCGATCGCGACGCCGCCGAAGGCCACATGCGGGTTGGCCGCGAGCGGAAGGAATTTCTTGCTCGAGCCGGCAAACAGCCGGCGCAGGCCGTCGGCCTGGTCCAGCGGCGCGGGTCGGGTCCCGATGTAGAAGTCGTTCATGCGCTTGTCGTGATTGCTGCTGCGGCCGGCTCAGAACGTCGCCGCGGCGGCTGCCTGCAGCGGCGCGCCGGCGAAGACCAGGTTCACGTCGCTCGCATCGAGCTTCCAGGCGGCGCTGCCACCACCGCGCAGCGCGCGCTGCACGAGCGTGCCGGCGGACAGTCGGTGCCAGTCCTCGGGCACGCGCTGGCCGTTGGCCACCGCGACGACCTTGAGCTTGTGGCGGATGAGGGCGTCGAGCGCAGGGCCGATCTTCACGGCCTCGTCGATCTTGGACAGCACGACGCCGCGGCAGTTGGCCGCGCGGTACGACTGCAGCACGTCCTCGATCGTCTCGCCCTGCGCAGCGGCGTTGACGACCAGCAGGCGCTGCACGTTGCGGTGGCTCAGCATGTCCAGCAGCTCGCGCGTGCGGGCGTCGCGCTGCGGCATGCCGGCGGTATCGATCAGCACCATCTTCTTGCCCGACAGCAGGTCGAGCAGGTCTTCGAGCGAGGCACGGTCGTGCGCGGTGTGCACCGGCACGCCCAGGATGCGACCGTAGGCGCGCAGTTGCTCGTGGGCCGCGACACGGTAGGCGTCGAGGGTGATCAGGCCGAGGTTCGATGCGCCGTGGCGGGTCGCGAAGGCCGCGGCCAGCTTGGCGGTGCTGGTGGTCTTGCCGACGCCGGTCGAGCCGATCAGTGCGTAGACGCCGCCGGATTCCTCGAGCGCCGGCTCGTGCTCGCCGGTGGCGAGATTGCGCTCCAGCACGCTGGCCGCCCAGGCGGTCTCGTCGATGTCGTTGGGCAGGCTGTCGGCCATCTTGCGGATCAGCGCCGGCGAAAAGCCGCAGTCCAGCAGCTTCTGGGTCAGCAGGGCCTGGCGCGGTTGGCGCTGGAGTTTTTCCATGAAGGCGAGGGCGCCGAAGCGCTGCTCGATCAGGCCCTTCATCGAACGCAGCTCGTTCATCATCTCGGTCTGGTCGCGGCGTGCCGGCTCGGTGGCCAGCGCCGGCACCGGGATCGCCGGCGGCGTGCGTGTCATCGCCGGAGCGTCGAACTCGTCCTGCAGCATCGGCGCGATCGCGCGCACCGGTGGCGGCGTGTGCGGCACGGCCTTCGGCGTCACCTCGGCGGGCTCGCGCACGGCCGGCGGTGCCGACTCGGCCCGGTCCGCCGCAGTGG
>Ga0209682_10000472_pt1 | contig 13806 bp, 10 predicted proteins | sample DOMMetBare2Fresh_2_FD_187471 | JGI IMG/M metagenome (GOLD analysis project Ga0209682, IMG submission 187471) | Wetland sediment microbial communities from St. Louis River estuary, USA, under dissolved organic matter induced mercury methylation -... | ecosystem: Environmental > Aquatic >... | reverse complement strand
CGCGCCGGCCGCCGCCAAGAGGGTCGTCACGGGCCGCACCGTTCTGTCAGGATGATGCCAGGGGAGGTGCGGACATGGAGCGGATGGTGAGCGCGGTGCTGCTGGCCCTGGCGCTGTCGGCCTGCGGGGGCGTGTCGGCGGGCAAGTACCAGGCGGCCCTGGCCGAGACGGGCAAGGCCGCGAAGCAGGTGGCCGAGGAGCGGCGGCGCACCGAGGCGGCCGAGCAGCGGGTCGCCGAGCTGGAGGCCCGCCTGGCCGCCGCCGAGCAGCGCAACCGCGACCTGGCCTACCGGCTCGGGGAGCCGGAGCGGCCGGCCTGGGGTGGGGCCGCCGCGCCCGCCGGCCCGGCCGCGACCACAGCGGGCCTGGATCCCTCGGCGCCGAGGGACCCGGCCTCGATCACGGTGCCGCTGCCGCCCCCACCGCCGCCCTCGGCGCGGGCCGAGGCGCCGCCGCCGCAGACGCTGCCGCCGCAGTCGCAGTCCCAGCAGCATAGCGTGGAGCACCAGGCGATGGCCGCCGCGCTCGCGGAGGAGCTGCGGGCCGGGCGCATCGCGCTCGACGAGGGGCGGGGCCGGCTCACCGTGCGGATGGCCGAGCGGGTCCTCTTCCCCACCGGCTCGGCCGCGGTGAGCGGCGATGGGCGCCGGGCCCTGCGCCCGGTGGCCGACGTGCTCAAGTCGGCGAAGGGGCGGCTGGTCCGGGTGGAGGTGCACACCGACAGCATCCCCGTCCGCACCGACGCCTTCCCGTCCAACTGGGAGCTCTCCTCGGCGCGCGCCGCCGCGGTGGTGCGGCAGCTCCAGGCGCTGGGGGTCAACCCGGCGCTCCTCACCGGGACGGGGTTCGCCGACGCCCAGCCGCTCGCCACCAACGAGACCTCCGAGGGGCGGGCCCAGAACCGGCGCATCGAGATCGTGCTGTCGCCGGCGGCTCCGCAGGGACAGCCACCATCGAGGGCCCCCATGATCTTCCCGCTGGAGACCTCGCCGGCCGGTGCCGGGGTGCCGGGGGCCGGGCCGCCCAGGCCCTGAGGGGCCCGGGCGCGGCCGCCCGCTGGCCCGCGCTCACCAGCCGGCGGCGAAGTGGCGCACCAGCGCCTCGAGCGTCTCGGCCTCGAACGGCTTGCCGAGCACCCGGCCGCGCATGGTGGCGGCGAAGGCCACGTCCCGCGGCGTGAAGGCGCCGGCGGTGCAGAAGACCATCCGCTGCGACAGGGCGGGGAAGCGCGCCACCACCTCGTGGTAGAGCCCCTGGCCGTCGAGGTCGGGCATGACGAGGTCGCAGATCACGGCGTCGAAGGCCGGGTCGCGCTCGAGTTGCTCCAGCGCCTCGCGGCCGCCGCTCGCCGTGACGATGTCCATCCGGTCGGCCAGCAGCCGGCGGTAGGCGGTGAGCAGGGTCGGCTCGTCGTCCACGATGAGGACGCGGGGCCGGCGCAGGGCGCCCTCGGCCGCCGCCTCGGGCGCGGCGGGGGGCATGAGCGGCAGGTAGGCCTGGAAGACCGTGCCGGAGCGGCCGGCCGGCCGCCAGCGGATGCCGCCGCCGTGGCCGCGCAGCACCTCGGCCGCCATGAAGAGCTCCAGCCCCGAGCCGAAGGTGCGGGCCGGCAGCGAGACGAACGGCTCGAAGACCCGCTCGCCCAGCGCGTCCGGGATGGCCGCGCCGGTGTCGCGCACCTCGAGGAAGCCGCGCCCGCCCGACACGCCGGTGGTGATCTCCACCTCCTGGCCCTGCGGGTCGCCGGCCGGGACCGCGCTGGCTGCGCTCACCAGGAGGTCGGCTGCCACCTGGACCAGGCGGGGGCCGTCGGCCGAGGCGAGCGGCACCGACTCCAGGTGCTTCACCAGCCGGGCCCGCGCCTTGACCTCCCGACCGGCCAGGCCGCAGGCCTCCTCGGCCACCGCCTTCAGGTCCGTCGGCCCGAAGCGCTGCGGATCGGTCGCCGAGATGCCGAGCAGGCCGCGGGCCACTCGCCCGATGCGACGCACGCCGTCCAGGTTCTCGCTGGCCATGGCCGAGAGCTCGTCGGCCAGCGCCTGCGCCCGGAGCAGCGCCTCGGCGCTCGGGGCGCCGGAGACGATGCGGCGCAGCTCGGCGGTCTGCTCGCGGGCCACCGTGAGGTTGGCCTGGAGGAAGGCGACCGGGTTGTTGATCTCGTGGGCCAGCCCGGCGGCCAGCCGGCTCATGGCCGCGAGCCGCTCCAGGTGGAGGACCCGGCGTTGCCGCTGGAGCTCGGCGGAGGAGACCGAGGCGCCTGTGGGCCAGTCGTCCCCCTCGCCGGCGGCCAGGCCGACCAGGCCATCCATGAACTCGGTGATGCGCGGCGGCTGGTCCTGGCGCCCGCCGCCACCGCCGCCCTCGCCGCCCGGGTCATTCGCCACGGGGGCCTCCCGAAGGGACACTCGGCTCGAGATCTGGCCCGGAAGCGGGCCGATCGGAGGCGCGCGCACGCGAGGTCGCGGTCGCCGGCAGCTGGGGCGAGGTGCGGAACATGAAGGACTCGGAAGGCGACATCGTACGCGCAGACGCGCAGTTCGTCACACTAATTCACGGTGAGTTTCTGCTTACCCGGGACCAACTACCTACGGTCGTTCGCCTGGATCAAGGCCGGTGTAGGCAGCGCACCTACCAGACGCCGGCGTGCAGCGCGGCCCCCTCGTCCTCGAGGAGCGGCCCCACCACCTCGACGCGGCGCTGTCCCGACTCGAAGACCCGGCGGCAGGGGAGATCGAGCGTCGGGTTCTCCGGGTGGTTGCCGGTCAGGGTGCGGAGCCGATCCTCCGAGAGCCCGTAGACCACCCGGCCGATGCCGGCCCAGTACATGGCGCCGGCGCACATGGCGCACGGCTCGGCCGAGGTGAAGACGGTGCAGCCGGCCAGGAAGGTGGGGCGCCACTCGCGGGAGGCGCGCGTCGCCAGCGTCCGCTCGGCGTGGGCCGTCATGTCCCGGTCCGGCAGGTAGCCGTTCTCGCTCTCCAGCAGGATCTGCCCGTCCGGCCCGACCAGGATGGCGCCGAAGGGGTGGTTGCCGTGCTGGTGGGCCCGGCGGGCCACGTCGTAGGCGAGGCGGAGGAGGGTCTCGTCGGCGCTGCGCGAGGCGGTGATCATGGCGGCTCCCGGGCGGCCGCAACCTGGCGCCGCGCGGACACCGCTATACGATGGGCCGCCCCTCTCGTGGCGGCAGAAGGACGCGCACCCATGGCCGAGCCGAGCCGCACCCTCCTCATCCGCGACGCAGACCTGGTGGCCACCATGGACGGCGCCGGGCGGGAGCTCCCCCGCGCCTCGGTGCTCGTCCGGGGCAACCGGGTCGAGGCCATCGGCCCGGCCGCGGCGCTGCCGGCCACCGCCGACGAGGTGATCGACGCCCGCGGGCACCTGGTCATCCCGGGGCTCGTCAACACCCACCACCACATGGTGCAGTCGCTCACCCGGGCGGTGCGGTCGGTGCAGGACGCCGAGCTCTTCTCCTGGCTGCAGGGGCTCTACCCGATCTGGGCCCACCTCACGCCGGAGATGGTGACGGTGGCCACCCAGGTCGCCATGGCGGAGCTGCTCCTCTCCGGCTGCACCACCACCAGCGACCACTTCTACATCTACCCGAACGGCTGTCGGCTCGACGACAGCATCGAAGGGGCCCACCGCGCCGGCATGCGCTTCACCGCCACCCGCGGCGCCATGAGCGTGGGGAAGAGCCAGGGGGGCCTGCCGCCAGACTCGGTGGTGGAGCGCGAGCCGCTCATCCTCAAGGACATGCAGCTCCTGGTGGAGCGGTGGCACGACCCCAGGCCCGGCGCCATGCTCCAGGTGGCGCTGGCCCCCTGCTCGCCCTTCACGGTCTCGAACGACCTCATGCGCGAGGCGGCGGCGCTGGCCCGCTCGCTCCGGGTCCGCCTCCACACCCACCTCGCCGAGAACGACCACGACGTGGCCTACACCCGGGAGAAGTTCGGCTGCACGCCGGCCCAGTACGCCGAGGAGCTCGGCTGGCTCGGCCCCGATGTCTGGCACGCCCACTGCGTCAAGCTCGACGGGCCGGGCATCGCGCGCTTCGCCGCCACCGGCACCGGGGTGGCCCACTGCCCCTGCTCCAACATGCGGCTCGCCAGCGGCATCGCGCCGGTGCGGGCCATGGTGGACGCCGGCGTGCCGGTCGGCCTCGGGGTGGACGGCAGCGCCTCCAACGACGGCGCCCACATGGTGGCCGAGGCCCGCCAGGCCATGCTGCTGCAGCGGGTCGGCATCGCCCTCGAGCCGTTCGGCTGCGACCGCGGCCCCGGGGCCATGACCGCCCGCGGCGCGCTGGCGCTGGCCACGCGGGGCGGCGCCCGGGTGCTGGGGCGCGACGACATCGGCGAGCTCTCGCCCGGCAAGTGCGCCGACCTGGCGCTCTTCGACCTTCGGACCCTCGGCTTCGCCGGGGGCGCGGTCCACGACCCGCTCGGCGCGCTCCTCCTCTGCGCCTCGGCCAACGCCGCCTGGACGGTGGTGGACGGCCGGGTGGTGGTGCGGGAGGGGCGGCTCACCACCTTCGAGCTCGCCCCGGTGGTGGAGCGCCACAACGCGCTGGCGCGCGGCCTGGCGGAGGCTCGGGGCTAGACAGGCCGGCCTGGGCCCCCGGGCGCCAGGCCGGGGAGCGCTCACTCCAGCGAGTGGAACACCAGGGCCCCCTGGGTGTTGGCGTCCGAGGGCAGGTCGGTGTCCCGAGTCCACGGGCCCGGCTGGCCGGTCGTGGGGTCGAGGCTGGCGCGATAGAAGCGGTTGGTGTTCTTGGGGCTGGCCCAGGTGTTGAAGCCGCCGCCGACGTAGAGGTGGCCCCCGAAGGCCGCCATGACCGGCGCGGAGCCGATCCAGTCGTCGATGGAGTGGGTGGCGACGGCCCAGGCGCCGAGGGTGCCGTCGGCGTTCGGCTTCATGAACCAGACGCTGCCGTCCCAGGCTGGCGCGTTGATGGCCCCGCCCGCGACGTAGATGAACCCGTTGGCCGTCGCGACGCCGGCGATGGAGCGCGCGTAGCCGGCTGGCGCCGCCAGCGATGCCTCGCTCCAGGCGCCCAGCGAGCCGTCAGCGCCGATCCTGGCGAAGAAGGTCCGGCCGTCGGCGGTGCCGAAGGTGCAGGCGGTGGGGCCGGTGAAGCCGTTGCTCACGTAGAGGTAGCCATTGCCGGGTGCGGCTGCGACGGCGTGGAGCCGGGCGACGGGGAGGGCGGTCGTGGCGGCCCAGGAGAGCGGACCGCCGCCGCCGGTGGCGGCGTAGTAGGCGCCCTTGGCGGCCGTGGCGCTGGCGTCGCAGGCGTCGTTCCCGAGCAGGTAGTAGGTGCTGCCGGCCAGCACGGCCTGGTAGCCGGCGCTCGCCGAGACCGGCAAGGCGCTGTCGATCGAGAACGGTCCGAGCGCGCCATCGGACGCGATGGTGCTGGCGTAGACCGAGGCGCCCCTGCCGAGGATGACGTAGAGCTTCCCGTTCGCGACGGCCGCGTTCGGATAGGCGTTGGTGGGGAGCGTGGTCGCCGAGAGCTGCCAGGCGCCCAGCCGGCCGTCGGAGGCCACGCTGGCCGTGTAGACCTTGGAGGCGCCGCTGCCATCGGGGGAGCCGGAGGTGTCGGCCACCAGGTAGGCCCGGATCTTCGAGCCGTCCTGGATCGCGGGGTCCTTGCCGGAGCTGCCGCACGCCACCCCGAGCGCGGAGAGGGAGAGGGCCAGGAAGGCGACGCTTGCGTGGAGGCGCATGATGTCACTCCCTCGCGCGAGAGGAGCGAGCCGGCGCCCTGTCGCGCGCGACCCCCCGACGCCGGGGCGTCGATCGGGGCACCTGGTTGATGGGACGCTCTGCCGGCGCTGGTGGGGCCCGGCCTCTCGGGGCTGCGACAAAGGGCCTAGCTGCCCGTCCCGCCGGCCGAGTCGCCGGCCTCGAGCAGGGCCCCTGGGAAGGTCGAGGCGCCGGCGGCCACCACGGCCTGGCGCAGGAGCTCCATGATCCGGAGGGCCGTGAGGTCCACCGGCCCGTCGGCGCGCCCCTCGGCGGTGCCGGCCGGATCGCCGAGCTCCAGCGTGAGGTCGAAGCCGGGCCCGCTGTAGCGGAGCCGCCCGCCCTCGCTCGCCACCGCGTAGGCCCGCCCCTGGAAGCGCCCCAGCATGCGCTGGCCGGCGGCGGTGCGGACCAGCGCGAAGCCGTCGTGGTCCGGGCGCGCGGCCCAGGCCTCCTCGCTGCCGAAGAAGCGCGGCTTCACCGCCCAGGGGCCGCCGTCCTCCGGGCACATCACGTCGCAGTGGCCGCACTCGTTGCAGGCGTCGGCGAAGTTGGCGATCTGGGCCGGCTTGCCGAGCGTGATGGCCCCGGCCGGCTCGGCGCGCCAGCGGCCGTCCGTCCGGACCAGCCGCTCCACCGGCACCTCGCCCTGCGGCAGCACCAGGCTGAAGTTGGCGTCGTTGGGGCAGACCGGGATGCACTTGTCGCAGGTGAGGCAGTCGAAGAGGGCGAGATTGCTCCCGACCTTCCTGGGCGGCGTGGAGTTCTTCGGCGCGGCGTAGCGCGGGTCGGCCGGGAGCCTGGCCGCGTAGGTCTCGGTGTCGAGGAGGCGGGCGCGCGAGACCCAGCCGTCGAAGGCCGGTCCGGCCGCGGCGCGCAGATCCCCGCCGCTGGCCAGCGCCTGCCGGCAGGCTCGCTCCACCTCGGGCGCGAGCCCCGGGGCCGCCAGCGCCGCCCCGGCGTGGCCGTAGGCCTTGAGGGAGAAGGTGGCGAGGTCGCGCGCGCCCACCGCGTCCATGCGCGCGCCGAGCTCGGTCAGGTAGCGGCGGGCCCGGCCGTAGCCGCCCGGCTTCAGGAGATCGGTGCTGACGGTGATGGGCCCGAGCCCGAGCGCGGCGGCGTCGGCGAAGTTCTGGGCGTCGATGCCGCCGGAGAAGGAGACGGGCACGGCGTCGCCGAAGGTGCGCCGCAGCCGGGCCACCAGCGCGATGGCCAGCACGTGGAGGGGCGCGCCGGAGAGGTAGGCGAGGCGCTCGCTGGCCGGGAGGAAGCCCCGGCGGTTCTCCACCACCAGCGTGTTGGTGAGCTTCACCCCGAAGCCGCGCCCGGCCCGGGCGGCCCGCTCGCGGAGCCGCTCCACGATGCCGAGCGCCTGCTCCCAGTTGGTGTCGCTGGCCAGCACCTCGGCCGGCACCGTGAGGTCGCGGTAGCCGAGGCGATCGTGGAGGAGCTCGCGCAGGCCGTCGGCGCCGAGCAGGGTCGGGTTGAGCTTGACGATGAGGTGGACCCCCACCTCCTCCAGGAGGTAGTTGCCGATGGCCTCGATCTCGTCCGGCGGGCAGCCGTGGAAGGTCGAGAGGGTGACCCGCTCGGCGATGCGGCGCGGGTAGGGGAGGTCGCGGAAGCGGGCGAAGCGGGCCGGGAGCTGGGCGCGCAGCCGGTCGTAGTGCGGTGCGGCGTCGAGCATGCCGTCCAGGAAGTCGCGCACCGGGCGGGTGCGGATGCCCGCGAGGTCGTAGCCGACGCTCATGTCGAAGACGGTGTCGTCGAAGGCCGCGTCGGCGGTGCCGGGGGCGCCCCGCCCGTACCCCTCGGCGCGCAGCATCTCCACCAGCATGGCCGCCTTGACGTACTCCTCGAGCGACTGCGCGAGGCGGAGCTCCTGCGACCACTCCACGTTGTAGCCGATGGTCCCGGCGTCGATGCAAGGGCGCGGGATGACGAGGTCGTCCCGGGCCTGGATGGTCTTGAGCTCCAGCATCCGGCCGCCCGCCAGCCAGGCCAGCGCCACGTTCTGGGCGAGCTGGGTGTGCGGCCCGGCCGCCGGGCCGAAGGGCGAGCCGGCCCGCTGCCCGAAGGAGGTGACCGAGACGTCGCGCCCCTCGGCGCCGGCCGCGAAGAAGCGGGCGGGGAGGTCGAAGGCCCGCTGGTGCTGCTCGAGCTCGGCGAAGAGGCGGGCCACCAGGGCCGGCAGCGGAACGGGCGTGAGGTCGGCCATGGTCACCCTTCAGGGAACGGCGGCGCGCCGGCCGTCTCGGGCCGTCGCAGGTGGAGCACCAGCTCGGCCAGGATGGAGGCGGCGATCTCGCCCGGGCTCACGGCGCCGAGCGCCAGGCCGACCGGGCCGCGGATCCGCGCCAGGTCCGCCTCGGCGACCCCCTCGGCGCGCAGCCGCTCCAGCCGGGCGGCGTGGCTGCGCCGGCTCCCGAGCGCGCCGACGTAGAAGGCCTGGGAGCGGAGCGCCTCGAAGAGCGCCGGATCGTCCAGCTTGGGGTCGTGGGAGAGGGCCACCACCGCGGTGCGGGCGTCGGGTCCCAGGCGGCGCAGCGCCGCGTCGGGCCACTCGGCCGCCAGCGTCGCCCCCGGCAGCCGCTCCGGCGTGGCGAAGCCGCGGCGCGGGTCGACCACCACCACGTCGAAGCCGGCCAGCCGCGCCATGGGGGCGAGCGCCTGGGTGATGTGGACCGCCCCCACCACCACCAGGCGGACCGGCGGCGGGTAGGCGCGCAGGAAGGCCGGCCCGTCGGCCCACTCCACGATGCCGGAGGCGTCGCGCGCCACCGCCCGGCGCAGCTCGGCGTCGAGCGCGGCCGGCGCCTCGCCCGGGTGGAGGAGCCTCGGCGGACCACCCGGCAGCGGGGTCACCACCGCCGCCGGGCGCCGCGCCTCGAGGTCGTCGAGCAGCGGCGAGAGGAGCGCCGCCTCGGCCCGCTCGACCCGCACCTCGATCCGCCCGCCGCAGGCCAGCCCGACGCTCCAGGCCCGCTCGTCGGTCACGCCGTAGGTGAGGTGGCGCGGCGGGGCGCCGGCCAGCACCGCGGCCGCCTCCTCGACCACCGCCGCCTCGACGCAGCCGCCGGAGACCGAGCCGACGAAGGCGCCGTCTGCCGTGGCGGCGAGCTGGCTTCCGACCGGCCGCGGCGAGGAGCCCCAGGTGGCGAGCACGGTGGCCAGCGCCGCCGGCCGCCCTGCCGCCAGCCAGGTGGCCGCCTGCTCCAGGATCTGCGCGTCGGTCACGTCCCCCTCCCGCCTTCCGCCACTGCCGCGGCGGCCGGGGCCAGCCGCGCGAGGTCGCCGGGCGCGTCGAGGTCGAGCGCCGCCGCGGCCGGCCAGCGGAGCCAGGCGGCCTCCGCCCGGTGGCGGCGGACCACCTCGCGGCCCGGGCGATCGCCCGGCTCGGTCAGCTCGGCGAAGAGGGCCCGGCCGTAGAGCACCGGCGGGGCCGGGACGGCCTCCTCGTCCGACTCGCCGTAGCGCGAGCCGACCAGCGCCACGTCCCCCTCGCGCCAGCGGGCCGCCAGCGCTGCCACCATGGCGGCGGTGACGAGCGGCATGTCGGCCAGCAGCACCACCGCCCCCTCGACCTCGGGCGGCAGCGCCTCCAGCCCGGCACGGAGGGAGGTGCCCTGCCCCCGGGACGGCGCGGGGTTGCGGACCGCGCGGCAGGGGAGGCCGACGAGCGCCGCCTCGGCCAGCGCCGCCTGGTGGCCGGTCACCACCAGCACCGGGGCGAGCCCGGCCTCCAGCGCCACCCGGGCGGCGCGGCGGACCAGCGGCTCCCCGTCCACCTCGGCCAGGAGCTTGTTGGCGCCGAAGCGGGTCGAGGCGCCCGCGGCGAGCACGATCCCGGCCACGGGGCCGCGGCGGGGCGAACCACCCTGGAGGGGCGTCATGGAGAACTCTAGGCTCACGGCTGGCCCCGCTGCGAGGGAGGTGACGAATCAGCAGATAGGGGCATAGGATGGCCCGGTCACGACAAAAGAAGGTACTGCGATGAGCGAAATTCGTTTCGTCCTGGACGGGCAGGTGAGGACGCTCGGGGGGATCGACCCGACGACCACGGTGCTCCAGTGGCTCCGCGGCAGCGAGCGGCGCTGCGGGACGAAGGAGGGCTGCGCCGAGGGCGACTGCGGCGCCTGCACGGTGGTGCTGGCCGACCTCCACGGCGCCACCATCCGCTACCGCGCGGTCGACGCCTGCCTCCTCTTCCTCCCGGCGCTCGACGGCCGCGCCCTCCTCACGGTGGAGAGCCTGTGCCACCGCGACGGGCCGCTCCACCCGGTGCAGGAGGCGCTGGTCGCCTGCCACGCCTCGCAGTGCGGCTTCTGCACGCCCGGCTTCGTCATGGCGCTCACCGCGCTCTACGAGAGCGAGCCGGCCCCGTCGCGCGAGCGGCTCGACGAGGTGCTGGCCGGCAACCTCTGCCGCTGCACCGGCTACCGGCCCATCGTGGACGCGGCGGCGCGGGCCTGGGCGCGCGGCGGCGGCCCGCGGCTGGCGGCGCAGGAGGAGGCCCTGGCGGAGCTGCTGGGGCGGGTGGCGCGGGCGGGCACGCTCACGCTGGAGCACGCCGGCAAGCGCTTCCTGGTGCCCCGGACCCTCGACGAGGCGGCCCGGCTGGCCCAGGCCAACCCGGGGGCGCGGCTCCTGGCGGGCGGCACCGACCTCGGCCTGCTGGTCTCGAAGCAGCAGCGCGACCTCGGCGACGTCATCTCGCTCGCCGAGGTGGCCGAGCTCCACGAGGTGGCCTGGCGCGGCGACGTGCTCCACCTCGGCGCGGCCGCCAGCTACACCGAGGCCCTGCCGGCCCTCGGCGAGCTCCACCCCTCGCTCGGCGCGCTGGTCCGCCGCATCGCCTCGGTCCAGATCCGCAACGTGGGCACGGTGGGCGGGAACCTCTGCAACGCCTCGCCCATCGGCGACACGCCGCCGGCGCTCCTGGCGCTGGACGCGGTGGCGGTGCTGCGGCGCGGCGGCGCGGAGCGGGAGGTGCCGCTCGCCGAGTTCTTCACCGGGTACCGGAAGACGGTGCTCGAGCCGGGCGAGCTCCTGGCCAGGCTGCTCGTCCCGCGGCCGGCCGCCGGCACCGTGTTCCGCGCCTACAAGGTGGCCAAGCGGCACGACCAGGACATCTCGACCGTGAGCGCCGCCTTCACGGTGGCGCTGGAGCGCGGCCGGGTCCGGGCGCTGCGGGCCTGCTACGGCGGCATGGCGGCCACCCCGGTGCGGGTGGGCGCGGTGGAGGCGGCGCTCACCGGCCAGCCCTGGACCGAGGCGGCGGTGGAGGCGGCGCTGCCGGCCCTCGACGCGGCGCTGAAGCCGATCTCCGACATGCGCGGCAGCGCCGGCTACCGGAGCTCGCTGGCGCGCAACCTGCTGCGGAAGTTCCAGCTCGAGACGGCCGGGCGGCCGGCGGCCGGTGGGCGCCGCGCCGAGGCCGGGGTGGAGGCGCCATGAGCGCGGCCAGGGGCAAGGGCGGTCGCAAGGCGTCCGGCCGCAAGACGGGCGGCCGCGGCGCGGACGGCCGCGAGACGGCCGGTCGAACCACGGCCGGTCGCAGGGCGGTCGGTCGCGAGACGGCCGATCGCGAGACGGTCGGCCGCACGACGGCCGCTCGCAAGGCGGCCGCCTCCGGAGCGGTCGGTTCCCCGCGGACGCACGACAGCGCCGAGCTCCACGTCCGCGGCGAGGCCCGCTACGTGGACGACCTGCCGGAGCCGGTGGGGATGCTCCACGCCCAGCTCGGGCTGGCCCGGCGCGCCCACGCCCGGGTGCAGAAGCTCGACCTCTCGGCGGTGACCCGCGCGCCCGGCGTGGCGGCGGTCATGTCGGCGGCCGACCTGCCGGCCGCCAACGACATCGGCCCGGTGGTGCCAGGCGACCTGGTCTTCGCCGACGGGCTGGTCGAGTTCTGGGGCCAGCCGCTCTTCGCGGTGGCGGCCGAGAGCTGGCTGGAGGCCCGCCGGGCCACCGCGCTCGCCCAGGTGGCCTACCGCGACCTGCCGCCCATCCTGACGGTGCAGGAGGCGCTGGCGCGGCAGAGCTTCGTCCTGCCGACCGAGGTCATGAAGCGCGGCGATCCGGCCAGGGCGCTGGCCCGGGCGCCACACCGGCTCTCCGGTCACTTCGCCATGGGCGGGCAGGAGCACTTCTACCTGGAGGGGCAGGTGGCGCTGGCGGTGCCGGGCGAGGGGGCCACCATGCTGGTCCTCTCCTCCAGCCAGCACCCGACCGAGGTGCAGCACCTGGTCGCCAAGGTGCTCGGCGTGCCGGACGGCCGGATCTCGGTCGAGGTGCGGCGGCTCGGCGGCGGCTTCGGCGGCAAGGAGACCCAGGCCGCGCCGGTGGCCTGCGTGGCGGCGCTCCTGGCGGCGCGCACCGGGCGGCCGGTCAAGCTGCGGCTCGACCGCGACGACGACATGGAGGCCACCGGCAAGCGCCACGACTTCGAGGTGGCCTGGGACGCCGGCTTCGACGCCGAGGGGCGGATCCTCGGGCTCGACCTCACGCTGGCCTCCCGCTGCGGCGTCACCGCCGACCTCTCCGGCGCGGTGAACGACCGGGCCATGCTCCACGCGGACAACGCCTACTGGCTGCCGGACGTGGCGGTCACCTCGCACCGCTGCCGGACCAACACCGTCTCCAACACCGCCTTCCGGGGCTTCGGCGCGCCCCAGGGGATGCTGGCGGTGGAGCAGGTCATGGACGAGGTGGCCCGCCGGCTCGGGCTGGAGCCGCTGGAGGTGCGGCGGCGCAACCTCTACGGCAAGCGCCCGCGCAACGTGACGCCCTACGGGCAGGCGCTCACCGACCTCGAGCTGCCGGGGCTGATCGACACCTTGGCGCGGACCAGCCGCTACCGGGCGCGGCGCGCCGAGGTGGCGCGCTTCAACGAGGAGAGCCGCCTGGTGAAGCGCGGCCTGGCGCTCACGCCGGTCAAGTTCGGCATCGCCTTCACGGCGCTGCCGATGAACCAGGCCGGGGCGCTGGTGCACGTCTACACCGACGGGAGCGTCCACCTGAACCACGGCGGCATCGAGATGGGGCAGGGGCTCTACACCAAGGTCGGGCAGGTGGTGGCCGACGAGCTCGGGGTGCCGCTCGACGCGGTGCGGCTCATGGCCACGGCCACCGAGAAGGTGCCCAACACCTCGCCCACGGCCGCCTCCTCGGGGAGCGATCTCAACGGCGAGGCGGCCAGGCTGGCGGCGCGGGCCATCCGGGACCGGCTGGCGGGGGTGGCGGCGGGGCTGCTGGGCGGCGCGGTGCGGGCCGTCGAGTTCCGCGGCGGGCGGGTCTGGTCGGGCAAGCGCTCGCTCCCGTTCGCGGCGGTGGCCAAGGCGGCGCACGGTGCGCGGGTCTCGCTCTCCTCGGCCGGCTTCTACCGGACGCCCAGGATCCACTTCGACAAGGTGCGCCACCGGGGCCGGCCGTTCCTCTACTTCTCCCAGGGGGCGGCGGTGTCGGAGGTGGAGGTCGACCTCCTGACCGGCGAGCACCGGGTGCGGCGGATCGACGTGCTGCACGACTGCGGCGGCTCGATCAACCCGGCGCTGGACCGGGGCCAGGTGGAGGGCGGTTTCGTGCAGGGGATGGGGTGGCTCACCTCGGAGGAGCTGGTCTGGAGCGCCGAGGGGCGGCTCACCACCCACGCCCCGTCCACGTACAAGATCCCGACCTGCCGCGACGTCCCCGAGGACTTCCGGGTCTCGCTCCGCGGCCGGCCCAACCGGGAGCCGACCGTGCGGCGCTCCAAGGCGGTGGGGGAGCCGCCGTTCCCGCTGGCCATCTCGGTCTTCATGGCGTTGAAGGACGCGGTGGCGGCGGCGGGCGGGCAGGGGGCGCGGCCGGAGCTCGACGCGCCGGCCACGCCGGAGCGGCTCCTGCGGGCGGTGGAGGCGCTGCAGGCGGGGGGCGCGGGTGGCGCGCCTTCGGTCGACGCCGGCGACGCGGTGGCGAGCCGGCCGGCCTCGCGCCGCGCCGTCGCGAGCGCCAGCGCCAGCGCCAGCGAGGCGGAGCGGAGCTGATGGGCGAGTGGGTGCGCGAGCTGGCCCG
>Ga0209682_10000470_pt1 | contig 13867 bp, 9 predicted proteins | sample DOMMetBare2Fresh_2_FD_187471 | JGI IMG/M metagenome (GOLD analysis project Ga0209682, IMG submission 187471) | Wetland sediment microbial communities from St. Louis River estuary, USA, under dissolved organic matter induced mercury methylation -... | ecosystem: Environmental > Aquatic >... | reverse complement strand
AGCGCGTCTCGCGCTACGGGCCGGCCATCCCATGCCCAGCTCGACGCCGCCGTTCCTCTTCGAGGGCGGCACCCCCGCCATCATATTGACGCGAATTCATGGCACAGCATAGACTAGAGGAAGCCGGCCACCAAGGTTGTTGGCGCAGAGCAGGAGAGCTCACGGTTGGGCAGAGCAGTCGGAGGAGGAGTCCCCATGCGTCACAGAGTATTTGCATTAGCAATGGCTGCCGCGTGTCTTGTGCCGCTTCGAGCTGCCGCGGAAGACATCGTAGTCGCCGTGGTCGACTTCGATAACACGTCAGGACAGCAACTTCGTGACATTGGCCCCGCGGCGCACGAAATTATCAACGCATATCTGGTAGGCCTTCCGGGAGTCCGGACGGTTACACGAGACAAACTGCAAGCCGCCATCCGCGAGCGGAATTTCGGCCCGTCAGGTTACGTGGGGGACCAGGCCAGGTCGGCCTCTCTTGGCAAGCTTCTGGGTGCAGATTTCATCGTCACCGGCTCGGTCGTCCAGTACTCCACGGAGCGAAGGCCTTTTCAAGGCTACGGTGCGAGCACGCTGACGATCTTCAGCCGCATGAAGGTAAGCATGCAACTCGTGGACCTTGCGACCGCCGAGCTGGTTTTCTCGCGGGTGTACGACCTCGAGGTGAAAGACTTCTATCCGATTGCTTCGTCGGCACCCTATCAAGTCGAAGGGAAGGAGCGGGACCTGCTCGCGCAACTGGTCGAAAAGGCCAGTCCGGAGCTCCAGGCTGCCCTGAGGCGCCAAGGTGGGGCGCCGCAGGCGACGGCCTCGATTCAGGTGCGGTTCTCGACGGAGCCAGCCGGAGCAGACATTGAAGTGAATGGCCTTTACATCGGCAGCACGCCGGCCGAGCTGCCTCTCGACGAGGGAGTTCAAGTCGTGACGCTCTCCCGCAAGGGATACGAGACATGGACGAAGAAGGTCAAAGTTGCCCCCGGTCTTGCGGTTGCCGTCACGCTGACTCCGTTGCCTCCTGAAAAGTGAGAAGGAGCGGTGAAGTGGCGGCTCGTACGAATGACCAGCGATCTGCCTGACCTCGACGACGTCGTCGCTCTCCTCGAGCGCACGCCAGCGACGCTGCTGGTCCTCCTCGACGGGATTCCGGACGTGTACGTGTCGGCGACGGAGGGCCCGGGAACCTGGTCGCCGTACGACGTCGTCGGTCATCTCATTCACGGTGAGCGGACCGACTGGATTCCACGGGCACGCCACATCCTTTCCGGCGCTTCGCAGCCCTTCGAGCCGTTCGACCGGGAGGCTCAGTTTGCGGAGAGCCGTGGCCAGAGTCTCAGTGAGCTTCTGGAGACGTTCGCTCTGCTGCGGCGCGAGAATCTCGCGGTGCTGGCGGGATTCAAGCTGACGGGCGAGGATCTGGGACGCCGTGGAGTGCATCCCGAGCTGGGTGAGGTCACGCTGGGGCAACTTCTTTCGACGTGGGCCGTCCACGATCTGGATCACCTCGGGCAGGTGGCCCGCACCATGGCCAAGATGCATGGCACTCAGGTTGGACCGTGGGCCGCGTATCTCTCCATTCTGCGGGACCGCCGGACGGGCTGATTCAGAACGGGTTGGCCGCGAGGGCCTTCAACTTTTCGTGGTAGGTGCGGCCGGAGCGCAGGCGGGCGCCGCCTTGCAGCGTGATCACGTACTCGCCATGGAGCGCCGGCTCCAGTTCCTGGATGTGCCCGACGTTGACGATGATCGAGCGGTGGACGCGGAGGAAGGACTCGGGATCGAGTGACTCCTCGAGGGTGCTCAGTGGAACATGGACGAGGTGGGAGGTCCGGCCGATGTGCAGCTTGACGTAGTTCTCCGCGGCTTCGAGCCAGTCCACGTCAGCCACCTCGACGAAGGCGGTCTTGCCGGCCGAGCGGACGGCCAGCCGCTTCACCGCCCGGTGCGGTGCGGCGATGGTTTCGAGGAGGGAAAGGATCTGCCGGCTCGCTCCCTCCGCGGGTTGGGCCAGCAGGCGCGTCTTGGCCCGGGCGAGCGCCTGGGCGAAGCGCTCGCGGGTGACCGGTTTCAAAAGGTAGTCGATGGCGTTGATCTCGAACGCGCGGATCGCGTAGTGATCGTGTGCCGTCACGAAGACGACGGCGGGCATCTGGTCGACACCGATCTCCTGGACCACCGCGAAACCGTCCATCTCCGGCATCTGCACGTCGAGGAAGACGAGGTCCGGCCGCGTCTTGCGCAGGGCGGCGACGGCTTCCCGGCCGTCTTTCGCCTCGCGGATCGCGGCGATGTCCGGGTCGCCGGCGAGCAGCATGCGCAGCCCTTCGCGGGCCAGCGGCTCGTCATCGACGATCAGCGTGGTCCAGGGCATGGTGCCGGCGCCGGTGGTTGCAGGGGGCCATGGGCGTAAGTGTATGCCGGAGCCGGCTGCGCCGGGACCCTCCTCTCCTGACTCTCTCTCGCCGTGCTGAAGGGCTTGCGCGCGAAATGCTTCACCGGTTCCCCTCATCCCAGGGCAAGTCTTCCCGCAATTTTCGGAGCCCGCACAAGGGGCGGCCGACTGGTCCGGGCTTCCATGGAGGATGTCCCCGGCAAACGGAGAGATCCCTGTGGTCTTTCTGAGGAGAAGAGATGAAGAGACACCCGGTGTTGCTGGCCGCTGTGGCGGCCCTCCTGTTCACCGCGCCCGCGTCGTGGGCGCTCACCTGCACTTGCACCAACCACTTCAATGGAACCTCCGGCAACGATTCGATCACGGGGACCAGTGGCTCGGATTGCCTGGACGGGATCTACGGCGACGACTCCCTCAATGGCGGCGATGGCAACGACTGCCTCTACGGCGGCGACGGGAACGACTATCTGTTCGGAGGCAACGGCGACGACCAGCTCTATGGCGGCACGGTCACGGTCGGCGATCCTCCGGACGTCGACACGCTGGACGGCTGGAACGGCTCCGACTACCTCGACGGCTGGACGCAGAACGACACCATCTTCGGCTACTACGGCGCCGACACGGCCTATGGCTACGGCGGCGACGACCATATCTACGGTGAGGCGGACGCCGACAGTCTCTTCGGCGAGACCGGCAACGACTACGTCGACGGTGGCTCCGGGGTCGACACGGTCAACGGTGGCCCCGGGACCGACACCTGCTATGGCGAAAGCCTGAGCAACTGCCCGTAGGGCCTTGGACTGGAAGAGCGGCGCCGGGGGCTCTCCGGCGCCGCCCCTCCTCCCCGTCACTCTTGCTTCGATGGAGACCGTCCGGATGTTGCGCATGACCCGGTTGTCCGTGTGCCTCGCGTCGTCGTTGTCCTGGTATGCCTTCTCCTCGCTCGCCGCCACGGCGCCGGCCGCCGGGCCGGAGGTGGCGGGGATGATCCTCTCCGCGTCCGGCCGGCCGCTCGCCGGAGCGCGCGCCGAGCTGCGGCCGGTGCTCGCGGGGTATGCGCAGAGCCTGCTCAGCCTGGAGCATCCGGAAGGGGCTGCACCGGTGGCGGTGGCCACCGCGGACGCGGCGGGGCGGTTCGCCTTGCGGGCTCCGGAGCCCGGGATCTGGCGCATCACCGTACGGAGCCCGGGGAAGGTGGCGCTCCAGTCGCCGGTCCTCGCTCTGGTGGAGCCGCGCGAGCTGCCACCGGCCGTGCTTCTGGAGGATGCCGGCGCGCCGCTGACGTTGACCGGCGCCGGAGGGGCACCGCTGGCCGGGGCCTGGATCGCCGCCTCGGCGACGCCTTCCGGGGCGGCTCCGGGCGAAGCCGGCTGGCGGCCGGCACCACGCGTGGGACGCACCGGCGCCGATGGAAGCCTGGCGCTGGAACGCTCGGCCGAGGAAACCCTGGAGCTGAGCATTTTCCTGCCCGGGCAGGCGGAGATCGTGCGCGGCGGGTTCACCGGCGGCACGGTCCCGGTCTCCATGGGTGGCAGCACGCTGCGCGGCCTTCGCGTCGTCACCCGCGATGGTGCGCCGGTTCCGGATACCGCGGTGCGGACCGGCCCCCGTGCCTGGATGGCCGGCCGTACCGATGTCCAGGGGCGCCTGCGCCTCGCCGTGCCGGCGGCCGGCTCGACACCCCTTCTCCTGTTGACCCCGGACGGCCGCCAGGCCGCGGTGACGGGCCCCGCCCCGGCGGCCGGAGAGGCGGCGGAGGCCTCGCTGTTGGTGCCCTTGCCTCTCACGCTCCAGGGGAAGGTCGTGGACGGCCGGACGCGGGCTCCGCTCGCCGGAGCGATCGTCTGGGCCACCGCCGATCCGGGGGCCTTCGTGCGCACCGATGCCGCGGGGCGGTTCCGGCTGCCCGTGCCGTCGCGCCGCCGCTTCGAGGCCGAGGTCCTCGCCGCGGGATTCCTGCCGCGCCGGGTGGCGGTGCCGGGACCCCGGCTCGCGGGCGGCGAGCCGCTGACCGTGGTCCTCGAGCAGGCGGGTGCCCTGCGCGGGCAGGTGGTGGACCCCCAGGCGCGCCCGGTGGCCGGTGCCCAGATCCTCGCCGTCGCCGCCGCGGCCCGGGGCGACCGGATGCTCGATCCGTCCGATCCGGTGGCCGAGCGGACGGTGAGCGATGCGCAGGGGCGTTTCGTCCTGCGCCGCCTCGACGCCGGCCGGGATTACGAGGTGCGCGCCTTGCGCAGCGGATCGTTCCCCGCCGCCCACACCACCACGGTGGGCGACCCGCAGGCACCGGCGCGCACCGTCACGCTGGTCCTGGCACCCGCCCGCGGAGCCCGCGGACGGGTGGTGGACCCGGAGGGCCGGCCGGTCGCCGGTGCCGCGGTCACCATCCGGCCGGCGCAGCGCCCCGGGACGCCCCGCGGCCTGCCGCTTGCGACGGAAGATCCCGCCGCGGCACCGGAGGCTTCCACGGTGTTGACCGGTGCGTCCGGCGTCTTCACCTTCGCCGCCTGCCCGGCCGAGGAGATCGAGCTGGCGGTGCGCCGCACCGGATCGGCTCCCACCTTTCTGCCGGCTCTGCGCCTGCCGGCGGGCACCGGGCCGGCGGAGCTGGGGACGTTCGTGCTGCGTCCCGGTGTACCGCTCACCGGCCGGGTCGTGGACTCCCGCGGCCGGCCCACCGCCGGCGCCGAGGTCTTCGTGCTGCGCGATGCCGTGGACGCCAACGGTGTGGACCGGGCCCTCTCGGGGCGCAAGCCCGCGGCCACGGCCGATGCGGAGGGCCGCTTCACGGTTCCGGACCTCGCGCCGGGGGCACCGGTCCACCTGACCATCCGCGCCGCCGGCTTTCTTCCCGCACGGCTGCGCGGTGTGCGCCCGCCGCCCGCGCAGCCCCTCCTCATCCGGCTGGAGACCGCCAACGTCCTCGCCGGCCGGGTGGTCGACGGCGACGGCGAGCCGGTGGCCGGAGCCCGGATCAACCTGCGCTGGCAGGCCACTCTGCCGGAGGACCCGGAGATCCGCCTCGGCGAGCCCGTGCTCCGCGCCACCCGGTCGGAGGCCGACGGCCGGTTCGCCTTGAGCGCAATCCCCGCCGGCACCGTGCAGATCGGCGTGTCCGCACCCGGCTTCGTCGCGTGCCAGGGGCTCGCGGTGGACCTTCCGCGGCCGGCGGAGGCCGGCGAGCTGCGCGTCGTGCTCGACCGCGGCGCCCTGGTGCAGGGAAGGGTCACCACCGCCGAAGGGGGGCCGGTCTCCGGCGTCCGCATCGCCCTCGGCGAAGCCGCGGCCGGCTCCGACGACGACGGCCTGTACGTCCTCGAAGGCGCCGCCCTCGGCCACCGGCAGGTCTTCTTCGTTCACCCGAGCTATGGCCGCGTGGTGAAGGACCTCGACGTGCAACCGGGCGTCAACGTTCTCGACGTCGCCTTCGACGCCGGGGTCGAGGTGGCCGGCCGGGCGGTGGACGAGCGCGGCCGGCCGGTCTCCGGCGCCCGTATCGAGCTCTCCTCCTGGGACCGGCGGGAGCAGCGCCACCACGAGGACGTCACGGACGAAGACGGCCGTTTCCTCCTGCAACCGGTAACCCCCGGCGACTACCGGCTCGCCGCGTCCGCCGGCGGCTTTGCGGACACCGAGCTGCCCCGCCCGGTCCGGGTGGGGAGCGAGCCGCCGCCGCCGCTCGACGTGGCGCTCTCCCGGGGCGCCACCGTGGCGGGCCGCATCCTCGGTTTGCCGCCGGAGGATCTGGCGCAGGTGGAGGTCAAAGCCGCCTCCGACGACGGCGCCGAGGTCCCCGGCTGGACCGACGGCCGGGGCGGTTACGAGACCGGCCCGCTGGCACCGGGAGACTGGACCGTGTCCGCCCTGCTGTGGGATGGCCGGCGCCAGGCGCAGACGCGCCTCGCCCTCCGCGGCGCCGGCCGCAGGATCGAGCGCGACCTGGAGTTCGCAAGGCGCCTCACGTTGACCGTCCAGCTTTTCACCGACGACGAGCCGCTCGCCGACGCCCGCGTCTCTCTCCGTGGCTCCGAGGTCGCCGCCGAGCGCAGCGGGCTGACCGGCTACGACGGCCGCGTCCGCTTCGACGACCTCGAGCCGGACACCTACTTCATTGGCGTCAACCAGCCGCAGAAGATGCTCGTCCGCAACGGCGAGGTGGAGGTACGGGAGGACCGCGAGCTCGTGCTCCGGCTCGACACCGCATCCCTGGCCGGCGTGGTGAGCCGCGAGGAGGGCGGCGGGCCGGTCGCCGGTGCCCAGGTCTCCCTGCATCCCCTCGAAGGACCGGACTTCCTGGTCGCCACCGCCACCCGGCCCGACGGCCAGTTCGGGCTCTACCGCCTGCAGCCGGGCCGCTACCGGCTGGAGGCCCGCGCCGATGGATTCCTCCCCGCCACCGAGGAGGTCCAGCTCGCCGGAGGCGACGAGGTGGACGGCCTCGGTCTGCGCCTGCGGGCCGCCCCGGGAGCGAAGCTGCGGGTCCTCCTCGCCTCCGGCGAGGTACCGGGCGTCGTCCACCTCCTGGCGCGCGACCCGTCCGGTGCCACCGTCTTTGCCGGCAGCCGCTCGCCCGACGCCTCCGGCCTCGTCTCTCTCTCCTCGCTGCCGGAAGGGGTCTGGCCGCTCTTCGCCGGCGCCGAGGGAGGCGGCGTGGCGGCCACCCAGCTTCTCGTCCCGTCCGCCGAGCCCGCCACCCTGACCCTCCCCCCGGCGGGGCGGCTCCAGGTGCGCGTCCCGGCCCTGCTCGCGGCGAGCCTGCAAGGGACCGTCCGCCTGCTCGGCGCCGGCCAGCAGCCCTTCTGGACCCTGGCCCCCGGCGGCAACCCCGTGTCCGCCTGGCCGCTGCGCGGCGGCAAGGCCTGGATCGACGGCGTTCCGGCCGGGATCTGGCAGGTGCAGGTGGACACCCCGGACGGCCAGCATTGGGCCGCGGCGGTGGTGACCGCGGGGGCGGCGGAGGCGGCGGTGACCGTGGAGTAATCCGGAGCCGGCGGCTCGTCAACGGCGGTCGGCGCGCTCCAGGGCATGGACGGCCATCACCTCCGTCGCGACCGATTCGGGATCGATGCGATAGGGGAGGACGAGCGTCGCGACGGCGCCGCCCTCCGGTCCGTTTTCGAGCGTCAGGCGCGCCGCATCGCCATAGAGCTGCCGCAAGCGCGCCCGGGTGTTGGCGAGGCCGATCCCCGGCGCCACATCGGGGTCTTCGCCGGCGCCGAGACCGGGACCGTCGTCGCGCACCTGGATCTCGAGCGAGCCGTTGACCTGCGCGGCGCTGATCCGGATCCGCCCCGCCGCCGAGCGGCGTCCGATGCCGTGGCGGACGGCGTTCTCGACCAGCGGCTGGAGGCCGAGATGGGGGACCGTGGCGTCGAGCGTCTCCGGGGCCACGTCGATCTCGACGCGCAGGCGGTCCTGGAAGCGGACCTCTTCGATCGACAGATAAAGCCGCAGGGATTCGAGCTCGCGCCGCAGCGGCACCTCCTGGGCTTCTACGTCCTCCAGGACGCAGCGCAGGAGGTCGCTCAGGCGGGCGAGCATCTCCTCCGCCTGGCGTCCCTTCTCCTGGCGGACCAGCACCATGATGGCGTTCAGGGTGTTGAACAGGAAATGCGGCTGGAGCTGGCCCTTGAGAGCGGTGAGCCGGGCCTGCACGAGGCGCGTCTGGAGCTCCGCCGCCTCGAGCTCCAGTTGGAGCGCCTGCCGCCGGCGCTCCTGATATTGGCGGTAGGTGCGAAACGCCGCCTGGAGCCCCAGGACGACCCAATAGGTCAGAATGTTGCCGTGGAAGCCGAGGATCGTCAGGATGAAGAGCGTGGACGCGAAGTCCTTCATCACCGAGGGGAAGAGGCCCAGAAGCTGGAGGATGGCGCTGTCCAGGATGAGGTGGACGATCGAGAAGACGGCGCTCATCGCCAGATGGAACACCGTCCGCCGCAGCCAGACCCTCCGTTCGAGGGGAAACCGCCGGCCGAGCCAGAGGATGGCCGGGGTCAAGGCGGCGCACAGATACATCCCCGTGAGCCAGGACACGAGCCTGTGCCACCAGGGGTTGGGATCGGGAAAGATGGCCATCCGGATGAGATCCTGGCTGAGGAAGAACAGGCCGGCCACCGTCCAGGCCAGAAAGAATCCGGCGATCTGGAGAAGGCGCTGGCGGTCACGGAGGGCCATGGGGGTAGTATGACGGAAAGGACAACTATGAACGACTCCCTTTCCAGCGCCTTCCTTGTCGCCGCCTATGACACCGAGCGCTTCAAAACACTCTCCGTCTGGTCGTGCTTCACGGAGGGGGATCTCCGGTTCCGGCCCGCTCCCCGGGCGCGGACGCCGCTCGAGCAGATGATCCATCAGTGCGTCTCGGAAGACACCTGGATGCGGACGATGCTGGGGATCGAGACCGGGCTCCCCGTTCTGCCGGAGCGCGAGGAGCGGCTCGCCTTCCTCCACCACTACGCGGAGGCCTCCGAAGCCCGGCGGGAGATCCTGGCGGCGCAGCCGGAGGCGTGGTGGGGGAGCACGACACGGTTTTTCGACGTCGATCGGTCGCGGGCCTGGGTCTTCCTCCGGCGGCTCACCCATTCGGCGCATCATCGCGGCCAGCTCACCGTCTACCTCCGCCTGCTCGACCGGCCGGTCTACTCGACCTATGGGCCGACCGCGGACACGGGCGGGCTGTTCCTCCACAAGGCGCCCACCCTCTACCGGTACCGCTCCCTCGACCATCTCCTCGCCGCCGAGGATGCCGGCGGCGAGTGGCCCGAGCTGCCGGGACCGGGGGAGAAACCGCCGACGGAACGGCCGTGAGGCCGCCACGAAGGAGTGCTTAATCGGCATTCCGCGGCCCAGCGGCTGACTCCAAGCACGGCAGTGGGAACGGCGCCTATGCGCCTACCGCAATATCATTGACAGCCTCTCACCGATCGCCTAAGCTTGAGGCAACTGGCAGATTGCAAAAGGGATACCGGCTCGTCTGGGGAGCTTGGATGACAGGACTCTGGAGACTATCAGGCGAGAGTTTGCCCAGGCTGGGCAGCTTTATTCGCCGCGGTCGGTACCCTTAGGGAGGTGTCAGGTGTTCATCCTCACGGGAAGGTTAATACCAGTTGCGCTTGGGGTGGTACTGTTAGCGCTCGCTTGCTGTTCGCCACAATCAGGAGACAAGCAGCAGGAGGTTGCTTCAAACCCGCTTGAGGCCGAGGTGGCAAAGCTGCGGCAGCAGGTACAAGCTCTCGAAGCCGAGAATGCTGAGCTAAAGGCAACCCCGTCAGTTCTCCTTTCTCGAGTTCAGGAGCATATCCGCGCCGGGGATGTTGGCCAAGCAAGAGACGCACTAAGTTTGCTTCTTGAGAGGCATCCCGATGCCCCTCAGGCGACTGAAGGCAAGAGAGCGGTCAACGCACTTGTTGCCTCAATCGAGGCAAAAGAACGAGAGGAAGAACGCTTAAAGAGGCTCGGCTTCAAGGCACTAAGGCAGTCCAGTATCTTCACTTGGGAGGGGTTGAAGCTCAGCTTGTCGTCTGCCGAGCTAACCAAGCGCTGGGCATTTGATGCCTACGGCTCGGAGTGGCACTATCGTGAAGCGCCGCGGGAGTCTTTGTATTTGGTTGCTAAACTGGCAATTACCTCGAAGGACAAGGACCCAGCTCTTCCCGGTATTGGTGTGTACTCCGCCAGAGGCGGCGAGCTCCACCAGCTTGGTGAATTAAGTTACGAGTTTTCTAGGTGGATGAATTACGGCAGTTATCTTGGCAATGGGCACGATTTCCGTAATGATTTCGAGCACACAGAAACAATTAGATTTAGTGCTGGCACTCTTGTTGAGGCAGCCGAGAGAGGGAATCCTCTATTCCTGATTGCAGCTGCCGAGGGATGCCACAATCGTACATATGAACGATTCCAGAATCCGCCGGTAAAATATGTTAACGCGCTCTAAACTAAAGAGGTCGTTGTCAATCTCTGATTTCAAGGATGGGACCCTGGCAGTCATGAAGGTCATAAATGCAAGCCGACTCTAGTGCGAGAGCTTGCGAAGCAGCGGCTTTCTGGGGCACTCGGCTGCCTGTCTCGATACGCATTTGTTAAGGAAGAACCAGCATGAAGAGAAGAATTACCCTTATCGCTCTCCTTCTGAGCCTGGGTGCCACGGCGATATGGGCCTGGAATTATTCAGCGCTTCAGGGCCCATTCCGCGGTGTACTCAGTCAAGATCCCCGCAACGAGGGTATCGAGGCTGACGCTCATTTTGGCGCCTACCTGCAGCCGCACCTTCTGGTTTTCAACCTGAAATCTGTCGAGCCCGGGAAGGCGCCGGCTGATGTCTTTCGTGTTCTGCTACAATTTGCCGACGCCGTCAAGGAACGCGAGTTCGAGATGGTGGTGCTTGCCCATGGCGGCGCCCCCAAGTTCCAGCTAGAGGGCGCATACTTCCATCAACTCGGACAAGAGTACTCGACACAGAACCCGGTGTTCACCATGCGCACCTTTCCGGAACATCTCCTTAGGCCTGATGGTGGTCGGGCCTTCGAGCAATGGGCCGGGGGCTGGCTCGGGGTGCTCAATCAGCAGCTTGAAGATTTCGGCGAATTCCACAAACAATGGTATATAAATGATATGGCGCCTTCACCGCCCAGCTAAAAGTATGTCAAGATTTCCCATGTCCGAATTCGGCATGCAGCGCCTGGGCTCGCGGAAGGGTCGGTACATGACGGGCCTATCGTGATGGGCCTATAGGGTGTGCGCCTAACCAGCGCCTGCCGTGGCCGGCGCTTCACACCGCACGGCATCCGGGAGGACCTGATCCGATGGCACAGCAACACAAGGAGCATCGCTATTCCGTGCAGGTGCGGTGGGCCGGTGACCTGGGCACCGGCACATCTAGCTAGCGAGGTTCTCCGGCTGCTCGCGGACGATGGGAGGCACATCATGCGCTATGCGATCGTCATCGAGAATGCCGGCCCCAACTATTCCGCGTATGTGCCAGATCTACCTGGCTGTGTCGCCACGGGTGCTTCTGTTGAAGAAGTGGAACGCGAAATCCGCGAGGCGATCGAGTTTCATCTGGAGGGCCTGCGCGAGGATGGCTTACCCATCCCACCGCCGTCCAGCGCTGTCCGCTACGTCGACATCGCGGCCTGACCCTGAGCTCAACCGACCGGGCCGGCACGCGGAGACGGAGCCTTCCCCCGCCCGACCTCACCCCCCGTCCCCCTCTCCCATCGCCCCCCCACCGACCGGGAGAGGGGGCGCCGCCACCCAAAAGGCACCACCACCCAAAAGAAACAGCGTGGCCGCGAAGACATGGGGTGGGTGTGCCTCCCCCTCTCCCGGCCGGTGGGGGGGCGATGGGAGAGGGGGATCGAGGGGGTGAGGTCCAAGGCCCCGCCGGCCACGGAGACCCTGCCGAGCACCTTCTTGCATCCCGCCGGTTACTTTTTTGCCCTTGCTCCTGTCTAAGGAGGATGGAGGTCCCAAGTGGGGGGCCATCCGGATCGACCAGGGAGGGGTGTACCCATGCTCCGCACCGTCTCGCTTCTCGGCGCTCTCGCTCTCGCCGCCGTCGGTTTGACCGCCGGCCTGTCCGGGGATGCTCCGGCTCCCGGCCGCCCCCGGCCTGAAGCCGCCGCCGCCCTTTCCAGCCAGACCACCGTGGCCAGCTTCACGCCAGCCTCGTTCCGGTTCTCGAAGGAGGCCGGGGATCAGCCGGCCGCGGCGGTGGAGGCCCCGGTCCGCCTCACGGCTTCGGACGGCACGGGCCTCGCCCTCGTGGCGCTGGAGGCGAATGGCGTGCTCGAGCCGCCTCTCGCGTTCACCGAGCTGCACCTGACCTTCGAGAATCCGCGCGACGCGACGATCGAGGGACGGTTCCGGATCGCGCTGCCGCCGGGCGCTGCGCTCTCGCGCTTCGCGATGAAGATCGGCGACTCCTGGCAGGAGGGGGAGGTGGTGGAGCGCCAGCGCGCCCGCCAGGTCTATGAGGACTTCCTCCACCGCAAACAGGATCCGGCGCTCCTCGAACAGGAGGCGGGCAACGAGTTCTCTGCCCGCGTCTTCCCGATCCCGGCGCGCAGCCGCAAGGAGATCGTCGTCTCCTACTCGCACTCCCTGGCGCGGGCGGACGAGCCCTACGTCCTCCATCTTCTCGGGCTGGCGCAGGTCGGACGCCTCGACATCCGGGTGCTTCTCGGCGACCGGCCGGCGGCCGGGGCCCCGGCGAGCAATCTCGGCGGCGAGGTGCGCGACCGGCGGGTGGTCGAGCTGCACAAGCGCGACTGGAGGCCGGACCGCGACTTCGAGATCGGCCAGGACCAGGTGTCCGGACGGGCCGGGCTGCGCAATGGCAATCTCGCCCTGGTGCGCGTCGCGCCCGCGGTCGAGTCCGCGCCGCAGGAGATCGCCGGCCTCTACGTGCTCATCGATTCGAGCGCCTCGCGCGCCCTCGGCTGGTCCACCCAGGTGCGCCGGCTGGCGGATCTGGCCGCCGGCTTGCGCGACGGAGCGGGGAGCGGTACGCCGCTCGCCGTCGCCGCGTTCGACCAGGAGGCCGTGCCGGTCTACGAAGGGACGGCGGGCGGCTTCGGTACGGCGGAGATCCAGCGGCTCGGCGCCCGCCGGCCGCTGGGGGCCTCGGACCTCCAGGGCGCCCTCGCCTGGCTGGCCGAACGGCTGGAGAAGAACGGTGGAAAGTATCCCCGTGTCCTCCTCCTGACCGACGGCGTCGCCACGGCCGGCGACACCGAGACCAAGGCGCTCAAGGCGGCGGTCGCGGCGCTCGGGGCTTCCGGTGTGGAGCGCCTCGACGTCCTCGCCGTCGGCGGGCTGCGCGACGACGCGGTGCTGCGCGAGCTGGTCACCGGCAACCTGAAGCACGACGGCCGGAGCCTCGACGGCGCCGCGCCGCTCGGCGAGATCGCCCGCCGCCTGACCCTCGCCTCCCGTTCCGGCATCCCGGTGGCCATCGAAGGCGCGGCCTGGGTGTGGCCGTCGAGGCTCGACGGTGTTCAACCGGGCGACCAGGTCCTGGTCTATGCCGACGTGCCGGCGGAAAAGCCGGTGCGCCTCACCGTGGGCGGCAAGCCGGTGGCGGCGGGCGAGCTCGCGCCGGCGGAGCGGCCGCTCCTCGAGCGGGAATGGGCACAGGCGCGCATCGAGCGGCTGCTCCACCTGCGCGATGCCGATCATGCCGGCGATGAGGATCTGCGCCGGGCGATCGTCCGCGAGGTCACCGATCTCAGCGTGCGCTACCGGGTGCTCTCCCCCTACACCGCGCTGCTGGTTCTGGAGACGGAATGGGACTACCAGCGCTACGGCATCGACCGGAAGTCGCTCGGCGACATCCTGACCGTCGGTGCCGGAGGACTGGAGGTGCTGGCCCGGTCGCGGCTCGCCGCTTCCCCGGCCGAGACCCGTGCCACGGACATTCCGCCGGCCAAGAGGACGCGCCTCCAGGAAGCCGAGCCCGCCGCCGAGATGGACCTCGATGCG
>Ga0209682_10000468_pt1 | contig 13913 bp, 11 predicted proteins | sample DOMMetBare2Fresh_2_FD_187471 | JGI IMG/M metagenome (GOLD analysis project Ga0209682, IMG submission 187471) | Wetland sediment microbial communities from St. Louis River estuary, USA, under dissolved organic matter induced mercury methylation -... | ecosystem: Environmental > Aquatic >... | reverse complement strand
CGAAGCGGCCGGCGACCTCGGCGGCGGTGTCGAAGAGGAGCGGGACGCCGTCGATGAGCGACTTCCGCGCGAACGCCAGCTCCGGCTCCCCCACCGGCTCCTCGCGCAACCGCCGGACCTCGGCGATCGCCTCCGCGAGGGCACGCGCCGCCGAGGCGTTCTCGGTCTCCAGGAAGATCTGGAAGTCCCCCGGCGCCGAGATGCCGGTCCCGAACGCGGAGTCGACGCGGTAGACGATCCCCAACTCGCCGCGCAACCGCCGCAACAGCCGCCCGGCCAGCACCTCGTTCATCACCTCCAGGGCCGCCCCATCCGGATCGTCCCATCTCTTGAGCTGCGCGCCGAGGTGCCCGAGGGAGATCTTGGCCTGCGGGATGTCCCGCTCCACCCGGTACAGGCCGGGGCGCGGCTCGAACTGCGAAGCCGGCGGCGGCCAGGGGGGCGGCGGGCTCGTGGAGGCCGGCCAGCCGGCGAAGCACCTCTCCAGGCGGGCCAGAGCGTCCGCGGCCGTCACGTCGCCGGACACCGCCACGGCCATCGACTCCGGCCGCCAGGTGGACCGGTGGAATGCCGCGAGAGCCTCCGGCGTGAGCCCCTCCAGGTTCTTCGGCGTCACTTCGCGCACCAGGTAGTGGTCCGGCCCGTGGAGGAGCCGTCCCCACTCCCGGTTCAGCACGTCGAGCGCATCGTCGGTCCGCCGGCCGAGGCTCTCGCGCAGATTCTCAAGCGCCGTCGCCACCCGTCCGGCGTCGAAGCGAGGCACGCGGATCATCTCGCAGAGCAGGTCCAATCCTTCACCAAACGAAGCGCTCCCCACGTCGAGCGTCGCACCGCTCCGCGTCGAGCTCGCCACGCTCTGAAGATCCGCGCCGAGGAAGTCCGCCTGCTCGTCGAAGTCGTCCGGCGACCGCTTCTCCGTCCCCCCCCGCCGCACCATCGCCGCGGTGAAAGACGCCCGGCCCGCCTTGTCCAGAGGATCGACCCAATCGCCACTCCGAACCGCCACCGCCACGTCCACCAAGGGGAGCGTGTGGTCCTCCACCACGTAGACCGGCACGCCGTTGCTCAGCACGTGACGGAGAGCTCCAGCGTCCGGGATCTCGAAGCGCAGCGCGTCGAAGCGGAGCCCCTCGGGCCGGTCGGGGATGACCACCGGGGCATTGGCGCCAGGGGTGGCAGGGGCCGCCATCAAGAGAAGGAAGAGAGAAACGGTCTTCACGGGGGCATGGTAGCAGGCCGGCGCACCTGGCGACGTCTGGGCTTCTTCTCCTCCAGCTCGCCCCAAAACTCCTCGTGCCCGATTCCCTGGCCCTCGCGAATCTGCTGGCGCGCCGTGTCCAGGATGGCCCGCAAGCGTACCGAGTGGGCCAGAATCAGGCGCTCGAGCTCTTCGTCGTCCTGCACGGCCACCAACGCGGCGACCGGCCTGCCGTTGCGCGTGACGACAACCAATCCCTGTTCGCTCTCCTTCAGATAGGCGCTGAACTGGGCCTTGACTTCCGCGACCGAGGCGACCTTCACAGCTCTACCTCCTCTCCGCCGATACACAAGCGGTTCCGCTCCTTGACTCCGATCGCCAGGACGTACACCGTCCGGTTCTCCCGGTCGATCTCGTAGAAGACCCGAAACCGATTGTCGGGGCCGAATCGCAGCTCCCATTGCGCCTCGAAGAGTGCCGGTTGCCGCAGTGGTTTACGGTTCCTGGTCTCGGCCTCCGGCTCGAACGGCAACTGCTCGAGACCCTCTGCCACCTCAGCGGCTCATGATCGTCGTCAGCAACACCTCACCGCTCACCAACCGGCCGAAGCCGCAAAAGCAGAGCCTCGGAGAGGCTCAAGCATAAAGCCCGAGGTCAGAGCGCCGTCAGGCGCGGCGACCCCGGGTAAGAGCCCCTATTTTCTCCTGAGCCCCGGCAGGGGCGACAGCAACTCCCTGCCAGGCGCCACCCGGGTCTCTCATCACGGAATCAAATCTCCGCAAAGAAGGCTGCGATGTCACGCGCAAGACGCTCAGGCTCCTCTGCGGCAGCAAAGTGCCCACCACTCGGCATCGAGGTCCAGCGGCGAACGTCGTACAGTCGCTCAGCCCATTCCCGCGGTGGGCTTCCCTCTGACACATAGTTGTTGTCGAAGTTGGCAAAGCCCACGGGTACCTGCACACGATCGCCGGGTTGAATATCCGCCCCATGCCACCGGTTGTCGAAATAGTCGCGCATCGAAGGGGTGATTGTCTCCGTGACCCAGTAGAGCGTGAGCATCGTGAGGAGAAAATCCCGCGAAAAGCGCATTTCAAGGTCGCCGCCGGAATCGCTCCATGCACGCCACTTCTCAAGAATCCAGGCCGCGAGTCCGGCAGGCGAATCGTTCAACGCATAGCCGAGGGTCTGTGGTCTCGTCGACTGGATGGCGGAATAGCCTCGCTCGACCTCATCCCATTGGCGCACCTCGGCAACATATGCGCTTTCGGCATCGGTCAGCGGCCGCGCCCCTTCACCTGTTGGTGGCCAGAGCTCCATCGTTGTCAGATGGATACCAATCATTGATGCCGGATTCTCCAGGGCCATGTACGTGGCAACGCCCGCACCGAAATCTCCGCCTCCGGCCCCATATCGGTCATAGCCGAGCCCGTGCATGAGCTCATGCCACATTCGTGCAACGGTGCGATAGCTTGCCTGTGCTGGCCGCTCCGAGAAACCGTATCCCGGAAGTGAGGGAATGACGATGTCGAATGCCGGGGAGTCGATACCGCAGGCCTTCGGGTTGGTCAGGAGGGGCACGAGCGGCAGAAGCTCAAGAAACGAGCTCGGCCAACCATGGGTCAGGATCAGTGGGATGCCATTCCCATCCCGTGCTCGTTCGTGTACGAAGTGAATGTGGATGTCGCCCAGCTCAGCGCGAAAGTGCTTGAACGTGTTCAGCCGGCGCTCCTGCGCCCGCCAGTCGAACTCGCTGGCCCAGTAGCCAAGCAGGCGCTTCAGGTAAACGGCGTCGGTTCCCTGCGCCCAGGCAGCGCCTGGCGCCCGATCAGGCCAGCGCGTGTTCTTGATGCGCGTGCGCAGGTCGGACAAGACGTCATCCGGAACGCGGATCGTAAAGGGTGCTATGTGCATCGGCTTGCCTTGCATGCTGAATTCGTTTGTGCGCCTCTTGCTGTGACGTAGATGCTGCCTTGGGCATGCCGGGCCGTAATCCGGCCGCCTACGGAGCACGGCTTGATTCTACTTTGTCAGCGTCCCCAGCACCGCTGCGCGAGCGTATGTTGAAGAGGAACTTCCAGGGAAGTTCCTCAGGAGATCGGGGGAGGGGGTGGCGCCCCTTGCGGGCGCAGGCACGTAGCCCCGGGTTTGGTAGAACCGGAGCTCTCGCTGATCGCTCGGGGCGCGGCTTCGGCCGCGCCCTTTTTTGTGCACATCCCCCGGGAGAAGGCGGCGTTGTACCGGTGCAACGGAGCTTTGTACCAGTACGGCGAGGCGTTGTACCGGTACGATGGCGCATTGTACCGGTCACTCACGCGTCTCCCCAGGGGGCGCGCGCCGGGGTCTTGGTGCAACCGGAGGCCCTTACCGGCCGGCACCCCGCGCGAAGATCCCCACGGTTCGCTTGCGCGGATCGAGCCAGGCCCCCGCCACCCGCTGCAGATCGGCCGGCGTGACCTCGAGCGTCTTTTCGGGCCAGCGGTCGAGCTCGCGCCAGTCGCCGAGGCCGTCGGCGGCGAGGAGGTGGAGCGCCAGGGAGAGGGGATCGCTCATCCGGCGCCAGGCGTCGGTCAGGATCTGGTTCTTCACCTTCTCGAGCTCGTGCTCCCCCACCGGCTCGCGGCGCAGGCGGTCGAGCTCCGCGTCCCAGACGGTGACGAGATCGTCCGCGGTCGCCTCCCCGCGCGGCTCCAGGACGACGGAGAACGAGCCGCCCCGGCGGGCCGCGTCGTGCTCGGCCCAGGCGGCGAAGGCTTTCCCCTGGGCGAGCACCAGCGAGCGGTAGAGCCGGCCGGTGCGGCCGTTGAGGACGCCGGCCAGCACGTCGAGGGCATAGGTGTCCGGCGCGCCGAAGGCCGGGGTGCGGTAGAGCACCCGCGCCTGCGGCGTACACTCGCAGGTCTCGGTCACCCGCCGCTCCGCCGCCGGGACCGGCGCGGCGGCGGGCTCCCCGTCCTCGGGCGGCGGTGTGGCGGGCCGCTTCAGCCGGCTGAAGTAGGCGCGGGCCAGGACCTTCACCTGCTCGGGATCGAAATCCCCCACCAGCGCGGCGGCGAGGCGGTCCGGCCGGTAGTGGGCCAGGAACCAGGCTTCGGTCTGCTCGCGCCGGAGGGCGGCCAGATCCTCGGTCCGGCCGAGCGTCGGCCAGGCATAGGGGTGCCCTTCCCAGAACGTCTCGGCGAGCTGCTCGACCGCCCGGCCGGCCGGCGTCGATTCCAGCCGCTGCCGCCGCTCCTCGTCGACGATTCCCCCTTCGTTGTAGAACTCGCGGAAGACGGGGGCCATCAACCGGTCCGACTCCAGCCAGAACCAGAGCGCCAGCTTGTTGGCGGGAACGAGGCTGTAGTAGGCCGTGTGGTCGCGGTCGGTGATCCCCTTGACTCCGATCGCTCCCGCTTCGCGGTAGAGCCGGACCATCTCGCTGCGCACCATGAGCGGCTGCTGGTCGGCGAGAAGCTTGTCGAGGCGGCGCTGCTGCTCCGCGATCCCGGCGTCGCGGGCGGCCGAGGGAGGCTGGGCACGCAGGTCGAACAGGCGGCCGGCCACTTCGTCCTGGCGCGCCATGAGCTCTCCTTCGCGGTCGGGAGAGCGGGTGCCGATCCGCCGGCTGCCATGGAACATCAGGTGCTCGAGCAGATGACTGATCCCGGTCACCCCCGGCCGCTCGTCGCCCGAGCCGGTGCGCACCGACCACGCCGCCGCCACCATCGGCGCCCCCGGCCGGCGGACCAGAAAGAACCGCATGCCGTTGTCCAGCTCGAACGACTCGACCGGCAAGCGGGCCGGCTCCGCGGGAGCGGCCACGGCGGGGGCGGCGGGGGCGGCGAGCGCCAGGCAGAGCAGGAAGGGGGCGGCGGTCTTCACGCGGGAATGGTAGCAGGCGGCCGGGACCAAAAGGACAACAAGGACTGCAAGGACCCAAAGGACACCAAGGACGAACCGAAGCTCCGCCCTCGGGCTGGGTCCTTGAGGTCCTTGCAGTCCTTTGGGTCCTTGGCCTTTCTCTTCATCTCAGCTCAAGGTTCGCCCCTCTAATCTCCACTCAACGCACGGGGATCATGGAGATTCCCGGACCGCACAAACCCAGCCAGGAGGCTCTGACATCATGAAGACCAGGACCGTTTTCTCCGCCTTGCTCCTCTCCGCCGCCCTCTCCACCGCCGCCTTCGCCGCCACCGCTCCGAGCGCCGCGACCTCCGCCAAGCCGGCCACCCAGGTGCGGACGGCCTCGGCCACCACCTCGTCCTCCTCCGAGCAGACCAAGCCGGCCAAGTCCGTCAAGAAGCACCGCCTGCTCCACCGCCACACCGCGGCTCCTTCCACCAGGAAGTCGACCTCGAAGCCCAACTGAGCCCCGGCTTGTCCTCCTCCTCCTCCGGGATCAGAATGGGGCCATGAGGCGAGGAGCAGGGCGATGCGCATCCTGGTGATCGAAGACGACCCCGACCTGCGGCGCCTGCTCTCCCAGGCGCTGCGGGAAGAGGGGTACGCGGTCGACGAAGCCCCGGACGGCACCACCGGGCTCTACGACGCGCTCACCTGGGATTACGACGCCGTGCTCCTCGATCTCATGCTTCCCGGGATGGATGGCTGGCAGCTCCTCGCCGGCCTGCGCAAAGAGAACAAGACCCTCCCCGTCCTCATCCTGACCGCGCGCGACGGCGTGCCCGACCGCGTGCGGGGGCTCGACGGCGGCGCCGACGACTACATGGTCAAGCCTTTCGTGCTCGCCGAGCTCCAGGCGCGCCTGCGCGCCCTCATCCGGCGCTCCGCCGGCCGCGCCCATCCCGTGCTCGAGATCGGCGGCGTGCAGATCGACACCGTGGGACGCACCGTCGTCCTGGACGGCGCACCCGTCCATCTCACCGCGCGCGAGTACGCCCTGGTCGAGCTGCTCGGCCTGCACCGGGGCGAGGTGCTCAGCCGCACCGATCTCTATGCCCACCTGTTCGACGAGAACGACGACAGCTTCTCCAACCTCCTGGACGTCCACGTCTCCAACATCCGCAAGAAGCTCGGGAAGGACTTCATCCAGACGCGCCGCGGCCACGGCTACGTGATCGACGCCGGGTGATCGGGACTCGGGGATGCTCAGGTCGATCCGCTGGAACCTCCTGGGCTGGACCTCCGCCCTGCTCCTCGCCGCCCTCGCGGGCTTCGGCACGGTCCTCTACCACCGGCTCCAGGTGCTCACCGACGAGCGGATCGAAGCCGAGCTCCAGGGAGCGGCGGAGCTCATCCAGGACCGCCTGCACGTGCATGGGCGCCGCCCCGGCCAGCCCCTGGAGATCCACATCCCCGAGTCGCTCCTCCAGCGCTTCGGATCGAGCGAGGACGAAGCCGCCTACGCCGTCCTCTGGCTGGCGGACGGCACCCGCTTCGCCTCGGCGCAGGCCCCGCCGGGGGTATCGCGTCCGGCCCGGCTGCGCGGCGAGAAACCGGACGTGCCGCGCTTCCGCCAGCGCGGCGACCTGCGCGAGGTCATCCTGGCGCGCAAGAACGGCGGCCATCTCGTCGTCGGCCGTTCGACCGCCGTCGAGGCGCGCCAGCTCCGCCACTTCACCTGGGTGCTGGTGGGCACGGGCACCGCCCTCCTCCTCGCCGGCCTGGGCGGCGGCTGGCTCCTCCTCGGCCGGTCGCTGCGCCCGATCGCCGGGATGAGCGCCACGGCCGCGGCCATCTCGGCCTCCAGCCTGTCGCGGCGCATCGACGTCGCGGCGACCGAGAGCGAGCTCGGCCCCCTCGCGCGCGTCCTGAACCGCATGCTCGACCGGCTGGAAGAGGCCTTCGCGCAGCAGAAGCGTTTCACCGCCGATGCCTCGCACGAGCTGCGCACGCCGCTCTCGGTCATCGTCTCGCAGACCGAGCTCGCCCTCGCCCGCGAGCGCTCTCCGGCCGAGTACGTCCAGGCCCTGGAGACCTGCGCCCGCGCCGCGCAGCGCATGCGCTCCCTGGTCAACGACCTCCTCGTCCTGGCGCGCGCCGACGCCGGAGCGCTGGAGCTGGAACACGAGCCCTTCGACCTCAAGGCCTGTGTCGAAGAGTGCGCCTCCCTCGTCCAGCCGCTCGCCACCGAGCGCGGCCTCACCGTCCACCTCGACCTCGCCGAGGCGGAATGGACCGGTGACCTCCAGCGCACCGCCCAGGCGATCACCAACCTCCTGACCAACGCGATCCGCTACAACCGCCCCGGCGGCCGGGTCGACGTCCGCCTGGAGGCGCGCCCCGGCGAGGTCGTCCTCGCCATCGCCGACACCGGCATCGGCATCCCGGACGACGAGCGCCGGCGCATCTTCGACCGCTTCCACCGGGTGGACAAGATCCGCTCCCGCGAGCTGGGAGGCAGCGGCCTCGGCCTCGCCATCTGCCAGAGTCTCGTGGCCGCCCAGGGAGGGACGATCGGCTGCACCAGCACTCTCGGCGAGGGCTCGACCTTCACCGTGCGCTGGCCGGCGTGAGAAACCGTTCTGAACGTCACCCGGCCCGCGGGTGCCCCTGGGCGGACCCGGAGCCCCCGCGGGCGAGAGGGGCGGGAAACAGCGACTACGGGCAGTATTCCGGAGAGCCGCCTGACTCCGTGCAGTAGCCGTCGACGAGGCCACCATGGCTGCCGCAGCCGATGTTGTTGGCCGTGTTGCAGCAGGTCGGCGTCGGAGCGCTGCAGGAGGGGAACGTGCGGAAACCATCGGCGCAGGTCATGACGCACTGCTTCCATCCGTTGGTCGTGTAGCCTCCCTTGACGTCCGAGGTCGTTTTCGAAGTCCCGGCAAAGGCGACGGCAGAAACGGTGAGGAGCAGAGCTGCCAGACGCAATACCTTCATGGTGAGTCTCCTTGCCCCAAGGGGGGCAGAGTGCCACAGGATGCAGACCTGTCGGCGAGAACGGTGCCGGCCGAAGCCGCCACCCCCATGAGGCATTGCGCGAAAGGAAGGCCAAAACCGTCACGGTACGTCGATGGGCGAGCCAGGCGCCGGCGCCGCCTGGGGTGGTGGGGGGGGCGGGCGGGGTAGAGATGCCTCAGTCGGATGGCACACCCCTGCCGTGACCATCGCGGCCGAGGCGTCTCAAAGGCAGCCTCTCAACAGCCCCTGCCGGAGGGGAGTGTCATGGCAAATACGATGGTCGCGCTGGCCGAGAAGCCGTCGTGAACGCACCATCGTTCAATGAACTTCCGACCCTGGCTTTTCCTTCGTTGATTGTAAATCCGGGTGACCCAGTTGACCGTGTGCCTCTGCCTTGCCACGAGGTTCCCCGCGGCATCGAGCACGTTGCCAATAACGGGCCCGAACGATACTTCGTTCGAGAAGGCGGCTTGCCGGACGGATGGCCCGGATTGGTACCCCACGTGGTACCAATGGTCCGCGAGACCCAGGTAGGGGTCTGGATGATGGTCGATCTCGTGAGGGCCGAAGCTTACTCCGGCCGTCCAATCGCTATCCGGTGCAATTCCGAGCTCTCGCAACGTTTGCCATGCCTCCAAGCCGGCGCGGTGAGGTTGGCTGGAAGGTGTAGTGCGAGACGAGCTCAGCCGCGCATGCGCCGCCTCGAGCTGGGCGCGATCTCGATCCGTGACCGCCGTCTCGAGCGCCCTTCGGCCAGGCGACGCTCCTCTTTCGTAAAGCCACTCGCGGAAGTCGTTGTCATCCCAATTGTGAGGCATATACCGGTGCCCGCCCACCCAGGCAAACTGGATATCATCTGTGGAGGTGAGGTGTCCGAGGTGCTTGAGGGTGAGCGCCACCCGCAGGCCGACCGGCTGGGTCAGGCGCGCCGCAAAGGCTCTCAGGCGGGGCGTTGGGGAGAGGAAGCCAATGAGAAGGCGGATCGTAAACGGGCTCTGTGTCAAGGTCGCCCGTCCATTTTCGTTCGCCTCGGTGACTGCCAACTGAATGAGCTGCACCTCACCGAGCTCGGTAAGACTGTACCGGGAAGGCCTGCTCGCCGTGCCTTCAGTAACCTTTCCGCGGATTCTTCCCCACCTCAGATTCATGCTCGTGGCCGGCTGGTTGATGTTAAACACCGCCTGCCAATCTGCTTGCGTGAAACCGCGCTCGCCGGTCAACTCGGGCTTTCCGTGAGCGGCCACAAATCGCGCAGCCACATCCCCTTGATCGGCACTCTGGGCCGAGTCACCGAACGTCTCCATGAGCTGTTGCACCGCCCTTGCCAGCACGACCTGGGCTCGCGGTACCTCGTCTGCAGCTACGGCTGGGACATTCAGTAGATTTGCCAGATGAGTCTCGGTTCTGTTCGCATCACCGAGAAGACTTTCGGCCCGATCTCGGAGGTTCTCCGGCGGGTCGTTCGCGAGATTTCCCTTCCGGGCCCTCCAGTCATCCAACAGCGTCCTCGTCGTGACCGGAGTTGTCGCGACCACGGAGACCCGCCGGCCATTCCGGACCTCGACATACAGGCGATGCGGTGCTCCCGCTGCCTGAAAGCGGACCTCGCCGCCAACCTCATTGGGAGAACCCGAGCGGTTGGCCCCGAAAACCGAGCGCATTCGCGCCACGATCCACTCCACCACCCGGTCGAGCGCCCGGTCGATCGGCTGGCGCACGCGGTCGATCACGCTCGTCACCGCGTCGGTGACCCGTCCCAGACCCGCGATGCGCGCCAGGAAGCTGATCACCAGGGTGAGCAGGCCGGCCATCGTCTGCTCGACCCGGTTCGCCGCGGCGGCGATGACGCCGCTCGCGATCGCCGAAAGCGAATCGATCACCGCCGCGGCCACCTGGCCGATCTGGCGCAGGCGCTCGACGAAGAACATGATGGTGTTGTAGATGGCGATGATGGCCTGGATGAAGGCGCCGGCCGGGTTCAGGCTGGTCACCAGGCGGGTGATCGCCGCCTGCACCACCCGGTCGCGGACGAAGGTCATGATCTGCTCCATGACCATGTCGCGCAGGTTGGACAGGGTCTCCAGAATCTTTTCCCAGGCCGCCGCCGGACCCTCGGTGACCAGGGTCCGCACGATGTCGAAGCCGGTTTCGAGAGCGGCGACCGCCGTTTCGCCGACGGCCCGCACCAGCTTGCCGCGGATGTTCTGCCAGGTCAGGCCCAGCACGCTCAGCACGAACTTGAGGATCTCGCGCAGGTTGAGGCCCTGCGGGATATAGACGTTCGCGCCGCTCATCGCGCCGGTCAGCCAGCCGATCAGCGAGGCGCGCAGGTGGGTGAGGAAGTTCGTCGCGAACTGGCGCAGGCCGAGGAGCCCCGCGCGCACCAGGTTGCGGATGAAGCCGATCGGGTTTTGCAGGATGGTGCGGAAAGCGCCCGCCGCCCGCCGCATGTAGACCATCACACCCGGTGCAACGACGGCGAAGATGATCTCCAGCAGGTTCCAGACCGTATTGCCGGCCCAGCTCAGGAAGTTGCCGATGAAGCCGCCGAAGACCCCGGCAATCCTGGCGAAGGCGCGCGGCAGGAGGACGATGTCGGAAATCTGGAGCGACTGGAACGCCTGGAGGAAGAGCGACGGGATCTGCCGCACGAAGCCCATCAGGCCGGCGAGGGCGCCCTGGAACCAGGCCCAGGCGCGCGCCACCGCGTTCGAGCGCTGGAGGTTCTGCCAGATTTCTTCCTGGCCGATCAAACGCATGAAGCCGCCGATCAGCGTCTCGGCGTTGCGTGGCACGGGATCGCCGGTGACCGGGTCTTCCCCGAGCACCGCCTTCAGGAGGTCGTAACCGCGCGTCCCCTCCGCCAGCCGCGCCAGAGGCCGCAGGATGGCCTCCTTGATGAAGCGGAGGATGCCGGTGACGAGACCGCCGGCGAAGGAGAAGATGCGGTCGATCGGCTCGGTGAAAATGCGTCTGGCGCGGTCCCAGACGCCGCCGAGGTCGAAGACGTCGGTCCAGGAGAGTCCATCGAGGAAGCGGTCGATCGCGTCGCGGATCAGGCTGCCGGTCATCCCGAGGGTGCGGATCTGCTGCTCGACCCAGGCGCCGACGCGGTCGAAGACGCCGTGGTTGTCGAGCGCCTGGGTGATCAGCGCGCCGCCGGGGAGGATCTCGATGACGGCGCGCAGGATGTTCGCGGCGCTCCTCTCGACCCGGCTCATGTTGATCGGATTGACACCGAGAATGACGGTGAACATCCGGAAGCCGGGGATGTTGTTGGCCCGGTCCGCGAAGTAGTCGAGCGCGTCGGAGAGGCCCAGCCGCTGCACCTGCGGCGGCGATTGTTGCGTGACCGGAACGTCCGCGCTGCGCTGCACCGCCGCGCCCTGCTGGATGGTGTGGGTCAGCTCGTGCGCGACGAGCTCCCGGCCTTCCGACGTCTCGGGCCGGAACCGGCCGCGGCCGAAGAAGATCTGGTTGCCGACGGTGAAGGCCTGGGCGTTGAGCTGCCGGTTGAGCCGGGCGGAGCGCTCGCCGGTGTGCACCCGCACGTTGCTGAAATCGGTGCGGAAGCGGGGCTCCATGAAGCGGCGGACGGTCGCCGGCAGCGGCGATCCGGAGGCCGAGCTGGCGGAGATTTCGGCGGCGACGTTCGAGGCGACGTTGGGCTGGCCTTGCGCCTTGCGCGCGATCGCGTTGTGGAAACGGGCGACATGGGGCGACTGGAGTGGCTTTCCGGCCACCCCGGCCGTGGGCTCCGGCGCAGGCAGGCGGACGATCCGGCGGGCGGTCGATTCCGCCTCCTTCTCCGCCGGGTCGGACGGCGAGGAGACCTCGAGGGCGCTCTGGAGCTGGACGCTGCCGATGGGCACGGCCGTCCGCACCGGAGCCGCCGCGGGAGCCGGCGCAGGCGCGGCGGCAGGCGTCACGATCTTGGCCCGTGCGGCGTCCTTGGCCATACCCGGCTGCGCCGGCCTAGAAGGCCCGGCCCTCCTTCAGAAGCTCGCGCCGCGTCCCCTCTTCGACGTCGTCGAGCAGGATGGTCTCCCGGCCCCGGCTGAGCGCCAGGAGCGCGGCGTAGCGCACGACGTTCAGGATGGTCCCGCCCGACAGCTCGTGCTTCTCGGCGAGGCGCGCAAGGTCGATGCGCTCCTCCAACTGCGCCTGGCGCGGAAACGCCTCGCGCCAGATGCGCAGGCGCTCGGCCGGCCGCGGCATGGGGAACTGCACGACGGATTGAAAGCGGCGCAGGAAGGCGTCGTCGATGTTGGCCTTGAAGTTGGAGGCCAGGATGACGACGCCGTCGAAGTCTTCGATGCGCTGCAACAGGAAGCTGATCTCCTGGTTGGCGAAACGGTCGTGCGCGTCGTCCACCCGGGTGCGCTTGCCGAACAGGGCATCGGCTTCGTCGAAGAAAAGGATCCATCCCTTGTGCTCGGCGAGATCGAAGACCCGGGCGAGGTTCTTCTCCGTCTCGCCGATGTATTTCGAGACGATCATGCTCAGATCGACCTTGTAGACGTCGCAGCCGCAATGCTTGCCGAGCAGGCAGGCGGAGAGCGTCTTGCCGGTACCCGGCGGCCCGTGGAACAGGCTGGTGAAACCCGGCCGCAGCTTGTGGCGCATCCCCCAGTCGTGGAGCAGCGTCCGCCCGTGGAGCACCCAGTTCTTGATCTCTTCCAACTGGTCGAGGGTGGACGCCGGCAGCACCAGGTCGTTCCACGCCAGGTCGGTGCGGATGAGCCGGGCGGGAAAATCCGTGTTGAAGCTGGGTTTGCGTTCGAGGCCGGTGGTGAAACGGTGCAGCAGCTCGCGCGACAGGGTGAGCACGCCGCTGAGCTGCGATTCCCCGGGCGCGACCGGCGCGAGATGAAGGACGTTCTGCCGCGCGAGAAACTGATCGCTCTCGAACAGCCGAACCGTTTCGAAGCGGGCCGCGAGATCGTCGCCCGCGAGCAGGAAGGCCGCGGTCTCCCCGGTGGGGAGAAAGCCGCCATGGCTCGTCCCCTGCATGCCGCCGAACTCGGTGAAGCCCCGCTGGGTCGCCTCGTTGCGGGTCCACAGCACGTCGAGGAGCTGCGGCCGTACGTGGGGGATCAGCGCCAGGAGGACGATCAGCCGCTCGGCCGGAGCTACATCGTGCTCGCGCAGGAACGTGGCATAGCACGAGAGGCTGCCGGCGAGGGACGGCGGCGGCAGGTCCGGCACGGTCCCGTTCTCGGGGAGCTGGCCGAAATAGGCCTTGAGCCGCGCATCGAGCACCTGTGCGAACCACTCGAGCTCCGCCTCGAGATCGCGCGCGTTCGAGCTCAGGCTCTGACTCAGGGCGTCGGCCATTCGGTGAAGATCGGTCGCGTCATCCATGGCAGTTTCACCACTCCAATGCCCCAGGGCAGTTGATCGAGAAGAAGATCGAACGCGGCCGGCTCCACCTGCAGCCGCCAGCCGCCGTCCTCGGCGCGCAGCAGGCCGCGGCGCTCCAGAAACGAAGCGCGCAGCCCCGCGGGCGTGGTGCTCTTGAGCGCCCGCCAATGGCCGACGACCGACTGGAGGAGCGCCTCGCCTTCTTCGCGGTCGGCCGCGGTGAGGAGACCGCCGCTCACGAGAAGCGGCTCCTCCGGCGGCCGGCCGAGGAGGACCTTGATGAAACCGATCTCGAATTCGAGCACCTCGTCCCGGCCGGTGGCGAGCGCATGGAGAAGCGCCGCGGCGCGCGGCAGCGCGGCCCACGCGAAGCCGGGCTCGCCGGCCCGGAAGAGGCCGAGGTTTTCGAACAGGCGCGGGAGGAAGGGGTGCAGGAGCACGAGCCCGGCGTTGCGGACGGCGCGGGGGAAGGGGCCGGGGGTGAGGGCTCACGCGGCACCGCTACCCGGCC
>Ga0209682_10000467_pt1 | contig 13926 bp, 11 predicted proteins | sample DOMMetBare2Fresh_2_FD_187471 | JGI IMG/M metagenome (GOLD analysis project Ga0209682, IMG submission 187471) | Wetland sediment microbial communities from St. Louis River estuary, USA, under dissolved organic matter induced mercury methylation -... | ecosystem: Environmental > Aquatic >... | reverse complement strand
GAACAGGCCAAGGCGCGCAAGAAGGTCGAAGGCGCCGAGTTGACCTACTCGTATACCGGCAAGCCGGGCGACCTGGTCAAGGTCGTGACCACCAAAGCCGACACCGCCTATGCGGTGGCCAAGGAGAAGTGCGACGACAGCGTCGGCCAGACCAAGGCCGTCTGCGTCCAGGAAGCCAAGGCCGTCAAGACCAAGGCCCTGGCCGAGGCCAAGATGGACAAGAAGGTCATCAAGGCCGGCAGCGATGCCACCGCCACCAGCCGCAACGCCGACTACAAGGTTGCGCAAGAGAAGTGCGAGGCGCTGGCCGGCGACGCCAGGACGGAATGCATGGCCAATGCCAAGGCGACGTTTGGCACGAACTGAGCCCACGACGAGTTGAACCCAGGACCCTTCCAGCGGCCCCCGGTGGCATGACCCCCGGGGGCCGCTGCACATTCGATGTCACTTGCCCAATGGTCCCTGTTCGTCGGTGCGCTGCTGGTCACGATGGTGCTGGCCGGCACCCTGCTCGGCCGTCTGCCGCTGAACAGCGCGATGGTCTATCTCGCACTCGGCTGGCTGCTCGGCCCCGACGCGGCCGACGTGCTGCGGCCCGATCCCTACCAGCACGCCGCCACGCTGGAGCACCTGGCCGAAGTGGGATTGCTGATCTCGCTGTTCGCGGTCGGGCTGAGGCTCGGTGTGCCGCTGCGCGATGTGCGCTGGCGCCTGCCGGTGCGACTGGCGCTGGTGTCGATGGCGGTGATGGTCGTGATGGTCGCGGCGGTGGGCGTCTGGCTGCTCGGCCTGTCGCTCGGTGCGGCCGTGCTGCTGGGCGCGATCCTGGCGCCGACCGACCCCGTGCTGGCGTCGGACCTGTCCAGCGACCCCGGGCCGCACCCTGACCGCGTGGGCTTCAGCCTCGCCGCCGAGGGCGGGCTCAACGATGCCACGGCATTCCCGTTCGTCGTGCTCGGACTGGGTTTGCTGGGCCTGCACGAGCTCGGTCCGGGTCTGTGGCACTGGTGGGCGGTCGATCTGCTGTGGTCCACCGTGGCGGGGGCCGTCATCGGCGCCGCGCTGGGCGCCGCCACCGGGCGCCTGGTGGTCTACCTGCGGGGCCGCCACGACGAGGCGATCGGGCGCGACGAGTTCCTCGGGCTCGGTGTCGTCGCGCTGGCTTTCGGGCTGGCACAAGGGGTCGGTGCTTCCGGGTTCCTTTCGGTCTTCGCGGCGGGGCTGGCGCTGCAGCGTGTGCATGAAAAGCCGCAACGCGACTCGGCCGATGGGACGATGCTCACCGCCGTGGCCAGCTTCAACGCCCAACTCGAGAAGCTGGCCGAACTGGCCCTGGTGCTGATCGTCGGTGCCATGCTGCCGTACGCCAAGGCCCTGCCTGCGGTGGCCTGGTTCGTGCCGCTGCTGATGCTGGTGCTGCGCCCGCTTGCGACCCTGGCCAGCACGGTGGGTTCGGGCCTGTCGCGATCTCAGCGCAGCATGATCGGGTGGTTCGGCATCCGCGGCATCGGCTCGGTGTTCTACCTGATGATGGCGCTGCGGATGCGGGTCGACGGCGCCTCCGCGGACCTGTTGGTGTCGCTGACACTGTGGACCGTCGCCGCCTCGATCGTGGCCCATGGCCTGACCGCACAACCCCTGATGCGCCGGTATCTGGCACGGCGGCGCGGCAAGACCGGCGATGGCCGGAAGACTCCGCGCTGAGGCCTTCGGCCAATCCCTGCCTGCGCGAGCCGGGCAACGCGGGCTGTCCGGATACTGTCGGGTGGCCTGCCCGGAGGGACTCGAACCCCCGACCCCCAGCTTAGAAGGCTGGTGCTCTATCCAGTTGAGCTACGGGCAGATCGACCGGTGAGCCGGTGATGGGTGGATGGTCGGGGTGAGAGGATTCGAACCTCCGACCCATTGCTCCCAAAGCAATTGCGCTACCAGGCTGCGCTACACCCCGACGAAGGTCGGATTGTAGCGAGCCCCCTCAGGCATCAGGCCGGCGTGGCCGGTGTCGGTGCCGGCAGCGCAAGTTGCTCGCACACGGCCATGCACTGCTTGATGTGCTGCTCGCAGACGTACTTGAGCGCGCTGAACGTGAGCGCCGCCGATACCGCCTGGCCGGCGATCGGCACGAACTTGGCCGCCTGTTGCGTCGTCAGGCGCACGCCGACGACCTTGAGCAGGTTCAGGACCAGCTTCTGCGTGATGACGCGGCCGACGACCATGCCGCCGGCGGTGCTGAGCACCTTGTAGACGACCACGCGGCGGTCCGGCGCCAGGCGCTCGATCTGCGCCGGCGACAGCCCGAAGGCCTCGTTGATCTCGGGCAGCAGCTTGATCAGCACGCCGACGTCGGTGACCCAGTCGACCCCAGGGATCGGGATCATCGCCACGCCGGCGGCAAGCAGCGCCCGTTTGGTGACGAGCTTGCGGCAGCGCGCGGCCACGCTGTCGATCGCCTGGGCGCTCGCGGGCACGGTCGCCCACTCGGCGTGAGCGGACTTGCGGCTCATGCGGGCTGCCTTTCGAGCACGACGATGCCGTCGGCGTCGGCCACCAGCCAGTCGCCCGGGCGCACCGGCACGCCCTGGATCAGCACCGGGACGTCACGCTGACCCTCGTTGCGCTTGTCGGTCGGCAGCGGCATCAATGCGAGGGCGCGGATGCCGATGTCGCAGGCATCGAGCTCGGCGACGTCACGCACGCAGCCATCGACGACGATACCGGCCCAGCCATTGCGCGCTGCAGCGGCGGCGAGGTTGCCGCCGACCAGCGCACGGCGCAGCGAGCCCCCGCCGTCGACCACCAGCACCCGGCCATGGCCGGGCGAGTCGCAGGCTGCCTTGACCAGCGAGTTGTCCTCGTGGCACTTGATCGTGGTCACCGCGCCGGCAAAGTCGCGCCGGCCGCCGAACGTCCGGAACAGCGGCGGCAGCACGCGGAACGCGCCGCTCGCATCGTTCTTGAACCTGTCGCAAAGGTCGCAGGTGGGCATCACGGGGTTCATCGGGGGGCGTCCTTGGAGTCCTTTGCGCGTGCCAGCGCGGCATTGCGGATCGATGACAGCGTCGCGCGGGAGGTGCTGACGTCGGCATCGAGTTTCAGGTGGATCAGCGATGGCCGGTTCGCCGCCAGCGCACGGGCGAAGGCCGGTTCGAAGTCCGCCGTCCGGTCCACGCGCTCGGCTTCCCATCCAAACGCACGGGCGAAGGCGACGAAATCCGGATTGAACAGGTCGCTGCCGCTCACGCGGCCGGGGTATTCGCGCTCCTGGTGCATCCGAATCGTGCCGAAGGTGCCGTTGTCGACGACCACGCTGATCAACTTCTTCGCCCCGTAGCCGGTGGCCGTGGCCAGCTCCTGGCCGTTCATCAAGAAGTCGCCGTCGCCCGAGATGTTGACGGCCAGCCGCGCGGGCTCGAGCAGCGCGGCGCCGACGGCGGCCGGCAGCCCATAGCCCATCGCGCCCGAGGTGCAGGCGAGCTGCGTGCGGCCGGCATGCTGCAGACCGGGATAAGGCACGAAGCGGTGCAACCAGCCACTGAAGTTGCCGGCGCCATTGGTATAGACCGTGTCGCTCGGCGCGAGGCGGGCGATGGTCTTCATCACCGCTGCCATGTCCATGGGCTCGACCGGTGAGGCCACCTGGTTCGCCAGGTAGTCGGCATGCGCCTGCTCTGTCCATGCGGACCAGGGCACCGTCGGTGGCGCGGCCAGTGTGTCGAGCGCCTTGCCGGCGTTCGCCAGCGACGACTGCAGCATCAGGTCGGCGGCATAGACCCGGCCCAGTTCCTCGGCGCCGGCGTGCAGATGCACCAGCTTCTGCTGCGGCCGCGGAGCCGCCAGCAGCGTATAGCCGCCGGTCGTCATCTCGCCCAGGCGCACCCCGATCGCGAGCACCAGATCGGCCTCGCGGATGCGTTGCGCCAGCGCCGGGTTGATCCCGATGCCGACGTCGCCGGCATACAGGGGATGACGGTTGTCGAAGCTGTCCTGGAAACGGAAGCCGCAGCCCACCGGCAGCTGCCAGTTCTCGGCAAAGCGCTGCAGTGCCTGGGCCGACTCCGCGGACCAGCCGCTGCCGCCGACGATCACGAACGGCCGCCGGGCCGCCGTCAGCATGGCACGCAGGTCGCGCAGCGCACCGGGCGCGGGCCAGGCCTGGGCCGGCTCGACCCGCGCCAGCACCGGCGCACGGGTCGGTGTCGCCAGCATGTCCTCGGGCAGCACCAGAACGACCGGCCCCGGCCGCCCCTGCATGGCGGCATGGAAGGCATGCGCCACGTACTCTGGCAATCGGTCGGCGCTCTGGACCTCGCCGACCCACTTGGCGAAACCCAGCGTGCCCGGTCCGAGCATCTGGCGGTAGTCGACCTCCTGGAAGGCTTCGCGGTCGCGCTGGCCGCTCGCGACCTGGCCGATGAACAGGACCATCGGCGTCGAATCCTGGAACGCCGTGTGCACACCGATGCTGGCGTTGGTGGCGCCCGGCCCACGGGTGACGAAGCAGATGCCGGGGCGCCCGGTGAGCTTGCCCTGCGCCTCGGCCATGAAGGCCGCCCCACCCTCCTGGCGGCAGGCGATGAAGCGAATGCGGTCGCGGAACTCGTGAAAGCCGTCGAGCACTGCGAGGTAGCTCTCGCCGGGGACGCCGAAGGCGGTGTCGACCCCCTGTGCCACGAGGGCCTCGACGAGGGCGTGACCCGCCATCCGCTCGGGCGCGCTGGAATCGATCATGGCGGCACTTTAGCCGGTCACCTCGTTCCGCTCCATGGCCGTCACGCCGCCACGGTGCGGCGTGCCAGCCGCGTGCGCTGGCCGACCAGGCCGGCACACACGATGCCCAGCGACAGCGCGAGCGCTGCGCCGACGAAGACGCCACCAGGCTGGCCCTGGTCGAGCAGGCGGCCGAAGATCGGCGCCGCGACCGCAAACCCCACGTCCAGGCCCGAGTAGACCGTGCCATAGACCCGCCCGGTTGCGCCGGGCGGCGTGGCCTGCCTGATCAGCATGTCGCGCGACGGCCCCGCGATGCCGGTGCCGAAGCCGGCCAGCACGACCGCGAAGGCCGAGGCCGGGCCCGGCAGCCAGCCGCTCGCGGCCAGCAGCAGCAGGGTCGCCGCGCTGGCCATCGCCAGCGCGATCGTCGCCTCCAGCCGCCTGACCCTGGACGGCAGGAACCCACCGGCCAGCGTGCCCGCGGCACTCAGCAGCATGTAGCCGGTGATCACGAACGCCGTCGTCGACAGGGGCAGGCCGTAGAGCTTGCCCAGGGCCGGGCCGGCAAAGCTCTGGATCGCCGCCAGCGAGACCGCACTCGACAGGAAGAACGAGAAGCACAGCCACACCGACGGCAGGCGCAGGAAGGCCATGGGGTGTTCGGGTGTCGCTTCCTGCGGGCTCGCGGCCGGGTGCCGACGTGGTGCACCAGCGCGGTCGTCGATGTCGTCGCGATAGACCACGAGCAAGGCGAGGACCGCCAGCGCCCACAGCGCCGTGCCCGCGTAGGCCCAGCGCCAATGGCCACCGAGCGCGGACAATCCGATCAGGAAGACCGGGGCCAGCGCCCAACCCAGGCTGCCGCTGATGCCGTGGATCGAGAATGCATGGCCCAGGCGCGCGCCCGACACGCGCTTGTTGAGGATCGTGAAATCGACCGGATGGAACGGTGAATTGCCCAGCCCGGCCAGCGCGGCGGCCAGCAGCAGCCCGCCAAAGCCCTGCGCCGCCGCCGCCGCGGCCGACGCCGCGACGAAGCATCCCATCGCACCGAACAGCACCGGGCGCGCGCCGATGCGGTCGACCACGAAGCCGGCCGAGGCCTGGCCGATGCCGGAGATCACGAAGAACAGCGTCACCGCCAGGCCGAGTTCGGAATAGCTCAGGCCGAAATCGCGGATGAAGGCCGGAAACAATGGCGGCAGCAGCAGGTGGAAGAAATGCGAGGTCGCATGCGCCAGCCCGACGAGGCCGATCGTGCGGGCGTCGCGCGCCAGTGGCGCGGGCTCCAGGGGCTGGGCGGCAACGCTCATGGCCCGATCGTACGCAAGGCGGGGCCACCGTGCCCGCGGTACGATGCTGGCCCTGTCACGAGAGTCCGTTCCCGGAGCAAGCCATGAGCTCGGTGATGTTCGATTACACGCGCCAGGATGCGAGTGGCGCGTCCTGCACCGCGCATGCATGGGCCAAGGTGCCGCCGCGCCTGCAGCCGGCCGAGCGCGCAGCCGCGACGGCGCGTGCCGCTGCCCTGCTCAAGGCGCAGGACGCCGTGCTGGTGGCGCACTACTACGTCGACGGCGACCTGCAGGACCTGGCGCTCGAGACCGGCGGCTGCGTCGCCGATTCGCTCGAGATGGCGCGTTTCGGCCGCGACCACCCGGCCAGGACGCTGGTCGTCGCCGGCGTGCGCTTCATGGGCGAGAGCGCCAAGATCCTGTCTCCCGACAAGCGGGTGCTGATGCCCGACCTCGACGCGACCTGCTCGCTCGACCTCGGCTGCCCGCCGGACCAGTTCGCGGCCTTCTGCGACGCCCACCCGGACCGCAAGGTCGTCGTCTATGCCAATACCAGCGCGGCCGTGAAGGCGCGCGCCGACTGGATGGTGACGAGTTCCTGTGCGCTGGCCATCGTCGAGCACCTGAAGGCGCAGGGCCAGAAGATCCTGTGGGCGCCCGACCGCCACCTCGGCCGCTATATCCAGGCGCAGACCGGTGCCGACATGCTGTCGTGGCATGGCGAGTGCATCGTGCACGACGAGTTCAAGGGCATCGAGCTCGAACTGCTCCAGCGCGAACACCCGCAGGCGATGGTCCTGGTGCACCCGGAAAGCCCGGAAAGCGTGGTCAGGCAGGCCCATGTCGTCGGCTCGACCTCGCAACTGCTCAAGGCGGTGATCGATGGCGTCGCCAAGGAATATATCGTCGCCACCGACAACGGCATCCTGCACCGCATGCGCCAGCTCGCTCCCGGCAAGACCTTGCTCGAGGCGCCGACCGCCGGCAACAGCGCGACCTGCAAGAGCTGTGCGCATTGCCCCTGGATGGCGATGAATGCCCTGCAAGGCCTGCTGCAGTGCCTGGATCAGGGCAGCGGTGAAGTCCAGGTCGACGAACCGGTGCGCGTGAAGGCGCTCGGCTGCATCGAGCGGATGCTCGACTTCGTCAGGAGGAACCCGTCCGCGATCGCGCAGCCGCGCAGCGGGTTCGTCCCGAACATCGGTACGGCTTGAGATGAACTTCGACCACAACGAAACCCTGGAAGAAGCGCGCGCGCGCAATATCCGCGACGCGCTGTTCGAGGACATCGGTGTGTGCGACTGGACCGCCCAGCTCGCGCCCAGCGGCCGCCGCGTGCAGGCACGCGTCATCGTGCGCGAGGACGCGGTGCTGTGCGGCCGCGACTGGTTCGACGGCTGCGTGCTCGCGCTCGACCCGCAGGCGCGCGTGGCCTGGAACCACCCCGAAGGCGACGCGATGACCGCCGGCAGCACGGTATGCACGATCGAATCCGACGCGCGCGCCCTGCTTTCCGCCGAGCGTCCGGCGCTCAACTTCCTGCAATTGCTGTCCGGCACGGCCACGGTCACGCGCCGGCACGTCCAGGCGGTCGAAGGGGCCTCGCCAAGGCCGGGCGGCTGCGCGGTGCTCGATACGCGCAAGACCATTCCCGGCCTGCGCCTGGCGCAGAAATATGCGGTGCGCGTGGGCGGCGGCCAGAACCAGCGGCTGGCGCTGTGGCACGGCATCCTGATCAAGGAAAACCACATCGCGGCGGCCGGCAGCATCGGCGCCGTCCTGGCGCAGGCAGGGGCGCTGAATGCCCGGGTCGATGTGCAGATCGAGGTCGAGACGCTGGAGCAACTGCGCCAGGCCCTGGACGCGGGCGCCACCAGCATCCTGCTCGACAACTTCACGCCCGAGCGCATGCGCGAGGCGGTGGCGCTCACGGCCGGCCGGGCGGCGCTGGAGGTCTCGGGCGGCGTCACGCTGGACCAGCTGCGAACGATTGCCGCCACGGGCGTCGACCGGATCTCGATCGGAAAGCTGACCAAGGACGTGACCGCGATCGACTTCTCGATGCGCGTGACCCCCTGAGCCTCAATTTCGCCGGCTGGCGGCCGATGACGCGGTGATGACTGTCCCGCCGACCACCTCCATGCCCGTCGACTTCACCTCGGTCCGGAATCATCACGAGCAGGCGGTCTTCCGTGCCGTGATCGAGACTGCCAAGCAGTTTCCCGGCGTGTCGTACCGGCCTGAGCTGCTGATCGACGTCGCCTGCGTGGCGCTGAACCGGTTGCCGCCGCGTTATATCCGTCACGAAGCGGACTTCGCCTTCTTCCTGACCGACCGCGAGCGCGCCGACGCCGAGCTCTGCATCTCGGAGGCGGTGGAATATGCCTTCGGCTTCGTCCAGGCCCGCACGGCCATGCGCGCCCGACGCTGAGCCGCCGGACCCGGATGATGATCACCGAAACGCTGCAGCGCGCGTGGCGTCTGGCCTACCTGGATCCACCCGCGGCGCGCAGCGCCGCGCTGCAGGCGCTGGACATGAGCGCGCCCGACAGTCTGGACGCCGGATGGGCCCATTGGCACCTGGCCCTGGCCGACGTGCGGACGGCGGCGCCATCGAGCGCGCGCATGCACGGTGCCCGCGCGCGCGAGATCTTCGCCCGGCACGGGCTGCGGCGCGGCATGGCGCTGTGCGAAGAGGTCGAGGCGATCGGTGCACGCCGCGACGGCGACAACTTGCGCTGCCGTGCGATCCACGATGCGATCGACCACGGTGATGATCCCGACTACGGCGACTTCGACCGCTTCCTGGCCCACAACTCGCGGGCCATCACGGCCAAACTGCTTGGCGAGAGCGACCGCGCGCTGGCGCACCTCTATGACGCGCTGTCCTCCGCCGAGGCCAGCGGCTGCGAGGGTGCGCGCATCACCGCGCTCGGCAATCTGGGCGGCTACCACCACGACCTGTTCAACCTCGAGGACGCCCGCAGCCTGAGCGAACGCGCCCTGAAGGCTGCGTGCGATGCGGGCGCGCGGCCGATGGTCACCAGTGCGGCCGCCAACCTGATCATGATCCACCACGCCGCCGGCCAGCCGCGCGCGGCGCTGGCGATCGTGCAGTTCCTGACCGAACACCCCGAGGCGCAACTGCCCGGCGCGTTGCAGCGCATCGCGCTGCCGATCGCCCTGGCCTATTTCATCAACGACGAATTCGACCGTGCCGAGTCCTGGCTGTCCACCGGCGGCGCCGGCGCGGTGGCCGATGGCGAGGGAGCGACTTTCTGGGCCTGGCTGTGTGCCCGCCTGCTGATCGCTCGCGGCGACGCCGGCGCGGCGCGCGAACTCGCCGAACGCACGTTGGCGTCGGCACGCACTGCCGCCGGGCCGCAATTCGACCTGATGGAGCTGTTGCGCGTGGCCGCGGACGCCTGCGAGGTCGTCGGCGACCTGGCCGGCGCGCTCGCCCACACCCGCCGCGCCCACTCGATCTACCAGATGCTTGTGGGCCACGGCGCCCGTGCGCGCTACCGCGCGCAACAGGCCTCGCATGAATTTGCCCGCGTCGAACGCGAGCTCGCGGCCGCGCAGCAATGGCGCATCGAGGCCGAAACCGACCGCCGGCGCCTCGTCGACCTGAACCGCGCACTCGAGGCCAAGGTCGCCGAGACTGAATTGCTGCACGCGCAGTTGCGCGAGCAGGTCCTGCGCGATCCGTTGACCGGCCTCTACAACCGGCGCTATCTGTTCGAAGTCGGTCCGGGCCTGGTCGAACTCGCACGGCGGCACCAGCAGGCGCTCAGCGTGGCCCTGATCGACCTCGACCACTTCAAGCAGCTCAACGACAGCTTCGGCCATGGCGCCGGCGACACCGTGCTGCAGCACTTTGCCCGGCTGCTGCAGATGCACCTGCGGCGCAGCGACGTACTCTGCCGCTACGGTGGCGAGGAATTCGTCGTCGTGATGCCCGACGTGCACATCGACGCCGCGGCGCAGACGATTGCGCGTGTGCTGGAGGCGTATCGCGCCGAGCGTGTGGAGTACCGCCACCGGCTGCTTCCGCCGTGCACCTTCTCGGCCGGCGTGGCCGTCTTTCCGACCCATGGCGACCGGCTCGAGCACCTGCTCGGCCGCGCCGACAAGGCGCTCTACCGGGCCAAGGAATATGGCCGTGCGCGGGTGGAGCACGCCACGCACACGGGCTTCGCGACGCTCACCTGAGCGTGTGGCCGTCCGTGCGGTGGTCGGCGCTGCGGGCCGGGCGCGTCAGCACGGTCGGGAAGCTGACCGGCAGCGTCTCGGGGAAGTCGCGGCTGAAGTGCAGGCCGCGGCTCTCATGCCGCACCAGTGCCGAGCGCACGATCAATTCGGCGCATTCGACAAGATTGCGCAGCTCCAGCAGGTCGCGGTTGACACGGAAATTGGCGTAGTAGTCGTCGATCTCGCCGCGCAGCAGCCGGATGCGGTGCAGCGCGCGCTCCAGCCGCCGTGTCGTGCGCACGATGCCGACATAGTTCCACATCAGCAGGCGCAGCTCGTCCCAGTTGTGGGCGATGACGACCTGCTCGTCGGCATCGTCGACCTGGCTCTCGTCCCAGGGCGGCAGCACCGGCCACGCCACGACCGGCTGCGCCAGGATGCGGTCGGCGCAGGTACGGCCCAGGACGACACACTCCAGCAGTGAATTGCTCGCCAGGCGATTGGCGCCATGCAGTCCGGTGTAGGTGGTCTCTCCTACCGCGAAAAGCCCCGGCAGGTCGGTACGGCCATCGAGGTCGGTGACGATGCCCCCGCAGGTGTAGTGCGCAGCCGGAACCACGGGGATGGGCTGACGCGCGATGTCGATGCCCAGTTGAAGGCATCGCGCATGAATCGTCGGGAAGTGCTCCTTCAGGAAGACCTCACCCAAGTGCGTGGCGTCGAGCCAGACGTGATCGAGGCCGTGTTTCTTCATCTCGAAGTCGATCGCGCGCGCGACGATGTCGCGCGGCGCCAGCTCGGCACGCGCGTCGTGCTGCGGCATGAACCGGGCCGCCTCGCCTTCCATGTTGGGCAGCTTGAGAAGAGCGCCTTCGCCGCGCAAGGCCTCCGTGATCAGGAAGCTGCGCTCCTGCGGGTGGTACAGGCAGGTCGGGTGGAACTGGATGAACTCCATGTTCGCGACCCGGCAACCCGCACGCCAGGCCATCGCGATCCCGTCGCCGGTGGCGGTATCGGGGTTGCTGGTATAGCGGTACACCTTGCCGACGCCGCCGGTGGCCATGACCACCGCCGCGGCTGGCAGTGCCTCCACGCGGCGCGCCTCCATGTCCAGGGCGTAGATGCCGTGGCAGCGTGGCGCCCCCTCGCCCTTGACGTGGCGCGAGGTGATCAGGTCCACCGCCATCCAGTGCTGGCGCAGCGAGATGTTCGGATGCGCCGCGGCCTGCGCGAGCAGTGCATCGTGGATCGCCTTGCCGGTGGCATCGGCGGCGTGCGCGATGCGCCGCACGGCGTGCCCGCCCTCGCGCGTGAGATGCAGGCCCAGCGGGCCGGCCGGATCGGGCGAGAACGGTACGCCGCGCTGCACCAGCCACTCGATCGCCGACGCGCTGTGCTCGGCGATGAAACGGGCCGTGTGCTCGTCGACCAGGCCGGCGCCGGCGTCCTGGGTGTCTCGAACGTGAGATTCGACACTGTCGTCCGAGCCCAGGACGCCGACAATGCCGCCTTGCGCCCAGGCCGTGGCAGCCTCGTCGAGGCGGCGCTTGGCCAGCACGATGACCGGCACGTGGTCGGCCAGGTTCAGCGCCACCGCCAATCCGGCAAGGCCGGCCCCGACGATGACAACCGGCAGGTCGCTCAAGTTCTTGTCCATGCGACCGATTCTAAGTACGGGGTGCCCGACATCCCTCCGGCGGCCTGCTGCCGCGTTCCGAGGACCGAGACATGCAGAGTACGCCGACCGCCGCTGAGACCTGGGCCGCCACCAACGTGATGACCACGATGGCGACTCGCCTGCAGGGCAGCGAGCAGTACCTCGGTCGCGAGGAGCGCCAGCTCGGCAGCAAGGTCGGCGACAACGCCTACGAACTGTTCACGATCTGTCCGCCCGCGGAGGCGTTGATGCTGCACTTCGAGCAGCAGCAGCCGACCTTCATCGCAGTGCATGACATCGGCGCCGCGGCTTCGGGCGGCTTTCTTACGGAACTCGCCTTGGCGCTGCGCCAGCCGCTGCAACAGCTGACGATCCGCCAGCAGGGTTCGGGCGTGCAGCTGGCGATGCTGCGCTTCATCGAGCTGCCTTCGGCGCGTGGCGTGCCGGTGCGCGTCTATGGCACCGGCGCCGTGGCCGACACGGCCCATCGCCGCCAGATCGCCGAGACGCTGCTGGCCTTCAGCCGGCTTGGCGTGCTGCTCGTCCAGGCGCCATCCGAGCACCTGGTCAGCGCCCAGATCGGGCTGCTGCGCGATCGCCTGCTGACCGTGCCCTGGCCCAATCGCGACGTCCTGCTCGTGCCGCGCGTGGCAACACCGCGTCTGGACGAACACGCCCGCCGGCTTGTCGAAGGCACGCTCGTCAGCCCGGCCTGTGCTTCGCCGGCGTCCACGACGGCAGGGATCTGGTCGGCGATCCATCACGCCTGGAGCCGTCTGCGTGCAGGCGCGGCCGATCCGACCGGCCGCACCGTGGCGCCGTCGACTCCTGCGCCAACACCGGTCGTCGCAGCGGCGGCGGGCGCCGCGGCCGGCGCACCGGTCAACCTGCGCCCGTTCGGCTCCGCGCCCGCGGCTGCGATGCCCGCGCCCGCCGCACGCGGATACGACACCTACGTGCAGGGCTGCGCCGCGCTGCGCGGCGCCCAGGCCTGCCTCGTCTTCGATCGCACGACACGGCGGACGATGGCGTTGTCCGCCCAGGGCGTTGATCCGTCGGGCTGGACGCACCAGCTCGCTGCGATGCTGGATGCCACCCGCGTCCTCCAGGAGGGCCTGGGCGGCGGTGACCCGGCGCTGGAGGTCATCTGCACGCTCGAGCGCCATCTCGTCGTCCTGCGCACGCTGCCGCGGCGGCCCGAGCTGGGGGTGGCACTGGTCCTCGACCGGGCCCAGGCCAACGCCGCGGCCATGCGCTCCCAGCTCCAACGGCTGGACGCGATGCTCGATCAGTGAACCACGCGCTCGAAGGCGAATTCGCCGCCTTCGAGCCGGACCGGGATCACGTCCTTCGGGCCGAATTTGCCTTGCAGGATCAGCTTGGCCACCGGATTCTCGATGCGCTGCTGGATCGCACGCTTGAGCGGCCGCGCGCCGAAGACCGGATCGAAGCCCACCTTGGCCAGCTCGGCCAGCGCCTCGGGCGACACGTCGAGCTTCATGTCCATCTTCGCCAGGCGATCTTCCAGCGCCTTGAGCTGAATCTTGGCGATCGACACGATGTGGTCGCGATCCAGCGCGTGGAACACCACGGTCTCGTCGATGCGGTTGAGGAACTCGGGCCGGAAGTGCTGCTTGACCTCGCCCCAGACCGCCTCGCGGATGTCCTCGGTCGGCTGCCCGGCCATCTGCATGATCAGGTGCGAGCCGAGGTTGCTGGTCATCACGATGACGGTGTTCTTGAAGTCCACGGTACGGCCCTGGCCGTCGGTCAGGCGGCCATCGTCCAGCACCTGCAGCAGCACGTTGAACACGTCCGGGTGGGCCTTCTCGACCTCGTCGAGCAGGATCACGCTGTAGGGCTTGCGGCGCACGGCCTCGGTCAGCGTGCCGCCCTCGTCGTAGCCGACGTAGCCCGGAGGCGCGCCGATCAGGCGGCTGACGCTGTGCTTCTCCATGAACTCGCTCATGTCGACGCGAATCATGTGGTCCTCGCTGTCGAACAGGAAGCCGGCGAGCGCCTTGCACAGCTCGGTCTTGCCCACGCCGGTGGGGCCGAGGAACAGGAACG
>Ga0209682_10000465_pt1 | contig 13954 bp, 11 predicted proteins | sample DOMMetBare2Fresh_2_FD_187471 | JGI IMG/M metagenome (GOLD analysis project Ga0209682, IMG submission 187471) | Wetland sediment microbial communities from St. Louis River estuary, USA, under dissolved organic matter induced mercury methylation -... | ecosystem: Environmental > Aquatic >... | reverse complement strand
GGAGGACATCAAGAAGCGGAACCGCTTCGACGACGCCCAGCTCGACATGGCGCTGGCCAGCCAGGCGCTCGACCGGGCCACCTTCCGCGGCCAGATCCGGCGCGAGCTCGAGTCGATGCAGGTGCTCGGCTACCGGGTGCGCAGCCGCATCAAGGTGACCGACGAGGACCTGCAGCACTACTTCAAGACCCACCCGGCGGCCTTCGGCGGCGAGGAGGAGCTCCACGTCAACCACCTCTTCCTGCCGCTCGCCGAGGGGGCGCCGGCCGCGGCGGTGCAGGCGGCCGAGGCCGAGGCCCAGCAGCTCCGGAAGCGGCTGGTGGCCGGCGAGGACTTCGCCGCGGTGGCCAAGCTGGCCGCCAAGGGGACGGGCCCGCAGCTGGGCGGCGACCTCGGCTGGCTGAAGCGGGGCAGCATCCAGAAGACGCTGGAGGAGGCCTTCACCGGCCTGGTCGACGGCGAGGTCTCCCAGCCGGTGCGGGTCGGGGCCGGGCTCCACCTCTTCAAGGTGCTGGAGCGGCGCCGGGCCGGCGGCAAGAGCTTCGAGCAGGCCAAGGACGAGATCCGCGACCTCCTCCTGCAGGAGCAGTCGACCGCCTACCGCGAGCAGTACCTGGCCGAGCTGAAGCGCGACGCGGCCATCGAGCTCCGCCTGCCGGAGCTGAAGGACTGATGGCCCGCCAGGCGCGGCGGAGCCGGGCGGCGGCGCCGGTCCGGGTCGCCATCTCCCTCGGCGACCCCTCCGGCATCGGCCCCGAGGTCACGGCCGGCGCGCTCCTCGCCTTGCGGGGCGAGGTGGAGCCGGTGCTCTGCGGCGACCCCGGCCTGCTGGACCGCGGCCTGGCCTCGCGCGACCTCCTGGCGCTCGGCCTGCCGGTGCTGGAGCCCGGCGCCCCCATCCCGCCCGGCGGCGCCCTCGTGGCGGTGACCCGGCTGCCGGCCTCGGCGCTCCGCCCCGGCCGCCCGGCCCCCCGCGGCGGCGCGGCCCAGCTCGCCTTCCTGACCCACGCCTTCGACCTGGTGCAGAACGGCGCGGCGGCGGCGCTCTGCACCGCGCCGGTCTCCAAGGCCCAGGTGGCCCGGGTGCTGCCCGGGTTCCGCGGCCACACCGAGTGGCTGGAGGCGCGCTGCGGCGGCGCCCGCACCGTCATGATGCTGGCCGGCGAGCGGCTCCGGGTGGCGCTCTGCACCAACCACCTGCCGCTCTCGCGGGTGCGGCGCGCGCTCACCCCGGCGCTCATCGCCGAGACCATCGCGGTGACCTTCCGGGCCATGAGGGCCGACCTGGGCATCGCCCGGCCGCGCCTCGCGCTGGCCGCCTGGAACCCCCACGCCGGCGAGTCCGGGCTGGTGGGCGACGAGGAGGCGGTGCTCTGCGCCCCGGCGCTGGCGCTGGCCCGCCGCGGCGGCACCCCGGCGGCCGGGCCGTTCCCGGCCGACTCGGTCTTCTTCCGGGCCGCGCTCGGCGAGTTCGACGCGGTGGTGGCGCTCTACCACGACCAGGGGCTCATCCCGGTCAAGCTCATGGACTCGGTGCTGGGCGATCCGGCGGTCAACGTGACGCTCGGCCTGCCGGTGGTCCGCACCAGCCCGGACCACGGCGTGGCCTACTCGCTGGCCGGCACCGGGAAGGCCAGCGCCGCCAGCATGGCGGCCTCGCTCCGGCTGGCGGTGCGGATGGTCCGGGCGCGGGGCGGCTGAGCGGCCCTTACTTCCCGGACCGCTGGCCGCTGGCGCGCGCCTCCAGGTCCCGGCCGCCGCCCAGGCCGGCGATGACGCCGCGCAGCCCCTCCAGCCGCTCCACCATCCGCGCCATGGTGGCGACCAGCCGGGCCGACTCGTCGGAGGAGCTGCGCCCCGCGTCCACGAGCCGGCCGATGGCGCCGCCCACGTCCTTGAGCGAGCCCTGGATCTGGGCGGAGGCGCCGCGCGCGTCGTCCGCCAGGGTGAGCATCTCCCGGGCGATGACGCCGAAGGCCCGCCCCTGGTCGCCGGCGCGCGTCGCCTCGACCGAGGCGTTGATGGCCAGCATCCGGCTCTGCTGCGAGATGCCGTGGACGCCGCGGAGCGCCTCGTCGGCGGTGGCCAGCTTCTCGCCGGCGGTGGAGGAGGCCGCGGAGACGCTGGCCAGGGTCGCCTTGGCGCTCCCCTCGGCGGCGCGGACGTCGGCGCCGAGCGCCTGGAGCGCCTCCAGCACCTGGCCGGTGGCCGCCGCCAGGGTGCGCTGCTGCTCCAGCTCCTTCAGCCAGGAGGCGAGGACCGCCGCCGAGACCCGCGCCATGGGGCGGGTCACCTCGAGCGGCCCGGCGATCCCGAAGGTCCCGATCCGCTTGCCGTCGTGGATGATGGGGCAGTTGTACCCCTCCTTCACCTTCGGATCCCTGGCCGCCTCCTCGGCGGTGACGAAGACCTCGTCCGCCTGATCGCGCATGATGCGCTGGGCCCCGGCGTGGAGCGTGCCGATGCGCGACCTCACCACCGCCTGGCGGATGGTGCCGGCCTCGTCGCAGACGATGACCAGCAGCCCCGTCTCCTTGTTGACGAACTCCACGAAGCGGGCGGCCAGCTGCCAGTAGTCACGGTCCTCTGCCATGACCGGAGGATAGCAACTGGGCCCCGGTTTCGCTCGGCCCGGTCAGTCCCAGTGGTCGTGGTGGTGGGAGCCGTCCGGGTCGCCCGGGGTGACCTCGTACCAGTAGCCGGGGCCGCAGAAGCCGTTGGTGCGGAAGCCGAGCACCACGCCCGGGAAGCGGGCCACGGCGCGCTCTCCGGCCAGCTGCGGGTGGTCGCGGTAGCCGAGCCGGACCCGCACCTCCGGGAAGGCGGCGGGCGGCTGCGTGACGGCGAGCTCGGCCGCGCCGAGGTCGGCCAGCACCTCGGCCTTGCGCGCCTCGGTCCCGGGCGCGAAGTGCAGGGCGAGGAGCGTGACGTCGAGGTCGCTCCAGTAGCTCCGCTCCAGCCGGAGGCCGAGCCCCGGGCCGATGGCCACCCCCTCCACGCCGCGATCGACCGGCGCCCCGTCCGGCGCCACCACCAGGTCGTAGGAGCCGGCCGGGACCTCGAGCCGGATGGTGTCGAGGAAGTAGGTGTCGTGCACCGGCGTGGCCCCGCCGGCCGGGAGGACCTGGACCCGGCCCCACCCGGCGAGGGTGCAGAGGCTGGTCCCGCAGGAGCCGCGCTGGTGGAGCACCACCTCGATGGAGCCGGTGGAGGTCGTCGCCGTCTGGTCGGCCTTCGGCTTCTGGCAGAGATCGCAGGCGGCCGCGGCGAGCGCCAGGGCTGCGATGGCGAGGTGGTGTTGGCCCATGGCGGCACTCTACCCGGAGCGCGGCCCCGGGCGCTGCTCGCCGTTAGACTCCCCCCATGGCCGGCTCCAACCTGGACGTGCTGGAAGCGAACGAGGCCTTCTACCGGGCCTTCAACGAGCGGGACGCCGAGGCGATGGAGGCCCTCTGGGCCGCCCGCGCCCCGGTCGCCTGCATCCATCCCGGCTGGGATGTGCTCGATGGGCGCGAGGAGGTGCTGCGGAGCTGGCGGGGCGTCCTCGGCTCCGACCGCGCCCCCACCGTCGGCTGCACGCGGGCCCAGGCGCGGATCCTGGGCGAGGTGGCCTACGTGACCTGCCACGAGGTGCTGGCCGCCGGCCGGCTCGCCGCGCTCAACCTCTTCGTCCGCGAGGACGGCGCCTGGCGCCTGGTCCACCACCAGGCGACCCCCATCGCCCCCGGCCAGGCCAACCCGGAGCCCTCGCCCGGGCCGGCCAACTGACGGCGCCGCCGGTGCTACACTCCCCGGCCGTGCCCAGGACCCTGCGCCACCGGCCCGCCGCCAGCCCGCTCGCCGCCTTCCTGCTCTCGCTCTCCGCCTGCTCGGGCGGCGCCTCGCCCCCGCCGCCGCCGCCCAGCCGCACCCCCATCGCCGGCTGGGAGGGGAAGCTCACCACCTGGGCGCTCACCTCCACGGTGACCGGCATCAGCGCCCGCGACGTCACGGTGCTGGTCCCGCCCGGCTACGCCGACGCCGCCAGCGCCGCCAACCGCTACCCGGTCCTCTACCTCCACGACGGGAACAACTGCCTCGCCTCCGACCCCTTCGGCCACGGCGGCTGGCGGGTCCACACCGTCTCCTACGACCTCGTGGAGCGCGGCCTCATGGCCCCGGCCATCCTGGTGCTGGTGGCCAACAGCGCCAACCGGACGAAGGAATACGTCCCCGGCGCCGGCACCGCGCCCGGGCCGACCGCGGAGGGCTACCTCGACTTCCTCGAGGCCGACGTCATCCCCTTCGTGGAGCGGACCTACCGGACCCGGGCCGGCGCGGCGAGCCGCGGCATCGGCGGCTCCTCCTACGGCGGCCTCATCTCGCTCCACGGCGCCTGGACGCGGCCGGGGACCTGGGGCTTCGCCATGGCGATGTCCCCCGCCTTCGCCGCCTCCGGCTTCCCCGCCCAGGTGGCCGCCACCGCCGCCCGGCCGGCGCTGCGCATCTACCTCGACAGCGGCACCACCGACTACACCGGCGGTGACGACGGCCGGGCCGCCACCGAGGCGCTGCGCGACCTCCTGGTCTCGAAGGGCTTCGTGCTCGGCACCGACCTCCTCCACCACGTCGGCGAGGGGCAGAGCCACAGCGAGGACTACTGGCGCCTCCGCCTGCCGGTGGCGCTCCCCTTCCTGCTGCCGCCCTGAGCGGCCGGGTACCGCCCAGTTGCTGCGGTTTCGGGCAGCGGACCCGATGTGGGTCCGGCGCCTCCAACCCGGAGGCCGGATCCCGATCGGGCCGGTTTCTGCGGCGGAACCGGGAGTGCGCTTAGACTGTCAGCCATGGCCACCGAGCGCCCGCTGGAAGAGATCGCCGCAATCTCGAGCCGCTTCGAGGTGGGCAGCCACGTCCTCGCCGTGACCCGCATCCAGGAAGGGCGCTGGAAGGTCGCGGTGGACGGCAAGCCGGTGGAAGGGATCTCGCGCAACCAGGCCGAGGCCTGGGAGGTCGGCGTGCGCGAGGCCGATCGGCTCGACCGGCAGGGCAAGTAGGGCGCGGGCGGACCGGGGCCGCCACCGCGCGGACCCGTGGCCTCAGGGCCTGGCCGGCGCCGCCGGCTTGCAGGTGCTCCCGATCTCCATCACCCGGTCGCGCAGCGCCTCCGACGCGGTGGCGCCGTTCCCGCTCAGATCCGCGGCCCGGTGGGCCAGCTGGAGCGCCGCGGTGCACTGGCCGATCTCCGAGGCGACCACCGCCAGGGTGTCCACGATGGCGGGCCGCCAGGGCGCCAGGTCGATGGCCTGCTCGGCGAAGCGTCGCGCCTCCTTGGCGCGGCCCGAGGTCACCAGGAGCCAAGCGAGGTCGTTCTGGACGGCCGCAGCGCCGGGGGCGAGCGCGGCCGCCCTGCGGAGCAGCGCCTCTCGCTCGACCTGTTGCTCCTTGGTCTTGAGCAGCCCGGCCAGCAGGTAGGCGCCGCGCCAGTCCTCGGGCCGCGCGGCCACGGCGGCCCGGAGCGGCGCCGCCAGCGTCGCCTTGTCGCTCCGCCCCTTGAGCCAGGTCGCCACCGGGTGGCCGGGGTCCTCCCGCAGCGCCTCCTCGGCCGCCTCGAGCTGGAGCGCTGCCCGGGCGGCCTGGCCCTCGAACGGGATGCGACGCGCGTCCGCCAGCAGGAGGTGGAGCTCGGCGCTCCCGGGCTGCGCCACCTGGACCTGGAGCTCCGGCGGCTGCGCCTCGACCCGGTAGGCCAGGTAGCGGCCGCCGCCCCCGTAGCGGCGCAGCATCTCGTCGAGGGCCTCGAGCGCGCCGGGCTTGTCGGGGTCGAGCTCGGGGAAGGCGGCGCGCCAGGCGGCCGCGGGATCCTCGGCGCGGGAGAGCCGCGCCTGGTAGTCGGTGAAGGCGGCGGAACGCTCGTTCCAGAGCCAGTGGTAGAGGCGCCAGCTCGCCGCGTGGAAGCGGCCCGGGACCGCGCCGTCCAGCTCGCCGGTCCAGGCCAGGAGCTCCCTGGCCGGGACGCCGCCGCTCAGGGCCAGGTCCTGGAGCATCTCCTTGGTGGCCAGCCCGGCGTAGCGCCCGCCCGAGCCGCGGATCCCGCGCACCAGGAGGGAGCCGGTGACCGGGGCGTCCGCCTGGCGTGGGACCGCCACGGTCTGGATGAACCGGGCCAGCCCCTCCGAGAACCAGCGCGGCTGCCGGGTGAAGTAGTGCCACGAGATCTGGTGGGTCAGCTCGTGCGCCACCGTCCCGGGCACCGGTCCGGAGCCGTCGAACTGCAGGACCACCAGCGGCTCGCCCATCCGGTCGAGCATGAAGAAGCCGGCCACGTCCTTCCCGGCCACCGCCTCGAAGGCGGCGGGGTCGCGATAGGCGACCACCCGGAGGGTCCCCGGGATCTCGACCTGCTCGCCGAAGATGGCCTGCAGCACCAGGACGCGCGTGTACTCGAGCTCCTTGAGGAGCGCGGTGGCGGCCGGCCGCGAGGCGTCGGTGACGAGGACGACCCGCGGGCTCCGGTACTCCAGCCACTCGGCGGCGTGCGGGAGGGTGCACGGGGGCGGCTCGGCGGCGGAGAGGAGCGCGGCCAGGAGCGTGGCGACGAGGGGGGTGGCGGTGGGCATGGTCGGTGGCCGTGGCGTCCGGTGGGCGTGGTGGGCGTGCGACGCTCAGTCTACTCCGCAGCGCCCCTGGAGGCGCGCCATTCGACGCGGCGTCCGGGATCGCGGCCCGGCGCCTTCGAATCGGGTTCCGCCCCGGCCTCCGGCGGCCGTAGACTGCCCCGCCGCCGCGTGGGCGGCCCCTCGCGACCCGGAGCCCGCCTTGACCCGTCACCTCGCCTCGCTCGCCGCCGCGGCGCTGCTGCCCCTCGCCGCCCTGGCCGCCGCACCTGCCGCCCCGGCCCCGCAGCCCGCCCCCGCGGCGCCGGTCGCGCCGCCCGCCCCCAACCCGCTCCTCGGCGAGTGGAAGACCCCGTTCGGCCTGCCGCCCTTCGGCGAGATCAAGGAGGAGCACTTCCTGCCGGCGCTCCGCGAGGCCATGGCGGCCGAGCGGCGCGAGGTCGACGCCATCACCGCCAACCCGGCCCCCGCCACCTTCGAGAACACCGTGGTGGCCCTCGACCAGGCCGGCGAGCTCCTGGCCCGGGGCAACGCGGTCTTCTCCGCGCTGGTCGGCGCCGACACCAACGACCGGTTGCAGGCCATCAACCGCGAGGCGAGCCCGCTCCTCTCGGCCCACCGCGACGACATCTCGCTCGACCCGAAGCTCTTCCAGCGCATCGACGCGGTCTGGGCGGCGCGGGCCGGCCTCGCGCTCGAGGTGGACCAGCAGATGCTGCTGGAGCGGACCTGGAAGGGGTTCGTCCGCAACGGCGCCAGGCTCGACGCGGCCAGGCAGGCCCGCCTGCGCGCCGTGAACGCCGAGCTGACCACCGCCGGCGTGAGGTTCGCCGACAACCTGCTGGCCGAGACCAAGGCGGTGAAGCTGGTGCTGGAGAAGAGGGAGCAGCTGGCCGGCCTGCCGGAGCGGGTGGTGCAGGGCGCCGCCGCGGCCGCCAAGAAGGCCGGGCTCGAGGGGAAGTGGCTCTTCAACCTCGACTTCCCCTCCTACTGGCCCTTCCTGAGCGGCTCGACCGACCGGGCGCTCCGCAAGCAGCTCTACACCGCCTACGTCACCAAGGCCGACCACGGCGGCGCCACCGACAACAACGCGCTCGCCTCGCGCATCGCGGCGCTCCGCGTCGAGAAGGCGCGCCTCCTCGGCTTCGCGACCTGGGCCGACTACGTGCTCGACGACACCATGGCGGCCACGCCGGCCAGGGTCTACGGCCTCCTGAACCAGCTCTGGGAGCCGGCCAAGGCCACCGCGGCCCGCGAGGCGGCGGCCATGGAGGCGCTGGTCGAGGCCGAGGGGAAGGGCCAGAAGCTCGAGCCCTGGGACTGGTTCTTCTACCGGGAGAAGGTGCGCAAGCAGAAGTTCGACCTCGACGAGGACGAGCTGCGCCCCTACTTCGCGCTGGAGAAGGTCCGCGACGGCGCCTTCGCGGTGGCCAACCGGCTCTACGGCATCACCTTCACGCCGCTCACCGGCGTCCCGGTCTACAGCCCGGAGGTCCAGGCCTTCGAGGTGAAGGACCGCGACGGCTCGCACCTGGCCGTCTTCCTGACCGACTACCACCCGCGCCCGGGCAAGCGCTCCGGCGCCTGGGCCAGCGGCTTCCGCGGCCAGTACCTGAAGGACGGCCAGGACGTCCGGCCGCTGGTCAGCAACACCTGCAACTTCTCGCGGCCCGCCGCGGAGGGGCAGCCGGCGCTCCTCTCCCTCGAGGAGGTCCGGACCCTGTTCCACGAGTTCGGCCACGGCCTCCACGCCATGCTGGCGAAGAAGCGGTACCGCGGCCTCGCCCGCACGCCGCGCGACTTCGTGGAGCTCCCCTCGCAGGTCATGGAGAACTGGGCCACCGAGCCCGCCGTGCTGGCGCTCTACGCCCGCCACTGGAAGACCGGCGCGCCCATCCCGGCGGCGCTGGTGAAGAAGATCCGGGCCTCCATGCTCTTCGACCAGGGCTTCAAGAACGTGGAGTACCTGGCCGCCTCGCTCCTCGACCTCGAGTGGCACACCCTCACCACCACCGCCGAGGTGGACGCGGCGGCGCTGGAGCGGATCGCCCTCGGCCGCATGGGGAACCCGGCCCTCATCACGCCCCGCTACCGGACCACCTACTTCCAGCACATCTTCGGCCCGGGCGGCGGCTACTCGGCCGGCTACTACAGCTACAAGTGGGCCGAGGTGCTCGACGCCGACGCCTTCGCCGCCTTCCAGGAGAAGGGGCTCTTCGACCAGCCGACGGCCCGCCGCTTCCGCACCCTGCTCGAGAAGGGCGGGTCGGAGGACGCCATGAAGCTCTACGCCGACTTCCGCGGGCGGCCGCCGTCGGTGCAGCCGCTCCTGAAGAAGCTCGGGTTCGACGGGGCGGCGCGCTGAACGGCGCCGTCAGGAATACCCGCCCCGCCCCGCCGGTCCTCCCGGTCTGAGCCGCAGCTCCGCCCGGAGGGGAAAACCATGACCCGTGCCACCCGCGTGACCATCGCCGCCGCCGCGCTCCTCTGCCTCGTGGCGACCCCGGCCCGGGCGGCCGACCGGGAGTGGCGCCGCTACCGCTGGATCTGCGAGAAGCTCCACCTCGACGGGTTCCACCGGACGCCCCCGGCCGAGCGCGACCGGCTGGCGGTGCTGGTGAAGCTCGGGCCGGCGGACGACGCCCCGCCCGGCACGCCGCTCCCCGTCATCACCATCGCCGCCAGGGCCGGCCCGATCCGGCTGGTGCCGGCGGCGGACGGCACCATCGACATCCCGGTGAGCGAGGCCCTGCTGGCCGAGGATCCGCCGGTCCTGACCAGCGCGCCCGAGGGGCAGAAGAGCCGGGTGCAGCTCGATCTCCGGCCGGTCCTGCCGGAGGGCGCCTCCCTCCCGCTCGCCGAGGTGGGGATCGCCGTGGCCCAGGCCAACAAGCTCCTCAAGGCGCAGGCCGGGTTCTTCAGCTTCGCCATCCCGACGCTCCGGGCGGTGGTGGCCGTCTACCCGCCCGGCCAGCCGCAGGCCGCCACCCTCACCGCGCCCGGCGTGGAGCGGACGCTCACCACCGACGCCAAGGGGCGCCTCCGCATCCCGAGCGACGCCGCGCTCGAGGCGGCCGGGGCGCGGGTGGCGCTGGCCGCTCCGCCGCTCCGCTTCGAGCTCGACGAGTGATGCGGCACGGCAGGGTGCCCCACGCCTGAGCTTGTCCTCCCGGCGCATCCGGAGGAGGCTCTTGCGCCATGAAGCTCCGCGCCCTCGCCCCGTGGGTCGTCCTGGCCACGCTGGCCGCCCTCACCGCCGCCGGCCTCCACCTCACCCGCGACGAGGCGGCCGCGCCCGAGCGTGGCGGGCCAGGCGGCGGGCCAGCCGCCGGGCCCGGAGGCGCCCAGCCGGGCCAGGCCACGCCGCCCGGCACCGGCGCCCGCCGCGGCCAGGACCGGCTGGTGGACGTGCAGCCGCTCCTCACCGCCCGCCGGATGGCCGCGCTGGCGCGCAGCCCGGAGGAGCAGGAGCTGGCCCGCCAGGCGCAGCGGCTCGCCGACCACGCGGTCGACCTGGCGCTGGCCGACTCGATCCGGCGCATCGCCGAGGAGTCGCCGGAGCTGAACGCCGAGCAGAAGACGCTCCTCGCCGCCAAGCAGAAGGCGCAGGCCGCCCTGGAGGCGGCGCAGCGGCGCGAGGACGAGCTGGCGGCGCGGGTCTTCGCCGCCTCCGGCGAGGCGCAGGACCGGCTGGCCGACCAGCACGACCTGGCCGCCGCCGAGAAGGAGCTGGCCCACGACGAGCTGGAGGGGGCCGCCGAGCGGCTGGCCCGGGCCGGCGGCGACCCGCAGGCGCGCATCCGCCGGCTGCGGGCCGCCTTCGACGCCGCCCAGAAGGGCTCGGCGGAGGCCGAGAAGGCCGCCGCCGCCACAGGCCTCGCCGCCACGGGGCCCGCCGCCGCGGCGGCGGCGCTCGGCCCGCCCGGCGAGGGGAGCCTGCTCGACCGCGCCCGCGCCTGGTCGGCGCTGCGGCGCAAGCGGGCCCTCGTCGAGGAGGCCCGCCAGGAGGCGATCGACCGCGGGCGGCGGCTGGCCGGCTGGAGCGACCGGATCCGCGAGCGGATGAAGGCGGCCGAGGCCGAGACTGCGCAGGCCCACCAGGCCGGCGGCGGCGGCGCGCTCGACCAGGCCGCCAAGAAGGCCGCCATCGCGGCGCTCGAGCGGGCCGCCCGCGACCAGCGCCGGCTCGCCACCCTGGGCGCGCGCCGCCAGGACCAGCAGGAGCTGGCCGACCTCTACGGCGACTGGGTGGCGCTGGCCGACGGCCAGGTCCGCGCCGCCGGCCACCACGCGCTCGTCGCGCTGGCCTGGCTCCTCGGCGCCGCCGCCTCCGTCTTCCTCCTGGCGGCGCTGGTCGATCGGCTGCTCCGCCGGGGCGGCGAGCGGCGGGCCCGGCTCGGCACCATGCGCTCGGTGGTGCGCCTGGCCATCGAGCTGGCCGGCCTCGGCGCGGTGGTGCTGGTCGGGCTCGGCATGCCCTTCGAGGCCACCACCGTCCTCGGCCTGGCCACCGCCGGCCTCACCGTGGCGCTCAAGGACTTCATCGTGGCCTTCGTCGGCTGGTTCGTCCTCATGGGGAAGAACGGCCTGCGGGTGGGCGACTGGGTGGAGATCGAGGGGGTGGCGGGCGAGGTGGCCGAGATCGGCATCCTCCACACCGTGCTCCTGGAGACCGGCGGCAGCGCCTCGGCCGGCCACCCGACCGGCCGGCGCGTCTCCTTCGTCAACGGCTTCGCCATCGAGGGCCACTTCTTCAACTTCTCCACCTCCGGCCAGTGGACCTGGGACCAGCTCAAGGTGGTGGTGCCGTCCGGGCAGGACCCCTACCCGGTCATCGACGCCATCCAGAAGCTGGTGGAGCGCGAGACCAAGGCCAACGCCGCCGAGGCCGAGCAGGAGTGGCAGAAGTCGGGCGGCCGCTACCGGGCCAAGGCCTTCCAGGCGGTGCCGGCCGTCACCGTGGTGCCGGCCGCCGGGGGCGTCGAGCTGGAGGTGCGCTACGTGACCCGCGCCTACGAGCGGCAGCTGGCGCGCCAGCGGCTCAACCAGGCGGTGGTCGAGCTGCTCCACGGCCCCAGGCCGGGCGAGGCCGCGCCCGCCGCACCCGCCGCGCCGGCCACGCCGGCCACCTAGAAGCGGCGCGGGGCCGCTCCCCGGAAGGGAACGGCCCCGCGGTGCGGCTGGCGCAGCGCCCCTACTTGGAGGTGGCGCGCACCGAGATGCGCCGGTTCTTGGCGCGGCACTCCTCGGTGTCGTTGGCGGCGCAGACCGGGTGCTCGGAGCCGTAGCCCTCGGCCACCAGGCGGTCGGCGGCGATCCCGCCCTTGACGAGCTGGGCCACCACCGACCTGGCGCGCTCGGCGGAGAGCTTCTTGTTGGCCGCCGCGGCGCCGGTGTTGTCGGTGTAGCCGCCCACCTTGAGCTTCACCTTCGGGTAGGCCTTCAGGATCTCGGTCACGTTGGCGAGCTGCTCCTTCGACTTCTCGAGGTCGAGCTCGGCCGAGCCGGTCTTGAAGAGGAGGCGGTCGAAGTCGAACCAGGTGGTCTTGTCGGCCGGCCAGGCCTTGTCCTCGATGTAGCTCGCCAGGAGCTGCTCGACGCCCGCCGGGGCGCCCTTCAGCACGAAGCCGCCCGGGAGGGTCTTCTCGAAGACCGCGGCCTTGGCGGCCTCGGCCACCTTGGCCTGGAGCGCCGAGAGCTCGCCGGCCAGCGACTTGCCGGCGGTGCCGGCGGCGGCCAGCCCGTCGGTCGCCTCCTTCTTGAAGGCGGCCAGGAGCCCGGTCACCTCGGCCTCCTTGCCGCCCTTCACGGCGGCGGCCAGCTTGGCCGGGAAGCCCTCGAGCAGCCCCTTCAGCCCGGCGAGCTTGCCCTGGTTGGCGGCCACCTTGGCGGCCAGGTCGGCCGCGCCCGGGAAGCTCGCCGGCAGCGACTTGACCTGGGCGATCAGCGCGTCGTTGTCCTTCACGAGGGCGGCGAGCTGCGGCCCGAGCTGGCCGACCAGCGCCTGGCCCTCGGTGGTGTACTTGGTGAGATCGGTGCAGGCGGCGAGCGCCAGGACGGCGGCGATGGCGATGCGGTTTCTCATGGGTGCTGTCTCTCCTCTGGTGAGCACGAGGCCCGACGTGGGCGGCGTGGGGGGGGGTATCAGGGGCGCGCACTCTACATCTTTTCCACACGCACGGCGCGTTTCAGCGGCGCGCGCCCCGCCCCGCGCGGGTTGCCGCCGCCGCGGCCTCGCGATAGCGGCACGCCGCCTCGGGTCCCGGAAGGGACGGCGAGGGAAGCTGCGCCGCGCCCGGTCGGCTCGGAGTAAGCTCCCTCCCCCCAATGTCACGGATGGTCCGACCGGATCGGCCGGTCGTACCCTGCCTGTCAACGGCTCCGGAGGCCCCATGCACCCGCTTCGCACGTCCCTCGCGCCGCTCGCCCTGGTCCTGGCGGCGGCCCTGCTCCCCTCGGCCGCCCAGGCCGGCAAGACCCTCGACGCCGTCAAGGCGCGCGGCGAGGTCATCTGCGGCGTCAACACCTCGGCCCCCGGCTTCTCGGCGGTCGACTCCAAGGGCAAGTGGGTCGGCCTGGACGTCGACACCTGCCGCGCCGTGGCCGCCGCGGTGCTCGGCAGCGCCGAGAAGGTCAAGTTCGTCCCGCTCAACTCGCAGCAGCGCTTCGCCGCGCTGCAGGCCGGCGAGATCGACGTCCTCTCCCGCAACACCACCTGGACCCTGACCCGCGACGCCTCGCTCGGCATCGCCTTCACCGGCATCAACTACTACGACGGCCAGGGCTTCATGGTGGCCAGGAAGCTCAAGGTCGACTCGGCCAGGAAGCTCGCCAACGCCACCGTCTGCGTGCAGGCCGGCACCACCAGCGAGAAGAACGTGGCCGACTACTTCGGCGCCGCCGGCATCAAGTACAAGACGGTGGTCTTCGACACCGCCGAGGCGATCCAGGCCGCCTTCTTCGCCGGCCGCTGCCAGGCGCTCACCACCGACGTCTCGGACCTCTCCGGCGCCCGCTCCAAGGTCCAGAAGCCGGACGACTACCTGATCCTCCCGGAGGTCATCTCCAAGGAGCCGCTGGGGCCGTCGGTCCGCCGCGGCGACGACGAGTGGTTCCAGATCGTCCGCTGGGTCGGCAACTTCCTGCTGGAGGCCGAGGAGGCCAAGCTGACCCAGGGGAACGTCGACAAGATGAAGGCCGAGTCGAAGGACCCGGTGGTGCAGCGGCTCCTCGGCGTCAGCGAGGACACCGGCAAGCTGCTCGGGCTCGACAAGGAGTGGGGCTACCGGATCGTGAAGCAGGTCGGCAACTACGCCGAGAGCTTCGACCGCAACCTCGGGCCGGGCACGCCGCTCGGCCTG
>Ga0209682_10000462_pt1 | contig 13979 bp, 17 predicted proteins | sample DOMMetBare2Fresh_2_FD_187471 | JGI IMG/M metagenome (GOLD analysis project Ga0209682, IMG submission 187471) | Wetland sediment microbial communities from St. Louis River estuary, USA, under dissolved organic matter induced mercury methylation -... | ecosystem: Environmental > Aquatic >... | reverse complement strand
GAAGACCCCGCCGGGCGTCGCTCGGAGGGTGATTAGCACGGGGGCGACGGAGCCATCGATGACCTCGCCGCAGTATTCGGAAGCGTTCAAGTCCAAGCTCGTCCGGAAGCTCACCGGACCGGCAGCACCGTCCCAGGGGCGCCTCTCCCTGGAGTTGGGCATCCCCCAGGGAACCCTCTCCCGGTGGGTGAGGGAGGCGGCTACGCTAGGGGCCATGTCCGACCAGAAGAGGCCCAGGAGCCCCAGCCAGTGGACCACCGTCGAGAAGCTCCGCCTGGTCGTCGAGGCGTCTGCGCTGAAGGACGAGGAGCTCGGGGAGTTCCTGCGGCGGGCCGGCGTCCACGAGGCCCAGCTGAAGCAGTGGCGCGATGCGGCTGAGGCGGGGCTGGCCGCGTCGACCAAGACGATGAGCCGCACGCCTGAGGCTCGGCAGGTCAAGGCGCTCTCGAAGGAGCTCAGGCGCAAGGACAAGGCGCTCGCCGAGGTCACCGCGCTGCTGGTCCTCAAAAAAAAAGTGGATGCGCTCTGGGGGGACGAGGACGACTCCACGAACGGGAAGACCGAAAAGTGATCCTAGCCCTGATCGACGAGGCCGTCGCCGCCGGCGCCCGCCTCAGCCCGGTCTGCGAGCTCCTCGGGCTCACGCAGCGGGCGATCCAACGCTGGCGCCTCGGGGCCGGCGAGGACCTGCGCTGCGGCCCCCGGGAGGCGCCGGCCAACAAGCTCTCCGCCGAGGAGCGCCGCCGCATGCTCGACGTCGCGAACTCGCCGGAGTACCGCGATCTGCCGCCCGGCCAGATCGTGCCGCGGCTGGCGGACCAGGGCGTGTACCTCGCCTCGGAGTCGAGCTTCCACCGGGTGCTCCGTGCCGAGGACCAGCTCAACCACCGCGCCCCGAGCCGGCCGCCGGTGGCGCGGACGCCGCCGCGGCTCGTCGCCACCGGGCCCGACCAGGTCTGGAGCTGGGACATCACCTACCTGCGCGCGGCGATCCGCGGGACCTTCTACCGCCTGTACATGACCGTGGACATCTGGAGCCGCAAGATCATCGGCTGGGCGGTGCACGAGCACGAGACCCCGGAGCTCGCCGCGCAGCTGTTCGAGCGGACCTGCCGCGAGCACGGGCTCGACCCCGCCGGGCTCGTGCTGCACTCGGACAACGGCGGGCCGATGAAGGGCTCGACGATGCTGGCGACCCTGCAGCGGCTCGGCGTAGTCGCGTCGTTCAGCCGGCCGCGAGTGAGCGACGACAACGCGTACTCTGAGGCGCTCTTCAGGACCCTGAAGTACCGCCCCGGCTACCCGGCGAAGCCCTTCGCTTCCCTCGAGGAGGCCGATGCGTGGGTCGCTGGGTTCGTCCGCTGGTACAACACCGAGCACCTCCACAGCGGCGTCAGCTTCGTCAGGCCCGCGGACCGGCACGCAGGCCGAGACATCGAGATCCTCGCGAAGCGGCAGCGGGTCTACGAACAGGCAAGGAAGCAGCGCCCCGACCGGTGGTCCGGCGAAGTCCGTGACTGGTCGCGCGTGGAGACGGTGCACCTGAACCCGATCGACGAAACTCAGGTGGCGATGCAGTGATCACGCCAGGCGACAACTACGTTGACATTCACCGGTGTCCAGGCCCGGATCGACCGAGCCGAGGCGGGCAACCTGGGCGACTGCAAGGCCGTCGGCGGTGGCGTTTCGGAGATGCGGATCGACTACGGGCCGGGCTACCGCGTGTACTTCGTCCATCGGGGGCTCGAGTTGATCGTCCTTCTGGCCGGCGGCGACAAGGGCTCGCAGGCGAAGGACATCGAGGCGGCCAAGGCGCTGGCGAAGCAGGTTTAGGAGTTTGGTATGGCAGGCAAGCTCAAGCTCAAGAAGTGGGACTCCTCGGCGCACCTCAAGACCGAGGCGGACATCGCCCGGTACTGGGAGGCCTGCCTGGAGGAGGGGCGCGACGACCCGGCCTTCATCACGGCCGCGCTCGGCAACATCGCGCGCGCTCGCGGCATGACGGTTCTCGCCCGCAAGACGGGGCTCACGCGGGAAGGGCTCTACAAGGCGCTCTCGCCCGACGGGAACCCGGAGTTCGGCACGGTGATGCGGGTCATCTGGGCACTCGGGCTGGAACTCCATGGGTCTGCGGCCAAGGGTGTCAGATCGTGAGCGACATCGATGTGGTCCGGTCCAACGCCGAACTTGAGCGATGGCTGAACGCCAATACTTGGTTCGAAGACGCGTTCGCCAGCGGGCTCTCCTTCGGTCACACGGACGATGGTGAGAGCTCCTGTCGCATCGAACTCGGCTTGCAGGTAGCCGGGACGTGGCGCGCTGGGGAGGAGCGTGTCATCCGGGACTACATTCTTGCGGCGGTAGGCCTCCGCGTCGCACCCGCGGACGCCGCGGCAGTCCTTGCCCTAGGGCACTGTTGCGAAGGGATCGAACTCCTGCCCGCGGAAGGCGGTGTGGCCTTTCGCATCGATTTTCCAGGAAAGTTGGAAGTCCGCTGCGAAGCTGTCGAGATCGAGTCCAGAGAGGAGCGGCGTGAACCAACGCCGCCTTGGACCAGCGAGCGAGAGTTTGGAGCGAAGATCCCTGGCCAGGGGCTTCCGTCGCCCGACCTGTGGGTGGAGCGATTCTGTCAGGCGGGAATGACCGTCTCCTGGCGGTACCTGGGCAGCGAGGCTCTGGAGCCCTTCGACCCGACGGAATACGAGGGGTGGTACCTGCAGGAACCCGGCCGGATCGCCTCTTCGCAGACCGGCCTGTTCTTCTTCGTGTGCCGAGTGCGCGATGGGGCGCTCGTCGTGCAGTGGCAGAAAGGGGACATGAGCGAGGAACTCTGGCACGCCGCCAAGCGGGTTATCGGGCAGTTCGCCCCAGCAGAGGTCTGGTGCGGCAACTGCCGGTTCTCCTCCTCGGAGTGGCTCCGCTTTGTCCAGGACGGATCCCTGCCCGGCAGGCTGCACGGCCGAGTCGATGGCCCAGCCCGTCCCCTGGATGGCTGCTGACCGAGCCCACATGAGCGAGGGTCCCCGACGGGGCCCCGCATCGTCGCCCATCGGGTTCGAATACCCGACAGAACCCGGCCCGAACCGAGACCATCCTGAGGGCCGATCAGGCCACTTCCTGTCCACTCACGTGATCTCGCCCTCCACTCCGAACCACTGTCTCCCAGCGAAACCGCAACAACGTCGCCCGTCCGCCCGCACTGTGAGTAAGGTCTCATGACCCGAAGGTCGCAGGTTCAAATCCTGGCCCCCCCCCAACCATCCCCAACGCATACTCGGCCGCCCTTCGGGGCGGCAGAGTCGTTGCTGAGTGTTACGTCGCCCCGGTGGCCCTCGATCACCGCGGGACGGGTGACGGGCTCGATGATGCCGGCGACCATGGCTCCGGCGCGCCTGGGGGCCTTCCTGGCGATCCTGGAGGCGTCCTCGAGAAGGGCGAGGACCTTCTCACGTGAAACCTGCCGGGGGCAGGTCAGCCGCCGTACTGCGCTGCCGTCGACTGGGTCGTCGCCTTGGTCGGCGGGGTGGAGATCCTCGCAGGGGTTCACCTCCACCCCTCACGTGGCGAGCACGCTCGGGCTCGAGCAGCGGGACGCCACTGCCGGTGGTCACTTCCTGGTCATGACCGGCTGTGCGTCGGGGTGGCAGGTCTTGCAGTTGGCGACGCCGAGGCTGTTGTTCAGGCGGATGGCGTCGGGCGTGGGGGCGGGCGGAGCGTCCACGTGGCAGTGGACGCACTGCTCGTAGTCGCTGCCGCCGCCCAGGGCCGGGTAGAGGGGGACGTAGGGCGCGCCGGGCACGAGGCGGTTGAGGATGATGGCCGCCAGCTTGGCGACGTCCCCCGTGATCTTGCCGCAGCGCGCCTTCCGGTCGACCGAGGAGGCGAGCTTGCCGGACGCCTTGCACCAGGACGAGACCGAGACGTGGCACAGCGGCGACTTCGAGACGCTCTGCACCTGCAGCGGGTAGGGGCGCTTGGGATCGAGGTAGTCCATCTCCGTCGAGGGGAGGGGGGACTCCTGGTACCACCGCAGCAGGTCGCTGCCCATCTCGGTCACGTAGGTGGGACTGGCGAGCGTGAAGATGGGGAGCGCCCCGGTGAGCGCGCCGCAGAGCGTGCCCGACTCGACGGCCCCGGTCTTGCCCCACTTGAACATCTCGAGCGGGAGGGTGTCCCAGGGCGAGCCCGGCCCGAGCCCGGTGCGGATGGCGCCGATCAGGGCGGCGGCCACGCCGTAGGCGCAGCCGTAGTTGGTCTTCTTCCACGGGTCGTTGGCCCAGTAGCCGAAGTAGCCGGCGTCTCGCACCGCGTCCGGGTCGAGGCGAGGCAGCGGCCAGGCGCCTGCGGGAGGCGCGGCCTGGGCCAGGGCCACCCGCGGCGATGCCAGCGCCGCCACCACGGTGCCGGAGGCCAGGACGCCCCCTGCGCCGAGGAACGCCCGCCTGGAGAGGCCCTTCATAGAACGCGTCGACATGTCTTCCTCCTCCACGATCCGGGTCATTCGACTCAGTCGATGACGGTGAGATGAACGGCGCAGCCGAGGCACGGGTCGAACGAGTGGATGACCCGGTACGCCTCGATCGGCTGGGCGGGGTCGGCGATCTCGACCCCCTCCAGCGCCTGCTCCAGCGCGCCGGGCCGCTCCTGGTCGTCGCGCGGCGAAGCGTTCCAGGAGGTGGGCGTGATGATCCGGTACTGGGTCACCTTGCCGTCGGCGTACTCGAGCCAGTGGGCCAGCGCGCCGCGCGGCGCCTCGCTGACGGCCAGCGCCCGCCCGCTGGCGGGCATGCTGGCCACGTGCCGGTACCCGCTCCCGTCGAGCGCCAGGTCGGCGAGCCAGGTGCGCATCGCCGCCGCGACCATGGCCGATTCGTGGGCGTTGGCGAGGAGGCGATCCATCACCGACCGGCCGCCGCGGTAAGCGCCGCTCACCAGCATGCGGGCCAGCGCCCCCACCTGGAACACCTGATCGTCGAGGCGCGGCGCCTTGACCCAGGAGTAGGCGCCGGGCTTGTCCAGGTTGGGCCTGGAGGCGTCGTGGTCGTGGTGCCCGCCGTGCGCGTGGCCTCCGTAGTAGGAGTGGCTCACGCCCTCGCGGATTCCCGCCAGGTCCTGGCTCGTGAGCGGCCGGAGGTGGTGGTGGTGATCCCGGTGCTCCGGCCCGTGTGGACCGTCGCCGCGCCGGTCGCCCCAGCCGAAGTCGCGTCCATGGGCCAGGTACTTGCCTGGCTCGAAGAGGCGCTTGCCGCGCCCATCCGGGAAGCCGCCGAAGCTGAGGAGGTTGGGCGGGCCGGCCCCGATCTCGAAGTAGTCCGGGTAGACCTCGGCGAGCCGCATGGCGTCCGGGACGTAGACGCCCTCGACGAAGGTGATGAGACGATCGAGCAGCGCGCGGAACGCCGCCACGTTCACCGCGTCCGGCGCCTGGGTCACGCCGCCCGGCGCGTAGGTCATCACGTGGGGGAGCTTCCCGGCGAAGATGGCCCCCATCTCCTGGGCCAGCCGCCGCGCCTCGAAGGCCTGCAGGTAGTGCTGTCCGAGCTGCTGGGCCTCGGCCTCCGAGAACCGCTGATCGGCGGTGCTGGCCGGCGCGTAGGGCGGCAGGCCCGGGCCGCGGACGTAGTCGAGGAGCGCCAGGTGGTAGAAGTGCAGGATGTGATCGGAGATGTGCCCGGCGCCCTGCACCAGGTTGCGCAGCAGCACGGCGTCCCGGCCGATCTCCACCCCGAAGGCCTGCTCGACGGCCTCCACCGCGGTGCGCGCGTGGGGGACCGGGCAGACCCCGCAGATCCGCTGGGTGAGATGGATCGCATCCCTCGGGTCGCGACCCTGCATGATGGCCTCGAACCCCCGGAACATCGTGCCCGAGGCGAAGGCCGCCCTGACCTTGCCCGAGCTGCCGACGTCGAGCTCGAGGCTGAGGTGCCCCTCGACCCGCGTCACCGGCGCCACCGTGATCCGCCTCGACATGGAGCTTGCCTCCCTCTCAGGTGTAGGTGCCGACCGTGAGCAGCGGGGACGCCGGGAAGTCCGGCGCCGCGCAGCCGATGCAGGGGTGGCCGGCCGCGGCGCACCAGCTCCGCCCGTTGTTCCACTTGTGCTTCGGGCACATGGCCATGGTGACCTTGCCCCGGCACCCGAGGTTCACCAGGCAGCCCGGCTGGCCGAAGGCGGTCGCCTTGGCGAGGTGCTTGCGCGGGCAGGTGAAGTGGACGGTGTGCGGGAAGCAGGTGCTGGGGCGGCCATCCAGGTCGAGGCCGTGATCGGCGCCGGCCAGCAGCGAGACGAGGACCTTGAGGAGCTGCTCGGGCGGCGCGGGGCACCCGGGCACGTTGATGACCGGCTTGGCGGTCTTGCCGGCCAGGACGTCCGCCAGGGGGACGACCCCGGTCGGATTGGTCCCGGCGCTGGCCACGCCGCCGTAGGCGGCGCAGGTGCCCACGGCCAGGACCCGGGACGCCCGGGGCCCGAGCTCGGAGACGGCCTCCAGGAGCGTGATGGGGCGGCCGGCGCGCTCGCCGATGATGCAGGTGCGGCCGCGCTGGGCCGTGGGGACGCCACCCTCGACCAGCAGGAGGAAGCGCCCGGCGGCGGACTCGGAGGTGGCGTCCATGAGCTGCACGGCCTGCTCGGCGCCTGCGGCCATGATCAGGCTGTCGTAGCGGATCGAGACGCGGTTGAGCACCAGGTCGTCGATGGTGGTCGGCGTCACGGCGTTGAGGGCCGCGATGGAGCAGCCGGAGCAGCTCGCGCCATGGAGCCAGATGACGGGAGGCGAGGAGTCCGCGGCGAGCGCCTGGCCGAGCCGGGCCAGGCCGAGCTCCGTGAGCCCCAGCGTCGCCGCCGACGCGCTGGTCCACTTCAGGAAGTCACGTCTCGTGAACATGCCCAGGCCTCCATGCCGTGCTCGATCCGATGCGCCGCGTTCACCGATGGTGCGGGACCCTAGCGAGGACGGCGCCGCCCGTCGATGTGTGAATGCGCCGCCGCTGTCGCAGCGATCCGCGCGTCCGGGTCGAATGCTTGGAGCTGAAACGACCGGTTTGGGCGGCGCGCGGCGCGCCGGCGAGGCCGGGGATTCGCCCCGGGCCCGACGGCCCGGCCGGCCAAGTCGGCGTTCACCCTGGGAGAAATGCGCGGCCGGCGATCCGGGCCCGGAGGGAGGCCGCAGCGGCGCATCGCCGCGCCTGGCCGGAGGCGTCCGCGGCGAGGGCCCGGACCCGCGGTCCGGAGGCGACATGAGGTCGCAGCCTGCCGGCGGACGACGACCTCACGGCCGGATCCGGAACGACGAGGCGAGCCACTCGACCGCCTCCTCCTCGCACCGGGCCCGGGCATCCGGCCTGCCTCCGTGCCTGGCCGCGGCTTCGTCCGCACGGCTCGCGCACCCGGCGACGTCGGTCCTCGCCTCCAGGACCGGGCACCGCTTCATCCAGTCGAGGTCGCGCTCGGCGTAGGTGGCGGCGCAGCGGAGGGCCTGCGACGGGTCGATCGTCGCGGGGGGCGCGCCGAGGCACTCGAGGAAGGCGGCCTCGTCGCGGCGCCCGATGAGCTCCCGCGTCCTGGCGCAGAGTCCCCCGAGGCGCCTTCCGGCCAGGTCCTTGACCGCGGCCTGCAGGCGCGCGACCAGCGCGGGCCGGTCCTTCGCGGCCAGCCTGGCGAGCGGGGCGTCGGGCGTGAGGTCGCCGCGCACCGCCGGCGCGGCCAGTTCGCGAAACAGGGCCGTGGCGGGCTGCGCCGTGCGGCAGCGGAGGTGGCACCCGTTGGCTCGCTGGCCCTCGGGGGAGCGGAGCCAGTCCGAGGTGGCCTCGGCGGGCAGGGCGGGGCAGGCCGCTCGGCAGGCGTCCACCTCGGCGACGGTCAAGCGCGCCACGCCGGGAACCACGGGCGCCGGCGCGGGTGGCGCTCCCAGCGCGAGGGCCAGTCCAACCCAAGAGGCGATCATCGGCGGCGGCACGGGGGCTCCTTCCAGCGCGCCGGCCATCGGCGCGCCCATCGCTGGGGAGGCCATCATGCTCGTCGCCCGCCAGGAGCCATTGACCAGGAGCAAACGGCGGGCACGATGATGGTTGGAGATGAAAGGAAGAGCCGGGAAACGGCTGCCCCGCCGTCGTTTCGACGCTGGGCCTGTGACGACGAGACACGGGGGCACTGTCGGTAAACGTCCACATTGCCGAGCCGCAGCCTCCGGTCACAAGATGCTTCCGCGCCGCCATGAACGTGCCCAGGACCCCACTCGCCGGCCTGCATCGCCATGCCCATCGGGTCGCCGAGACGCACCCGGGCGACCCGGCCCTCGAGGAGCCGCCCCGCATGCCTCACCACGAGCCTGTCCCGGACACGTCCGGCTTCCACGGAGACGTGGCTGGCCTCACCCTCGCCGACGTCATCCAGCTCAACGGCAACAACGGCTTCTCGGGCTGCATCACCATCCGCCAGGGATCCAAGGTCGGCCGGATCTTCTTCCGCGAGGGGAAGCTGGTTCACGCCGAGCAGGACGGCAAGTCGGGCGAGGAGGCCTTCTACGAGATCATGGAGTGGCGCTCCGGGCACTTCAGCCTGGAGCCCAACATCTCGACCACCTCCCACAGCATCCAGCGCAGCACCCAGTTCGTCCTCATGGAGGCCCACCGCCTGATGGACGAGCGGCGCGCAGGGCGCGAGGAGAAGGCGCCGGAGCCGGCCGCCGCCGATCCGGCGGCCGGGAAGGCGGGGCGTGAGGGGCTTGGAGCGCGCCTGAGGTCCGTTCCTGGGGTCCGGCACGCGGTGCTGGCGGGGCGCGACGGGGCCAGCTCGGAGGGCTCCTCCCCGGAGGCAGAGGTCCTGGCCGGCAAGGCCGCCTACCTCGCGATGGTGGCGCACCGGGTCGGGGAGGCCCTGGGCGCCGGGGAGGCCAAGGCCATCACGGTCCGTCGCACCACTGAGCACCTCCTCGTGCTCGCGTCCAAGACCAGCTACCTGGCCGTGCTCATCGACGGCGCCAAGGATCTGGGGGCCGTCGAGCCGGAGATCCTCAAGGCGCTGAACCGGGCGCCGTGAACCGGCTGCACGCGATGGAAGGGAGCTCCATGCACGCGGTCCTCGGTCAGCTCAACGGCCTCCCAGGGGTCGCCGGCAGCCTGGTCTGTGCCGACGACGGGCGGGTCCTGGCGCACGCCTTCCCCGCCATCTTCGATCCAGCCGCCATCCAGGAGGCCGCCCGGGCCCTCTCCGATGCGTTCCAGGCGCTCGAGCCGACCAGCGAGGTCGACGACCTGCTCGATCTCCGCTTCAAGGACGTGCGGCTCCTGGGCAAGGCCTTCCCGGGCCACCTGGTCGCGGTCCTGGCCAGCCGGACCACCAACCTGCAGCTCCTGGTGCTGGCCCTCTCCGCGGCCACCGCCAAGCTGGAGCGCGTGGCCGTCGCGGTGGCGCCGGCGCCCGCGCCGGAGGGCCAGCCGGCGGCTCGCCCGCCCGCGGTGGGGCCTCCGCCGCCGTCCCATCGCGCGGCCGAGGGCTCGCGCGTGGCCGCGCCCGCCACGGGGCTGGAGGAGCTGCGCCGGCGCCTCGCCGCCGGGCCCCCGGCGGGCGGCGGTCGGGGCCCGCCATCCACGACCTAGCGACACCTCGATCCACCCGTCCCCCGCTGCGATCGCACCCCGCTTCCCGGAGAAGGCATGTTCAAGACGATTCGGTTCAAGATGCTCGTGCTGGTGGCCGGCGGTCTCGGCCTCGGAGCCGTTGGGCTCGCCCTGTACCTCAACCAGATCTACCAGCGGACGACCGATCGGATCACGCGCGAGTCGATCCTCGCGGCCTCGGCGTCGTTCGCGGAGGTCCAGCGGACCAGCGTGGACCTCATGGCGGCCTCCATCGTGACCCTGGGCCGCGACCCGGAGCTGAAGGCCGGGCTGTTGGCGCGCGACCCGGCCATGCTCATGGCGGCCTCCGAGGGGCTCTACCGTGAGTTCCGCCAGCGCTTCGGCATCACCCACCTCAACTACTGGGAGCCCGAGCCGGCGGGCGAGACCAGCCCCCGGGGGCTCCGCAACGTCCTGCGGGTCGGGACGCCGTCCATGCACGGGGACTTCGTCGAGCGGGAGACCCTGGCGCGGGTGGCGCGCGAGCACAAGCTCGTGTCTGGCCTCGACCTGGGCTTCACCGGCATGGTGCTGCGCGTGCTCGCCCCGGTCGAGGACGGCGGCCGGGTGATCGGCTACATCGAGTTCGGCAAGGAGATCGGCGGCTTCCTCTCCGCCATCAAGGGCGTGAGCGGCGGCGAGTTCGGCCTGCTCCTCTCGAAGAAGCGCATGGACGAGAAGAAGTGGGCGTCGCAACGCTCCACGGCCGGCCTGCGCAACAACTGGAGCGACATGCCTGACGTCCTGCTGGCGCAGAACACCAGCGAGGACGACGAGCTGGTGCAGTACCAGGGGCGCATCGCCGACCTCCCCGAGGAGGGGCAGCCGGTGGAGGTCGTCACGCGCGGCGCAAAGACCATGGCCCGGGGCGTCTTCCCGATCAAGGACGTGGCCGGGGCCGTCGTGGGGGCCGTCTTCGTCCTTCACGACATCACCACGCTCCACGGCGAGATGAGGTCGGGTCAGGTGCAGGCCGTCCTGGGCGTGGTGGTCCTCATGGGGCTGCTCGCCGCGCTCATCATCGCGGCCTTCCAGCGGCTGGTGGTGCACCGGATCCAGGCCATGATCAGGGTGGCGACGCGGGTCGTCGGCGGCGACTTCGACCTCCAGATCGTCCCTTCGGCCGACGACGAGATCGGCGCGTTCGAGACCCTCTTCGAGCAGTTCCGGCTCCTCTTCGTGGAGCTCATCGATCAGGCCCAACGGGCGACCGGCACCAGCGGCCGGGGGAGGGGGTAAGCCATGGGCCGGCTCTACGACGCGAGGCTCCTGATCGAGCGGGTCATCGCCGAGCGGAAGCTGGAGGACTGCGAGGTGAAGGGGCGGCTGTCGCTGAAGACGGGGTTCTTCATCAACTTCGTCTCCCCGGACGCGGCGGACGACCCAGCCAAGCTGGAGCGGCTGCGCGTGGCCGCGCGGGAGGTGCTCAACATCGAGCTCTGATCGCCGGGGGGCGCCTCCACCGCCCCTTGGCATCGTGGCCGGCCGCTGCGCCGAACCGCTCGTCGATCAGGTGCACGGCGGAGCCGGTCCGCCAGCACGCCCCCGCAACCACTCGAGGCCCCCGATCGCTCGCTGCGGCCGGGGGTTTCGTGTTTCTGGAGGGCGCATGGCGAGGCGCTGGCCGGCTTCCGCGTGACCGAGGCCGAGCCCGGCCGGCGGCTCGTGCTGCGCGGGCGCCACCGCTTCGCGATCTACGCCCTGACCTTCGCGCTGGACGGCGAGGCGCTGTGCGCGCGAACGGACGCGGCGTCCCCGGGCTCCTCGGCCGGCGCTACCGCGCCGCGGTCATCGGGAGCGGCGGCCACCGGCTGGTCGCGAAGCGGCTGCTCCGGCGGGTGGCGGCGGCGGCGAAGCGGCGCGAGGCGGCGGGGTAGGCCGGGCCACGGAGGCTGACGCGAATCGGGTGGCGCGCGCCGACGGGCCTGGCCGGACTCTCCGAGGTCTCGAGTGGGTCTGCCCTTGCGCCTCGCCAGCGCGTGCACTAGATACTGAACCACATGGTTCAGCATCCGCCCACCCACCTCGACGCCTCCTTCGCCGCGCTCTCCGACGCGACCCGGCGCGGCGTGCTGGAGCAGCTCGGCCGCGGAGACGCCTCCATCACCGACCTGGCCGAGAAGTTCCGCATGACCCTCACGGGCATGAAGAAGCACGTCGGCGTCCTGGAGCAGGCCGGGCTGGTCGCCACGGAGAAGGTCGGGCGCGTGCGAACGTGCCGGCTCGGCGGGCGCCGGCTGGAGGAGGAGACGGCCTGGCTGGAGGCGTACCGCCAGCGCTGGGCCGCACGCTTCGATGCGCTGGACGAGGTGGTCGAGGAACTCAACCGGAAGGAGCAGAGCGATGGACGCACGCAGAGGAAGTGATCCCGCCCCCGTGAAGCACGCCACGACGGAGACGCGACAGTCGGACCGCGAGCTCGTCACCACGCGGACCTTCAACGGCCCGCCGCGCATCGTGTTCGAGGCATGGACGAAGCCCGAACTGCTCTTGCGGTGGTGGGCGCCGAAGTCGTTCGGCATCTCCTTCATCTCGTGCGAGGTCGACGCCCGCACCGGCGGCACCTACCGCTTCGTGTTCGGCCACCCGTCCGCCCCCGAGCCCATGGCCTTCTTCGGCCGGTACCTCGAGGTGACGCCGCACTCCCGCCTCGTCTGGACCAACGAGGAGGCCGGCGACGGCGGGTCCGTCACCACGGTGACCTTCGAGGCGCGGGGCGCCACGACGCTCCTCGTCGTGCGCGACCTCTACCCCTCGAAGGAAGCGCTCGACGCGGCCATCGCCTCCGGGAGCACGGGTGCGCTGCCCGAGCAGTTCGAGGCCCTGGACGAGCTGCTCGTCGCCCTCGGCCCGAGCGCGTGAGCGGCGGGGAGGCCCCCCGCGCTCAGTGGTAGACCAGCGCCTGGATCCCGAAGTTGTGATCGCCCTCGTACTCGGCCCAGGCGCCCGCCAGGTGCGTGAAGCTCACCCCGGGGATCCGCGGGCCGGCGTCCATGCCGATGGTGGCGTAGCCGGGGCCGGGCATGGTGGCCGCCAGGGCGATCCAGAGGTCGCCGCCGTCGAGGGGCAGGGGCTCGGACAGGGGCACCACGGTCCAGTCCATCTCCAGGTAGCTGGCGATGGCCTCCTCGCGGAGCAGCGGCCCCGGCCCGGTGGCGGTGCCGGCGCCGTAGACCCGCACCGCGAAGGCGACCGGAGGCCGGCTCCACCAGTGGAAGCGGACCCCGCGCAGCTCCCCGCAGGCCACCGGCGCGACGGTGGCGGCGTCGAGGCGGACCGCCACCTCGACGAGGGCGACGTTGAAGCCGGGGGAGTACTGGCCGCTGGTGGCGTCCTGGTCGCGGTGCAGCCGGTACTGCAGCACCGGCGAGTTGGCCTGGCAGGTGGCGCCGGCGTCGTCGTCGGCGCCGCCGGCGCAGGCGCCGAGGGCCGGGGCGAGGCACAGCAGGAGGTGAAGGGCTTTCATGGGCGCGGACCTCACGGGATGCAGCAGAGCGTCTCCTCACCGGCGGGGGCGGCCGCGCCGGTCATGGCGCCGAGGCTGCTCGGGGCGCAGCTGCCGCCGGGGCCGCCCACCACCTTCGCGCTGACGTCCTGGCCGAACTCGCCGGCGACGCACTCGCCGAGGCCGGCGGGGGTCCCGGTGCCGGCGCAGCTGGACGCGGCGAAGACCTCGACGCTGGCCTCGGCGCAAGAGAGCCCGGTGGCCGCCCCGCAGGCGCACGGGCAGACGCGCTGGTCGTCCACCCGCGTGTACCAGCTGGCCTGGTTGGCCTGGGCGTAGCCGGCCGGGCATGCCTGGGCCCCGGCCGCCAGCGCGCAGTGGTCGGTGACGCGGGGCGCGCACACCTGCCCGGTCCCGCACCCGCCGCCGAGGTGGATCGTGCCGCAGAAGCGCCGCCGCTCGCCCCAGGTGGTCGGGGTGATCGGGTTGGAGGGCTGGCAGCCGCCCAGGTGCAGCGAGAGGGAGGGGATCTGGACGCTCCGCATCGGGTTGATGGTGTTGCCCACGCCGCTGCACAGGTAGGCCGACGAGACCTGCGCGTAGTTGATGACCGGGGCCCCCGAGCAGTCGGCGCTCTCGTAGGGCAGCATCGGGCCCCAGCACTCCGCCTCCGGCGCCCCGCACTCGCAGGTGCCGCAGGCCGTGCCGGCCGTGAGCCCCTGGCCGAGCAGGACGTCGGCGTCGGGGAAGGCGTCGGGGCAGGCCTCCTCCGGGCCGACCTGCGTGCCGAGGTCGAAGCCGGCGGCCGCGGCCACGCACTCGGCCACCGGCAGGCAGGTGGGATCCCGGCAGTCCTCCAGGCCGTCGCCGTTGTCGTCGATGCCGTTGAAGCAGTCGGCCTCGGGCGGGCGGGG
>Ga0209682_10000461_pt1 | contig 13988 bp, 10 predicted proteins | sample DOMMetBare2Fresh_2_FD_187471 | JGI IMG/M metagenome (GOLD analysis project Ga0209682, IMG submission 187471) | Wetland sediment microbial communities from St. Louis River estuary, USA, under dissolved organic matter induced mercury methylation -... | ecosystem: Environmental > Aquatic >... | reverse complement strand
GCCTTCTTGGCCGCAGCCTTCTTCGCCGGGGCCTTCTTGGCCGGAGCGGCCTTTTTCGCAGTTGCCATAACGATCTCCTTGATCAAGTTGCAAAGAGCACCATGCTGCTCGATACAGCATGGCGATTCACCGCCCGCAGGTCTGGCATGCCGACTTCTCGGCGCTGCCTGTGCCCCGGTGCGGTGAATGGGGTAGCAAACCGGCGCACCACTTCTGGCGGCAGTGCATCACGGTTTGCGATTCGGGAACTCATCGTGATCGTGTGTGGATTCAATGCGGGGTCGCACGCGGCTGAGGCACTCGTCAGTCCCAGCTCAGGGCGCCGCCGGATTGGTACTCGATAACACGGGTCTCGAAGAAGTTGCGTTCCTTCTTCAAGTCGATCATCTCGCTCATCCAGGGGAAGGGGTTCTCTTCGTTCGGGAACAGCGCGTCGAGGCCGATCTGCTGGGCCCGGCGATTGGCGATGTAGCGCAGGTAGCCCTTGAACATCGACGCGTTGAGGCCCAGCACGCCACGCGGCATGGTGTCCTCGGCGTAGCGGTACTCGAGCTCGACGGCCTTCTCGAACAGGGCCTTGATCTCGGCCTTGAACTGCGTGGTCCAGAGCTGCGGGTTCTCGAGCTTGATCGCGTTGATGAGGTCGATGCCGAAGTTGCAGTGCATCGACTCGTCGCGCAGGATGTACTGGTACTGCTCGGCTGCACCCGTCATCTTGTTCTGGCGGCCGAGCGCCAGGATCTGCGTGAAGCCGACGTAGAAGAACAGGCCTTCCATCAGGCATGCGAAGACGATCAGGCTCTTGAGCAGCGTCTGGTCGGCCTCGGGCGTTCCGGTCTTGAAGTGCGGATCCATGATCGCGTCGATGAACGGGATCAGGAACTCGTCCTTGTCGCGGATCGACGAGACCTCGTGATAGGCGTTGAAGATCTCGCTCTCGTCCAGGCCCAGCGACTCCACGATGTACTGGTAGGCGTGGGTGTGGATCGCCTCCTCGAAGGCCTGGCGCAGCAGGAACTGGCGGCACTCCGGCGCCGTGATGTGGCGGTAGGTACCGAGCGTGATGTTGTTCGCGGCCAGCGAATCGGCCGTCACGAAGAAGCCGAGATTGCGCTTGACGATGCGCCGTTCGTCATCGGTCAGGCCGTTGGGGTCCTTCCACGTCGCGATGTCGCGCGACATGTTGATCTCCTGCGGCATCCAGTGGTTCGAGCAGGTGGCGAGGTACTTCTCCCATGCCCACTTGTACTTGAATGGGACCAGCTGATTGACATCGGTCTGGCCGTTGATGATGCGCTTGTCGGCGACGTTGACACGGCGCTCGCTGGCGGGTGCGTCAACCGATCTGGCCCGTACGGCTGGTTGCCCGATCACGGCGCCGACTTGAGCGAGAGAGACAGTGAGGACGTCGGCGGAGGCTGCAGCAACCGACGGCGCAAATGTCGGCAAGTGGGCCTGTGTCGGCTTCGAGGTAGGCGTGCGAGATTCTTCTTCCCAGACCAGCATTTGTGTGTACGTCCTGTGGCGCTGAATTATGTGAGTGTTGTGTGAGAACACCAAGCACTTGTTGACATCCGGCCCGCACTGATGTTGCAGCGATGCATCGCAATCACATCAGTGCATGACCGTCATCGACGACTGCGTCGATGCATGTGGATCACTGGCACGCTTCGCAACCCGGGTCGTCGACAGCGCAGAACTTGATGTCGGTGGCGGCGGCATCGGCGTTCATCGCGGCTCGCGCCTTGGCGGCCACGGCATCGAGTGTCGAAGCGCCGCCGCCCGTGGGCACCGAGTTCAACGCACCATGGCTCACGGTCGATTTCTCCGCATGCGTCGCACCCATGGTGCGCAGGTAGTACGTGGTCTTCAGGCCACGCAGCCACGCGAGCTTGTAGGTCTCGTCGAGCTTCTTGCCCGATGCGCCGGCCATGTAGATGTTGAGCGACTGTGCCTGGTCGATCCACTTCTGGCGCCGCGCCGCGGCCTCGACGAGCCACTGCGTCTCGACCTCGAACGCGGTCGCGTACAGGCTCTTCAGTTCATCCGGCACGCGATCTATGCGGCGCAGCGAGCCGTCGAAGTGCTTGAGGTCGGAAACCATCACGCTGTCCCAGAGGCCGAGCTTCTTCAGGTCGCGCACGAGGTACTCGTTGACGACCGTGAACTCGCCCGACAGGTTGGACTTGACCGAGATGTTTCCGAAGCACGGCTCGATCGATGCATCGACGCCGATGATGTTGGAGATCGTTGCCGTCGGCGCGATCGCGACGCAATTGGAGTTGCGCATGCCGTGCTCGGCGATGCGCGCGCGCAGCGCGTTCCAGTCCAGCGTGGCCGAGCGGTCGACCTCGACGTAGCCGCCGCGCTGCTCGGACAGCAGCTCGAGCGAGTCCAGCGGCAGGATGCCGCGATCCCACAGCGAGCCGCGGTAACTGGAGTAGCGACCGCGCTCGGCGGCGAGGTCGGTCGACGCCCAGTAGGCGTAGTAGCAGACCGCCTCCATCGAACGATCGGCGAACTCGACCGCCTGCTCGCTGGCATAGGGGACGCGCAACTGGTACAGACAGTCCTGGAAGCCCATGATGCCCAGACCCACCGGGCGATGGCGCAGGTTGGAGTCGCGCGCCTTCTTCACCGCGTAGTAGTTGATGTCGATCACGTTGTCGAGCATGCGCATCGCCGTCGACACGGTCTTCTTCAGCTTCTCGTGGTCGATCGCGCCGTCCTTGATGTGCTGTGCCAGGTTGACCGAGCCGAGGTTGCAGACCGCGATCTCGGTATCGCTGGTATTCAGCGTGATCTCGGTGCACAGGTTGCTCGAGTGCACCACGCCGACGTGGTTCTGCGGGCTGCGGACGTTGCAGGCGTCCTTGAACGTGATCCAGGGATGGCCGGTCTCGAACAGCATCGACAGCATCTTGCGCCACAGGTCCTTGGCCGGCATGCGCTTGAAGAGCTTGAGCTCGCCGCGGTCGGCCTTGGCCTCGTAGGCCGTGTACGCGGCCTCGAAGTCCTTGCCGAACTTGTCGTGCAGGTCGGGGCAGGTCGAGGGCGAGAACAGCGTCCAGTCGCCGCCCTCGATCACGCGCCGCATGAACAGGTCGGGGATCCAGTTGGCGGTGTTCATGTCGTGCGTGCGCCGGCGGTCGTCGCCGGTGTTCTTGCGCAGCTCGAGGAACTCCTCGATGTCGAGGTGCCAGGACTCCAGGTAGGCGCAGACCGCACCCTTGCGCTTGCCGCCCTGGTTGACGGCGACCGCCGTGTCGTTGACGACCTTCAGGAACGGCACCACGCCCTGGCTCTTGCCGTTGGTGCCTTTGATGTAGGAGCCGAGCGCACGTACGCGCGTCCAGTCGTTGCCCAGGCCGCCGGCATACTTGGAGAGCAGCGCGTTCTCCTTGAGTGCCTCGTAGATGCCGTCGAGGTCGTCGGCGACGGTCGTCAGGTAGCAGCTCGACAGCTGCGAGCGGCGCGTCCCGGCGTTGAACAGCGTGGGAGTGCTCGACATGAAGTCGAAGTTCGACAGCACCTCGTAGAACTCGATCGCACGTGCCTCGCGGTCGATCTCGCCCAGCGCCAAGCCCATGGCCACACGCATGAAGAAGGCCTGCGGCATCTCGATGCGCTGCTCGTCGATGTGCAGGAAGTAGCGGTCGTACAGCGTCTGCAGGCCGAGGTAGTCGAACTGCAGGTCGCGCTCGTGCTTGATCGCGGCGCCGAGCCTGGCCAGATCGAACTGCAGCAGCTTGTCGTCCAGCAGTTCGGCCTGCACGCCCTTCTTGACGAACGTCGGGAAGTAGTCGGCGTAGACCGCAGCCATGTGGGCCGGGTCGATGTCGGCGCCCAGGATGTCGCGCCGGATCGAGTGCATCAGCAGGCGCGCGGTGGCTCTCGTATAGCCCGGCTCCTTCTCGATCAGTGTGCGTGCGGCCAGGATGGCGGCCTTGTAGACCTCGTCGATCGGCACGCCGTCGTAGAGGTTGCGGCGCGTCTCGGCCATGATCGGCTCGGGCCTGACGTCGGCGCCGAGGTTCGCGCACGCGCCGGCAACCAGCGCCTGCAGGGCGATCATGTCCAGCGGCACACGCTGGCCGCGGTCGGTGACGTGCAGTTCGGCAGGCTTGGCGGCCACCGGCTGGGCCTGCTTCGCACGTTCCTGCGCGCGGCGGTCGCGATACAGCACGTAGGCACGCGCCACCTCGTGGTGGCCGCCACGCATGAGGCCGAGTTCGACCTGGTCCTGCACGTCCTCGATGTGGAAGGTGCCGCCGCCCGGGCGCGAGCGCAGCAGGGCGCGCGCGACCGCCTCGGTCAGGCGGTCGACGGTCTCGCGCACGCTGGCCGAGGCCGCTCCCTGCGTGCCGTGCACGGCCAGGAAGGCCTTCATCAGTGCGACGGCAATCTTGTTCGGCTCGAACGACACCACGGCGCCGTTGCGGCGAATGATCTGGTAACCAGCATAGGCCGACGCGATCTGCGCCACACCACCTTGTGGCAGGCGAGCGGTGGCGGTCGACTCCTGGCTCGAGATCGAAACTGTCTGCATGAATTCCCCTTGGCGGATCTGTTGTCTGTGGCTTGTCTGCGCCTGAGTTCGGCGGCGGCTTCGATGGCCGCATCGGCGCGATCCCGATGACCTGTTGCTGCCGCGGGTCATGCCGCGTTGTCATCGAACCGACACTATATATGGGGGCAAGCAGACCTTCAAGCCACTACCGGTAGGGCTTCCACCGAATTTCGGCACTTGGTCGACGCATGCAGGCGCGGCGCCGACGCGCGCTATGCCGCGCGGCCGCATGTCCTGCAGCGGGCCGGCCTTGCGGCATGCAGCCAGGCCGGCGATTTCGCGCGCTGCGCTAGGCCGCGTGCGGGAGTCGCAGCGTCGACCCGCGCAACGCCTTGCGCAGACGGGCCCAGTCGAAGCCTGGGCCCGGATCGCGCTTGCGATCCGGCGCCACATGCTCGTGGCCCGCGGCGTCGACCACCGGATAGCGCTGCATCAGCGCATGCAGCAAGCGCGCGAGCTGCCGATACTGGGCCGCTTCGAAGGACAGACCCTCGAGACCCTCGAGCTCGATGCCGATCGAAAAATCGTTGCAGTCGTCGCGTCCGCGCCAATGGGAGACGCCGGCATGCCAGGCGCGGTCTTCACAGGAGGCGAACTGCAGCACCTGGCCGTCGCGCCGGATGAAGAAGTGCGCGCTGACCGTGATGCCGCGGATCGCGTCGAAGTACGGGTGCGCATCCCAGTCGAGGCGGTTCGTGAAGAGTCGCTCGACGGCGTCGCCGCCGTACTCGCCCGGCGGCAGGCTGATCGAGTGCACGATCGCCAGCGTCACCGCCGCGCCCGCAGGGCGCCGGCCGACGTTGGGCGATGGGCAGGCCCTGGCTCCGCTCCACCATCCACCGACCCAGCGTGCCCGCGGCGCACGGGGCACGCGCGATGGAGCCTCAGGTCGGCTCGCCACGGTCGTTGCTGTCGCCCGTGAGCACGCCCAGGCGCGCCATGCGGTAGCGCATCTGGCGCAGGCTCAAGCCAAGGCTCGCACCGGCCGCGGTACGGTTGTAGCGGTGCCGCTCGAGCGCGCGCTCGAGCACTTCGCGTTCGACCGTGTCGAGGTAGGTGACGAGGTCGTTCGGCAGCGGGGACATGTCGCGCACGACGGAAGTCGCCGTGCTCGCCACGGCCGCCGGCGCGGGCACCGTCGTCGGCATGGCAGCCGTCTCGTCGGACCCGGGTTCGGCGAGATCGAGGTCGGCGCTGTCGATGCGCTCGCTGCCCGAGAGCGCGAGCGCACGATGAAGCAGGTTCTCGAGCTCGCGCACATTGCCTGGGAAGCTGTGTTGCGCCAGGGTCTCGAGCGCCGCGCGCGTCATCGTCGGCGTCGGGTGAACGCCGGCATCGCGCGCGATGCGATGCAGGACCGCGTCACAGATCGCTGCGAGGTCGCCGATGCGCTCACGCAGCGGTGGCACGTGGATCTGGATCACGTTGAGGCGGTAGTACAGGTCCTGGCGGAACCGGCCGGCAGCCACCTCCTCTGCCAGGTCCTTGTGCGTGGCACTGAGCACACGCACGTTGGCCGGCACCTCCGCGACCGCCCCGACCGGCCGCACCGCCCGCTCCTGGATCGAACGCAGCAGCTTGCTCTGCATCGACAGCGGGAGGTCACCGATCTCGTCGAGGAACAGGGTGCCGCCCTGCGCGGCCTGGAAGAAGCCTTCACGGTCCTCGGCCGCACCGGTGAAGGCACCCTTGCGGTAGCCGAAGAACTCGGCCTCGAGCAGGTTCTCGGGAATGGCACCACAGTTGACCGCCACGAACGGCATCGCCGTGCGAGGCGAGGCATCGTGGATCGCACGCGCGACCAGTTCCTTGCCGGTGCCCGATTCGCCGCGCACCAGCACCGGTGCCATCGAGCGCGCGACCTTCTCGATCAACGTACGCACCTGCCTCATCGCAGCGGAGTCGCCAGCCAGGCGGTCCATCGCCCGGGCCTGCTGCAGCGACGCGGGGCGCTCGCGCCGCACCGGGAGATCGCGCGCCGCACCGGCGTGAGCGGACGCGCGGCCCAGCGCCGAGGCGACGACGGCACGGAACTGCTTCAGGTCCACGGGTTTGGTCAGGTAGTCGTAGGCACCGGCCTTGAGCGCCTCGACCGCGTTCTCGGCCGAGCCGTAGGCTGTGATCACGATCGCCTTCTCGGGCCGGCCGGCCGCCTCCAGGCGCTGCAGCAGGTCCAGGCCGGTGGCGCCGGGCAGCCGCATGTCGGTGATCACGAGATTGAAGGCGCGGTCCTGCAGCAGGGCCCAGGCTTCATCGACCGAGCCTGCGCATTCGACGTCGTAGCCCTCGCGCACGAGCGTCAGCTCGTAGAGGGTGCGCAGGTCGGGTTCGTCGTCGACGACCAGCAATCGGGGGTTGGCGTTCGTGCTCACGTGTTGGCGGTCCTTTGCCCTGCCGGGAGCGTGCCGCGCTTCATCACGACGATGAAGCCGTTGCGGTGCCGGTCGGTGGCCGCGCGCGGCCGGTAATCGATGGTCGCGCCATATCGCTCGCACAGTTCGCGGCAAATATACAGGCCGAGCCCGGACCCGCGGCTGCGCGTGGAGAAAAAGGGCTCGAACAGGTGGCTCTCGACATCGGGCGGGATCGGCGGCCCGTCACTCGCGACCGACAGCACCGCAGTGGATTCGTCGCGCACCGCCAGCCGCAGCAGCAGCGCGCCGGGTTCGCGCGTGCCATGACGCAGTCCGTTGTCGAGCAGATTGATCAACACGCGGCGCAGGTGCTCGGGATCGAACACCACGCCGAGCGGCGCGCCCGGAAGATCGGCGCGCACGACGCCGTCGGCGTCGAGTTCGAGCTGGTTCGTGCGCGCCCATTCGGCGACCGCCGTACCGACCTCGCCACGGGCGTCGATCGTGCGCAGTTCGCTGAATGGCCCGGGTGCCACCTCGAGCACGTCGTCGACGATGCGCTGCAGACGCCGCACGTTGTCGGCGACCATGCGCGCCAGCGATGCCTGCCCCGACGTGAGTTCATCCTCGAGCATCAGCGCATTGGCCTGCGCGATCGCCGCCAGCGGATTGCGGATCTCGTGCGCGATGCCGGCCGACATGCGGCCCATCGCGGCGAGCTTCTCCTGGCGCACGCGCGCCTGTGCCGTGCGCACGTCCTCGAGCAGCAGCACGCAGAACTCCTCGTCGGCCGCCTTGCCGTCCTCGTCACCGGTGACACTGCGTCGGGTGAAGCGTACACGCAGCCGCAGGGTGCGGCTGGAACCGTCTTCGAATCCGATCCGCACGTCGCTCCCGCCTTCGGGCCAGTCGCCCTCGGCCAGTGCGCGCTCCACGGCGTCGGCCAGCGGCACGCTGTAGCCACGATCACGCAGGTTGAACGGCGCGACCGGGCCCATGCCGGCCGGCGCAAGCAGCGTCCGTGCCGCCGGGTTGGCGGCCCGCACGCGCAGCCGGCGATCGACGACCAGCACGCCATCGGCCATCTCCTCGATGACCAGGCGATTCAGCCGCGCCTGCTGGCGCGCGATCTCGAGACTGCCGCGTGCCGCGAGTTCCTCGCGCGCGAGGCGCCCCGCCAGTTCGCCGGCCAGCAGCGCAATCACGAACAGCCCGATGCCAGCCAGCCCCGACTGCGCGAGCACCGCAGCGCCTTCGCCGGAGCCCGGCATCGCGCGCCAGGCCACGCCCAGCAGCAGCAGCGCGACGGCGGCAGCGGTGGCAAGCGCCATCAGGCGCGACATGAGCACACCCGACATCAGAACCGGCAATACCAGGAGCGCGGCGTAATTGAAACTCGTGTTGGCATCCAGGGCATGCAGCAGGCCGAAAGCCAGCAGGTCGACGCCGATCGTCGCGAGCCACTGCCGCCGCCGCCGCTGGACCAGCACCTGCGGCTGGGTCAGCTCGCGATAGCTGGGCAGCAGCCACAGCACCACCGCCTGCAGCGCATAGACGATGCACACCAGCACGACCGCCGGCAACGCGCGCACGCCGAGCAGGCTGGTCGCGCCTTGTGCGGCCACCAGGGCCACGCCGACGGCTGCACGCGCGGCCGCATACGTGCGCACGATGCGCACCAGCGCGCCGCCGGGCGAACTGGCGACACGGCGCGCCTCGCGTGACAGCGTGCGGCTGTCCGGGTCCTCGGCGGCATCGGCCCAGGGCGGGCCGAACAGCGTGGTGTCTCCGCGCCGGCTGTCGGGCGCGGCCGTGTCGCCACCGGCCGTTGCGGCGCCGAACCAGGTTTCGTCGAACGCGGCCGGGCGTGTCGACTGCCGCCGGTCGCTGCGGCGCCGGTCGCCGGCGCGGCGGTCCGTGCCGCGACGATCGGCGCCCGGGCCCGCCCCGGTCATGGGCGGCGCGGCCCCAGGCGGCGGTGCTCGTCGCCGCAGTACGGATGGGTATCGTCGGTCACGGCGTCGGTGCGTGGCAGGTGCACGCCGCAGTGGGCACAGGCGACCATTTCCTCGGCACCGACAGCCGGCTTGGTCTTCGGCCCCTTCCTGGGCTCCACCCGTCTGACCCGCCCGAACAGCCACCAGACCACCAGCGCGCCGAGCGCGACGAAGAACAGCAGGCGTCCCATCGTTCCTCCGTTCAGGCGCCGCGGTTGAGCAGCACCTCGGTCACGAAGCGCGTGCCGGCATACGCCAGCAGCAGCACGAGTGCACCGGCATAGAGCCAGCGCGTGGCCTGGCGCCCCCGCCAGCCGCGCCACTGCCGGCCGACCAGCAGCGCCGCGAACAGACCCCAGGACAGCAGCGACAGCACGGTCTTGTGATCGAGCCGCCAGCGCGGCGAAGTCGCGATGCCGAGCACGATCGCCACCGACAGCACGGCAAAACCGGCCTGCACGAAGCGGAAGGTCAGCCGCTCGAGCTGCAGCAGCGGCATGCCGAAGGGGTGGCGCTGCGCCGATGCGGCGCCGTGCCGGCGCATGCGGCGGTCGGCCTCGTCGAGCAACAGGCCATGCAGCACGGCAGCACCGAACAGGCCGTAGGCCGCCACGCCGAGCAGCCAGTGCAGCGGCGCCCATTTCGAGCCCAGCGTGCGCAACTCGCCCGGGAAGAACAATGCGAGTGCCACCGCCGCCAGGCCGGCCAGCGCCAGCACCCGCCGCACGGCCTGCACCGGCAGCAACCGGCTCTCGATCGCGTGCACGGCCAGCACCAGGCAGACCGTGAGCGACAGCACGGGGCCGAAGCCCAGCCTTGCTGCTGTGCCCTGTACGCCGACACTGCCGATCTCGGTCGACAGCATCAGCGCATGCGCCACCACGCCGGCCACGAGCGCGGGCACGGCCATGCGTTCGAGCGCCACGCCCGGCGCGGCAGCCACCGCATAGGCAGCGAGTGCGGCGAGTGCCAGCCACAGCGGCCAGCCTGTTGCAGTCACCGACGATAAAATCATGCATCACAGTGTACTTTCGCGGCCCGGGTGTCCTGCCCGCCTCCACCGCCGCGCCCCACGATGGCTTCCACCCTGACCGATCGTCTGTCGCGCCTCGTCAAGACGATGCGCGGCCAGGCCCGCATCACCGAGAGCAATGTCCAGGACATGCTGCGCGAGGTGCGCATGGCGCTGCTCGAGGCCGACGTTGCGCTGCCGGTCGTGCGCGACTTCATCGCGCGCGTCAAGGAGAAGGCGCTCGGCCAGGAGGTCGTCGGCTCGCTCAACCCCGGCCAGGCACTCGTCGGCGTCGTGCACAAGGAGCTTGCCGCGACGATGGGCGAGGGCGTGTCGGACATCAATCTGGCGACACAGCCGCCCGCGGTGATCCTGATGGCCGGCCTGCAGGGCGCCGGCAAGACCACGACGACGGCCAAGCTGGCCAAGTACCTGATCGAGAAGCGCCGCAAGAAGGTGCTGACGGTCTCGGCCGACGTCTACCGCCCGGCCGCCATCGAGCAATTGAAGACGGTGACCCGGCAGGCCGGCGCCGAGTGGTTCCCGAGCACACCCGACCAGAAGCCGCACGACATCGCGCTGGCCGCCCTGGACCACGCCAGGCGCCACTATTTCGACGTGCTGCTGGTCGATACCGCCGGCCGGCTGGGCATCGACGAGGCCCTGATGGCCGAGATTGCCGACCTGCATGCGACGCTCATGCCGATCGAGACGCTGTTCGTCGTCGATGCGATGCAGGGCCAGGACGCGGTCAACACCGCCAAGGCCTTCAAGGATGCGTTGCCTCTGACGGGGGTGGTGCTGACCAAGCTCGATGGCGACTCGCGTGGCGGCGCGGCGCTGTCGGTGCGCCAGGTCGCGGGCGTGCCGATCAAGTTCGCCGGCGTGTCCGAGAAGATCGACGGCCTGGAGGCCTTCGATGCCGACCGCCATGCCGGCCGCGTGCTCGGCATGGGCGACATCGTCGCCCTGGTCGAGGAGGTGACCAAGGGTGTCGACATCGAGGCGGCGCAGAAGCTGGCCGCCAAGGTCAAGGCGGGCGACGGCTTCGACCTCAACGACTTCCTGGCCCAGATCTCGCAGATGAAGAAGATGGGCGGGCTGTCCGGCCTGATGGACAAGCTGCCGACCCAGTTGACGCAAAAGGCTGCCGGCGCCGACATGGACCGCGCCGAGCGCGACGTGCGCCGCATGGAAGGCATGATCAACGCGATGACCCCGCTCGAGCGCCGCAAGCCCGAGCTGATCAAGGCCAGCCGCAAGCGCCGCATCGCCGCCGGCGCCGGCGTGCAGGTGCAGGAGGTCAATCGCATGCTCAACCAGTTCGAGCAGATGCAGGCCATGATGAAGAAGATGAAGGGCGGCGGCCTGATGAAGATGATGAAGCGCATGGGCGGCATGCCCGGCATGCCGCGCTGACGCGCCGGGATGCGCAATCTTGCGCACTTCCTCCGCGCACGCAGGCTGCGCGCTCACCGGCCGTTACAGGTGTTCCGCTTGGCGGCTTGATCCCCCGCGCCCGAGGCCGTAATTTGGGAACCAGTCGTTCACTTGCGGGATTGCCATGCTCCTCGACCCGATCTCGATCGCTGCCCTCGCCGCCGCCGCCGTCATCCTTCTGATGTTGCTGGTCGTGCATCTGCGCCAGCAGGGCGCCGGTACGAGACGCTCGTCGCGCAAGGAGGCGACCGACACGGTGATGGGCTGGCAGCCCGAACCTGCTCGGGTGCTGACCAGCATCGAATTGCAGGCCATGGCCGTGCTGTCCGAGGCCATGCCCGGCCACCTGGTGCTGGCCCAGGTGCCGCTCTCGCGCTTCCTGCGTGTGCCGATGCGCAATTCCTACGCCGACTGGCTGGCTCGCGTCGGCAACCTCAACGCCGACCTGCTGCTGTGCGATGCCGACTCGCGGGTACTGGCCGTGGTCGACGTCCGCGCGCCACAGGAAAGCGAACGCAGCGCCCGCCGCCACGAGCGCATGGTGCGCGTGCTGCGCGCCGCCGGCGTCGCCGTGCACGTGTGGCGCCAGGACAAGCTGCCGAGCGTGGCCGACGTGCGTGCGCAACTCGACAAGCTGCTGTCGACCAACCGTGCGCGCCCTGCCGGCGCCCCGGCCGCCTGGTCTTCGACCTCGCGCCCGGTACCGCTGATCCCGGTGCCCGACATCACCGAGATGCTCGCCGAGGGCGACGCGCAGGCAGTCGCCGCCGAACTGCACGAGCCGGTGGCCTCGGGCTTTTTCGACGACCTCGAACTGGGCACCGCCGGCGCCGCCCGCTAGACCGCAGGCGCTGCCGCTACTGCACCATCGCCTGCGCGAACTCGCGCGCATCGAAGGTCTGCAGGTCCTCGAGCTTCTCGCCGACGCCGATGAAATAGACCGCGAGCGGCCGCTGCTCGGCCGCGCACCAGCGCGCGATCGCCGCCAGCACCCCGCCCTTGGCCGTGCCGTCGAGCTTGGTCACGATCAGCCCCGTCAATTGCAGCGCGGCGTCGAAGGACTTGACCTGCGCAAGCGCGTTCTGGCCGGTATTGCCGTCGACGACCAGCAGCACCTCGTGCGGTGCGTCGGCCTGCGCCTTGGCGATCGTGCGGCGGATCTTCTTCAACTCCTCCATCAGGTGGAGTTGCGTCGGCAGCCGCCCGGCAGTGTCGGCGATGACGATGTCGCAGCCGCGCGCGCGCCCGGCACTGACGGCGTCGAAGCTCACCGCCGCCGGGTCGCCGCCCTGCTGGCTGATGATGTCCACGCGGTTGCGGTCGCCCCAAGCGGAAAGCTGCTCGCGCGCCGCGGCACGAAAGGTATCGGCCGCCGCCAGCAGCACCTTGCTGCCGCCGGCAGCCAGGTGGTGCGTGAGCTTGCCGATGCTGGTGGTCTTGCCGGCGCCGTTGACGCCGACGACCATCATCACGGTCGGTGTGTGCTCGCCGACGACGAGCGCGCGCTCGAGTGGCTTCAGCAGATCGGTGATGGCATCGATCAGCAACGCCTTGACGGCCATGGGCTCGGTGGCCTTGGTCTCCTTGACGCGGCGCTTCAGGTCGGCCAGCAGCGCCTCGGTCGCCGGCAGGCCGGCGTCCGCCAGCAGCAGCGCCGATTCGAGCTCCTCGTAGAGCGCGTCGTCGACCTGGGTGCCGGTGAAGACCTGGGCGATGCTGGAGCCGGTCTTGCGCAGGCCCACGCGCAGACGGTCGAGCCAGCCGGCGCGTGGCGGCGGCTCCTCAGCTGCCGGGGCGGTCGCGCGAGCGTCCTGTGTGCCGGAGGGTGTCGAGGCGGCGACAGCGGGAGTCGATGCGGGCGGGGCCGGGGGTTTTTTCTTGAAGAAGCTGAACATGCCGAGAGGTGGGCTCGCCGGGCGCTGCAACCCGCCCCGCGTTCGTTATAATCGCGGGCTCTAGGCGCTTTAGCTCAGTCGGTTAGAGCGACGGAATCATAATCCGCAGGTCCGGGGTTCGAGTCCCTGAAGCGCCACCAGTCATCCGAGAGCCCCGCCGGCACACGCCGAGCGGGGCTCTTCGCTTCCAGCCTTCAGATCCGGAGGCCTCGTAGGTCGCCGGATGGAACAGTTCCTCGACCGCCAACGGGCGCGCCGACAGTCCCTGCGCGTGATGGTGCCGCACGAAGGCATGCAGCGAGCGCAGGTTGGGCGCCACGCCATAGGACCCGAAGTCCTCACCCAGGCACTCGCGCGCGGCCTTCAGTTGCTCCTCGACGAAGGGCAGCGTGACCTTGGTCGCCGAGGTGTCGCTCAACTGTGCGAGCGCGAGGGCCTTGGCCTCGGTGAACGCCTTCAGCACGGCGCCCGGCAACCACGGATGCGCCTCGGCGAGCGCACGACGCACGCCGACGACACGCATGATCGGGAAGACGCCGGTACGCCGGTGGTAGACCTTGGCCGCGGCCGTCGGGTCGTCGAACAACCAGCCGACATTCGGGTTGCGCGCGGCCGCACCACCGGGCGGGCGCGGCGCGATGAAGCCGTCGATCTCACCGCCATCCAGAAGATCCGAGATCGTGCGGCCCGCCGGGGCATCGTCCATGCGCACGTCGGGCG
>Ga0209682_10000460_pt1 | contig 14001 bp, 12 predicted proteins | sample DOMMetBare2Fresh_2_FD_187471 | JGI IMG/M metagenome (GOLD analysis project Ga0209682, IMG submission 187471) | Wetland sediment microbial communities from St. Louis River estuary, USA, under dissolved organic matter induced mercury methylation -... | ecosystem: Environmental > Aquatic >... | reverse complement strand
GAAGACCTCGCCGTGCTGGAACGGGCTCATCGTGCCCGGATCCACGTTGAGGTACGGATCCAGCTTGATGAGGGTGACCTTGAGGCCGCGCGATTCGAGGATCGCCGCGAGAGAGGCTGCAGCAATGCCCTTGCCGAGGGAGGACACCACACCGCCGGTGACGAAGACGAACTTGGTCATTTTGTGCGGCATCTCCCGATCCGGCGGTGTGCCGCGGGAAATGCCCAGGGGGTAAAGCCAGATTATATCGGCGGCCCTGTCGTCGGCCGGCGGCTTGACCGGCGTCAGTTCGGTGCCGGCGCGCTGGGTTACGATCCGCCCCGCTTGCACCAGGTGCCTGCCGTCCGGATCGAGGGCGGCGGGTTCAACGGGAAGCCGGTGAGTTGCGGGGCCCTGCGGGTCCAGCACGATTCCGGCGCTGCCCCCGCAACGGTCAGCGAGGAGCTTGTCGCACGACAGCCACTGGGCCGCCAAGGCTCGGGAAGGCGCGGCCGGCCTCCGGGGTGTCGTCACGATGCGCCCCGGCACTCGCGAGCCCGGATACCGGCCCGGTGCACGAGTTGCCGACATTGCGGAGGGCAGTGTTCGAGCGGGTGCCTCTTCCCAGATTGCCCGCTTGCCGTGGCCTTCATCGACGTCGGCGTGTTACCACGCTGATCCGCGCGGGGTGCGCGGATGGAGTTGCGCTTGACGTTCCAATCCCCTGGCCGCGCCTTCGGTGGGCTTGCCGCTGCCTGGCTGACCATTTCCGCCATTCCCGCGCTCGCGCAAGGCAACTCGACGATCGTCGTCACCGGCGCGCGCGAACCGGCGAGCATCGAGCGCCTGGCAGCCGATGTCGTGGTGATCGATCGCCGTGCGATCGAGTCGTCGAGCGCCGACTCGGTGGCCGACCTGCTGCGCCGCGAGGCCGGCGTACAGTTGTCGCGCAACGGCGGCCCGGGCCAGAGCACCGGCATCCTGCTGCGCGGGGCTGCGTCGGTGAATACGGTGGTGCTGGTCGACGGCATGCGCATCGGTTCGGCCACGCTGGGCTATGCCCAGCTCGACGCGCTGAGCTTGGCGTCGATCGATCGGATCGAGGTCCTGCGTGGACCGGGCTCCAGCCTCTATGGCGCCGACGCCGTCGGCGGTGTCGTCCAGGTCTTCACCCGCCAGGGTGTCGCGGGGATCCAGCACACCGGCGAGATCGGCGCCGGCGGCTACGGCAGTCGGCAGGGTGCGGTCAGCTTCGCTGGCGCGGGGTCGATGTGGGACTACGCGCTGTCGCTCGGCCGCGAACAGAGTGATGGCGTCTCCGCCATCCGCCCGAACGACGGCTTCGGCAACCACAACCCGGATGCCGACGGCTACGCCTTGAACACAGCGCAGGCGCGGGTCGGACTGCGCCCGGCGGCCGGCCACCGCATCGGCCTGACGCTGCTGCGCTCGCGCCTGAACGCGCAATACGACGCGAGCGAATATGCGCCGCCGAGCTATGCCCAGGACAACACGCCGGACTTCCGCAACCGGCTGGCCACCGACGTCGCTGCACTCGATTGGCGCGGGGCTTACGGCGCGAACCTCACTGCGAGCGCACGTGCCGCGCACAGCGTCGACGATCTGCACAGCGGCGGCAAGCTCGTCGACCGCTTTCGCACCGTGCGCGACCACCTGACCGCCCAGCTGGCCTGGAAGGCCGGCCCGATCGGCGAGTGGGTCGTTGCGCTCGAGCACCAGCAGGAGAAGGCCGGCTCGACGCAGTTCGTGGCCGACGTCCGGCGGCGCAACGCTGGCCTGGTGATGGCGCTCAGCGGCGCGGCTGGGCGCTGGTCCTGGCAGGCCGACCTGCGTCGCGACGACAGTTCCGACTTCGGTGGCGTGACCACCGCGCGCCTGGGCGGCAGCGTGCGACTCGGCCGCGGGCTGAAGCTGCGCGCGCTCGGCGGCACGACCTACCGTGCGCCCAGCTTCAACGAGTTGTACTACCCCGGCTACGGCGTCGCGACGCTGCAGCCCGAGCACGGCCGCAGCGTCGAGGCGGGGCTGGACTGGCGCGACGGTGCGACAGCGGTCGCGGCGACGATCTTCCGCAATCGCCTGCGCGACCTGATCGGCTACGAGAGCGATCCGCGGCAATGCCCCGACCCGACGGTCTACAGCTTCGGCTGCGCGCGCAACCTCAGCCGCGCCAGGTTGCAGGGCCTGACGCTGGCGGGCAGCCACCGGCTCGGCGCAGTCGCTCTGAAGGCGCAGGTCGACCTTCTCGATGCCAAGGACGAGAAGACGGGCACGCGCCTGAACCGGCGCGCTGCCCATCAGGCCAGCGCCTCGGCCGACTGGCACACGGGCGACTGGCGCTTCGGTGCGAGCCTGCTGCGCCTCGGAGCACGGCCCGACGGTGGGGCCGAGCTTGTTGCCGAGACCACGCTGGACTTGAGCGCCACCTGGCAGCTGACGCCGCGCTGGACCTTGCAGGCCAAGGTCCTGAACGCGACCGACGCCGACCTGCAGCCGGTGCGCGACTATCAGGGGCTCGGGCGCCAGGGCTGGCTGGTGCTGCGCTTCGAAGGGGGGCTGTGAAGGCCTCCGGAGCGCCAGCGGCGTTGCGCCCCCGGGGCGGCGCCGCCAGCGCAGCGGCGAAGCCGGATCCGCGGCGTCCGCCCGGCTTCGGCGCCTGGGGAGTCGCGCTGACCCGATCGACCATGGGTCTGCTGCTGGCCGTCGCAGCGCACGGCGTGACGGCGCAGGTCAGCGTGCGCGACGACCGCGGCGTCGAACACCGCTTCGAGCGCTCGCCGCAGCGCATCGTCACGCTGTTGCCGTCGCTGACCGAGACGGTCTGTGCGCTCGGGGCCTGCGCGCGCCTCGTCGGCACCGACCGTTATTCCAACTGGCCGGCCAGCGTCATCGCGCTGCCCAAGCTGGGCGGGCTGGACGATGCGCTGCTCGAGCGCATCGTCGGGCTCAAACCCGACGTCGTGCTGGCCGCGGCCTCGACCCGCGCGGTCGACCGGCTCGAACAGCTCGGCGTCCCGGTGCTGGCGTTCGAATCCGATCGCCACGAGCAGGTGCACGCCAGCCTGCAGCGCATCGGCACGCTGCTGGGCGCGGCGGCGCAGGCCGACGCGGCGTGGGCGGCGATCGAAGCCGAGTTCGCGCGTGCGGCCGCCGCCGTGCCGCCGCGTCTGCAGGGCAGGTCGGTCTACTTCGAGGCCGACTCGTCGCCCTACGCCGCCGGCGCAGCCTCGTTCGTCGGCCAGACGCTGGCGCGGCTGAAGGTCGAGAACATCGCGCCCGCGGCGATGGGGGCATTCCCGAGGCTCAATCCCGAATTCATTGTGCGCAGCCAGCCGTACGTGATCATGGCCGCGCGGCGCAACGCCGACGAGATGGCGCGCCGACCGGGCTGGTCGCAGTTGCAGGCACTGAAGGACGGTCGGCTGTGCGCATTCGACGCCGAGCGCTACGAACTGCTGATCCGCCCCGGCCCGCGCATGGGCCAGGCAGCGCTCGTGATGGCCGCTTGCCTGGCCACCCTGCCGCCCTAGGGACGTCGCCATGTCGGAAGTCGAACGCCAGCATCGCCGCTCGCTCGCGCTCGCGCTGGCGCTGCTGTCGGCGCTGCTGGTGCTCGCTGGTCTGGCCTCCGGCAGCGACGGCTGGTCGCTGGCGGCTCTGGTCGGCGGCGGGCCCGAGTGGCAGGCCATCGTGGGCCAGATCCGTGCGCCGCGCACGCTGGGGGCCTGGCTCGCAGGCGCGCTGCTGGGGCTCGCCGGGGCAATCGCCCAGGGCCTGTTCCGCAACCCGCTGGCCGACCCCTACCTGCTCGGTTCGGCGGCCGGTGCCTCGCTCGCGGTGGTGGTCGTGCTCGCCATCGCCGGCCTGGGCACGCTGGCCGGTCCGGCGTGGGCCTGGGTCGCCAACGCCGGTGTCGTCGTGGCAGCGTTCGCCGGTGCGCTGGGTGGCATGCTGCTGACCTTGCTGCTGGCGCGCGGTGCGAGCCAGACGACACGGCTGCTGCTGGCCGGCGTGGTGGTGGGCGTGATGCTGACCGCGGTCAATGACCTGATCACGACCGCGGTGCCGCAGGCGCTGCGCGGTCGCCAGGGCTTCATGCTTGGCAATACCGGCTTCCTCGGCTGGGGCAGCGTGGCGTGGCTGCTGGGCGGGCTGGTGCTGGCGGCGCCGCTGGCCTGGCGACTGGCGCGTGCGCTCGACGCGCTCGCGCTGGGCGAGGACAGCGCACGCAGCCTCGGGCTCGACCTGCCGCGGCTGCGCGCCGGCCTGGTCGCCGCGCTCGCACTGGCCACCGGGCTGGCAGTCTCGCAGGCCGGCCTGATCGCCTTCGTCGGCCTGGTCGCGCCCCATCTGGTGCGCCGCTTTGCGCCAGCTCCGCACGGCTTCACGCTGCTCGCTAGTGCCGCGACCGGCGGCGTGCTGCTGCTGGCTGCCGACGTGCTGGCGCGCAGCCTGATGGCGCCGCAGGAACTGCCGGTGGGCGTGCTGACCGCGATCCTCGGCGGCGGCTACCTGCTGCGGCTGCTGCAGCGGCAGGGAGGGCGCCCGTGATTGCGGTGCATGACCTGGCGGTGACACTCGGCGGCCGGCCGGTCATCGACGGTCTGAGCCTGGACTTCGGCACCGGCTGGACCGCCATCGTCGGGCCCAACGGGGCCGGCAAGTCCACCCTGCTGCGCGTCCTGGCCGGCCTGGTGGCACCCAGCGCCGGGCGGGTCGAGCTCGACGGCCGCGCGCTGCGCGACTGGCCGACGCGCGAGCGCGGGCGGCACATCGCGTGGCTGGCGCAGCAGGGCGAGGCGAGCGGCGACCTGACCGCGCGAGACATCGTGATGCTGGGTCGCATTCCGCACATCGGCCTGTTCGCCACGCCCGGCCCGAGCGATGACGCCGCGGTCGAGGCCGCGATGGAGGCGACCGAGTGCCGCGCCTGGCAGCACCGCCGGCTGCCTGAACTCAGCGGCGGCGAACGCCAGCGTGTGCTGCTCGCGCGCGCACTGGCCGTGCAGGCGCCGGTGCTGCTGCTGGATGAGCCGACCACGCACCTGGACCCGCCCCATCAGGTCGCGTTGGTGCGCCTGCTGCGCCAGCTCGGCCGCCGGCAGACAGTGATCGGCGTGCTGCACGACCTGTCGCTGGCCCTGCACGCCGACCGCGTGATCGTGCTCCAGGCGGGGGCCCTGCAGGCCGATGCCGGGCCGGACGATGCGGCCCTGCATGCGACCTTGACCCGGGTGTTCGAGGGCGCCGTTCGGGTCGAGCGCATCGGCGGCCGGGCCATCGTCCTGCCGCGACTGGACGCCGACTGACGTCGAACGGCCCTGCAGCCGCGGGCGTGTCGCGGGCGCATCACGGGCGTTGACGCCGGCCCGGTGGCGGGCGCAGGATGGCGGGGTGAACCCACAGGCTTGCCTCATGAAACGATGGCTCCTGTCGATGGCCTGGCTGCTGCTGATGACCGGCTGCGCCGAGGTCCCGGTGGCACAGCGGCCGCCGCCGCCGGCGTTGTTCCACGACGCCGTGTTCGGGCCGCCGGCGGTGCCGGTGCGCCCGGACGAGGTCTTCGCCGTCAGCCCGGCGATGCGCGAGTTCCTGGCGCGCGAGGCCTGGCGCATGCGGCTGAAGGGCGGGCCGTCCGGCCTGGTCGACGGCCTGCTCGAGAGTGGCGTGCTGAAGCTGGACTACGACTCCGAGATGACGCGCAATGCCGCCGAGGCATTCGAGGCACGATCGGGCAATTGCCTGTCGCTGGTGATCATGACCGCGGCACTGGCGCGGGAACTGGGACTGAGCGTCGTCTACCGCCAGATCGAGACCGGCGGGGTCTGGTCGCGCAGCGGCACCCTGCTGATGGACATGGCGCACGTCAATATCTCGATCGCACGCGACCATACCGGCGCGCGCGTCGCCCGTTTCATCGGTGACTGGGTCACGGTGGACTTCATGGCGGGTGCCAACTCGCCGCATGCGCGCGTCTGGCAACTGGAGGAACGCCGCATCCTGGCGATGTACCTGGTGAACCGCGCGGTCGAGCTGATGGCGGCCAGCCGGTCCGCCGACGCCTACTGGCATGCCCGCGCGGCGATCGAGGCCGACCCGGGTTTCGTCGAGGCGTACAACACGCTGGGTGTCGTCTACCTGCGGCACGGACGACCGCGCGAGTCCGCGGTGGCCCTGCGCCACACGCTGGCGCTGGACCCCGGGCACCGCCACGCGCGCGGCAACCTGGCGACGGTGCTGGACGTGCTCGGCCAGGCGGCGGAGGCGGCCGCGCTGCGGGCCGAACTGCAGCGGCTCGATCCCGTGCCGCCGTTCCGCGACTACGACGACGGCCTGCGGGCGATGCAGGCGGGCGACTTCGAGACCGCGCGCCGGCTGTTCGAGCGCGAGCTGAAGAACCACGATCTGCAGTTCCACGAACTGCATCTGAACCTGGCGCGTGTCTACCTGCACTTCGGCAACCACACCGAGGCGCGGCGCCAGCTCGAGAAGGCGCTCAAGCTCAGCACCACGCGCCAGCAGCAGGCGCTCTACACGAGCAAGCTCGATGCGCTCAAGGAAGAGCGGGCCCGGCTCGGCCGGTGACGGTGCGGCGGGCCCGGCGCTTCAGCGCACGGCAGTACGGTCGAATTGCGGGTTCTCGATGATGCCGAGCCGGTTGCCGAAGGGGTCGACGACGGCGCCGACGCGGATGCCGCCACCGACCTCGGTGACCGGCTCGAGCGGTGCCGCCCCGAGTTCGAGCAGTCGCGCATGGGCCGCGCCGGCGTCGGACACGCCCCACAGCGGCTGGGGCCCAAAGGTTCCGGGCGTGCCGTCGGGCAACAGGCCCAGCTCGAAGCCGCCGACATGGAATCCGACATAGAACGGTTGGTCGAAGTAGGGCGGCTGGCCAAGCAGCGTGGTGTACCAGGCCTTGGCGGCGGGCAGGTCGGGGGTGGGGTAGATGGCGGTGCGAAGGCCGAGCAACATGGCGATCTCCTCGAGCTTGTGTCTACGATACGCCGATGCGATACCAGCAGACATGGGACATGGCCGCAGGGCGGCGGCGGATCGTGATGGCGGGCCTGGGTGGCGCGCTTGCGCTCGTGGCGGCTGTGCCCGCCCGTGCCGACGACGCGGCGCCGGGCGCCTACGACCTGTCGGTCTGGGTCGATGCGCAGTTCGGTCCCGACGGCGCGATCCGCCAGTACAGCTTCGTCGACGAGGCGCAGTTTCCCGCGCCCTTCCTCGACCGTGTGCGCGAGCGCCTCGCGCCGGCGCGCATCCGCCCGGTGGTGGAGCAAGGTCGCGCGGTCAGCTTCCAGACCGGCGTGCGCCTGGCCGTGCGCGTGCTGCCGGGCGCCACCGGCGGAACTGTCATGATCCGGCGCCTGTCGGTCGAGCCGCTGGTGCTCACGCGCTACGCGGCGAGCTTCCCGCGCGACATCGGCGCGACGCCGGGCTGGAATGGGCGCGTGACCGCCATCTGCACCGTCGGCATCGACGGCCGCTGCAAGGCCGTCGCGACGCGCGCGGTGCCGGGAATCCCCGAGTCGGTGCGGCGCTTCGCGGTCGCGTCGATGGACGGCTGGCGCTTCAAGCCCCAGGAGGTCGACGGCATCGCCGTGGAAGGCGAGACCGTCGTCGAGTTCGACCTCACGACCGAGGACGCGATGCCCGAGGACTTCCGCATCCCCAAGTTCGATCGCCTCGAGAAGATCCGTTGACGTCGCGCGGCTTCAGCCGCGCAGGTGGCAGGCGACCCAATGGCCCTCGCTGCTCTGCCTGAGCTCCGGTGCGGTCTGGCTGCACTCGGGTCTGGCGATCGGGCAACGGGTGTGGAAGTGACAGCCCGGCGGCGGATCGATCGGGCTCGGCACGTCGCCCTGCAGCATGATCCGCCTGCGCTTGACCTGCGGGTCGGGGATGGGTACCGCCGACAGCAGCGCCTCGGTGTAGGGGTGCAGCGGATTCGTGTACAGCTTCTTCGCCGGCGCGATCTCGACGATGCGGCCGAGGTACATCACCGCGACGCGGTTGCTGATGTGCTCGACGACCGAGAGGTCGTGCGCGATGAACATGTAGGTCAGGCCGAACTTGGCCTGCAGGTCCTCGAGCAGGTTGATGACCTGGGCCTGGATCGAGACGTCGAGTGCCGACACGGCCTCGTCGCAGACCACGAGCTTGGGGCTCACCGCGAGCGCCCGCGCGATGCCGATGCGCTGGCGCTGTCCGCCCGAGAACTCGTGCGGGTAGCGCCGCATGTGGTCGGCATTCAGGCCCACGGTCTCGAGCAGCTCGACGACGCGGTCCTCGTAAGCGCGCCGCGTCTTCGTCAGGCCGTGGATCGTCAGCGCCTCGCCGATGATGGCGGTGACCGTCATGCGCGGGTTCAAGGAGGCATAGGGATCCTGGAAGATGATCTGCATGTCACGCGCCATCGCGCGCAGCGCATGCTTGTCGAGCGCGGTGACGTTCTTCCCTTCGAACCAGACCTCGCCCGAGGTCGGCTCGATCAGGCGCAACACGCAGCGGCCGGTCGTGCTCTTGCCGCAGCCCGACTCGCCGACGATGCCCAGCGTCTCGCCGGCGGCGAGATCGAAGCTCACGCCGTCGACCGCATGCACCTTCTCCACCGTGCGCGCGAGCAGTCCACCCTTGATCGGAAAGTGCTTGACCAGGTCCTTGACCTGAAGAAGTGGGCCGCTCATGCCGATGGGTCCAGGATGCAGGCCAGCTTGTGCCCCGGCGCGACCTCGCGCAGCGGCGGCGTCGCCGTCGTGCAGGCGGGGGTCACGAACTTGCAGCGCGGCGCGAAGCGGCAGCCTTCGCCGGGGGCGATCAGCTTGGGCACGCTGCCGCCGATGGCCTCGAGCCGCACCTTGTGGATCGCCGCGGTGTCGATCCGCGGGATCGAGCGGATCAGACCCTGCGTGTACGGATGGCGCGGGTGCGCGAACAGCTCGCCCACCGGTGCCTCCTCGACCACCTGGCCGGCATACATGACGATCACACGCTGAGCGACCTCGGCGACCACGCCCATGGCGTGCGTGATCAGCAGCACGGCCATGCCCAGGCGGTCCTTCAGCTCGGCCAGCAGGTCGAGGATCTGGGCCTGGATCGTGACGTCCAGGGCGGTCGTGGGCTCGTCGGCGATCAGCAACTGCGGGTTGCAGGCCAGCGCGATGGCGATCATCACGCGCTGGCGCATGCCGCCGGAGAATTGGTGCGGGTAGTCGCCCACACGGCGCTCGGGCGTGGGGATGTGCACGAGCCGGAGCATCTCGATCGCACGGTCCCGCGCGTCCTTCTTCGACAGGCCCTCGTGCAGGCGCAGGCTCTCGCCGATCTGTTCGCCGACGGTGTAGACCGGGTTGAGCGAGGTCATCGGCTCCTGGAAGACGATCGCGATCTCCTTCGCGCGGATCTTGCGCATCTCCTCGGGGCTTGCCGTGACGAGATCGCGGCCCTGCCACAGCACCTGGCCGCCGACGATCCGGCCCGGTGGCATGGGCACCAGCTTGAGCACCGTCATCGCGGTCACGCTCTTGCCGCAGCCCGACTCGCCGACCACGCAGACGGTCTCGCCACGGTCGACGCTGATGTCGACGCCGTCGACGGCGTGCAGCCAGCCGTCGTCGGTCTTGAAGTGGGTCTTGAGCCCACGGATGTCGAGCAACGCCATCACATGACTCGGCGTGGATCGAGCGCATCGCGCAGGCCATCGCCGATGAAATTGATCGTCAGCACGGCAAGGAAGATCGCCAGGCCGGGGAACAAGGCCCAGTGCGGCGCGATGTCGAGGTAGTCCTTGGCGTCATACAGGATCCGGCCCCAGGTCGGGATGTCGGGTGGGAAGCCCAGGCCCAGGAAGGAGAGCGTGGACTCGGCGATGATCGCCGCGGCGACGTCGATCGTGCCGGCGACGATGACGGGGCCGAGCGAGTTGGGCAGGATGTGGCGCACCACCTGCCGCGGCACGCTCGCACCGAGCGCGCGCGCGGCCTCGACGAACTCCTTCTCGCGCAGCGAGAAGAACTGCGCCCGCACCAGCCGCGCCACCGGCATCCAGCGGAAGCCGCCGATCACCGCCACGATCAGGATGAAGGTGCCGACCTCGACACCGAACGCACCCTTGAGCGTGTCGCGGAACAGGTAGATCACGATCAGCAGCAGCGGCAGCTGCGGCAGCGACAGGAAGAGGTCGGTCAGCCACATCAGCGCGGTATCGACCCAGCCGCGCGAGATGCCGGCGACGGCGCCGATCAGCACGCCGACGAAGATCGCCATCAACATCGCGGCCATGCCGACCGCCAGCGAGATGCGCCCGCCGTAGAGCACACGCGCGAGGATGTCGCGCCCGAGGTCGTCGGTGCCCAGCGGGTGGGCAGCCGACGGCGTGGCCAGGCGTGCCGTGAAGTCGATGTCCTCGATCGAGTGCCGCCACAGCAGCGGGCCGAAGGCCACGGCGGCGACCATCAGCCCGAGCACGACCAGGCAGACCACCGCCATGCGATGGCGGCGGAAACGGCGCCAGGCCTCGCCCCATGGCGTGGTTTCGGGTCTGCGGGGCGCCGCCGGCGACTTGGGGGCGCTATCGGTAGGAGATGCGCGGGTCGAGCCAGCCATACAGCAGGTCTGCAATCAGGTTGAAGACGATCACGAGGCAGGAGAAGACGAAGGTCACCGCCATGATCACCGGCGTGTCGTTGCGCAGGATCGCATCGATCAGCAGCGAGCCGATGCCCGGGATGCGGAAGATCTGCTCGGTGACGATCGCGCCGCCGAAGACCGCCGGCATCTGAAGCGCCACCAGCGTGACGACCGGGATCAGCGCGTTGCGCACCACGTGCTTGAGCAGGATCACGCGCTCGGCCAGGCCCTTGCTGCGGGCGGTGGTGACATAGTCGAGGCGGATCACGTCGAGCACGGCCGAGCGCACGTAACGGGTCCAGCTCGCACCCTGGAACAGTCCGAGCACGAAGACCGGCATCAAGGATTGCCGGAGGTGCTCCCACCACCAGCGCCAGCCAGTCTCGGAGATATCGGCGCGATAGACGAAGGGCAGCCAGTCGAGCTTGATCGAGAACAGCAGGATCAGCAGCAGGCCGGTGAAGAAGGTCGGCAAAGAGAAACCGATGAAGGCCAGCGTGCTGGCGATGCGGTCGAACCAGGAATAGGGCTTGGCCGCCGAGAGGATGCCCACCGGCAGCGCGATCGCCAGCGCCAGCAACTGCGACGCGCCGATGACGGCCAGCGTCACCGGCACGCGCTGCAGGATCAGCGTGTCGACATTGACGCGGCTGATGAACGAGAAGCCCCAGTCGCCGCGCAGCATCGCGGCGAGCCAGCGGAAATAGCGCTGCCAGCCCGGATCGTCGAGGCCGAAACTCTTGCGCAGCTGCTCGCGCACCTCGGCCGGCACGTTGGGGTTGAGCGCGAGCTCGCCGAACGGATCGCCCGGCGCGAGCGCGAGCACGGTGAACAGCACCACGCTGATGCCCAGCAGGCTGGGCAGCGCGATCAGCAGTCGGCGAAGGATGTAGGAACCCACGTCGATCGCCTCTTCAGGTCGCGCGATGCCATTCGGCGACGCTGCTCAGCGCCAGGTCCCAGCCCGAGGTCGGCGCCACGAGGCCGCGTGCGGTGCCATTGACCTCCGGCCGGTAGACGATCGGGATGACGGCGTGGTCGTTGCACACCAGGTCGTTCATGCGGATGAACAGCGCGGCACGCCGGACCGGATCGAGCTCGCCTTCGGAGGCCTTGAACAGGCGGTCGTACTCCTCGTTGACCCAGCGCCCGCGGTTGCGCCCGATCCACTTGTTGGCCTTGGAAGCGACCTCCCAGGAGACGAACCACTGCATCATGCCGGCCGGATCGGGCTCGCGGCCGCCATTGGCGTACATCTGCAGGTCCGCGTGGAACTTGCTGTAGGTATCGGGGTTGCCGACGTCGGAGGAGAAGAACACTGCCGGCGTCACGGCCTTGATCTCGACGTCGATCCCGGCCTGGGCGCAGGCCTGCTTGTAGACCGATTGCACCTTCTGGCGCAGCGCATTGATCGAGGTCTGGAACAGCAGGCGCAGCTTGCGGCCGTCCTTCTCGCGGATGCCGCCGGCGCCGCGTTTCCAGCCGGCGGCATCGAGCAGCGCATTGGCCTTCTCGACGCTGGCCTCGATGCGCTGGTTCGGGCTGTTGAAGCGCGCCGGGTTGTTCAGGATGTTGGCGGTGGCCACACCGGTGCGGCCGTAGACGAAGGTCTCGAGCGCCCTGCGGTCGCACAGCAGCGCGAGCGCCTGGCGCACGGCCGGGTCGCGCAGGATCGGGTGGCGCGACCGCGGGTGGGAGCGTTCGCCGTCGATCTCGCTGCCGGGGTCGGCCATGTTGAGCTGGATGAACTCGACGTTGCCGCTCGGATGGATGTTGACGCGTCCCTTGCCGCCGGACTCCATGCGCTTGAGCACCTCGTCCTCGACCTGCAGGTTCCAGCCGAAGTCGAACTCGCCGGTCTGGATCACGGCCCGGGCCGCCGACGGCGCGTCGCCGCCGCCCTTGAGTTCGACGCTGTCGAAATGCGGGCGGTTGGCGCCGTGGTAGTTGCGGTTGATCTCGCCGCGCACGAGGTCGCCCGGCTTGAAGTCGACAAACCGGTACGGCCCGGTGCCGACCGGCTTCAGGTTGGCTGGCGCCTCGCGTGACTTCGCACCCTTGTAGGGCTCGAAAAGGTGACGCGGAATCACGTGTGGCGTGCTGCCGCGCAGCCACAGCGGCGTGGGTTTGGCGAAGACCACGCGCACGGTCAGCGCATCGACCTTCTCGATCGCCTTGATACCTTCGTAGTCGCCGGTCGTGATCGCGGCGCTGGCCGGGTCGGTGGCGAAGCGCCAGGTGAAGACGACGTCGTCGGCCGTGAACGGCGCGCCGTCGTGCCAGGCCACGCCCTTCTTCAGCTTCCAGGTCACCGATCGTCCGTCGGCGGCGACACCGCCGTTGGCGCGGGTGGGGATCTCGGCCGCGAGCACCGGCACGGGCTCGCCATCCTGGTCGTAGCGGATCAGCGCCTCGTAGAACAGTGCCGCACCTTCCTGGTCCTTCACGCCAGTGCCGAAGTGCGCATTGAGCAGCGTCGGGCCCTGCCAGAACAGCAGCTTGAGCGCGCCTCCGCCGCCGCGCTGGTGCGGCGTGTGAGCGGTGTCCGCCGCGCGCGCGACGCCGGCGTCCAGCAGCATCAGCGAGGCCATCGGCGCCGGAACACCCAGAGCGGCCAGCCGGAGCGCGAACGCACGCCGCGACAGCCGCGCCGTGCGGACGTCGCCGATCCACTCGTGAAGCTCGCGCGTGCCGACGGCCGTATCAGGCGGTCGGCGTCGGGAGGTCATGCCTCGCGGTACCAGTTGTGCAGCGACGAGAAGTCGAGGTCCCAGCCGCTGAGCGAGGTGACGAGCTTCAGGCCGGCGCCGCGCACGCGCGGACGGCTGATCAGCGGCAGCGTGTGGCCGTCGTTGACCACCAGGTCGTTGAGCTTGATGAACATCGCCGCACGCTTGACTGCGTCGAGTTCGTTCTCGGCCTGGGCATAGATGCGGTCGTACTCCTCGTTGCGCCAGCGCAGGATGTTGCGCCCGGCCCATTTGTTGGCTTTCTGCGAGGCCTCGCGGGCCAGGTATTGATCCATGAAACGCTCGGGGTCGGGCTGCGTCATGGTCGTCGTGTACATCTGGATGTCGCACCAGAACTTGCCATAGGTGTCGGGGTTGGCCACGTCGGACGAGAAGAAGACCGACGCCGTCACCGACTTCAGTTCCAGCTCGATGCCGGCCTTGGCGCAGGCCTGCTTGAAGATCGCCTGTTCCTTCTGGCGCGAGGAGTTGATGCTCGTCTGGTAGACGAACTTCATCTTCTTGCCGCCCTTTTCGCGGATGCCGTCGGCACCCTTGGCCCAGCCGGCGGCGTCGAGGATCTGGTTGGCCTTGTCGACGCTGAATTCGAACTTCGTGTTCGGCGAGCGGAACTTGG
>Ga0209682_10000459_pt1 | contig 14006 bp, 11 predicted proteins | sample DOMMetBare2Fresh_2_FD_187471 | JGI IMG/M metagenome (GOLD analysis project Ga0209682, IMG submission 187471) | Wetland sediment microbial communities from St. Louis River estuary, USA, under dissolved organic matter induced mercury methylation -... | ecosystem: Environmental > Aquatic >... | reverse complement strand
CGCCCGGTCCACCGCATAGCTTTCCTGCTGCAAGGCCTCGACGAGCGCCTCCGCCAGTACCTCCTCGTCCTCCACCACCAGGATTCTCATGGCGCCGACAACTCCAGACTTGGACCTGGCCGCTGACTTTATCGGATTCTCGCGCCCGATGCACGACGCAGCCGACACGCTACCTTGGTACCATGGTACAATCCAGAAAGGAGGACGGAACCATGGGAACCGAGCACGAAGGAGAGCGGCTGATCGTCGAACGGGTGCAGACGGGCGTGCGGATGGAGAAGCGGATCGTCAAGGTGTTGAAGGCCCTGGCGGAGCTCTACGACATCTCCCTGGGGGATCTGCTGGAAGGGATCGTGCTCCACGCCTTCGACGGGAAGAGCCCTTTCGGCGCCGAGAGCTTGCAGCGGATCGCCGACCTGAAACGGGTCTACGGCCTCGACCTCGACGCGAGCGCCAGCCACCGCCTGACGGAGGTGCCCCATGCCTCCTGAAGCGTCCGTCGCACCAACTTTGGAGACTCTGGACAGCCTGGAGGACGCCGAGCTGCTGCGGCGCTTCGAGGACGCGACCCTCCCCGCATCCGCCTTCCATCACCGCGACCACGTACGGGTCGCCTGGCTCTACCTGAAGGCCGAGCCACCCCTCGCCGCCCTGGCCCGCTTCGATGCCGGGCTGAAGCGCTTCGCCGCGGCCCACGGCGCCACCGGCCTCTACCATGAGACGATCACCTGGGCCTATCTGCTGCTGCTCCGCGAGCGCATGGAACGGAACGGGGCGGGTGCCACCTGGGCGGAATTCGCGGCGCAGAATCCCGACCTCCTCACCTGGAAGCCGTCGGTCCTCGACCGTTACTACCGGCCGGAGACGCTCGCCTCGGAGCTGGCACGGCGGGTGTTCGTGCTGCCGGACCGGGCGGCGTAGGTACAATGCCGCCCATGCGCTTTTTCAACACGGCCGGCCCCTGCGATCCGGCCCGGCACTACATGCTGCCGCCGGAGCGGCGCCTTTCCGGAGTCCGCGACCTGATCGACCGGCACGACTACTTCGTTCTCCACGCCCCTCGCCAGACCGGGAAGACGACCTGTTTCGCGGCCCTGGCGCACAGCTTGGCGGCCGAGGGCCGGTACGCGGCGCTCCATGCGACGTGTGAGAAGGGCCAGCCGGCCGGTGGCAATATCGAACGGGGTGTGCGGGCCGTGCTCCGCGATGTCGCGAGAGCGGCGCAGAGCCTCCCCGCCGAGTTGCGGCCGGCGCCCGTGGAGGAGCTCACCGGGATCGAGGGGGAGAGCCTCCTGGACGCCTATCTCGCCGCCTGGAGCGAGCGGTCACCTCTCCCCGTGGTGCTCTTCCTGGACGAGATCGATGCGCTCTACGACGAGACGCTCCTCTCGGTGCTGCGCCAGCTCCGTGCCGGGTACACCCACCGTCCGCAGCGCTTCCCCCAATCCATCGCCCTGATCGGCTTGCGCGACGTGCGGGACTATCGCGTCCACCTGCGTCCGGAGACGGAGAGCCTCGGAACGTCCTCGCCATTCAACATCAAGGTCCGCTCGCTGATCCTCGCCAATTTCTCGCGCGACGAGGTCACCGAGCTGTATGCCCAGCACACGGCGGAGACCGGCCAGGCCTTCACCCCCGAGGCGGTCGCCCTGGCCTGGGAGCTGACCCGCGGCCAGCCGTGGCTCGTCAATTCTTTGGCCGCCGAAATCATCGATGCTCTCGTACCGGACCGGTCCGCCCCCATCGAGCCGCGGCACGTCGACCGCGCCAAGGAGATCCTCATCGAGCGGCGCGACACCCACCTCGATTCCCTGGTGGACCGGCTGCGCGAGCCACGGGTCCGGCGCGTCATCGAGCCGATCCTCGCCGGCGAGATGCTGTCGCCGGACGTGCTCGACGATGACGTCCAATTCGTCGAGGACCTCGGCCTGGTGGCCCGCTCCGCCGGCCTGGAGATCGCCAATCCGATCTACCGCGAGATCATCCCGCGGGCTCTGACCGCCGTGGTGCAGCGGTCGCTTCCCCTGCCCCAGGTCTCGTTCATCGCCGCGGATGGCCGGCTCCGCCGCGACGTGCTGCTGGACGAGTTCCGCACCTTCTGGTGCCAGCACGCCGAATTCTTTCTCGAGCGCCAGCCCTATACGGAAGCCGCGGCGCAGCTCGTCTTCATGGCGTACCTGCAGCGGGTGGTCAACGGCGGCGGCTTCATCGACCGCGAGTACGCGGTCGGCAGCGGCCGGATCGACCTCTGCGTGCGTTGGCCCCATCCCGGAGGGATCGAGCGCTGGGCCCTGGAGCTCAAGGTCTGGCGGGACGGCCGGCCCGATCCCCTGCGGGAAGGCCTGGAGCAACTGACCGCCTATCTCGACCGGCTGGGCCTCGACGAGGGAACCCTCATCCTCTTCGACGGCCGGCCGCAGGCTCCTCCCCTGCTCGAACGATGCTCGCGCAGCGAAACCGAGCACCGCGGGCGGCGGATCGGGGTGGTGCGGCTGTGATGGGGCGCCCTCACCGTTTCTTCTTCGTGGATGCCGCCTTCGCCAGGTTCTGCTGCACCCGGAGCCTGACGATCTGCTCGATCAGGTCGTAGGGGATCGGCTGATCGAGGGGAAATCTCAGGTTGCCCTTCTCCCCTGCATAGGGAGCCACCGCCTCTTCGAGCCGTGCATCCCCCCGGATCGGCGGGTAGAGGCCGATGTGCCTCTTGAAGGCGGCGAAGTAGACCAGGACGCCGTTCAGGAAGAACGCCGGCATCCGATAGCTGATCCTCTCCTCCGCGCCGGGCACGGCCGCGCGGACCGTCGACCGGATCTGCTCGAGGACCGCCTGCACCTCCGGCGGAAACGGCGCGATGTATTCGTCGATGCTCTTGGGTGTCTCTCGTCCACCTTCCATGGTGCCTCCTCTCCTCAGGCGTGAAGGGCTGGCGTCGCGGCGGCGGTCGAGGCCGACCTTTCCCTCCCTAGTTGACGAGATCATCGTACTCCGCATGAGTGCCAATCCAGATCCAATGGATGCAGCCTGCTTCGGCAAGGCCCAAGGCTCGATAATGGTCGCCTACGCGGACTGACCAGAGCTCGCCAACCCTCTTGAAGTGCAGCGAGGGATGGCGAGGATTACTCTTGAGCAACTGGTAGTTCTTGTCCGCAAGCTCACGGACTTCTGCAGGCAGTGCCCGATACAGCGCCCAAAACTTTGAGGACGCAAAGTGCTTCAAATTTCCCGGGCCTTTCCCGCTTTGAATTCCGCACGTGCTTCAGCAATGAGCCGATCCAACTTCCCGGCGGCGACATCGGCCTCAATCTGTTTGTCCCACAGATGGTGGTCCAGCTCAATGAACCATGCGCGTAGCTTGGTCAAGTCCTCGGGCGAAAGTTGTAGAATCTTTTGTTCGAGTTGATCAAGCTCGCTCATCTTGAAACCTCCACGATTCTCACTCTCCATTGCTCCGATGCCGGCAGGCCCGGGCGCTTCCCTGAAGCGGGCCTGAGTGAGTTGGAACTGACCCGGACCCTGGCACGCGAAGGAGAGTGAGTCCTCCGCGCACTTCGAAGCATGGTAGCATCCCCATCCTCACCCCTCCCAATGCTTTCACTGCGGACGATCCGAGCTTCCCCGAGTGGGTCCCGTTCCCCGGAGGCGTGGGGGATGGGCAGCGAGCACGCACCGGCCAGCGCCGCGGCAGTCCCCGGGGAACTACTCCCCCGGCGCGTCGGTCTTCCAGCGGTCCGTTCCGGGCCGGCTTTGTCTCGAAGGGCTTCTCGGGGGTGGACCTTGAACCGCAGGTGAGACAAGGAGCTTGACACCGCTCCGTCACACGGCTACAGTCGCGGCGTGTAAACGGTTACATCGCCGTCGGGCGACCCGAACCACTGCCATCGCGCCACTCTTCCGTCCGTCTCCGGAGCCCGGGAGGATCTATCGGCCATGAGCGCCACCATCAAGGAGGTCGCCCGCGAAGCCGGGGTCTCTGTCGCCACGGTGTCGCGGGTGTTCAACCAGAAGGGCCCGATCCGGGAGGAGACGCGCCAGCGCATCCTGGAGGTCGCCGGGCGGCTCGGCTATGCGCCGCATGCCATGGCGCGGAGCCTGATCACCAAGAAGACCGGCACCCTGGGGGTCCTCCTTCCCGACCTGTACGGCGAGTTCTTCTCCGAGGTCATTCGCGGCGTCGACCTCGCGGCGCGGCGTGACGGCTATCACATCCTGGTGTCGAGCTCCCACAGCAACCGGAGCGAGGTGGAGGCGGTGCTCCGCGCGCTGCGCGGCCGGATCGACGGCCTCATCGTGATGTCGCCGGAGGCCGATGCCCGCGCGCTGGAGGCCAATCTGCCGGGGACGCTCCCTGTCGTCCTGCTCAATTGCCGGGTCGAGGGGACGGCGTTCGACTCGATCAACATCGACAACTATGGCGGCGCCCGGGCCATGGTCCGCCACCTCGCGGCCCTCGGGCACCGCCGCATCGCCCATGTCAAAGGTGCCCCCGGCAACAATGACGCCCTGGAGCGCCTTCTCGGCTATCGCGACGGGATGGAGGCGCTCGACGGCCGGCAGAGCGAGGATCTCGAGATCGAGGGGGACTTCACCGAGGAAGCGGGGTATCGCGCGGGGGAGGCCATCCTGCGGATGCGCCCCCGCCCCACCGCCGTCTTCTCCGCCAACGATGCGATGGCGGTCGGCGTGCTCTCCGCCCTGCAGGAGGCCGGGCTGCGGGTTCCCGACGACATCGCCGTCACCGGCTTCGACGACATCCCTGTCGCCCGCTTTCTGACGCCAACCCTGACCACCGTGAGCCTCGCCATTGCCGACCTGGGCGACCTCGCCGTCCAGCGGCTGCTCCAGGCCATGGCGCGCGGCGAGGACCGCGAGCGCCGGCACGAGACCCTGCCCACGACCCTCGTGGTGCGCGGCTCCTGCGGCGCCAAAGCTTCGCAGCCTGTTCCCATCCAAGGAGGAGGGTCATGAAACACCGTAAGGCAGTCCTGCTGCTCCTGCTGCTCACCGCCCTGATCGTGCCGGCGGCCCGGGCGCAGACCACCGCGTCGTCCATCCGCGGCGTGGTGCGCGACGAATCGGGACCGCTCGCCGACGTCACCCTCGAGGCGGCCGGCGCCGACAGCGGTTTCAAGTACACCGCCAAGACCGGCGCCGACGGCAGCTTCGCGCTCGCCGGCCTGCAGCCGGGCGTCTACACCCTGACGGTCACCTCGCCGGCCTACGAGCCGCAGCAGCAGAAGGTCCAGGTGCTGATCGGCCAGGACGTGACCGCCGACTTCGTGCTCTCCCCCGGCGAGGTCTTCACCGAGAACGTGAACGTGGTCGGCGAGGCCGTCCAGCTCCTGATCGACACCCGGAGCTCGGAGATCTCGACCAACGTCACCCCGCAGCAGATCGAGGCGCTGCCGCAGAACAACCGCAACTTCCTGGGGCTCGCCGCGCTCGCGCCGGGCGTCCGCTTCACCGACGACCAGGACGCGGCGGGACAGAAGTTCAGGAGCGGCGGCTCGGACGCCCGCCAGGTCAACGTCTTCATCGACGGCCTGTCGTACAAGAACGACCTGCTCCAGGGCGGCGCCTTCATGCAGGACTCCAGCCGCGGCAACCCGTTCCCGCAAAACGCCGTGCAGGAGTTCCGGGTGCTCACCCAGAACTACAAGGCCGAGTATGAGAAGGCCGCCGCGGCGGTGATCACCGCGGTCACCAGGTCGGGCGGCAACGAGTTTCACGGCGACGCGTTCTACCTGTATCAGGACAAGGACTTCGTGACGCAGGACGACTTCTCGAAGGACCGCGGCGACAAGAAGCCCGAGTACGAGCGCAAGCAGCTCGGCCTGTCGATCGGCGGCCCCATCGTCCAGGACAAGCTCAACTTCTTCGCCTCCTATGAGTCGAACGACCAGGACCGGCTCGCCACCGTCTTCCGTGGCGGCTCCTACGACTCGGCGCCGGCCAACGTCCGGCAGTTCCTGGACGGATTCGACACGGGCGTGCTGACCTCACCGTTCGAGTCGGACCTCTACTTCGGCAAGCTCTCCTGGCAGCCGACCGCCGGGCAGACCTTCTACGCCACCTACCACCGCCGCGACGAGCAGGAGGTGCGCGGCTTCGGCGGCCAGCGGACGATCGACGGCGCCGAGAGCCTGGAGATCGGCACCGACGCCTTCGTCGCCAAGCACACCTGGGTGATCGGCGACGTCCTGAACGAGGCCACCGCCAGCTTCCAGACGCTGCAATGGAGCCCGACGGGCATCGACACCTCGACGCCCCGCCTGAACTACATCGGCATCCTCGACGTGGGCGGCAAGGACGCCACCCAGGATTTCAAGCAGGACAAGATCGGCCTGCGCGACGACGTCTCCTACGCCCTCGACTGGCACGGCGCCCATACGTTCAAAGGAGGCCCGTCGGTCAACTGGCTGGATTACAAGGTCACCAAGAACCTGTTCGAGAACGGCCTGTTCGAATTCCGCAGCGACGAGCAGTGGCAGTTCCCGTTCCAGGCGCGCGTCGGCTTCGGCAATCCCTCGCTCGACTTCAGCAATACCCAGGCCGGCCTCTACCTCCAGGACGACTGGCAGGTGGCGAGCAACCTGACGCTGAACCTCGGCGTGCGCTGGGATTACGAATCGAACATGATCAACAACGACTACCGGACGCCGCCGGAGCTCGTCTCGGCGCTCCAGAACGCCTGCCGCACCTACGGCTCGCCGGTGGGCGGGCAGAGCACCTGGTGCCTGCGCGACGTCCTCGACCTCGACCACTACACGACCGACGGCGGGGACCGCGATCCGTACTACGGCATGATCCAGCCGCGCCTCGGCTTCTCCTGGGACGTGCGGGGCGACTCCAAGACCGTGGTCTTCGGCGGCTGGGGCAAGTACTACGACCGCGTCAACCTGAACGACATCTTCGACGAGCAGTACCGCCAGCAGTACAAGATCTATTCGTTCTGCTTCTCGGCGGACGGCAGCCCGGCGCCCAACTGCGGCGTGCCGGCGCTCGCGTGGAAGCCGGAGTACCAGTCCGGCGACGCCCTGCGGCGGCTCGTCGCGAGCGGCGCGGCGCCGGGGCCGGAAGTCTTCCTGATCCCCAACGACATGAAGCCGCCGCGGTCCGACCAGTGGACGCTCGGCGTCCGCCAGCAATTCGGCCACTGGCTCTCCGGTCTCTCCTACGTCGGCGTGCGCGGCTACAACAACATGATGTATTTCTTCGGCGACCTGCCGCCGGGCACGAATTTCAACGACCGCTTCGGCAACAACATCCAGGTGCCGGGCTACGCCCGCGTCTTCTACGCCTCGACCACGCGGCGCACCTGGTATGACGGCCTCCTGTTCAACCTCGACCGCCCGATGGTCGACGGCAAGTGGGGCTTCAACCTCGCCTACACCTACGCCAAGGCGAAGCAGACCGGTACCGACAACCCCGGCGAGGGCGTGGCCTTCGGCGCCTTCGACTACCTGAATTCCGCGAGCCTGACCAAGTTCCCCGGCACGAACGACGAGCGGCACCGGCTGGTGATGAGCGGCACCGTGGCGCTGCCGGCCAATTTCCAGGTCTCCTCGATCATCACCCTCGGCTCGGGTGTCCCCTTCACCGTGTTCGACGACTCGGTGGCGCCGTTCACCGTGCGCTGGAACGAGGGACGCCCGAAGAAATACGACTTCATCATCCCCAACGCCTGGTCGTACCGGAGCGTCGACATGCGGCTGGAGTGGCAGGCGCCGGTGATCGCCGACACCGTCCGCATCAGCCTGATCGGCGAAGGCTTCAACGTCTTCGACTTCGACAACAACGGCTGCTTCGAGTCGTTCAAGCCGCGCCTGCCGTCCACCAACGCGCGTTTCGGTGAGGCGAACTGCGAGTTCAACACCCGCCGCTTCCAAGGCGGGGTGAGGGTGGGCTTCTGAGCAGCCCCCCCTCCCCGTCCCTCCCCCGCAAAGCGGGAGAGGGCGCCCCCGCCCGCCCCGAGGTTTGCCCTTCCCCTCTCCCGCTTCGCGGGGGAGGGGTCAGGGGAGGGGGACTCGCGCTCTGCCTGCTGCTCGCGCTCGCGGGCTGCGCGCCGCCGGTCCACCGGTCCGCCCCGCAAGGGGTGGCGCCGGTGACCCCCGGCGGCGCCGCTCTGCCTCTCGTCGCCGACCTGCAAGAACGGACGTTCCGCTACTTCTGGGATCTGGCCGGTCCCGAGAACGGCCTGATTCCGGACCGCTGGCCCACCCCGTCCTTCTCCAGCGTCGCCGCGGTCGGGTTCGGCCTGACCGCTTATCCCGTGGGCATCGAGCGCGGCTGGATCACGCGGGAGGAAGGACGCGCCCGGGTGCTCAAAACCCTGCGTTTCCTCGCGGCGGCACCCCAGGGGCCGGAGCCCGCGGGCCGCACGAGCTACAAAGGGTTCTTCTACCACTTTCTCGACATGAAGACCGGCGCCCGCTTCGAGCGGGTCGAGCTGTCGACGATCGACACGACGCTTCTCCTGGCAGGAGCCCTCTTCTGCCAGTCCTATTTCGATCAGAAGATCCCCGAGGAGGAGGAGATCCGCACGCTCGCCGAGGAGCTCTACCGGCGGGCCGATTGGACCTGGGTGCGCCCCGAGCCGCCAAGGGTCTCCATGGGCTGGCATCCGGAGAGCGGATTCATCGATTACGAGTGGATGGGCCTCAATGAGGCCATCATCCTCTACGTCCTCGCCCTCGGCTCCCCCACCCATCCGGTCGATCCGGAGGACTGGGAGGCGTTCACCTCCACCTACAAATGGGGTGACTTTCAAGGCCAGGAGCACGTGCAGTTCGCGCCGCTCTTCGGCCACCAATACTCGCACGTCTGGATCGATTTTCGCGGCATTCAGGATTCCTACATGCGCGGCAAAGGGATCGATTATTTCGAGAATTCCCGCCGCGCGACCCTCTCCCAACGCGCTTATGCCATGGCCAATCCGGCCGGCTTCCGCGGTTACGGACCCAACGTCTGGGGGCTCAGCGCCTGCGACGGCCCGTTCGACGGCGACTTGAGCGTCGACGGCCACAAGATCCATTTCATGACCTACGCGGCACGCGGCGCCGCCCTTGGAGAGATCCGTGACGACGGCACGATCGCCCCCACCGCCGCCGCCTCGTCGATCGCCTTCGCACCGGAGATCGCCCTCCCCGCGATCGAAGAGATGCACCGCCGCTGGGGCACACATCTCTATTCCAGGTACGGATTCCTCGACGCGTTCAACCCGACGTTGACGCGCGCGATGAAAACGCAGCACGGCCGCGTCGTCCCTGGTATCGGCTGGTTCGACGGCGACTATCTCGGCATCGACCAGGGACCGATCGTGGCGATGATCGAGAATTACCGGACGGGGCTGATCTGGAACGTGATGCGGAAAAATCCGCACATCCGGCGGGGGCTGGAGCGAGCCGGGTTCACCGGAGGGTGGTTGGAGTGAGGGGCATGCGGGCGCTCCTCTGCCTCCTCCTCCTCACCGCCTGCCACCGCGGCTCCGGAGACGACCGCACCACCGTCCGTTTCTGGGCCTTCGGCCGCGAAGGTGAAGTGGTCCGCGAGCTGGTGCCGGAGTTCGAGAAGCGCCATCCGGAGATCCGTGTCGAGGTGCAGCAGATCCCCTGGACGGCGGCGCACGAGAAGCTCATCACCGCCTTCGTGGGTGACGCCCTGCCGGATGCCGCGCAGCTCGGCAACACCTGGGTCCCGGAATTCGTCGCACTGGGCGCCCTGGCGCCTCTCGACGAACGCATCGCGGGCACGGCGGGCCGCGGGGACTCCTTCGCCGGTATCTGGGACACCAACGTGGTCGACGGTGCCACCTGGGGAGTGCCCTGGTACGTCGACACCCGCCTGCTCTTCTACCGGACCGACCTGGTGGCCGCCACGGGCCTCCCCTGGCCACCGAAAAGCTGGGCGGCGTGGCGCGAGGTCATGCAGCGCATCAAGGAGCAAGGAGGACCTGGCCACTTTGCCATCCTCCTCCCCGTCGATGAATGGACGCAGCCGGTCATCTTCGGCCTGCAGACCAACGCCCCCCTCCTCGCCGACGGCGGCCGGCGTGGCGCGTTCCGCGATCCGCGGTTCCGCAAGGCCATGGCGTTCTACCTCGACCTCTACGCCTCGGGCCTTGCGCCGAGCCTCGACCTCCAGGGAGTCGCGAACCTCTACCAGCAGCTCTCCGAAGGGTATTTCGCCATGGTCATCACCGGCCCGTGGAACCTCGGGGAGTTCCGCAACCGGCTGCCCCCCGAGATGCAGGACCGCTGGGCCACGGCGCCGCTGCCGCCGCCCGAGGAGGGGATGCCCCACCCCGGCATCTCGCTCGCCGGCGGCGCCAGCCTCGTGCTCTTCAAACAATCCAGGTCTCCGGAGGCGGCCTGGACATGGCTCGAATACCTGTCGGAGCCGGCGCAGCAAGCCCGCTTCTATGCGCTGTCGGGCGACCTGCCGGCCCGCCGGTCGGCGTGGAAGATCGCCGGGCTCGCCGACGACCCCAAGGCCGCGCCCTTCCTCACTCAGCTCGGCCAGGTCGCTCCGACGCCCAAGGTGCCGGAGTGGGAGCAGATCGCCACGCGGATCGCCGAATGCGCCGAGCAGGTGATGCGCGGCGGGAAGGACCTCGACGCGGCGCTCGCCGATCTCGACGCCGATGTCGACCGGATGCTCGAAAAGCGGCGCTGGATGCTCGATCGTGCAGCCCAGCCCCAGCGGACGGCGGAGGCCCGGCGATGAGCGCGGAAGCAGACGCGCCGCCCGCCGTGCCCACGGGCCTGAAATCCGAGCGGCGGGCGGCCTGGGTGCTCCTCACCCCCGCTCTCGGCGCCATCGCCATCTTCTTCGCCCTGCCGCTCATCGCCGCCCTCCTCCTCTCCCTCACCGACTTCGACATCTACGCCCTGGCCGACCCGCGCAACGCGCGCTTCGTCGGCGCGGACAACTACCTGCACCTGCTGCGTGATCCGCTGTTCTGGAAGGTGATGCGCAACACGCTCGTCTTCGTCGTCCTGGGTGTCCCGCTGACCCTTCTCGTGGCGCTCGGCGGCGCCCTCCTGGTCAATTCGCGCCTCGCGCGGATGCGCGGCCTTTTCCGCACGGTCTTCTTCGCGCCGGTGGTCACCACGATCGTCGCGGTGGCGGTGGTCTTCCGCTACCTCTACCACCCGCGCTACGGCATGATCAATCAGATGCTCGGCCTGCTCGGGCTGCCGGCCATCGACTGGCTCGGCGATCCGGCCTGGGCCACGGCGGCGATCACCCTTCTCGCCGTCTGGCGGAGCTTCGGCTACGCCCTGGTCATCTACGTCGTCGGCCTCCAGGCCATCCCGCAGCCGCTCTACGAAGCGGCGGAGCTCGACGGCGCCGGCGCCTGGGGGATGCTGCGCCATATCACCCTGCCGCTCCTCGGGCCGACCACGCGGTTCGTGACGGTGCTCACCACCGTGAGCCTGTTCCAGATCTTCGCCGAGCCCTACGTGATGACCCGCGGCGGCCCGCTCTACGCCACGACCTCGATCACCCTCCTCATGTACCAGCAGGGGTTCCGCTGGTGGAACCTGGGGAGCGCCGCGGCGATCGCCTTCGTGCTGTTCGCCCTGATCATCGCCGCCACGGGGCTCCAGGAGCTGCTGCGCCGGAGGTGGAAGACGTGATGCGCCAGAGACTGGCCTTCATGGCCCGTTTTCTGGCGGTGAATGGAGCGCTCCTCCTCCTCGCGCTGCTCACGGCCTTTCCGCTGCTCTGGATGATCTCGGCGTCGCTGATGCCGTCCGGCGAGGCGATGGCCCTGCCGCCGCGCCTGCTGCCGTCGCAGCCGACCCTGGAGCACTACACGACGCTGTTCACCCGGCTCGACCTCGGCCGGACTCTGCGCAACACGCTGTTCCTCGCGACCGCCATCACCGCCGTCTCGCTCCTCTGCAACTCGATGGCCGGCTATGCGTTCGCCAAGCTCCGCTTCCGCGGCCGGGAACGCCTCTTCGCCCTCCTCCTCGCCACCCTGGTCGTGCCGCCGCAGGTCACCGTGCTGCCGCTCTTCCTGGAGATCCGGGCGCTCGGCCTGGTCAACTCCTTCGGCGGCGTCCTGGTGGCCGCCATCACCACGGTCTTCGGCATCTTCCTCATCCGCCAGTTCGCGGTGGGCATCCCGGACGAGCTCCTCGACGCGGCGCGCCTGGACGGCGCCTCGGAGCTCCGGATCTACTGGACGATCGTGCTGCCCCTTCTCCGCCCGATCCTGGTGACCCTGGGCGTCTTCACCTTCCTGACCGCCTGGAACGACTTCATGTGGCCCCTGATCGTCCTCACCGACGAGAGCAAGTACACTCTGCCGGTCGCGCTCGCCAACCTGTCGGGCGAGCATGTTCTGGACACGGAGCTGATGATGGCGGGAGCGGTGGTCACGGTCCTGCCCGGGCTCCTCCTGTTTCTGTTCTTACAGAAGCAGTACATCGAGGGGATCACCATGGGGAGCGTCAAGGAATGAAGGTGAGACGGTGGATCTGGTGTCTTTTCTGCGCCGGCCTGTTGCTGCCGGCCGCGGCGCCTGCACGCGAGCTGGACGGATTCGAGGACGCCGCGAGCTGGACGGCGGCACCGTCGGACGGCGTCACGTTGAATCTCTCGGCGGCGGAGGGGCTGCACGGCAAGGCGCTGCGCCTCGATTTCGATTTCCACGGCGGCGCGGGCTATGCCGTGGCGCGCAAGGAGCTGCCGTTCGAGCTGCCGGAGAACTACGAGATCTCGTTCCGGGTGCGCGGCGAGGCGCCGGTCAACAACTTTGAGTTCAAGCTGGCCGATCCCTCCGGCGACAACGTCTGGTGGGTGAACCGCAAGAATTTCGCCTTCCCCCGCACGTGGACCGAGGTCCGCTACAAAAAGCGGCACATCCAGTTCGCCTGGGGACCGGCCGGCGGCGGCACGCTCAGGAACGTCGCGGCCCTGGAATTCGCCGTCACCGCCGGCACCGGCGGCAAGGGGTACATCGTCCTCGACGACCTGACGCTGCGCGAGCTGCCCCCGGAGCACCCGTACAGCCTCACCCCCAAGGTGACCACCACGGACAAGGGGGCCACGCTCGACTTCCTGGAGAGCCGCGAGTACAGCGGCCTGGTGATCGACTGGGGGCTCGAATCCCATGCCTCGCGCTACGAAGTCCAGACCTCGGACGACGGCACCGCCTGGACGACGGTGTACACGGTGGACGGAAGCAACGGCGGCCGCGACTATATCTATCTCCCCGAAACCGAATCGCGCCATCTCCGGCTCCGCTATCTGCAAGGTACCGGAACGCCGAAGATCGACGTCAAACCGCTCGACTGGGCGCCGACGCCGGAAGCCTTCTTCATGGCGATCGCCAAGGAGGCACCGCGCGGCCTCTATCCCCGCTGGCTGCTCGGCGAGCAGTCATACTGGACGGTGGTCGGCGTCCCGGGAGACACCGCCGAAGGGCTCCTGAATGAAGACGGGATGCTGGAGACCGGCAAGGGCGGCTTCTCGCTCGAGCCCTCTCTCACCGGTCCCAAGGGCCTCCAGCTCAACTGGAGCACGGCCCGCGCCACGCAGACCCTGGTGGACGGCTACCTGCCGATCCCCTCGGTCACCTGGACCGCGGGCGCTCTCTCCCTGGAGATCACCGCCTATGCCACGGGTGCGCCGGGCGCTTCGGTCCTCCGCGCGCGCTACCGCCTGCACAACCAGGGGACGGCGGAAGAGAGCGTGCGCCTCGGCCTCGCGGCCCGCCCGTTCCAGGTCAACCCCGCCTGGCAGTTCCTCGGCAATCCGCCCGGCGGGCTCGCGCCCATCCGGGAGCTCGATTTCGACGGCCGGACCCTCACGGTCAATGGAGAGAAGAAGGTCGTGCCGTCGCTCCGGCCCACGGTGTTCAGGGCGGGGGCTTTCGATCACGGCTCGATCGCGGACTGGAGCCGGCCGGAACGGACGAAGGTCTCCGATCCGTCCGGCTACGCCTCGGCGGTGATGGCCTGGGACTTCACCCTCGCGCCGGGCGCGAGCTGCGC
>Ga0209682_10000458_pt1 | contig 14040 bp, 8 predicted proteins | sample DOMMetBare2Fresh_2_FD_187471 | JGI IMG/M metagenome (GOLD analysis project Ga0209682, IMG submission 187471) | Wetland sediment microbial communities from St. Louis River estuary, USA, under dissolved organic matter induced mercury methylation -... | ecosystem: Environmental > Aquatic >... | reverse complement strand
TCAAAGGCCGCCGGAAACCCCAGCCCCGAAGGGGCGGCAGCAGACCGCCACCGGGAAAGATGTGTGTAAGGGTGTGGTTGAAACCCGGGGCTACGTGCCCGCGCCCGCAAGGGGCGCCGCCCCTCACCCCGCCGGCAATCGCCCCCCCACTAACGGCGCACCAGGGCCAGCGGCTGCGCATCGCTCTTCTCCACCGCCGCGTAGAGAGCACGGACGGACTCGTATTCCTGGGTCTTGGCGATCCTCCGGGTGCGGACGTCGAAGCGCCGCCGGTAGACGAGGGTCCGCTCGGCGGGCTTCTCCTCCATCTCGACGAGGAACCCTCCCTCCGCCCTCTCCTGCTTGGTGAGGGCGGGCGACGCATCCACCGACCATCCCTCCGGCCAGTGCAGGCGGAGCTCCACCTCGTCGCGGTCGGGATAGTCGAAGACGACGGGCGAGCGCCGCTGGTTCCCCGCCTGGACGAACGGCTGGGAGACGGGTCCCAAGGGCTGGCTCGGCACCAGGCTCGTCTCGTCGCCGAGGACGTCCTCCTCCCGCTGCGCGAGCTTCCAGGTGAGCGTGACCCGCTTCTCGTCCGGCCGCTCGTCGAACTTCACGTCGCTGACCACGAACCCTTTGGAGCGGCCGTCGAGCCACTCCTTCCAGGCTTCGAGCGTCTTGGCGTCGTCGTCCTGCCAGTCGATGCGTTCCCAGGCGTGATGGCCGGTGAGCACGAGCTCGCCGGTCCCCGCGAGAGCGCCCGTTGCGTCGAGCGTCAGGTCGACCACCGCGCGCCGTGTGTTCTGATCGAACGGCGTCTCGGGGAGCACGACCGTCTCCGGCTTCTTCCTGTCGACCAGCACGGCCGGCGTCCCCTCGTAGCCATATTGGATCTGGCCGAAGGCGAGCGAGGCGTCGGACGGATCGAGGAAGACGCGCTGGCCTTCGATCTCCGCGGCCACCAGGACCCGGTCGAACCAGGCCGGATTGGCGAGCTGCGGATCGATCTGGCCACGGTCGCGGTCCGCCGCCCAGACGAGCCGGGAGCCGATCCCGGCCGCGTCGAGCATGGTTTGCAGCAGCAGCGCCTTCTCCGCGGAATTGCCGCGCTGGTCGGCCAGGGTCTTGCCGACCGTCGAGCCCTCGCCGCCCCAGATGCCGTCCCCGTCCTCGGTCTCGATCTCGTCGCGCACGAAGCGGAAGATCGCCTCCGCCTTTTGCCGCGCGCCACCCGAACCGGCGAGCGCGCGCGCCTTCTTCACCGCGTCGCCCTCCTTGCGCTGCGACTTCTGGTAGACCTCGTCGAACAGCCGGCAGACGCTCTCCCAGCTCGCCATCAGCTCCGTGTGCTCGTAGGCCGTCTGGTAGACGGTGGGGAGCAGCATCATCTGCGTGGCGAGGTCGGGGAACGGCACGCCGAAGGGCTCATCGGGGATGGACGGCAGGTTGTCCGCCCAGACCCGCACCTCGGTGCCGATCGTCGTCTGGTGCGACTCGTTGTGGAGGCCGACCTTGTACGGATCGCTGCTCCACGCCTTCGCCCGCACCTCGGCGGGGATCTTGAAGGTCACCTCCGAGTGGAGGACCGGCAGCTCGTCGGAGAAGTACCACGGCTCCAGGTAGTACATGGAGTCGAAGCGCAGCTCGTACTGGTAGTCGAGGATCGCGCCCACGGTGACGCCGGGGAAGGCGACGGAGGTGACGGAGCGCTTCTGCCGCGCCGAGAGCTTGCGCTCGAACTTGGCATCGGCCGGCAAGGGGAGCACCCGGCCGTCGGGCAGCACCGTCCGCCCCTGGAACCCCTGGAGGCGGACGAAGCCGCTGTGCGCGATGGAGACTTCGCCGAGGCTCTTCCCTTCCTCGGTGAGGATCTTGGTGCGCGCCTTGACCAGGAAGCTCGACGACACCTGGCCCTGCGTGCCGTACCCCATCATCAGGAACTCGGATTTCTTGAACAGCACGACCGCCGGCGCGTTCGGCTCACCGGGCACGGCGGTGAGCGCTCGCTCGGCGTCGGTGACCGGCGGGAACTCGACGGCGCGGACGGCGCCGCCGAGGCCGAGGGCCAGGCAGGATGCGAGGAGAAGAGGGGCGGCGCGATGCATGGCAGAGACCTCCGGGGGAGAGTTTTTCATCTACAGATGTCGCGCCGCAAGAAACGTTTCGCCCCTTCCTCCGCGGATGAAGGCGAAAGCTCTCTCGAAAGCACCTCTTCGCCCGGCGATGAATCGCCGGGCTATCAGCGGCGCCCCGTGAACGGGGCTTGAAGCCGTCTTCAGACGGCGCTGCTGATAGTCCGGGCATTCATGCCCGGCGTAAGAAGCGGCTCGCCACAAAGTGGCGTACTCGTTTCGTGACAGGCCCCTACTTTGCCTCTCGAAGATACCTGACCAGGTCCGTGTTGGGCGGAGTGTGGCCCAGTTGGCGCAGCAGCGTCACAAGCTGGCCGCGGTGATAGGTCGAGTGGTTGACCACATGCCGCATCAGTTGGCCGAGCGGAAGCGAAAAGGCTTGCCCATCCAACCCGCGGTACACGACCGCTTCCGCCAGATCCGCATCCGTCAGCCGCTCCAGAAACGAGGCGCGCTCCGCCTCGACGGCCGCAAGCTCGGTCTTGGTCTGAGCCAAGGCCGGCCTGGCGACCCAGTCTGGCACGGTGGCCGGGCTGTCGCCCAGCCAGCGACGCAACCAGATCCACTCCGCGGCAACGATGTGAGCCAGGGTGGCGCTGAACGACGGGAAGCTGCTCGTCATGGGAGCCTCGAGCTGCTCCTCCGTCAAGGCCTCCGCCGCGCCGAACATCCGCGCAGTGGCCCAGGATCCGTAGTCGAACAACTCTCTCGCCTCGTTGATCGTCATCTCCACCCTCCGGACCCGAGTATAGACTTTGACCTCAACCATGCGAACCATCCTCGAAACGCCCCGGGGAGGTCTTGGCGCCAGGCCGCGAACAGTAGATGATCTTCCTTGGGGACCGCGCTGGGCGGTCCTCGTTCCCCCGGGGAGGGTTTTATCGTGATGACGACGCTCGATCCGTTTGCCCTGGTCCGCCTGACCGACGACGACGACGAGGAATGGGACGACGATGAAGAGGACGACGACTGGGACGAGGATGACGACGACGATTTGGACGACGACGACGAGGACGACGAGTGAGCCTCAGCGCTCCGGCTCCAGCACGAGCTTGTCTTTGGACTGCGCCTCCACCTGCTCGCGGCTGAACAAGAGGGGAAAGTACCTGCCTTCTGCCCAGAGAGGGAGAAGATCGCCGTAATGGGGACTGCCGGGCTGGCCGGATTGGCCCGGCACGTTCGTGGCCACCGAGCGGTCCCAGTCGGCCACGTCCAGGATCTCGCGGAACGAGGCGCCGTGGGTCGCCTTGAACGCCCGCCCCCCCGTCGCGTTGAGCGTGCTGCCGTCGCCCCCCCGCTCCACCGGCGGCAGATCGAAGAGGGCCGCCCGCGCGTCGTCGGTCGACAGCGGGTGGCGAAACGGCGTCTGGTGGAGCGCTCCCCAACGCCAGCGGGCCGGGTCCGGACCGAGCTGTTCCTCCGCCTTGCGCAGCGCCGCGGCGAGCGTCTGGTAGAGCACCGCGTCGCGGGCCTTCCCGGCTTCGTCCCCCTCGCCGAACCAGCGGGGGCTCGCGGTTTCGAGCACCTCGAGGGCGCGGTCCGGCGCGATGAGCGGCCCCACCCGTTGCCACAACGGCTCGGAGAGCTTGGGTTGGAAGACCGCGGCGGGCAGCTCGGCGCGCCACAGCTCGTAGACCGCCGCCTCGGCCGAGTCCTTGTCGAGGGTGCCTCGCCAACGGAGCAACCGTTCGATCCAGGGGCGTAGCGCCTCGTCCGGCGGCGCCTCGCGCCCGGCGAGCCCCAGCAGGCGGAGCAGCCGCCGGGCCGGCGACGAGAGGACGTCGTGCTGCAAGGCCTCGAAATCCTTCACCGTGAACTTCTTGCCGCCCGGCACGCGGAGCGCCATGAGGATGCGCTGAAAGCGGTCGGGCGGCGCCCACTCGTAGCCGAGGACGTGCGGGTAGCCGGGCGGCGTGATGTTGTGATTCGCCGTGGCCACCGCGCCGCTCGCGGGGTTGTACGACGCAGGAAGCTCGGCGGCGGGCAGGAAGCCCTGCCACTCGTAGCGGCCGTCGCCCGGCACCGGCAGCAGGCCGTCCCAGCCCTTCCGGACCGGCGCGAGCCCCGCCACCTGCCAGCCGATGTTGCCGTCCACGTCCGCATAGAGCAGGTTTTCCGAAGGGACCTTCCAGCGTGCCGCGGCTTCCCGCAGCTCCTCCCAGGTGCGTGCCCGGTTGAGCGAGAGCGCACCGAGGTAGCCGGCGGTTCCCGGCTCGCTCCCCACCCAGCGCAGGACATACGCGCGGTGGCGCTCGCGGTCCTCGCGCAGGACGGGGCCGTGGCGCGTCCATTGGAGATCGACCTCGACCGGCTCCCCTCCCTTGACCCGGATCGTCTGGTGCTCCACCTGCATCGGCTCCCAGCGGTCCTCGAAGCGGACCTGGCCCGGGTCGTCGGGATGCGTCTCCTCCACGTAGAGGTCTTGCTGGTCGATGCCGACGATGGTGAACCCGAAGCCGACGCGGTCGTTGTGGCCGGCGGAGACGCCGGGGAGGGCGGGCTCTCCGGCGCCGATGACGTTCCAGCCCGGGCCGACGAGATGGACCATCCAGCGCAGGCTCGGGAGCTGGAGGGCACGGTGCGGATCGTTGGCGAGGAGCGGCTTGCCGGTCGCCGACCAGGAGCCGGCCACCACCCAGTTGTTGCTCCCGTCCCGGAAGGAGACCGGACCGCCCAGCGCCGAGGCGCCGGCCAGGATCTCCGGGCCGATGCCGGCGAGGTCGAGCCCCGGCGGGATCTCCAGCTTCTTCGGCGGATCGGTCGGCAGGAGGAGGTCGACGAGATCCCCGTCGCCTTCGCGGGCGAGCTCGGCGCGCTCGACCTCGGACGCCGCATTGAGGGTCACCGCCCAGGAGGCGTGGCGCAGCAGACAGACCTCGGGTGTCCACGGCTCGGGGGCGAAGCCGGCGAGCTGAAACTCCAGCGGCGGCCGGTCCTTGCTCTCCGCGATGAACGCGTTCACCCCGCGGACGAACGAGGTGACGATCGCCCGGGCATCCGGCGCGTAGCTCGCCCATTCGGCCTCCATGTCGCCGCGGTAGCGCAGGAGGCGGGCGAAGCGGTCGCGCTCGACGGCGCGCGGACCGAGCACCTCGGCGAGCCGTCCCTCGCCCGCGCGCCGCCAGAGCTCCATCTGAAACAACCGGTCCTGAGCCGCCACGAATCCCTGGGCGAAGAAGAGGTCGTCCTGGGTTTCGGCGTAGATGTGAGGGATTCCCCACGGATCGCGCAGCACGGTCACCGGCTTCTGGAGCCCGGGGAGCCGCAGGGTTCCGGAGGTCTGGGCCAGGGCCGCCTGCGCCCGGGTGGCCAGGGAGGCCTCCGCGGCTGGCGGAGGCGCCACCGCCGGCCGCGGACCGGAGGTGCAGGCGGCGAGGAGGAGGAGACCGGCGAGAAGAGGAGCGCGGCGCGACATGACAAATGCTAGGCCTGAGGCTTGCCGAACTTTTCGCGGATGACGTCGAGAACGTCGCGGGTCTGCCGCTCCTCCCGGGATTCGAGGACCTTCACACGGCCGTCCATGGCCTGCATCCGGACGGTAAAGCTCTGCAGTTGCTGGTCGAGCCCCTTGATCCGGCCGTCCAGATTCACGTAGAAGGGAGCCAGCGCATCCTTGACCTCCTGGAGGGCCAGCCGGTTCTCCTGCTGATTGGCCTCCATCCGCTCGGTGCCCCCCACAACACCTTCCGCCACCAGGCGGAGATCGCTCCGCATCCCTTCCAGGAGGACCCCGGCGTGGCGGTTCTTCTCGAGAAGCTCCGCGAACTGCGCCGTGGTCTCCTCCCGCAGGCTCGCGATCTGTCGCGAGGTCTCCTCGGAACGTTCGTCGATTCGCGCGAAACGTTCGTCGAAATACGCTCTCAGCTCCTGGTCCATGTCGCCTCCATTCCTCCGGTGCGCGACAGCCTATCAAGCGAAGAGCCCGCCACGCAAGATGCGGGACGGGCTCCGGAGAGGGGCGGCGGAGGGGGGTGCGGCCGCCTACTTTTTCTCGACGCTGACCCGCTCTTCGAGGTGCCTGGCGAAGAAGTCGCGCAGCGGCGCGATGTGGTGCTCCAGGTCCTTCCATTCGCCGAACAGGTTCTCGAGCAGGTGGTACTCGGCGACCAGGAGCGGGCCGTTCCAGCGCCGGAGGACCGGGTGGAGGAAGACGCTCTCGTCCGCCGCGTCGACCACCGGCTTGCGCTCGATGGCGAAGGGATCGCCGTGGACGTGGCCGAACTCCAGGGCCAGGGTGTAGTAGTGGCCGCTCGCGCTGAGCGCGGTCTCGTGCACGTAGGCGAGCGGCAGCTCTTCGTAGTAGCGCGCGCTGGCGCCGTCCGCGGAGAGGGTGATCACGTCGTGCAGAAAACCGTACTGTTGCCAGAGGGCCGAGCTGCGGTTGATCCGCTCCATGGCGGCGAGCATCAGGCCTTCGGCGGTCGGCTCCACCTCGCGGCTCGGCAGCTCCTGGCCGTGGTGCTTCTTCTCGAGCATCCGGAAGAGGGCGCGGGTGTTGTAGCGGAACCCGTGGATGAAGCCCGAGGTCGTCTTCTTGTAGTCGCGCGAGTGGGTCAGCGTGCCGGCGAAATACATGCCGGGCACGTTGGTCGATTCCCATTCGCAGGTCAGGGAGGGGAACCGGTTCTTGATCACCAGCTCCGGCCGGCACTCCTCGGCGTAGATCGAGTCGTCGAACCCGAAACCGGTGCAGAAGATCACCCGGTCGTAGACGATCGCCTCGGTCTCGCCGCAGGCGTGGCTGTAGGTCAGGGAGACCACCAGCTTCCCTTCGTCGCTCCGCTCGATCTTCTCGATGGTGGCGTCGAGGACGGCGTTCTGCGACTTGAGCTGGTAGGTGTCGAGGAAGTTGTTGTTGACCGCGCGCAGGTGCCCTACGTAATGGGTGGCCCAGGCCATCCGGAGCGGCTCGGGGCTGCAGACGTGGATCATCGCCGCCGTCTCGATCAGGTTCTCCGCGGTCTCGAAGGCGGAGTTCCCCTTGCCCACGATGAGCACGCGCTGGTTGATGAAGTCGTCCGGAGCGACCGAAACCGTGGCGTACTGCTCGGCCAGCTCGACACCCGGGATCTCCGGGATGTAGGGCTTGTGGATACCCGAAGCCACGATCAACCGGCGGCAGGTGAAGGCGTTCGCCGCCGCGTCGAGCAGCCGGAAGCCCTCGGCCCCGTCACCGAGGCGCTCGACCCGCACGATCCGGGTGTTGCACCGGATGTTCAGGTCGTAGCAGCCGGCATAGTCATTGAGATACTGAACGAGCTTGTCGGCCGGCGGAAAGTACTTGCGGGTGTAGTCGCCGAAGCTCAGCCGGCCATCGTCGGCCAGCAGCGAGTTCCAGTCCCAGCGGAGGTTGATCTCCGGATCGTCGTAGCCGGTGTACACCTTGTTGGAGGAGATCAGCGTGCGGTGCCGGGGATAGGTCTTGAAGAAAGTTCCGGGGCCCTCGCCCCCTTCCAGGATCAGATAGCTGCGGCCGGCTGTCGCCAGGTGATGACCGAGTTGCAATCCGGCTGGCCCCGCCCCCAAAATCAGAATCTCGTAGTCAACACCAGGATGTGCGCCGTCGTCCATCATCAGTCTCCCCCACAAAAGAGCGGTGTCCGTATCGGCTCCTTAGTGCTGCGAGCCCATCGAAGCGGGACACCGCGCCAGCCGGCCGGCTGGCGGCTCAGCGCATGGCGAGGAGAGGATCGACGCCGGTGGCGCGGCGGGCGGGGACCCAGCTCGCCACCAGGGCGACGGAGGTGAGGAGGACGGCGACGGCCGCGAAGATCACCGGATCGGTGGCGCTGACGCCGAAGAGCTGTCCGGCGAGGAAGCGGGTGAGGAGGCTGGCGCAGACGAGGCCTGCAGCCACCCCGGCCAGCGCCAGGGCGAGGCTCTGCCGCAGGACCATGAGGAGCACGTCGCCGCGGTTCGCGCCGACCGCCATGCGGATGCCGATCTCCTGGGTGCGCTGGGCGACCGAATAGGAGATGACGCCGTAGACGCCCACCGAGGCGAGGACCAGGGCGAGCCCGGCGAACAGGGCGAGGAGGATCATGCCGAAGCGGGCCGGCGAGAGCGCCTCGCTGACGATCGACTCCACGGTCTGGAGGTTGGAGATGGGCAGGTCCCGGTCGTACCCGGTGACGACACCGCGCATCGCTCCGGCGAGAGCAATCGGATCACCGCTCGTGTGCAGCACCAGGGTCGCCTCGCTCAGGCTCATCTCGGGCAGCGGCGCCTGGGTGTAGGGAGTGTAGACCTCGAGGTCTCCCTCGGTGTCGAGCGACTTGTTGCGGATGTTGGCGGCGATGCCGGCGACGGTGACCTCGAGCGGGCCGGAGGGGCCGACCTCGTAGATCATCTGGCGCCCTACGGCGGCGCCGTCCGGCCAGAGGCGCCTGGCGAGCGCCTGGTTGATCACCACCACCGGGGCGGAGGTGGCGCTGTCGCTCGTCTCGGGCGCCCGGCCGGCGAGGATCGGGATGCCCAGGGCGCGGAAGGTGCCGGGGGAGACGGGCCGGAAGTTGATCACCGGGATCTCGTTCTCCGAGGCCGGGACCTGCCCCTTCAGATAGGCCCCTCCCTTGAGCACGCGCTCTTCGAGGAGCGGCATGCGGCCGATCAGACCCGCCTCCTCGACACCGGGCAGGGCGTGCAGACGGTCGAGGACGGCCTCCCAGGCGGCGATCTTCTGCGCCGGCTCGGGGTACCGGGTCGGCGGCAGGTAGACGCGGGCGGTCATCCCCCGGTCGGTCCGGAAGCCCGGATCGACGTCGTTCAGGCGTGCGAAGCTCTTGATCAGCAGGCCGGCCGCGATGAGCAGCACCAGGGCCGCCGCCACCTCGGTGAGCACCAGGGCGTTGCGGACGAATTTTCCGCGCACGCCGCCGGCCATGGTGCGGGTCCCTTCCTTGATCGGCTCCTGGAGGTTCGGCCGCGAGGCGCGGATCGCCGGCAGCAGGCCGGCGGCCAGGCCGGAGAGCAGGGCGACGCTCAAGGCGAACAGCAGCACGCGGCCATCGACGCCGATCTCCCCGGCACGCGGCACGGCCCGGGAATTCAGGCTGAGGAGCGCGCGGGTCCCCCAATGGGCGAGGACCACGCCGACCGCGCTGCCGGCCACCGCCACCACCAGGATCTCGGTCAGGAGCTGGGAGATCACCCGCGTGCGGCTCGCCCCGAGGACGACGCGGATCGCGATCTCCCGTTCGCGCGTCGCGAAGCGCGCCAGGAAGAGGTTCATCAGGTTGGCGCAGGCGATGAGGAGGACCGCGAGCACGGCGGCGAAGAGGATCAGCAGGCGCGGCCGGACGTCGCGGACGATGAAGTCGTGCATGCGCTGCATGCCGACCTCCCAGCCCTGGTTGGTGTCGGGATATTGCCGCGCCAGGCGGGTGGCGATGGTCGCCATCTCGGCCCGCGCCGCCTCCAGCGACACTCCCTTCTTGAGGCGCGCGAAGGGGAAGACCAGGTGGACGCCCCGGTTCTCCTGGGAGAGGTCGATGGCGAGCGGCGTCCAGAGCTCCACCACGGCGCCGCGCAGCGGATCGTCGACGACGCCGACCACCTGCCAGCTTGCGCCGTCGAGGAGGATGGACTTGCCGACGATCTGCGGATCGCCCCCGAAGCGGCGCTTCCAGAGGTTGCCGTTCAGGATCGCGACGCGGGCGCCGGCGCCGACCTCGTCGTCCGGGGTCAGCAGGCGCCCGTGCACCGGCTTCAGGCCCAAGGCGGCGAAATAGCCCGCGGTGACCCGCTCGGCCGGGATGCGCTCCGGCTCGCCGTCGCCGGTCAGGTTGTAGGTGGCGACGCGGCGCACACCCATCGCCTCGAACGACTTCGCCTGCTGCTTCCAGTCGACGTAGTCGTGGGGAGAGACGCTGAACATCGGCAGACCGACGCCCGGATTGCTCGACCAGAGCATGATCACCCGGTCGGGGTCAGGGTACGGCAGAGGCCGCAGCAGGACGCCGTTGATGACGCTGAAGATGGCGGTGGTGGCGCCGACCGACAGGGCGACGGTGAGCAGCACGACGAGGGTGAAGCCGGGGCTCCGCCGCCACGTCCTCAAGGCATAGCGCACATCTTTCCAGACGTCGATCATGTTCGGGCCTCCTCCGGACCGGCACGCATCCTACAACGAGGGGCCGCCGCACAGCCGGCCTCGCGGTCCTTCTTTTTCCACCGGGTTGCCGCGCTTATAGCTCTTCACGTATTCTCACCGCCACATCCGTAACGGCGATCAAGCATTTGAGGGAGAATCTCTTTGCCAAGAGAAGCGACGCTTCAGAAGGCAAACCGATCCGCAGGATCGATGGTGGCCGGCCTGCTCCTCGGTGTTCTGCCGGCCCTCGCGCAGGTGCCGGCCAGGCCCGCGCTGGAGGCCCTGGCGATCGACCGGCCGCCCGTGGTGGACGGCGCGCTCGACGACGAGGCCTGGCAGCGGGCCGCGGTGGCCGCCCACTTCATCCAGCGGGAGCCGGATCCCGGACAGCCGGCGACCGAGGCGACCGAGGTCCGGGTGGTCTACACCGGCTCCACCCTCTACGTCGGAATCCGCGCCCTGGCCGCCGATCCGGGCCGCATCGTCGGCGAGGAGATGCAGCGCGACGGCGCCCTCGACCGCGACGACTCGGTCCTCGTGCTGCTCGACACGTTCGACGACGACCGCAACGCCTACTTCTTCGAGGTGAACCCCAACGGCGCCTTCGCCGACGCCCTGGTCACCGATGAAGGGCGTGATTTCAACGTGCAGTGGGATGCCGTCTGGCGGGCGGCGGCCCGCCGCACATCCGAGGGGTGGACGGCCGAGATGGAGATCCCCTTCGCCACGCTGCGCTTCGATCCCGGGAAGGACACCTGGGGCTTGAACGTCCGGCGGTTGATCCGCCACAAGAACGAGGAGGTCTTCTGGGCGCCGGTCCCCTTGGAGGCCGACCTCTTCCGCATCTCGCTCGCGGGGGACCTGACCGGCATCCGCGGCCCCGAGCCGGGTCTCAACCTGCGGGTCAAGCCGTTCGCGATCGGCTCGGCCGCGCGGCAGCCGGCGGCGGCCGGCAAGGCCGCGGACGAGGACGGCGAGGTGGGCCTGGACGTCAAGTGGGGCCTCACCCGCACCATGACCCTCGACCTGACCTGGAACACGGATTTCGCCGAGGCCGAGGTCGACGACCAGAAGGTCAACCTGACCCGCTTCTCTCTCTTCTTCCCCGAGAAGCGCGACTTCTTCCTGGAGAACGCCGGCCTCTTCGAATTCGGCTTCGACTCCCCCGGAACGCCGTACCTGAAGCCGTTCTTCTCGCGGCGGATCGGGATCAGCCCGTCCGGCACGGTCGTGCCGATCGAGTGGGGGGCGCGGCTGACCGGCCGCGCCGGCCCCTGGAGCATCGGCCTCCTCGACGCGCAGACGGACGCCTGGCACCTCGACGGGGCCGGCCGCCAGCCGGAGGACAACTGGGCCGTCGTACGGCTCAAGCGCAACCTCGGCGAGCGCTCGAACGTCGGCTTCCTCGCCACCAACCGCGACCCGGACGGCCTTGGCGCCAACCGGGTGGCCGGCCTGGACGGGAGCTTCAAGCCGAACCAGAACGCGACGCTCTCCGCCTTCGTCACCCGCAGCGAGACGGACAGGACGCCCGGCGCCGGTGCGGTGACCGACTGGGCCGGCGGTGCGCAGGCGGCGTGGGAAGGCCCGGAATCGTTCTACGCCTTCGACTTCCTGCAGATCGGCGAGGACTACGACCCCGGGTCCGGTTTCCTGCTGCGCAGCAACGTCCGCCGCTACGTGCCGCGCTTCTCCCTGACACCTCGCCCCGCGGTCGAGGGGCGCGTCCGCAACTACTACTTCGGGGTGACCGGCGACGTCGTCACCGGCCTCGACAACGAGATCCAGACCGTCCTGGTGACCGCGGACCTGTTCAGCCTCACCTTCCGCTCGGAGGACTGGCTCGACCTGTACGGCAACTACAGCCGCGACCGCGCGCCCGCCCCGTTCTTCATCGGCGGCGTCGAGGTTCCCGCCGGCGAGTACGAATTCACGAACGCCGGAATCTCCTGCGGGACCAATGAAAGCCGCCGCCTGGCGGTCAACGGATACGTGCTGGCCGGCGATTACTATGGCGGCGACCGGCTGAGCGGCGAGGTGACCCTGGGTGTACGGGCGAGCCGCTACGTCCGCAGTGACACGACCTGGGCGTACGACAGGATCGACCTGCCCGGCGGCACGTTCACCAGCCACCTCGTGCGCCAAAGGCTGGGGCTGTCGCTCTCGCCGACCCTGTTCACCAACACGTACGTCCAGTACAACGACGCGGCAGGGCTCCTCTCGCTCAACCTGCGCTTCCACTGGCTGTATCGCCCCGGCGCGGACCTGTTCCTCCTCTTCAACCAGAGCTGGAGCGCGCCCGGGCTCACGGACCTGACGGCGGGCGACCGCGAGGTCCTCGTCAAGCTCACCTACCTGTTCGAGCTCTAGCCGATGACCATGACCAAGGCCACTCCACCCGCTTCCCTCGTCGAAGCTCTGACCCGGCGCGCGGCGCAGACGCCCGAGCGCGTGGCCTGCGTCTTCCTCGCCGATGGCGAGGAAGAGCAGGACCGCCTCACCTATGCCGCGCTCGATGCCCGGGCGCGGGCCGTTGCCGCCGCCCTCTGCCGCTCGTGCCGGCCGGGGGACCGCGCCCTCCTGCTCGATCCGCCGGGGCCCGGCTTCCTCGCGGCGTTCCTCGGCTGCCTGTACGCCGGGGTGGTCGCGGTGCCGGCCTGGCCGCCCCGCTCGCCACGCCTGCTGCCCCGGCTGGAGGCGATCCTCGCCGATGCGCGGCCGGCGGTGGTGCTGGCTTCCGGCACGGTGGTGCGGCGGGTGCGGGCCTGGCTGGAGCGGATGCCCGGCGCCGCGGCGGTCTCCTGGCTCGCCTCCGACGGCCTCGCGGCCGCTCCCGCCGGCTGGGAGCTCCGGGCTCCGGACGGTGATGCCGTGGCCTTCCTCCAGTACACCTCGGGCTCGACCGCGGCCCCCAAGGGGGTGATGGTGACCCATGGGAACCTGCTCCACAACGAGGAGGCGATCCGGCGCGCGTTCGGGCAGTCCGAGTCGTCGGTCGTGGTGAGCTGGCTCCCGCCGTATCACGACATGGGGCTCATCGGCGGCCTGCTCCAGCCTCTGTACGTGGGGGCCCTGAGCGTCCTCATGCCGCCCCTTGCGTTCCTGCAGAAGCCCGCGCGCTGGCTGCAGGCGATCTCGCGCTACCAGGGCACCACGAGCGGCGGTCCGAATTTCGCCTATGACCTGTGCGTGCGCCGGGTGGCTCCGGCGGAGATCGAGCGGCTCGATCTGTCGTCCTGGCAGGTCGCCTTCAACGGCGCCGAGCCGGTGCGCCGCGCCACGCTCGACCGCTTCGCGGCGGCGTTCGCCCCCTGCGGCTTCCGCCGCGAGGCGTTCGTGCCTTGCTATGGCCTGGCCGAGGCGACGTTGCTGGTGAGCGCGGGGGGCGGCGGCGGCGGGGAATCGGACGGATCGGACCGATCGGACGGATCCGGCCGATCCGCCGCGCCGCCGGTGAGCTGCGGCGTGCTCCCTCCGGGGGACGAGGTTCTCGTCGTCGATCCGGCGGCGGGTGAGGCCTGCGCCGGCGAGGCGGTCGGCGAGATCTGGGTGGCCGGGCCGAGCGTGGCCGCGGGGTACTGGAACCGGCCCGAGGAGACGCGGGAGACGTTCGGCGCGGTGCTCCGGGATGGCCGCGGGCCGTATCTGCGCACCGGCGATCTCGGCTTCGTGCGCGGCGGCGCGCTGTATGTGACCGGCCGGATCAAGGACCTGGTCATCCTGCGCGGGCGGAACCTCCACCCGCAGGATCTGGAGGCGACGGCCCGGGAGGCTCATCCGGTTCTCGCCGGGGGGATGGGCGCGGCCTTCTCGATCGATGGCGATTCCGCGGAA